>Ga0315294_10000256_pt1 | contig 57224 bp, 52 predicted proteins | sample YL17G13_40_MG_FD_203626 | JGI IMG/M metagenome (GOLD analysis project Ga0315294, IMG submission 203626) | Sediment microbial communities from Yellowstone Lake, YNP, Wyoming, USA - YL17G13_40 | ecosystem: Environmental > Aquatic > Freshwater > Lake > Sediment | place: USA: Wyoming | collected... | reverse complement strand
TTTTGGCTTTGCCCCAGCAAAGCCAAAACGGAGCTCGGGAGATACGGGAGCCCGACAGGGCGGTGCATATTAAATTTCAGTAATTAAATTCTCAAAATAGGTTCGCACAGCGTTTAATAGCTGCGACTTACTTTATGAAAAAACAAATCCACGTCTATTATGCTGGCAGGGTGCAGGGCGTGGGTTTTCGTTTTGCTACGCAAGATTTAGCTAATGATTTAGGAGTCTGTGGCTGGGTAAAGAACTTACGCGATGGTCGGGTTGAGGTAGCGGCAGAGGCAGGGGAGGATGTCCTAAAAGATTTTTTAACGAAAATTAACCATTATTTTTCTCGGTATATCCAAGATGTAGATATCCAGTGGCAGGCGGCAACCGGAGAATTTAAAGACTTTGGAATAGAGTTCTGATGCGTTACGGAATTTTTGCTGATGTTCATTCTAACTTAGAGGCGCTCGATGCAGTTATAGGGGCTTATAAAAGCGAAACGATAGATAAATACCTTTGCGTTGGAGACGTTGTGGGGTATGCCGCTAATCCCAAGGAATGCATTAAAAAAATAAAAGCACTGACAATGATAACTGTAGCAGGCAATCATGACTGGGCAAGCGTAGATTTATTTTCAGTTGATTATTTTAATCCCGTAGCTCGCCAGGCAATATTTTGGACAAAGCAAAACTTAGATGACGATAGCAGATATTTTTTAGAGTCATTAAAACTTATCTATAAAAACGAAGATTTGACTTTAGTGCATAGCAGGCTTGATAATCCCCAAGATTTTAATTATATGACCGATAGCTCTATTGCTGAAGAGACATTCAGAAGTTTGGAAACCAATGCCTGTTTTATCGGACATTCTCATATCCCCGGCGTATTTATGAAAGGCCCTGATGAACGCATACATTACTATGCAGATGACACATTTGATATAAAAATAGAGAACAAATATATTGTAAATGTAGGTAGCGTTGGGCAACCCCGCGATGGTAACCCCCTTGCCTGCTACTCTATATACGATACCCATAAAAAAGAAGTTCAGATTAAAAGAGTAGAATATGATATTCAAGCAACCAGAAAAAAGGTTATCGCTGCAGGTCTACCTATGTCTTTAGGTGATAGATTGCTTATCGGAAGATGATTTATAAGAGCTAAGGCGATGTCGGAAGGTATAAAAAGAAAAATAGAAAAATTAAGAAAAGAAATTCGTCATCACGATTATATGTATTATGTCCTCTCTCAACCGGAAATATCGGATAAAAAGTATGACGAATTAATGGCCGAACTTAAACACTTAGAAGATAGATACCCGGAATTTAAAACTGGCGATTCTCCTACGGCGCGGGTAAGTGGTGGTATCTTGGAAGGTTTTAAAAGCGTAAAACATCGTCAAAAGATGCTTTCTTTAGATAATACCTATTCCTTTCAAGGATTAAAAGATTGGGATGAACGGGTGCATAAAGGATTGGGCAGCCAAAAGGTTGAATATGTGGTAGAGCTCAAGATAGATGGTGTAAGCGCCAATATTACTTATAAGAAAGGAAAATTATCCATTGGTGCAACCCGTGGTGATGGCGAGACGGGCGAAGATGTGACAGGAAATATAAAGACTATTCGGGCCATACCTTTGGTTTTATTAGCTAAAATTATGCCTGATTTTGTTGAGATACGCGGAGAGATTCATATGGAGAGAAAAGATTTCGAGAGCTTAAATAAAGAAAGAGAAGAGACTCAAGAAGTATTATTTGCCAATCCGCGTAACGCCGCAGCTGGTTCTTTGAGACTTTTAGATACTAGCATTGTAGCAAAAAGGAGACTCAATTTCTTCGCCCATTCGCTAGGTGAATATAAAGGATTTGATATTCCTACCCAGTGGGAATTTTTAGGAAAGTTAAAAGAATGGGGTATACGCACTAATCCCCATTCCAAACTTTGCAAGAGTCTGGATGAGGCAATTGCTTACTGTAAGATCTGGCAGGAGAAAAAAGAAAAATTAAACTATGATATTGATGGTATGGTGATTAAAGTAAATAGCATAGCCCAACAAAAAAAAATAGGGTTTATCTTAAAGAGCCCCCGTTGGGCAGTAGCTTACAAATTTCCTGCGCGACAGGTGACTACCGTGCTTAAAAATATCATTGTTCAAGTTGGTAGAACCGGAGTAATTACACCTGTAGCCGAGTTAGAACCCGTAGAATGCGCTGGCGTAGTGATCAGTCGCGCTACTTTACACAATTTTGATGAAATAAAGCGTTTAGGAGTAAAGATCGGTGACCGTGTAGTATTAGAGCGCGCCGGAGAGGTAATCCCCAAGATAGTGAAAGTAATAGATTCAGTGCGTACAGGCAAAGAGAGAGAATTTAGGATTCCTAAGGCTTGTCCTGTTTGTGGTTCGCAGGTTTCTAAAGAAAAAGAAGAAGAGGTTGCTTACCGTTGCATAAATCCATCTTGCCCGGCACAAATTGAGCGTGGTTTAATTCACTATGCCGCAAGAGCAGCTTTGGATATTGAGGGAATGGGCGATATGGTGGTAAAACAGTTAGTAGAAAAGGGCCTGGTAAAGGATTTTGCCGATATTTACTCTTTAAAGAAAAAAGACCTTTTAAAATTAGAATTATTTAAGGATAAAAAAACAGAAAATCTTTTACAGGCAATAGAAAAAAGCAAGCAAAGGCCTCTTTCCCGTCTCATATACGGCTTAGGCATCAAGCATGTCGGCGAAAGGGCAGCCTATGTATTAACGCAAAAGTTTAGGACTCTGGAAAATCTTATACAAGCAAGGCAGGAAGATTTTGATGCCATATATGAGGTAGGAGAAGTGATGGCTGAATCCATTGTTAAATTTTTTAAACAGAATAGCACCAAGCTGCTGCTTGAGAAATTAAAAGACGCAGGCTTAAATTTAGAAGAGAAAGTAGCGCCTATAAAAAAATCTTTCTTAACCGGGAAAACAGTTGTTTTTACCGGCGAACTTAAAGATTTTAGCCGGACTCTTGCCGAAAGTCTGGTGCGTCAATTTGGCGGTAACGCTTCCTCGGCTGTAAGCAAGAAGACTGACTTGATAGTAGTAGGTGAGAACCCAGGCTCAAAATATGACAAGACTAAGAAATTAGGGATAAAGATTATTAGCGAAAAGGAATTTAAGGAGATGATTAAATGATGCGCAATACGCAATGCACAATACGCAATACTATTATCCTAGTTTTTAGTTTATGTCTACTAATTAATTTAATAGGCTGCGAGGCCTTTGTGCGTAAATTTACCCGCAAGAGCAAAAAAGAAAATCTGCCTAAAGAAGAAATGCTCTTGGCCCCTGAAGAATATAAAGGGCCAGGGATGACCAAAGAAGAATTATATCGTCAGTACTTCTTATTTTGGAGGTCCTGGCAGGATGAACTCATTAATTCATTATCGCAAGGCGCTAACCATAAGAAGCAAATTGGCTGTGTAGGGGAGGTAATAAAAAATCTCATAAATTTAAAAGGACTTTTGAATGCAGAAAGACAAAAGAAATTAGATATTTATATTGCCCAATTGAATGATTTAAAAGAGCGCATTGCCAAAGATTTATATGGGAATAACATTATGGCTAATCGGCAAAATGCCGAGCAGTTAAAGAGGAATATCCTAAGAGATTTTTCTTATAATAAAGTAAGTAAGGACATAAGTTAATGATATTAGAAAGTATTTGCCTTGGCCCATTTCAGGTAAACTGTTATGTTTTGGCATCTAAAAGCAAATGCCAGGCGATAATTATTGACCCCGGCTACGACGCCGCTAAAATAAAAAAGATCCTGAATAAACATAAGTTAAAGCCTGCCTTTATCATTAATACACACGGTCATTATGACCATATTGGTTGTGATGATGAGTTTGGTGTACCTATCTATGTCCACCAAAAAGATTTAACATTATTAAAAGACTCAAAGCTTAATCTGTCCACTTTTCTTATGTCAGCTTATAGCGTAAAATCTGAAGTAAGAAGTTTAGAGGACAAAGACAAGATTGAATTAGGTCAGATACAATTAGAAGTTATGCATACTCCCGGGCATACCCCCGGCGGGATTTGTCTTTTGATGCAGAAACCTACCAATAATATCCTGTTTAGCGGCGATACTTTGTTTTGTCAAGGCATCGGCAGAACCGATTTTCCCGGAGCAGATGAGAAGCTACTTATAAAATCCATAAAAGAAAAGTTATTTAACTTAGCTGATGAGACGGTTATCTACCCCGGTCATGGTCCATCTTCTACGATAGGAGAAGAAAAGAAAACAAATTCCTTCCTGACTTAATATGCGTGAACTCATTGATACTTTTTTAAGCTATTTATCAGTTGAACGTGGCCTGGCACAAAATACAATTATTTCTTACCAGAGCGATCTTAATTCTTATATAGATTTTCTTACTGGGCGTTCAATAGATACGCTATCCAGAGTCACGAAAAATGATATCGTAAATTTTATGCTCTTTCAAAAGGATAAAGGCCTAGCGGCAAATTCTATTGCCAGACGCTTAGCAGCAGTAAAGGTATTCCACAGATTCTTAGTAAGAGAGAGAATCTTAAAGGCTGACCCTACCAGCCTGATAGATTCACCTAAATTGTGGAAAAAAATTCCCGAGGTACTTTCTTTAAACGAAGTAAATACCTTACTTAATCAACCCAATATACGGGAAAAACTTGGGCTAAGAGATAAAGCAATCTTAGAGACCCTTTATGCGACGGGTATGCGTGTATCTGAGGCAGTAAATTTAAAATTAGCTAATATCAATTTAGATATAGGATTCTTACGTTGTATTGGTAAAGGCAATAAAGAACGGGTCATACCAATGGGCAAAAAGGCAATAATTAGTCTTAAGCGATACTTAGCAGTTAGCCGGCCGCATCTATTGAAGAAGAAAGAATCCGAATTTTTATTTTTGAACCGCTTTGGTAAAAAGATATCTCGGCAATCCCTTTGGAAGCTCATCAAAAAATATGCTAAGGCCGCAAGGATTAAAAAGCCTATAAGGCCACATATCTTAAGACATTCTTTTGCCACGCATTTATTAGAGAGGGGAGCAGACTTGCGTTCAGTTCAGGAGATGCTCGGGCATTCTGATATTTCTACTACCCAGATTTATACACATATAAATAAAGAGAGGCTAAAGACAATACATAAAATGTTTCATCCCCGACCTTAGTATAGTTTATAGTTTCCGCCACAAAGATTGGCGGACCCGCCAAGTTTTTTGGCGGGCATAGTTCATAGTAGAAGAGTGTGAGAGAATATTTAAAGAAACTACCGCAAGAAGTTCAGGATTTAATACATTTAGCCAGCAATGTCGCTTCTGGTAATAATATGCCGGCGTATTTAGTAGGTGGGTGTGTGCGCGATTTAATCTTAGGAGTGAGAAATTTAGATTTGGATATTGCGGTAGAAGGCGATGGTATAAAATTTGCTGAAGATTTCGCTAAGGTTTTAAAGGCAAAACTTACCCGACATAAAAGATTTGGAACTGCTACGGTTATACTCAAGGACAATTTAAAAATTGATATTGCTACGGCAAGGCGCGAAACGTATCCTCATCCAGCAAGCCTACCATTAGTTACACCCGGGACATTAAAAGATGATTTAGCGAGGCGGGATTTCACCATAAATGCTATGGCTATCAGTATAGGGATGAGGGATTTTGGTAGGCTTATCGATTTCTTTAGAGGAAAGAGTGACTTAAGCCATAAGAAGATACGCATATTACATAATTTAAGTTTTATTGATGACCCTACGCGAATATTGCGGGCAATCCGTTTTGAAAAAAGATATAACTTTGAGATTGAACCAGAGGCACTTGCTTGCCTAAAAAGAGCAACCCGGATTAAAATGTTAGAGAAAGTCCAGCCCCAGAGATTACGTGATGAATTAATTTTAATCTTAAAAGAAGAGCAGCCGTTAAGGCAGATAAAGCGCATAAAGGATTTAGTAGGTTTTGGTTTTATCAACTCACATTTAACGGTATCGAAGTCAACTTATAAACTTCTATCTTCCATTGAGAATTGTATTAACTGGTTCAAGAAAATATATTCTAAGCGTAGGCAACTTGATGTCTGGCTGATTTATTTTATTGGGTTAACAGATTCTCTTAATTCAAATGATGTCAAGGCTATCTGTAAGAGATTTGTTTTCAAAAGGGGAGAGGAAAAGAGGATATCGACTTATAAAAGGCTCAAGCGTAAATTTATCTTGGAGTTAAGAAAGGGCGAAATTAAACCCTCTAAAATTTTTAGTTTACTTGAGCCCTTAGCCTATGAAATAATTATCTTGCTCAAAGCAAAATATAAAAATCGTAATATCCAAAGATACATTGAGGACTTTTTTGAAATTTATAATGGTATACGCATACAAATTTGCGGAGATGATTTATATCGGTTGGGCATTGTTGGCGGGCCATATTACCAGAAGATTTTCGCTAAGGTTTTAAAGGCAAAACTTAACAGTTTAGTGAAAACAAAAGATGAAGAATTAGCGTTGATTAAGAAGTTAATCAAGGTAGCATGACCATAGGAATATTAAAAATAGTTCTCTTTATACAAGAGAGTAATTCCTTAAAAGAAAAAAGAATGGTTTTACATAGCTTGAAGGCAAGGCTGCGCAATAACTTTAATGTAGCGGTTACGCAGATAGCTGATGAAGATAAATGGCAAAAGACTACCTTGGCGGTAGTAGGCGTAGAAAGAGATAGAAAAAATATGAACAGTATTCTATCGGGCATAGTTAATTTTATCGAGAAATTTAATAATATAAATTTAATTGATTATGAAATGGAGTTGATTTAGATGGCCAGACCAGAGAAGGTTGCAGAGGCGATAAAGAAAGAAGTCAGTCTGATTATCCACGATGAGCTGAAGGATCCGCGTTTGGGTTTTGTGACGGTTACCGGAGCAGAGGTAACTGCTGATTTAACGCAGGCAAAGATATTTTTTAGCGTTTTAGGCAAAGACGAAGATTACAAAAAAACTAAAGAGGCATTAGATTCCGCCTTGGGTTTTATCCGTCGCTTAATCGCCCAAAGAATTAGATTAAGGTTTGTCCCGGAGATTCTATTTCGTGAGGATAGGTCGAGTGAGTATAGTATTCGGATACAAGAAGTGTTGGATGAAATAAAAGAACTAGATGGTTCTGGAAAGGAAAAGCGCAGTGAGCCCCGCCTTTCCATCAGAGGAAAGGCCGGGGTACACATGGGAAAGGAAGGGCGAGGTGAGCCTAAAAAAAGTCGTCGAATGCATAAAGAGAAATAAGTATTTTTTAATCACGGCGCATACAAATCTTGAAGGCGATGCCTTAGGCGCAGAGTTGGCTTTTTATCAAATTTTGAAGAAACTGGGCAAATTCGCCACTATTATTAATGAAGATGAGTTGCCTTATGGTTATGAATTTCTGCCCGGGGCTAGTAAAATAAAAAAATTCAAGCCGAACATTAAAGGCATAAGGTTTGATTGTTTTGTCGCGTTGGATTGTTCTGATTTAAAACGGACAGGCGAAGTATATAGGATTAACACCGCCGGTAAACCCATTCTTAATATTGACCATCATATAAGTAACGAGCGGTTTGGTAACATCAACTGGGTAGAGCCGAACGTCTCCTCTTGTTCAGAGATGATTTATAAACTTTATAAAAAATTACGCCTTCCTTTAGATAGAAATACGGCTATTTTTTTATATACCGGCATGCTTGCGGATACGGGGTCATTTCGTTATTCTAATACCACTAGTTTTACCCATAAAGCCGTAGCAGAACTTCTTAAATATAATCTCGATATCCCGCAGATTTATAAGAGTATATATGAAAATGTACCTTTTTCAGATATGCAATTATTAAGCCGGATTCTGCCTGAGATAAAACGCCAGGCCGGAGGTAGGATTATCTGGTTTCAGGTGAAAAAGAATATGTTGAAGAATAGAAAACTTTCTTTTGATTTAAGTGAGCATATTTTGAGTTTTGGCCGGGCAATAAAAGATGCGCAGGTGGTAGTTTTGTTTAAAGAGAATTTAGGCGTAAGAGATGAAGTAAGGATGAACTTTCGGTCGCAAGGCAAAGTGGATGTAAATAAGATTGCACAGTTCTTCGGCGGCGGCGGCCACAAGACCGCCAGCGGCGCCACCATTGGCGGCACCCTCGAGCAAGTAAGAAAAAAGGTTTTGGCCAAGATAAGAGAAAGTTTAAAAATTTCCCGTTAGATTTTGCCGCCTCTTACGTCTATTAAAGTAGGAGGTGGTTAAAATGACTAAGGCAATTGCCGTAGAAATTATTGCTGCAAAGATTTTAGAAATTAGGGGTAAAAAGGTTATGCTGGATGCTGATTTGGCAAATCTGTATGGGGTAGAAGTGAAGCAGTTACTTCGTCAGTTAAGAAGAAACATTGAAAGGTTTCCGGCTGATTTTACGTATCAGCTTACGAAGCAAGAGGTTGCAAACTTGAGGTGCCAATTTGGCGCCTCAAATTGGGGTGGCAGAAGGTATTTACCCTATGTTTTTACGCAGGAAGGCGTAGCGATGTTGTCGAGCGTGCTGAATAGTAAGAGAGCTATTCAGGTAAACATTGTTATTATGCGTGCATTTGTAAAGCTAAAAGAACTTTTGCTTACGCATAAAGGATTAGCTATGAAACTTGAAGCATTAGAGAGAAAATATACCGGCCACGATAAAAAAATCAAAGATATTTTTGGAGCAATCAGACAATTACTTGAGCCGCCAAGCGAAGAGAAGCGTAGGATTGCCGGTTTTGGGAAGTAGGTGTTGTCTTTTGCGCGCTTCAGCAAAAACCCTAAAATTTAGCTAGAATTTCCATTCGCCCGAAAACCGCCAGATTCATTATAGCAAAGACAAAGGGGACGACTGTCCGATTATGCGCATTAGGTTGGCCTTTTGTTTCGGCTTTACAATGTTCTTTTTTCGTTCTTTAAAATTCAATGAACTAATGCACCGCCCGCTTGGGCGGGCTGCGTTTGTGGTGTTTGCACCGTGAAGCTTCGCTGTCGCCCCAGCTTCACTCCACGCCTGCCTGCCGGCAGGCAGGCTCGCTAGGCCGCTCGCTAAAGCGGTAATGCCAGGGTTTCGATTCGGCTTTTCGTGTTTGGCGAATTTTGGGTGAAGGCAAAATTCGCCAAACACTTTGCGTCCTCTTCCTCGCAAAAATCCTAAATAAAAAAGCATGCCCTGAGCGAAGTCGAAGGGTCCTTTTTATATTGCGGCGGCCAAAAATTTTTTAAAAGGTGTTTGATTCAGTATCTATCAAATAACACATATAAATTCCGCCACTACCCGAAAATCGTCCCCGGATACATTCTCCAGTACTATGTCTTTGAAAACCTTATTATCCGGAGATAAAGTAATCTTTTTATGACGCCATTGGTCATCTTCAAGCGATTCTTTTTCACTTCGATAGCGCTTTATGGTAAATTTCTGATTTGTTTCCGGATCTGTAACTTGGCGTGACTCTACAAGCACAGCCGGCCATTATGTTAAGATTTTGGAGAAACTGAGCCAACTGCTTAAGGATGAAGATATCCTTGTGCTCGGCAATAAGATGCGGCAGGAGCGCAATGTTAATCTTTATGACAGCGCATTTTTTGTGGGTGAGAAGGATAGCCGTGAGTATTTGGATTTTGTAAAGCGCATTTTTAAAAAAGTGGATGTCCTTTTGAAGGGCTAAATCCCAAACTTTAAGAAAGTAAAACCTTCACGAGCTATAAGCTCATGCTCACCGTATCAACGTGGAGGTTTTTTGTTTTGGGATACAACCAATTATGTCAAAAAAAGTATACCTAAAATATTGGGGCTGACCGATGGCTGCCTATAGGAGGACTATGGAAAGGATTGCGGAGGTGTTGGTGAAGATGGGTTGACCCGGCCGCAGGTGGCCTTGTTACACTCGGATTTTACACTCGTTAAGGGAGTGGTATAATAAGGACTAATTACTAGTAAAATAAAGAGTTGCGAAAATCGTCAAAGAGGGAACCGAACGTAAGCGGTATAGGATGATACGATAAGTAATTTGATATTGTACAAAAGCTTTTGTTAATACGGTGGAGATGAGCGCAGGAGCATTAGAAGTCAGCATAGCAAAGAAGCTAAAAGAACCAAAAACTTTATGAAAATATTATTTGTTGTTGAAAAAATAGTATTAAGCGAACCATTAGGTGTAATGCAGCTATCTTCTATTTGTAGACAACAAAACCACCACACAAGGCTAGTATCATTGTCGAAAACTCCAATATTACGAGCTATTGATGAGTATAATCCGGATATCATTGCTTACAGTACTATGACATCCAGCGCTGATTTATTCATAAAAGCTGATAGATTAGTGAAAGAGTATCTGAAACGTAGTAATAAATCGGTCGCCAGGATTATGGGCGGGCCGCATCCTACCTACTTTCCCAATATTCTGAATGAATGCGATTTGGATGCCATTTGTATCGGCGAAGGTGATAATGCGATATTAGGGATAATCAGTAAAATTCGTGAGGGGAAAACCCTCCTAGGTATTCCTAATGTGTTAAGTAAAGAGCACAAAGGCAACCTCAGGCCACACAAGGAATTGATCAATAATCTTGATTCATTACCTTTTGTTGATAGGGACATTTTGTATGAAGCCGCCCCATATTATAAAATGGCAGGATTAAGGTCTGTCTTAACTGCAAGGGGTTGCGCTTATAGTTGCACTTATTGTTATAATTCCGTATATAATGAAATGTTTCGGGGATGCGGAAAAGTGTTGCGCAGAAGAAGCGTTGCAAACGTAATCGATGAAATAAAGCATCTTATAAAGAACTATCCTCCGGTAAAGATGATTAGATTCGCCGATGATACCTTTGTTTATAATATAGATCAGTGGCTAATTGACTTTTCATATGAATATAAGAAAGGAATATCATTGCCTTTTTATTGCTTAATGAGACCGAATGTTTTAACCGAAGATATGACCAAGCTTTTATCCGAAATGGGGTGTATAACAATTTCAATGTCCCTGGAAACTAGTAATGAAAATGTTAGAAGAGAAATTCTGGGTAGAAATATTTCAGATGCAGCTATAATTAAAGCATTTGAATACACACGGAAATATAATATTAAAACACATTGTAATAGCATGTTTGGGATACCAGGCACAACCATCAAGCAAGATTTTGAGACCTTTTTATTTGCAAAAAAATTAAGAATTTCTGTTCCTAGTTTCGGAATCTTTTGCCCATTCCCTAATACTAAGCTAACCGAGTATGCAATAAACAAAGGGTTATTGAGCAGAGAGTTATCTGTTGCAGGCGAATTTAATTTAAAATCAACCCTAAATTGCTACACAGAACAAGAAAAACAATTTCAACTTCGATTAGTTTGGCTGGGGCCAATATTCTGTTTTTTGCCGGATAAATTTATACTTTTTTTAAAGCTATTACTGAAAATAAATTTGGATAAATTGTATTTCATAATTTGGTTTGTTTGTTTTGTTAGTGCTTTCGGAGCTACATTATTTCCGTATTCTAACCCTGGAAATGCAATATCAATTTTTAGAATACTGGTCGATTCATTTAAATATACTCGCAAAATAAAATTAAAAATATAGAAGAAATCTCTGTAAAAAAAGCTTTTATTTGGGAAATGCCGATTGGCAGTTAGAAATATTGGTATTATGGGATTATTAAAAATGCCAAACCAAGAATCTAAAAAGAGTTACAAATTTTTTGCCCCCAAAGTCTTTATCCGGACTTTCGGCTGGCAGATGAACGTCTGCGATTCCGAGGTGACTGGGCAACTGGGATACTGGTGACTACAGGCGACTTTGTGACCTGCTGTCTTAGTGACTTACGATGAAAGTTATATTTGGCCTTAGCAAAATTAAAAAATTCAAGAGACCCGTGGTGGCGCTGGGGGTGTTTGATGGGGTGCATCGGGGGCACAGGGAGATATTGAAAGCAGCGGTGAGGCAGGCACGTAGAATGGGAGGGACAAGTATCGTGGTAACTTTCTGGCCGCATCCGCAAAAAGAGGAGAGCCTTTATTCTTTAGAACATCGCTTGAGATTAATTGAGGAGCTGGGGATAGATGTATGCATAGTAATAAATTTTAATCAGAAGTTCGCCCGTATTTCCGCCTCGAATTTCGTAAAAGATATTTTAATTAAAAAGATAGGCGTGCATTATCTATATGTGGGTAAGAATTTTAGATTTGGGAAAAATGCCAAAGGAGATTATAGAACGCTTAAGAAATTATCTTCAGTCTGTAATTTCAAACTAAAAGTTTTTGCTGTAATACGCAGTCGCAATCAACCTATAAGTAGTACCTATATTAGAGCCTTAATTAAAAAGGGTGATTTGCTCACTGCAGAGAAATTACTCTGTCATCCGGTCACAGTATTGGGCACGGTGACTAAAGGCGCGCGCCTGGGAAGAAGATTGGGTTTTCCCACAGCCAATATAAATCCCCACCATGAAGTACTTCCGCCTCAAGGAGTATATGCAGTGAAAATTATTTTTAATCAGCGTCAATTAAACGGAATCTGTTATATTGGCACAAAACCTACACTGAATACGCAATACGCAATACGCAATACGCAATACGAAAAACACATTGAAGTTTACATATTTAATTTTAAGAAAAATATCTACGGTCAATATTTAGAGATTCAGTTTCTCAAGAAAATAAGGGATGAGAGAAAATTTGCTTCACTTCTAGCTTTAGTCAAACAGGTCAAAAAAGACATAATTCTCGTAAAGCGCTTATTTTCCTGCCACTAAACCCACCACAATAGCTGCCCAATAAACCCTATTTATACCACTACTCCTTGTATTTTAATCGGTTAGGTAAATTTTTATCTTGACAAGAGAAGAGTTTTTATCTATACTTTGACTACAAAGTGGTTAAAAGTGGAGTAAAGTGGAGAACGGCAAAGACGCAAAAGACTTTTGCGATTTTGTGGTAGGGATATGGTGTCTTTGCGGTTAGACGATTAAATGTTTTATGGCGAATATTTACATTCCATAGACCGAAAGGGTCGCCTGATATTACCTGCCAAATTCCGCGAGGTAGCTAAAGGCAATTTTATCGAGAAATTTTTTGTGACCCGCGGTTTAGACAAGTGTCTTTTTATGTTCTCCGAAGAAGAGTGGCGTTCACAAGAGGCAAAATTTAAATCCATATCTTTTACTAAGATACAAGCGCGTACATTCAATCGTCTATATTTTTCCGGCGCAGCAGAAGTTTTTCCGGATAAACAAGGCAGAATTTTACTGCCGCCGTATCTGAAGGATTTTGCCGAGATAAAAAGAGAAGTAATTATTGTCGGCGTGTCTAATAGAATTGAGATTTGGGCAAAGGATAAATGGCAACAATTTTATGGAACCTCGCGTCCGTCTTTTGAAGAGATTGCCGAGAAGTTAATGGATGTCTAATTTGCATATTCCAGTAATGCTGGATGAAATTATAGATCATTTAAATTTAGGCCCGGGTAAAACCATAGTTGATGCCACCATAGGCACAGGCGGTCACAGTAAAAGTATTATAGAAGGTATTATGCCAGGCGGTCGACTTATTGGTATTGACCGCGACCAGGAATCCTTAGCTATTGCCGAAGAGAGATTACGCCCCTGCGGCGATAGCTGTCAGTTTATCCACGGTAATTTTTACGATATAGATAACATTTTAGAAAGATTAAAGATTAAAAAGATAGATGGCATACTCTTTGATTTAGGTGTTTCTTCTTTTCAGTTAGAGGATGCTAATCGAGGCTTCAGTTTTCAACAGGAGGGCCCTTTAGATATGCGCTTAGACAGAAATAGTTATATCTCTGCCTATGATTTGGTAAATAATCTTAATGAAGAAGAGATCTCGACTTTACTTTGGAATTTTGGTCAGGAGAGGTGGCACAATCGCATTGCCCATCTTTTGGTGGAAGAAAGACAAAGACAGCCTATAGCCACAACTTTACAGCTGGCTAATATTGTCATGCGGGCAACGCCCAAGCGGTATAGATATAGACATTATCGTATACACCCGGCAACCAGAACGTTTCAAGCAGTCCGGATTGCCGTAAATAGAGAATTAGAGACTTTAGAAACAGCACTAAATAAGGCAATTGATCTTCTTAATCAACAGGCTCGGATTTGCGTGGTTTCTTTTCATTCTTTAGAAGCCCGGATAGTGAAATTAACTTTTCGCAAAAGCGCACTAGAGGGGAAAATAAATATAATCACGCCTAAGCCATTGACACCTACGCTTGCTGAAATAGAAACTAATCCCTCAAGTCGTAGTGCAAACTTAAGAGTTGCCCAAAGAATTTAAAAGATGAGACTATCTAAATTTTTATCCATTATAAGTCTTGCCACTTTTATCTCTTGTCTTTATATCTATCAACAGACAGAAATCCTGCGCCTGGCCTACGTAGGCCAAAAGAAAAGGGTAGCCTTCGAGGATTTACTTGATAAAAACAGTTTCTTGAGATACAATTTAGAGAAAGGTATTTCCTTAGTGCGTATTGGCGATCGGGTCTCTAAGGTAGCTGATTTTCAAATGCCTGATACTTATCGATTAGTAAGATTAGCGTCTGCTCAAGAAAACTTAAAACTAAAGACGCAGGGGCCCAACAGGAAAAACATAGTAGCTCGTCTCTTTGGGATCAAAAGACAGGCTGAGGCAAAAACCATCAACACTTCGACGCGCTTGAGTGTTAATGGTGAGTGAAGTCGAACCATCAATCCCTAAACCGATTTAATTGTGTATATAAGTAATTATCGCCGCAGGGTCAATGCGGTGTTTCTATTTTTTATTCTTTTTTTAATCTTCTGTATAGCCCGCCTAGTTTTTATCCAATTCTTTCGCTCAAGTTATTTAGCAGGACTGGCCAAGAAGCAACACAGCTTATTTGTAGAATTAGAACCCCGCCGTGGAACTATCTACGATGCAAACCTTAAGCCACAAGCAGTAAATATATCGGTAGACTCGGTTTTCGCAACTTGCAATGAGATTTCCGATAAAGACAAGGAAGCCATTATCAGGCAACTCTTACCCATATTAAATGTAGACTATGCTTATTTGAAAGATAGGTTATATCGTAAAAAATCTTTTATCTGGCTTGCCCGCAAGATAAGCCCTAAACAGAGTGAGGAAATCAAGAAGCTGAAAATAAAAGGTGTTGATTTTATCAAGGAGAGTAAGCGTTGTTATCCCAATGGTTATCTTGCCAGTCAAGTAATCGGTTTCGCAGGTTTAGATAATATAGGACTAGAGGGCATTGAGTTGTATTATGATAAATACCTTAAGGGAGAAAGTGGTTTTGCCTTATTTTTAAGAGATGCGCGTCAGAAGAAATTAGAACTTTTGGAGAAGATGATTTCCCCGCGCGATGGTTATGATTTAGTATTGAGTATCGATGAAGTAATCCAGTATATTGCGGAAAGAGAACTAGATAAGGTATTTAAGACTTATCATGCCAAAGGCGCAAGTATTGTAGTGATAAATCCGCATACAGGAGCGATTTTAGCCTTAGCAAATCGGCCCACATTTGATTTGAATGAATATGTCAATGCAAGCAAGGATGAGGTGCGTAACCGCGCAGTCTGCGATTTATTTGAGCCAGGTTCGGTATTCAAAATTGTTACTCTCTCTGCAGCCTTGGAAGAAAAAAAAGTAGTTGAGGAAGATAAGTTTTTCTGCGAGAATGGTTCCTATCGGGTAGCCAGTCATATTCTCCACGATCATCGGCCGCACGGTTGGCTCAACTTTAGGGAGGTAATTGAGCAATCAAGCAATATCGGCACAACCAAGGTGGCGCAAATCTTAGGTAGTGACCTGCTTTACCGATATATAAAACTCTTTGGCTTTGGTGTGAAATTAGGAATTGACCTGCCTGGCGAAGTTGCAGGTATAGCCAGGGAACCTAGGGGTTGGTCTAAGATATCTATTGCCGCTATACCGATAGGTCAGGAGATATGCGTGACCGCGTTGCAATTAGTAAGCGCCATATCTGTAATTGCTAATGGTGGCCAACTGATGAAACCTTACATCATAAAAGAAATTAGAGATAAATATGGCGAGACAATCAAGAAATTTTCACCAATAATGATTCGTAAGGCCATCTCTTTAGATACAGCTGCGAGAGCTAAAAAGATACTTACCGGTGTCATAGAGCAGGGTACAGGAAAGTTGGCAAAAATAGAAGGATTTAGCGCAGCAGGTAAAACCGGGACTGCGCAAAAGCTAGAGCCAAGTGGCGCCTATTCGCATGATAAATTCATGGCTTCTTTTATTGGTTTTGCGCCAGCAGAAGATCCGCTGATTGCGATTGCTGTGATAGTAGATGAGCCGCGGCCATATTATTTTGGCGGAGTAGTAGCTGCGCCGGTATTTAAAAATGTAGCCAGCGATGTCTTAAGATACCTTAAGATGAAGAAAACGCCTCAGGAATTGGTGGCTTTAAATGAAGTTAAAACAACTCCTTAAATCAATTGGTAGTTATCATAACTATTCAAATCTAGAGGATTTTGAAGTTGCTGGAATAAGTTGCAATTCCAAAAATATTAAAGATAATTTTGTTTTTATCGCCATAAAAGGTACTTGCGAGGATGGACATAAATTTATACAAGAGGCGATAGGTAAGGGAGCGAAAACAGTAGTTCTCGAGTCAGAAATTCACAGAGCCACAGAGTCACCAGCCAAAGTTAATTTTATAAAAGTTAATGATGCGCGCAAGGCATTAGCAAAATTGGCTGCAGAGTTTTATGGTAATCCTTCTACAAAGATAAAGGTTATTGGGGTTACCGGAACTAATGGCAAGACCACGATAACTTATTTGCTGGAAGCAATTTTAAAAAACGCAGGAGCCATGCCAGCAGTTATAGGCACGATTAATTACCGTTTTAAAGATAGGGTCATCCCTTCCAAAAATACCACCCCCGGCCCTGTAGAGCTAGAGTCTATGTTAGCGGATATGTTAAACCAAGGGGCCAATTATGCAGTAATGGAAGTTTCATCCCATGCCTTAGACCAAAACCGCGCAGAAGGCATCAATTTTCATTCCGCCATATTTACTAATTTGACCCAGGATCATCTGGATTATCATAAAACATTAGAAAATTATTTTCAGACCAAGAGTAAACTTTTTAGAGATATAAATTCTAAATCTTTTGCGGTGATTAATAATGATAATGAATATGGCAGAAAACTTAAAGAATTAACCCCGGCTCAAATTGTTACTTATGGCATAGATAATCAGGCAGATATAACTGCTAGCGATATAAAACTTGCTCTGGCGCATACAGAATTTTCTCTGATTACGCGTAAAGATAAAATAAAACTTAAAACCAGACTCATTGGTAGATATAATATATATAATATATTGGCCACGGTTGCCTGGGGCCTAAAGGAAGGTCTCGATTTATCAATTATAAAATCTACTATAGAAAATTTTTCTCTTGTGCCAGGTAGACTGGAAAGGATAAATTTTGCGGGAAATTTCGCGGTATTTGTAGACTATGCGCACACAGAAGATGCCCTAGAAAATGTTATCGAGAGTTTGAGGCAATTAACTAAAAATAGGGTGATTGTGGTATTCGGCTGCGGAGGCGAGCGCGATAAAACCAAAAGACCCAAAATGGGTTATTGTGTAACTGAATTAGCGGATTATGCCATTATTACCAACGATAACCCGCGTTCCGAAGATCCTAAAAAAATAATCGATAATATTGAAAGGGGCATAAAGAAGGATAATTATTTAGTTATCCCTGAACGTTTCCAGGCAATAAAAAAATCTTTGAGTATGGCTAAGTCAGGTGATATCCTGTTAATCGCTGGTAAAGGCCACGAGAATTATCAGATATTAAAAGATAAGGTAATGCCCTTTGATGATCGAGAGGTAGTAAGAGAATGCTTAAAGTCAATGAATTATTAAAAGCAACTGGTGGATGCTTAATTAGCGGTAGAGAAAATATAGTTATTAAAGGTATCTCTATAGATTCAAGAACCATTAAAAGAGGCGAAGCCTTTATCGCCATAAAAGGAGATAATTTTGACGGCCATGATTTCATTGCTGAGGCCATAAAAAGAGGGGCAAGTTGCATTATTCACGAACCACGAACCACGTCCTGCCTGCCGGCAGGCAGGAACCACGAACCGCGAAAGTCAGTCTTTATAGAAGTTAAAGACACCATAAGGGCGCTGGGTGATATTGCCAGATTCCAGCGTAATAAGTTTGATATTCCAATTATTGCAGTTACTGGTAGTAACGGCAAGACTACTGCTAAAGAAATGATTTCCTGGGTATTATCTAAAAAATTTAAGGTCCTTAAAAATGAAGGAACAAAAAATAACCAGATAGGTCTGCCTTTGACTTTACTCAATCTTAACCGTAGTTATGATATTGTTGTTTTAGAGATAGGCACAAACCATTTTGGCGAGGTTGAAAATCTAGCTAAGGTATGCCTTCCCAATATAGGTATCATTACCAACATCGGGCCTGCGCATCTGGAATATCTGTGTAACTTAAAAGGGGTCTTGCGTGAAAAATACGCGTTAATAAGAAATCTTAAGGAACCTCACCTTGCTATATTAAATTTAGATAATACCTTATTAAGAAGGCAGATACTCAAAAAATTTAAAAAACCAATTATTTTAAGCTTTAGTATTAAGCATCGCGCTGATTTTTATGTCTCGAATATTAAAAACTTCCATGATAAAATAGAATTTTTAGTAAATCAAAAATATAAATTTACATTAAAGACATTGGGTCGTCATAATATTTATAATGCCTTGGTCGCCATAGCCGTTGCGAGAGTTTTTGGTACGGAATATAAAGACATCGCCAGTCAACTGGCTATTTTTGACTTTCCCCAGGGTAGGTTTAATTTCGTGACTTTAAACAAAATAAGATTTATTGATGATACTTATAATTCTAACCCTTTTTCTTTAAAACAGGCTTTGGATACGCTGGCTAATTCTAGAGTTAAAGGCCGCAAAATCTTTGTTATGGGCGATATGTTAGAATTAGGTAGCGCTAAAGAATTATTGCATTACCGGGTAGGAGGAAAGGTCAAACAAGCTTGTGATGTATTTATAACCGTAGGTAAACTCTCTAGATTGGCGGCTGAGGCAGCCAGACGCAGTGGTTTCGATATTAAAAATATATTTACTTGTCAATCTACTCAAGAGGCATGCGATATCTTATTTAATAAAATATCACCCCGTCCGGATGACCTGGTGTTAGTGAAGGGTTCTCGGGCAATGAAGATGGAAGAAATTATTAGAGTTTAAAATGCTATATTATTTATTTTACCCCTTACATAGAATAATCTTTGTTTTTAATATTTTTCGTTATATTACCTTTCGGGCTGCTATGGCAGCAATGACGGCTTTTCTTATCAGTCTTATTTTTGGGCCCATGATAATAAAAATTCTTAAACAACTAAAGATCGGTGAAAATATTAGAAAAGAAGATAGTAAAAAATTATATGAGCTGCATAGTCAAAAACAAGATACGCCCACTATGGGCGGGATTCTGATCTTATTGGCGATATTTTCTTCTCTGCTACTTTGGGCAGATATTTTTAATCGATACATTATCATTGCCTCCTTGGTTACGTTCTGGTTAGGTTTAACTGGCTTTATGGACGATTATCTAAAACATATAAGAAAAAAATCCAAAGGTTTAACTGCGACTACAAAATTCACTAGTCAATTCATCTTGGGGCTGATATTGGGAATTTTTCTTTTTTTAAACCCCCAAAACAGCACGAGGCTAGATATGCTATTTTTGAAAAACGTATCTTTAGAATTAGGCGTATTCTATATACTATTTGTAATCTTAGTAATCACTGGCACATCAAACGCGGTGAACCTTACCGATGGTTTAGATGGTTTGGCTATAGGGATTGTGATTATGGTGGCCTTGGCCTTTAGTGTCTTAAGTTATGTATCAGGAAATATAAAATTCAGCCATTATTTATTTATACCTTATATTCCCGGTAGCGGTGAGTTAACCGTATTTTGTACGAGTATCTTGGGTGCAGGACTGGGCTTTTTATGGTTTAACTGTTTCCCCGCATCAATTTTTATGGGAGATGTGGGTTCTTTGGCCTTAGGTGGCGCTTTGGGTGTAGTCGCGCTATTAATAAAGAAAGAACTGCTTCTGGTAATTGTCGGTGGGATATTTGTTTTGGAAGCCCTGTCTGTAATTCTGCAAGTTTGCTCTTTCCGTTTTACTAAAAAACGTATATTTAAAATTGCGCCATTACATCACCATTTTCAGTTTCTGGGTTGGTCAGAGAGTAAAGTAATTGTAAGGTTTTGGATCGTCGCAAGCCTGCTTGCCCTCCTGACATTAGTTACTTTGAAGATAAGATAATTTCATCAAAATACTAAATGATAAATACTGATTATTTTAAAAATAAGAAAATTACCATCGTGGGGTTAGCCAGGAGTGGTCTGGCCTGTGCTAATTTACTTTATGACTTAGGCGCAGATGTAAGCATAACTGATAATAATGATAATGAGTTAACCCGTCTGCATTTTTCAAAATTAAAATCAAAAGATATAAGAGTTGAATTGGGTAGGCATACGCAAGAATTTATAAGCGATAGAGATCTGATTGTGGTTTCACCAGGGCTACTAGATACTGCTTCACCCGTTAACTGGGCAAGGCAGTTTAAAATACCCATAATAAGCGAAATAGAAGTTGCGGCGACTTTGTGTCCGGCTAAAGTTATCGCGGTTACGGGTACTAATGGTAAGACCACGGTGACTACATTAATTGGCAAGGTATTAGAGAAAAAAGGCGAGAGAGTTTTTGTTTGTGGTAATATTGGTAATCCGTTTTCTGGTGAAGTCTCTAAAATGAGAAAGAATGATTTTGTATCTTTAGAAGTAAGCTCTTTTCAATTAGAGAAGATACAGGGCTTTAAGCCGAAAATCTCAATTATACTCAATTTTAGTTGCAACCACTTGGATAGATATAAGAATATGCAGGAGTATCTGGTAGCAAAAAAGCGTATATTTATGAATCAGGATAAAACCGATTATTTGGTTTTGAATTACGAAGACCCCATAGTAAGAGAATTAGCTAAAGAGGCCAAGGCCAATGCGGTATATTTTTCTAAAAATGAAGATTTGAATCCTAATCAGTCAGCGGTCTTAACCGTAGCTTCAATATTAGGCATAGGTAAGGAGTTAGCTTTGAGTGTATTTAGAGAATTTAAGGGTATTGAACATCGTTTAGAAGAGGTCGCAGAAATAAATAAAATAAAGTTTATCAATGATTCAAAGGCAACCACGGTAGATTCTACTATATGGGCATTAAAGAATATAACTTCACCAATTGTTTTAATTGCTGGAGGTAGAGATAAAGGCAGTGACTATAGCGTTATTTTAGATTTAATGCAGAAAAAAGTAAAAGAAATTATTTTGATTGGAGAGGCAAAGGATAAGATAAGAAATGCGCTGACAGGAATTTTAGCTATTGAGGGAGCGCAGACTTTAAAGGAGGCGGTTAACAACGCTTTTTATAAAGCCAAGCCGGGTGATTGCGTGTTGCTTTCTCCGATGTGCGCAAGTTTCGATATGTTTTCTAATTATGAAGAAAGAGGCAATTGTTTTAAAAGGGCAGTTCAAGAATTGCTGCTTGAGGTTGCCAAAAAGTAACTAATTAATTTATTATGATACGTAATATTAGATTAAATCTCTTTACTATAACCGTCATTTTGATCTGTATTGGTATATTGATGATTTATAGCGCCTCTAGTATATATGCCTGGGAGAGATATAATGATAGTCTCTTTTTCTTGAAAAGACACTTGAGTTTCCTAATTATTGGGGCATTCCTGGCATTTTTAGTAATGAGCATCGATTATAAGAGTTTAAAAAGATGGGCAAAACCACTACTGGCATTATCAATTTTATTATTAATTCTGGTTTTAGTGCCAGGCATAGGAAGAGAAGTAGCTGGAGCGCGGCGCTGGTTTAGATTCAAATTTATTAGTTTTCAACCTTCAGAGTTAGTGAATCTGGCGATGATTATTTATTTAGCAGATTTTATTGGCCGTAAAGGTGATACGCTAAAGTCATTCTTTAGGGGATTCCTGCCTCCTATGTTTATTTTAGGCATGGTCTCGTTATTAATTCTTAGGCAGCCAGATTTAGGTACTGCCTTGGCATTGGGGATAGTGGTATTTATTATGCTTTTTATTGCGGGTGTAAGGCTAGCTTATCTTTTGTCTATAATACTAGTAAGCCTGCCTTTGCTTTATATATTGATATTCAGTGTCCCTTATAGAAGGATGCGGATCTTAGCATTTTTAAATCCCTGGTTAGACCCTAAGGGTAGCGGTTTTCAGATTATTCAATCGCAGATTGCTTTAGGCTCAGGCGGAATATTTGGGCAAGGTTTAGGACATTCTAGGCAAAAATTATTTTATCTTCCTGCTGCGCATACTGATTTTATCTTTTCCATAATCGGAGAAGAATTAGGTCTTTTAGGCACCATAGGCATAATCATATTATTTATAATTTTTATTCAACAGGGCCTGAAAATAATAAAAAATGCGCCTGATAAATTTAGCTATTTTTTAAGCCTAGGATTGGTTTTAATGATTTCTCTTAAAGCCGTAATAAATATTGGAGTTTCCAGCGGCGCATTACCTACAAAAGGCCTGCCCTTGCCTTTTATAAGTTACGGTGGTTCTTCTTTTATTCTTGATATGATCAGCGTGGGCATACTGATAAATATTGCACGCACAGGAGAATACCCATAAATTATGAAGATTTTGGTAGTTACCGGAGCAAGCGGCGGGCATATATTTCCTGCCTTAAGTTTTTTAGATACATTAAAAGATAAATATAAAGATATAGATACGCTTTTGATATTGCCGAAAAGAAGTTTGGGAGTTAGTAAAATAGCCGATGACTCTAAGATTCGTTATATTTCAATTTCAACCATTAACTTAAGTTTTAGCCCAAGAAATTTTATTGCCCTATTAAGATTTTTTAAAGGTTCTTTAGAAAGCCTGATTTTACTTTTAGAATTTCGTCCCGATATTGTAGTAGGATTCGGTAGCCTTGCTTGCGTCCCTATGGTTTTACTTGCCTGGATTTTTAGGATAAAAACATTAATCCATGAACAAAATGTAATTCCTGGTCAGGCGAATCGGCTTTTGGCAAAATTTAGTGATAAGATTGCCATTTCTTTTAAGGAAACCAGGGATTATTTTAAGGGCTCATCCAGAAAAATAGTCTTTACTGGTAATCTCATACGAAAGGAATTAAAAAGGATAGATAGAAATAAAGCCTTAGATTTTTTTGGATTAGGTTCTGATAAATTTACAATATTAGTAATGGGAGGAAGCGCAGGCAGTCACAGGATTAATCTGGGATTCTTAAATGCGATATCCAAGAGTTGGAGTAAGAGCGACTTTCAGATTATTCATTCAAGCGGTCTTAAGGATTATGATTTATTAAAGGATAGTTATAAAGATTTAGGTATTAATTTCAAATTGTTTGGTTTTTTAAACGAGATGCAACATGCCTATAGCGCTTGCGACTTGGTGATATGCCGGGCAGGAGCCACCAGCCTTAGCGAAATAATATTTTTTGGATTACCGGCAATAATTATTCCTTATCCCTTTGCTTATGCGCATCAAATAAACAATGCTAAAGTTTTAGAAAACAAAGGCTGTGCGATAATCATTAAGGACAATGAATTAGATGGCAATATATTAAGACAGACCATAGAAGGCCTGATTAATAATCCTAAAGAGATTAAAAAGATGCGCTTGGCTTATGATAATATTATAGTAGCCAATGCAAATGATTTACTCGTAGATGAGGTATTTAAATGAAAAGGCTTATTTTTATAGCGTCCATATTTTTTTTACCTTTAACTATCGTTTTAGCCAAGACGGATGATTGGAATATAACTAAAAGCACACATTTTATTGTACATTATAAAAATGCCCAAGAGGACTTTTTAGAACGTTTAATTGAAAGGGCAGAGGATTATTACAATGAAATTGCTGATGATTTAGGATTTAGGCGTTTTGATTTTTGGCTCTGGGATAAGCGGGCTAAAATTTACATCTATGATGACGCCCAAGAATATCAGGCTGCCACAGGACAGCCGAGTTGGTCTGCAGGATGCGCGGTGGCAAGCGAGAAAATAATCAAGACATTTCCTTATGCTCAAGGATTCTTTGATACCATACTGCCCCATGAGATGGGTCACATTATCTTTAGGGAATTCGTGGGTTTTTATAATTATGCAGTACCGATTTGGTTAGATGAGGGGGTAGCTTGTTATCAGGAGAATTTAAGGCGCGCAATAGCCAATAGAATTGTAAAAGAGGCGATGGAGGAGAATAGTTTTATAGATTTAGAAAAACTATCTAATTTTAATCCACAGTCATTCCAGGACTCAAGATCAGTGAATCTTTTTTACGCTGAGTCGTTAAGTATAATAGATTTTTTAATCAAAGAATTTGGTAGTGATAATTTTGTGCTCTTTTGTCAAAATTTAAGAGACAAAAAAAACTTAGAGGCAGCGCTACGTTCTGCCTATCCCTTTAGCAATATTAAAGAATTAGATAGAACCTGGCAGAGGTATCTAGGGCAATGACGATGCATTATCATTTAATTGGTATAGGCGGGATTGGAATGAGTGGTATTGCACAATTACTTTTGCGTCGGGGCATAAAAGTAAGTGGCTCAGATTTAAAAGAAAGCAATATCACAGATGAGCTTAAAAATTTAGGGGCCTCTATTTTTATTAGGCATCATCCCGCAAATATTAGAGGCGCAGATTTAGTTATTTATTCTTCTGCAATTAAAGAAGATAATCCAGAGATCCGGGAAGCCAAAAAACAAGGCGTACCTTTGCTAAAACGGGCGCAGGCATTGGCAGATTTAATGAAAGATAAAACTGTTATTGCGGTTACAGGCAGCCACGGTAAGACTACAATTACTTCATTGGCATCCTATCTTTTATTGCAAGCAGGGCTTTGTCCTACGCTAGCAATAGGCGGGATTTTAAAGAATATAAATAACAATGCCTATTTGGGCGAAGGTGAGTTCTTTGTTGCAGAAGCCGATGAATCAGATGGCTCTTTTTTATATTATCAACCTAAATACTCTATAATTACTAACATAGACTATGAGCATCTTGATTACTATAAAGAGTTTAAGAACGCAATTAATACCTTTAAAGAATTCATAAATAAAACAGCAAAATTTGGCTGTGTATTCTGCTGTAACGATGATTTAAATTTAAAAAATATATTAAAAGATTATAAAAATAGATATGTTTTATTTGGCCTGGATGATAATGCAGGTATCTACCCGAAGAATATACAAATAAATGGTCTTACGTCTGAATTTGATTGCCTTTATCAAAATAAATTTATAGACAGATTCCGTCTTAATTTAGGCGGGATGCATAATATTTCCAATGCCCTTTCGGTTATTGCCTTAGGTTTAGAATTAAGGATAGATTTAACATGCATAAAGAGTGCATTGGCTAATTACCAAGGTGCCCGCCGCCGGATGGAAATTAAATTTAAGGATAAAAATTATTTAGTACTTGATGATTATGCGCATCATCCTACAGAAATAAAAGCAACGCTTGCGGCAATAAGCAATCTAAAGAAAAGAATTATCGCTATATTTCAACCGCACCGCTATACCCGCACAAAATTGCTTTTGGATGAATTTGGCAAGTGTTTTGACTTAGCCGATTACATTATTATTACAGATATATATCCGGCAGGCGAACTTGCCTTAGAGGGTGTTAGCGGTAGATCCATATATGACAGAATAAAAGAGCATACTCCTGGTAAACCGGCGTATTTTTTGCCTAAAGAAGAAATCACCTCGCATATTTTAAAGATTATCAAGCCGGATGACTTAATGGTTACCCTGGGTGCAGGCGATATTACTAAAACTTGCGATGAATTGGTGGAAAGACTTAAAAATTAAGATTAAGTTCCAAGAATTAATGCAGGACCACACTACTTTTAAGATTGGCGGTCCAGCTAAATATTTTGTTGAACCCAAGGATATTCAGGAATTAAAATTATTGCTTAAATCTGCTAAAAGATATAATATACCTATTTTAGTAATAGGTGCGGGTAGCAATATTTTAATAAATGATAACGGCGTAAGAGCGATAGTCTTACGGTTAAATTCCCCAATTTTTAAAAAAATATTTTTCCATAATAATCGTCTCAATGTAGCCAGCGGTGTAGTTTTGAGTCAGATTCTTAAGCTAACCCAAAAGCAGGGTTTATCAGGGTTAGAGTTTTTAGCCGGCATACCCGGTACTGTAGGTGGAGCGTTGGCAATGAATGCCGGAATATCTAAAAAAATCAAAAATCAATCCTTCGATAAACTTGAGGATTACGTCCTCAAGCGAAGTCGAATGGGTCAAAAATCAAAAACCAAAAATATTGGCAGTTTAGTAGAAAGCGTTAAAGTAATGGATTATAACGGTAAAATAAAAATTTTAAATAAAAAAGATATAAAGTTTGGTTATCGAAAATCCAATCTCTCAAAATACATAATCTTAAGCGCCCTACTAAAGTTAAGAAAAAGAGATAAGAGAGAGATTGAAAATGAAATAAAAAGATATTTTAACTACCGCAAAGAAACACAAGATTTGTCTAGGGCCTCAGCAGGTTGTATTTTTAAGAATCCCAAAGGAAATCAAGCGGGAAGGCTAATAGATTTATCTGGATTAAAAGGTAAAAGAATCGGCGATGCCTCTATTTCGCGCATGCATGCTAATTTCATCTTAAATCTAAGTAATGCAACTGCAAAAGATGTTTTGAAATTAATGGATTTAGTAAGAAAAGAAGTAAAAAATAAATTTAACGTTACTTTAGAACCAGAAATAAAGATATGGCAGTAGAACGCAATACGCAATACGCAATACGCAATACGAAAAAGAAGTTTGGCAGAATCGGCGTATTAATGGGTGGGCCTTCTACTGAGCGAGAGATATCGCTAAAATCAGGAAAGGCAGTTTATGAGAGCTTAAAACAATTAGGCCTTGAAGTAATCACCATTGATATAAAAACAGATAACATAGAAGAGAATGTCTGCTTGATGAAGTCTTACGAGATAAATTGTGCATTCTTAGCTTTACATGGTCGTTTTGGTGAAGACGGTCAAATACAGGAGGTTTTGGAGAGCCTGGAAATTCCCTATACTGGTTCGGGCGTGTTAGCCAGTAAATTAGCTATGGATAAGGTTGCTTCACGTAAGATCTTTGGAAACAATGGATTAAGCGTTCCAAAGTATAACCTGCTAGAGAGAGCTTCTTATAGTGTGAATGGCAAAGCCCATAATAACCTATTTCTACCTTTAGTAATAAAACCTGCCACACATGGCTCTAGCATTGGTTTATCCATCGTAGATAGAAAAGAAGACTTAAGAGAGGCCGTGGATTTAGCATTCAAATTTGATGAGAGAATAATTATTGAAGAGTATATCAAAGGCAGGGAAGTTACGGTTGGCATATTGGATGATAAGGCTCTACCAGTGATAGAAATAATTCCCAAGAAAAGATTTTTTGATTATGAAGCTAAATATCAGCCTGAGATGACAGAATATATCGTGCCTGCCAAATTAGAAGAGGAAGTTATTAAAAGAATACAAAGTAGCGCTTTATCAGCGCATAAACTTTTGGACTGTTTTGGTTGTTCCAGGGTAGATATGATTCTGGCTAAAGATAATACGCCATTTGTTTTAGAAGTAAATACTATTCCCGGCCTTACTGAAACTAGTCTATTACCTAAGGCAGCTAAGACGGTAGGTATAGAATTTGGCGAACTTTGTCTTAGATTAATTAAGTTGGCGTATGCGAAAACCAAAGTTTAATTTTCCGATTAAATTAATAATCATTATCTTAATAATTTTTCTGGGCGCACTATTTACCGTAAGAAATTTGCTTAAGCTTTTCAAGACCTCAGATTATTTTAAGATCAAAGATATAATAATTTTTAGCGAAGAAAACATAGTTGACCTATCCTATTTAAAGGGCGAGAATATATTTACTGTTGACTTACAAAAGGAAGCAGGATATCTCATGGAACAATATCCGATTTATCGCAAGATTAGTTTGGTGAGAATCTTACCTAATCGGATATCCATAAATTTTATAAAGCGAAAGCCGGTTGCGATTATAAAGTTATATCGATATTTTTATGTGAATGAAGAGGCGATATTGTTTGATATGCCCGAAGAGTTAGAAAACCAGGACCTACCACTTATTTTAGGGTTAGAGACAAAGATTTTTGGTCCAAAGATTGGTAGGAGATATAATATTAAAGAGCTAACCATTGCTTTAAATATCATAAAAGAACTAAATTTAAATAGGGCCTTAAAAGATTATAAAATTAAAAGAATCGATGTGGCAAATCTTAGCAATGCCTCATTTACGATTAAAGAATTAGAGATAAAGTTAGACGCATATAATATTAAAGATAAATTTAATATTCTAGCAGGTCTACTGAATCAGCTAAAAAATGACCTGAATAACATCAAATATATTGACTTAAGATTTAAGGAGCCGGTAATAAAATTAAATGAAGCCAAAACTTACGGAACGAAGTGAACGTAATCCTTCGATAAACTTGAGGATTACTGTCCTGAAGCGTAGTCGAAGGACGTAAGTTTTATGGCTGAATTTACCCGCCACGAATCATGGCGGGGGTCAATTCGCACAATAACTTACGTCTTTAGCCTTTGGCGGATTCCGTAAGTTATGTGCTCATCGAATATGCTAAATAATTATATTTGTGCACTAGATTTAGGTTCTAGTAAAATTGCCAGCGTAGTAGCAGAGATTAAAAGAAAACGCATTGCTAATATCTTCTTTGAGAGTATACCCTCAAGAGGCATTAAAAAAGGCGTGATTATAGATTCAACAGAGGTAATTGGTTCCATTGGTAAAATTTTAAAGAGATTAAAAATTAAATCCGGTATAAATATTAAGTCCATATACACTAATATTTCAGGAACTGATGTAGTTACCAAACACAGCCGCGCAATTATACCGCTTGCCGAGAGAGGTAACAAAGTTATAACTTTATCGGATATACGGAAAGTAAATGAACAGGCGCGCATATTGGCGGCAAGTCTTGAAGAGGATATAATCCACCAGATACCTTTTAGCTATACTATAGATTCAAGGAGTAATATTTTAAACCCGCTGGGGTTGTATAGCCATAGCTTGGAAGTAGATTTATATCTGGTCTGTGCTAAATTATCTTCCATACAGAGTCTTACGCGGGTAATAAATCAGGCAGGATATGAAATAAAAAATTTATTTTTTTCTGGGTTGGCTACTAGTAACGTTGTATTTGACAAAGAGTTCCAAGTAGGGGTAAACCCCGTTACAGGAGATGACTCAGGAGGTACAAATTTTTCTAAGGGGATAAATATACTTTGTGACATAGGCAGCGATATAATAGAGTTGCTTATATTTAAAGATGGCTCGCTTTGCGATATTGCGATTCTTGCTTTAGGTGGCGATGATATTACGGCTGAACTTTCAAATAGCTTAAAGATGCCCTTTGATTTAGCTGAAGATACTAAAAGGTCTTATGGAATTATAGGAAAACAGAGTCAGGTTAAGGAAGATAAGGAGATTTTAGTCAAGAAGGATAATATCTACAAGCCAATAAAGCAGAGATTGGTTTCCGAAATAATCACTGCTAAAACAAAATTAATCTGCGAGAATTTAAAAGATACTTTAGATAAAAAAATAGATTTAAGCCAAGTAGATAATTTTGTAACTGTGGGAAGAACTATATTATTGGAAGGATTCCTTGAGATGTTAGAAAATACCCTAGAGACTTCGGTAAAAATAGGTCGGATTACTGACCCGCATATAAGCTCTTTGGTGAATAAAGATAATAATTTATCCGGACAGAGGTACTTAACGTATATTACTTGTTTAGGCATGCTCTCTGAGGCGCTTAAAGGTAAACAACCGCAAACGTTACCCGTTAATCAACCCGCCCCCAAGAACCCCTTCCTTAGGGCCATAAATAGATTTAAAGAGGTCTATGAAGAATACTTTTAATTGACCCTGTATGTTTCTAGTGTATAATATACTAATCTAAAAGTATTTTCATCCGATGATTAAAAAAAATATTTTAAAGATTAAAGAACGTATTTCGTATATTTGCTCTAAAATTAATCAAGATCCTGACTCAATAACTATTGTTGCCGTGGCTAAAGCAAGGACAGCCAAGCAGATAAAAGAAGCAATCGATGCAGGTATAACCGACATCGCTGAAAACAAAGTCCAAGAAGCCATTTTGAAATATAACGCATTACGCACAACGCATTACGCACAACGCATTAAATGGCATATGGTTGGCCACTTGCAGACGAATAAAGTAAAAGAGTCAGTGAAGAATTTTGATTTGATTCAATCTGTAGACAGTATTCATCTGGCGCAAGAAATTGATAAGCAAGCAGCCAAAATTACTAAAATTCAGGATATTTTAATCCAGGTGAATACACCTGGCGAAACTACTAAATTTGGTTTAAAACCTAATGAAACCATTGAAGTTGCAAAAGAAGTCGCCAAACTTAAAAATATAAAGATAAAAGGCTTAATGACCATTGCACCGTTTGTAGCGAATCCGGAAGAGGTACGACCATATTTCCGACAATTAAGGGAATTATCGAATAGTTTAAACTCAATACTCAATACCCAATACTCAATACTTTCTATGGGCATGACCGACGACTTTGAAGTTGCCATAGAAGAAGGCGCGAATATGATTAGATTAGGCAGGGCAATATTTGAGGGGTAAATGCAGGAAATTGGCATAATTGGGTTTGGGAATATGGGTTCAGCGATAGCTGGACGGCTTAAAGCAGATTACCGGATTTTTGTTTTTGATAAAGACAAAAATAAAACTAATAACCTATCAGACATAAAAGTTGCCAGAGATACTCTAGATTTAATAAATGCAGTAGATATAGTAATATTAGCCGTAAAGCCACAGGATTTTAACAATCTTTTAGAAGAAATAAAAAGGCAGGCAAAGGAAAAATTGTTTATCTCCATTGCCGCCGGTATTACTACCAGTTATATTGAAAAATATTTAGCTAAAGCCAGAGTAATTAGGGCAATGCCGAATATGCCTGCTAGGATTGGTAAAGGCATGACCTGTTTATCTAAGGGGAGATTCGCCATTGAAGAGGATTTAAATTTTACTAAACAGTTGTTTAACAGGCTCGGGCAGACACTAATTTTGCATGAAGAGATGATGGATCAAGCAACGGCAATATCGGGAAGCGGGCCCGGTTATCTTTACGATTGGAGCGTGGGTAGAAACATAGAGGAAGTTAAAAAATACGCTAAGGATATATTTATACCATCTCTTACAGCGTCGGCTAAGGCAATAGGTTTTTCTCCCGAGGAGGCCAATATTTTAGCAAGAGTTACTGCCGAAGGCAGTATAGTTTTTCTTGAGAAATCAAATCTTTTGCCTTCGGAATTAAAAAAACAAGTTGCCTCTAAAGGTGGTACCACTGAAGCAGCGTTAGAAGTTTTACATAAAGGTGGTTCTTTGGAAGAGGCGGTTAAAGCAGCCTTAAGCCGCGCCAAAGAATTATCTCATTAGGAGGCAGGATGAGTCGGATAGGAATTATTGGCGGAAGTGGTTTGTATAAAATTGAAGGGTTTAAAGAGGTAAAAGAAGTAACGGTAGAGACCCCATTTGGCGAACCTTCAGACAAATTTACTATAGGAAATTTAGAAGGTAAAGAAGTGGTATTCTTACCTCGCCACGGAGTAGGGCACTGTATATCTCCCAGTGAGGTAAATTATCGGGCGAATATTTATGCAATGAAGAAACTTGGGGTGGAAAGGGTTATTTCGGTTACTGCCTGCGGCAGTCTTAAAGAAGAAATTAAGCCCTTAGATTTTGTGGTCGTTGACCAGTTTGTTGACCGCACTAATCAGGCCAGAACCATGACTTTCTTTGAAGCAGGTATAGTTGCCCATATTGCCTTTGCGCATCCGGTATGTAATCTTTTAAGTGAATTAGTCTATGAGGCAGGCAGATCTCTAAAATTAAATATGCATAAAAGCGGTACTTATATAAATATGGAGGGTCCGGCGTTTTCCACCCTGGCTGAATCGAATCTCTATCGTAGTTGGGGGATGGATGTGATTGGGATGACCAATATGCCAGAGGCAAAATTAGCCCGTGAAGCAGAAATCTGTTATTGTAGTTTAGCTTGTGTCACTGACTATGACTGTTGGCACCCGCAGCATGAAAGCGTAACTATTGATATCGTAATTCAGAATTTATGTAAGAATGTGGAAAATGCCAAGAAAATATTATCTATGGTCGTCAGAACTCTTCCGGAAGTGAGAACCTGTAGTTGTAAGGATGCGCTTAAATACGCGATTATCACGGATAAGAAGCTCATACCTGCTAAAGTTAAGAAGGATTTAGATATCATTATTGGAAAATATATCAAATAATATGGATTACAAATCCACGTTAAATTTACCGAGAACCAAATTTCCAATGAAGGCGGATTTGCCGAAAAGAGAGCCTGAGTTGTTAAGCGAATGGCTCAAGATGGATATATACCGGCTTATTTGTGAAAAATCGCAAAGTAAACCTAAGTACATTCTTCATGATGGGCCGCCTTATGCCAACGGCGATATCCATATAGGCCATGCCCTGAATAAGACCTTAAAGGATATCATTGTGAAATATAAGACCATGCGCGGGTATGATTCTCCTTATGTTCCGGGATGGGATTGTCATGGCCTGCCGGTAGAACATCAGTTATTTAAAGAGTTAGGTATAAATAAATACCAAATCAGCCAGATAGAATTTAGAAAAAAGGCCTATGATTATGCCTTAAGGTATGTAGCTATACAAAAAGAGCAGTTTAAGCGTTTAGGTGTATTTGGCGATTGGCAGAATCCTTATTTGACCTTGAGCCCTGATTATGAAGAGAGCATAGTTAAGTCCTTTGGTACTTTGGTGAAAAAAGGGTATATCTATCGCGGATTAAAACCGGTGAATTGGTGTTTTCGATGCGAGACTGCCTTGGCTGAGGCAGAGGTAGAATACGAAAACCATAATTCGCCATCAATATATGTTAAATTCAGGTTAGAGAAGAACGACATTTTTAAACAAGAAATATATTTAGTAATCTGGACCACTACCCCCTGGACATTGATTGCGAATGTGGCCGTAGCTGCTCATCCGGAACTATTTTATACTCATTATAATACCGAGAAAGGAGATTTAATTATTGCCGAATGCAGAGAGCAAGAACTTTCTCATATGGGCATAAAGAATATTCGTAAGATAGGGACTTTTAAAGGTAAGGATTCAGAAGGGATGATTTATACGCACCCCTTTGGCTTTAGAAAAGGACGTATAGTCCTGGCAGATTATGTCTCTAAAGAAGAAGGGACAGGACTGGTGCATACTGCGCCCGGGCACGGAAGCGAAGATTATTTAACCGGAATAAAATATAAATTAGATATGGTTATGCCTGTAGATACTAAAGGTAATTTTGATGCTACAGCAGGTGAATTTAAAGGGTTAAATGTTTATGCTGCCAATAAAGTTATCATTGAGAAATTAGATAAGCTGGGACTTTTACTTTTTAATACAGATATACAACATTCATATCCGCACTGCTGGCGTTGCAAAACCCCCATAATTTTTAGAGCTACGAAACAGCGGTTTTTAAATATAGATCATGACAATTTAAGGAAGAAATTATTGGGAGTAATTGCAAATAAGGTTAAATGGATTCCTGTTTCTGGCAGAGAGCGGATTTCTGCAATGGTGGAATTAAGGCCAGATTGGTGTCTTTCCCGGCAGAGGTATTGGGGGGTTCCGATTCCAGCTGTAATCTGTAATAATTGCCACGAAGAATTTTTAGAACCGAAAGTGATTGAGAAATATGCTAGTTTTGTCGCTTGTGAGGGATCGGACGCATGGTTTAAAAGAAACATCGGCGATTTTCTGCCAGAGGATTTTCAATGTCCTAATTGTAAAAGTAATACCTTTTCTAAAGGTTCAGATATTTTAGATGTCTGGTTTGATTCCGGAGTAAGTCATCAGGCAGTCTTGAAGAAAAGGGAGGAATTCGGTGGCACGCCCTGCGAATTATATCTGGAAGGTTCGGACCAGCATCGCGGCTGGTTCCAGTCCTCGCTTATTCCTTCGATGTGCATTGATGATAAACCTCCATTTAAGGAAGTCCTGACACACGGCTTTGTCGTGGACGGAGAAGGTAGAAAAATGTCCAAATCCTTAGGTAATGTTATATCTCCGCAGGATATCATCAAGGATTATGGCGCAGACATTTTAAGGATATGGGTTGCCTCCAGCGATTACAACGAAGATATCCGTATTTCAAATGAGATTTTAGCCCGGTTATCAGAGGCCTATCGTAAAATAAGGAATAGCATTAGATTTATTTTAAGCAATCTCTATGACTTCGATCCTGATAAGGATAAGGTAGAATACGAGAAGTTGAAGAAGATTGATAAATATTTTTTAAAAAGATTACAATGGCGCGTTGGTTGCATTGAAGCAGGCTACGAATATTTTAATTTCTACGACGCCTTTAAAGATATTTATGACCTTTGTAATGTTGATTTATCTATGCGTTACTTGGATATGGTAAAGGGCAGACTTTATACTTCTGCCGCAGATTCCATTGAGAGGCGCGCAGCACAAACTACTATTTATGAAATTTTGAATGTTCTGGTAAAGGTTATTGCCCCGATCTTAGTATTTACGGCAGAAGAAACCTGGGAGAGTATGCCAAAAACAAAAGAAGAAATTTCTTTCTCTAGCGTACATCTCTTAGATTGGCCGAAGATAAACCCTGTTTTTGCACAAGAGGATTTAGAGCGGTTTCATAAGGATGTCGAGACAGAATTAAAGCCAGTAATCTCATTAATACCTGACGTCGCCAAAGCACTAGAAGAAAAGCGTAGCCTCGGAGAAATTGGCGTTTCCTTTGATGCTAAAATAAAACTATTGACAAATAGTCAAGAACGTTATAAATTCTTAGCAAGCTTCAAAACAGAGCTTTGCGAAGTTTTTAAGGTATCACAGGTAGATGTCATTATAGAGAAGAATTTACCTAATGATATTGCAATCGAAGTCAGTAAGGCAGACGGAGTTAAGTGTGTACGCTGCTGGAATTATTCTTTATCCGTAGGTTGCGATAGGGTGCATCCTTTAATTTGCGAAAGGTGCCTTAAGGCAATAGGCGAGGAGAAAAAAGGTGTCCCGAAAAATGAAGAGTAAAAAACGAACTTGTCGGGATCCTAAACCGACAAGGAAAAAAATGGGAAATTCCGGGAAAAAGAAATTTAATAAAAAGGAATTAAACGAGTTTAAAAAAATAATCTTAAAAAGAAAAGAAGAAATCTTGGAAGGCATCAAACATATCTCTGAAGATACATTGAAGAAGTCTCAAAAGGATGCTGCCGGAGATATATCTGGTTATACCTACCACATGGCCGATGTTGCTACAGACACATATGACCGAGAATTTTCTTTAGGGCTGGCCTCTAATGGAAGAGAAGTATTATATGAATTGGATGATGCCTTGAAGAAAATAGAGGAAGGTAGCTTTGGCATATGTGAAACATGCCACAGCCTTATTACCAGGACGAGATTAAAGGCAGTTCCCTACGCGCGCCTCTGCGTTAAGTGCCAAGAGAGAAAAGAAAAGAGGTAAACCTTACCTTTTGATGGTTCTTATCCTCGTCATAATTATCCTTTCCTTAGACCAACTTACCAAACTTCTCGCGACTAAAAATTTAATCTTAAATCAGTCTATACCCATAATAAAGGGAGTTTTTCACATTAGCCTTATCCATAATCGCGGTGCGGCGTTCGGCATATTAAAAAACCAGGCTTCTTTATTTGTCGTTACTTCAATATTTGCCATAATTTTGATTTATCGCAGCCTTAAAAAAGATACTAAACACAAACTTTATAATGTCTCTTTGGGACTTATTTTAGCTGGGGCAATAGGCAATCTTATTGACCGTCTATTTTGCGGCTACGTAATTGATTTTTTAGATTTTCTCATCTGGCCAGTATTCAATGTGGCAGATAGCGCGATAACTGTTGGGGCGATATTGTTGGCGTGGACAATATTATTTAAAAAACTTGATACTTGACACTTGATACATGATACAGACATATTTGTGTCAGGTGTCAGGTATCAGGTATCATGTTAAACCGTAGAACATGCATCCCATAATCTGCAAAATCGGTCCATTTACTATTTACTCTTACGGGCTAATGCTTGTGGCGGCTTTTCTTATCAGTTCTATCTTAGCCAGAGGAGAGGCTAAAAAACAACGTATCAATCCCGAACTAATTTTTAACTTTGGGTTTATAATTTTTATTTCCGGTATTATCGGAGCGCGCCTTTTCTATATAATCGAAAATATAACCTATTATCTAAAAAATCCCTTAGAAATAATTATGTTACAGCAAGGAGGTTTATCTTGGTTCGGTGGATTAATCTTAGCCATAATTTGCGGGATAATATATTTAAAAAAGAAGAAATTATCCATATATAAAACATTTGACTTAATTGCGCCTTTTGTTGCCTTAGGACAAGCAATCGGCAGGGTTGGCTGTTTATTGAATGGTTGCTGTTTTGGTAAGGTATCTAACTTTGGTCTTTATTTTGCTATGCATAAATTAGTCCTCATCCCTACACAGCTCTACTCTTCTTTAATCCTAATTTTTATCTTTATTATTTTAAGGCTGTTACAGGATAAGCCTCATAGAGAAGGCCAAATATTTTTTACCTACCTAATCTTATACTCTCTAAAAAGATTTTTCATTGAATTCTGGCGGCTGGATAATGAGATCATTCTGTTTAGTTTAACTTTGTTTCAAATTATAAGTATTGCGATATTTTGTCTTGCCTTTACAAGGCTTATTTTAATTGCTAAATCTAAAAAATAATATGCGGGAATACATGTTAAGGGCATTACCACAAGACGCAAGGAGACGCCTGGATTTATTTCTTATGGAATTTCTTAAGAAGGAAAAATTAGGATTTTCCCGCACATTTATACAGAGATTGATTCAGGAAGGCAAGGTAACGCTAAAGGGCGCAAAGATTAAGCCGCATTATAAACTAAAATTGGGCGATGAGGTTAAGATTGTAGTTGAAGATAAAAAACTCGATACCCTCCAGCCAGAAGACATACCTCTGGATATTGTTTATGAAGACGACGATCTAGCAATAATAAATAAACCGTCGGGTTTAGTTGTTCATCCGGCGCCCGGCAATTACGCGCACACATTAGCAAATGCGCTACGTTATCATTTTAAAAAATTATCAGATATTAATCCGCAGAGACCGGGCATTATGCATAGATTAGATAAAGGAACTTCGGGTCTGTTGGTTGTGGCTAAGAACAATTCTACCCATCTTAACCTCGTCCAGCAATTTGCCAAACATAGCATCAAGCGTAAATACATCGCCTTAGTAAAAGGCAGAATGGAATTTGATGAGCACATTATTGAGTTACCCATTGGCAGGCACGCCGTTAGAAGAAAAAATATGTCGGTAGGGTTTGGTAAAAAGACAAAATACGCCAAGACTTATTACCGCACCTTAAAGCGCAGCAACGAGTTCAGTCTCTTGGAATTAGAGCCCTTTACAGGCAGGACTCATCAGTTAAGAGTACATCTTGCATTCGTGGGGCACCCTATTTTAGGCGATGATAAATATGGTAAAAATAATAAGTTCATTCGGTTAGCGCTGCACGCTAAATCAATTGGTTTTATGCATCCAACCACAGGAAAATTTATAGAGTCTTCGTCTGATATCCCAAAGGAATTTGTGGATTTTATAAGTAAAAATTTATCTTGATTTTTATCTAAGTGATGTTATATTATAAGATTAAATAGGGGTCATAAGATAACAAAAGAAAAGGAGGAAAAATGAGTAATAAAGGGAAATTGCCCGTCATCTTATTGATTCTATTAATAATGGTTTCTTTATCTTTAGCAGGGGGGGTATTTTATCTTTTGCAAAAAGAGCGAGCTAAGAATTTAGCCTTACAAGGGGATTTAGATGAGATAAAGACAAGGTTGAGGGTAACTGAGACAAACCTCCAAGATTATAAAAAGAAAAATTCTGACTTGGAATCAAAATTTCAATTAGCTGAAGAGAATATTAATAAATTAAATAAGGGATTACAGGAAGAAAAAACCGCAAAACAGGAAGCATTAGCTAAGATAGAACAATTAAAACTAGACTTAGAACAGCAGAAAGCATTAAGGTCAGATTTAGAAAAGAAATTTAATCAGGCACAAAAGGATGTAGAAGGCATCCGGGTACAATTAAAGGATTTAGAGTCTAAAAAAACAGAGTTAGAGACGAAAATAAAGAATTTAGAAGAACAATCTCAGGGTGTTGAACTAGGTAAGATAGTAGTTAGCCCTGAAGCTACAGCGTCAGCGCAGGCAACGGTTGGAGAGACAAAGGAGAAACCGCAGACAAAGGAGAAACCGCAGAAGGCCCAAGTTTCTGCCTTAGAAGGCAAGGTATTGGTAGTAAATAGGGATTATAATTTTGTAGTAATAAACCTGGGTAGCAAAGATGGCGTAGGGATAGGTAGCGTATTTTCTATTTATCGTAACAATAAATATATAGGCGATGTTAAAGTAGAGAAGGTTCATGATTCTATGGCTGCTGCCGATTTTGTAACTAGCAACATCAAAGATAAAGTTAATGAAGGTGATAGAGTTGTGCGCAAGGGTAAATGAGATCTTTTTGTGCCCCGCAGGTTTTATCTCTTAAGGGAGAGATTAATCTTTTAGGCGATAAATCTATAGCCCACCGTTGTGTAATCGTAAGCTCCATCGCTTTAGGTAAAACCACCATTGAAAATTTTCCTACCAGTAAAGACTGTCTTTCTACAATAGCCGTTTTTAAAAAATTAGGTATAAAGATAAAGCATAAACGGTTAGGAATAACTCATAATTCTATAATTACAGTACTCGGAAAAGGGCTCTATGGATTGAAGAAACCGCAAGGGCCTATACTTGTAGGCGACTCTGGTACCACGCTGCGTCTTCTTTTAGGCGTTTTAGCGGGTCAAGATTTCAAAGCAAAACTTATTGCGGGTAGATCCCTTAGCCGCAGACCAATGTTGCGTGTAACTCAAGCCTTAAGGATTATGGGCGCTGAAATAAACGCAAAGACGCACATGACGCATGGCGCACGACGCGAGGAATATCCACCCATTACAATTAGAGGCGGTAACCTTAAACCTATTTCCTATACGCTTCCAGTTGCTTCGGCGCAAGTAAAGTCCGCAATATTACTGGCTGGTCTTTATGCCAGAGGTATTAGCCGGGTTATCGAAACTATAAGCACGCGCGATCACAGCGAACGTATATTAAAGTTATTTAAAGCAGAGATACAACTTAAACAGAATACAATAGTTATAAAAGGAGGTAAAGAATTAGTTTCTCCTAAGAGAATTTATATACCTGGTGATATATCCTCGGCGAGTTTCTTTATGGTTGCTGCAGCAATTTTACCCAATTCAGAGATTTTAATAAAAAATGTAAGTTTGAATCCTTCACGGATAGGAGTAATTAAGGTATTGAAGAGAATGGGGGCAGATATCCATGTGTCAAGTGTCAAGTATCAAGTGTCAAAGTTTGAACCAATGGGCAATATTACAGTAAAAAGCAGTGAATTAAAAGGTACAATAATAAAAAAAGAGGAAATTCCTTCTTTAATAGATGAATTGCCTATTTTAATGGTAGCTGCCTGTTTTGCCAATGGCAGGACCATATTTGAAGGGATTGAAGAATTACGCGTAAAAGAGACCGACCGGATAAGGTCAATGTCTGAGAATTTAAGCAAAATGGGTGCCCATATCGAAATCCTTAAGGGCGATAAGTCAGAAAATATTATTATTAGAGGCGTAAAACAGCTTAAAGGTACAAAAGTTAGGAGTTTTGGCGACCATCGCACCGCAATGAGTATGGTGGTGGCTGGTCTGGGGGCAAAAGGTAAGACCTCTATAGATGATATCGTCTGTATCAATAAGTCCTTTCCGGAATTTACCCGCCTTTTAAAGACCTTAATACAATAAATTTTTGCTAAATTTTTATTTGACATAGGGTTTAATCTCTGATAGAATCAATAAAGTCCAAATTTACGGAACGTAGTGAACGTAAATTTGTGACTGAATTTGTCCCCGCTGCTTCGCTTATGCGTTGCAAAGCGGCGGGGATTAATTCGCAGACGGCTTCGCCTACAATTTACGTCATTTCATTTAAGTAAATTGTCTGCTCATTAAAAGGAGAGCAAAATGGTAAAATTCAAAGATACAGTTAAGAAATTATTCAATTATATCCAAGGTCTGCTTTCAAATGATATTGGTATTGATTTAGGCACAGCTACTACCCTTGTCTATGTAAAGGGCAAAGGAGTTGTTCTCTGTGAGCCTTCGGTAGTGGCTATTGAGCGGGGCACATCCCATGTTTTGGCAGTAGGAGAGGAAGCAAAGCGCATGCTCGGCCGAACACCCGGCAATATAGTGGCTATCAGGCCGATGAGAGACGGAGTGATTACGGATTTTGAAATAACTGAGGCAATGTTGAGGCATTTTATCAGAAAGGTTCGCCAGCGTCGTTTTCAGGTAAGACCCAGGATAGTTATTGCTATACCCTCTGGAATTACCGAGGTTGAACGCCGCGCAGTTAAGGAATCAGCAGAACGCGCAGGTGCAAGGGAGGTATTTTTAGTTGAGGAGCCCATTGCTGCCGCAATTGGCGTAGGTCTTCCTATACAAGAACCTATAGGGAACATGATCATAGATATTGGTGGAGGCACAACCGAAATTGCCGTAATTTCTCTGGCAGGCGTAGTTTTTTCTAAATCCATACGCATTGGCGGAGATGAAATGGATGAGGCAATTATCGAATATCTAAAGAAGACATATAATCTTATGATTGGCGAGCGCACTGCTGAGGAGATAAAAATAAAGATTGGCTCTGCCTATCCACAAGAAGAAGAGATGACTCTGGAGGTAAAAGGAAGAGATTTGGTGGCTGGTCTTCCCAAGAGTGTCACTATCACCTCTGAAGAAATCAGAGAAGCATTACAGGAACCTTTACGCGCAATCCTTGAGATAACCAAGATATCCTTAGAAAGAACCCCTCCAGAATTAGCCGCAGATTTAATCGATCGTGGTATTGTTATGGCTGGTGGCGGGTCATTATTAAAAGGTTTAGATAAATTAATCTCTGAGGAGACCGGCCTGCCTGTTCATATTGCCGACGATCCCTTGACTGCCGTGGCCCAAGGCACGGGTAAGGTTTTAAATGAGATACATTATTTAAAAAAAGTTACTGTCCCGATAAAATCTGAGATGCACACCTAAGTCTACAAGAATAAGATGTGTTTAAGTTCAAAAAGAAAAGTATAATCTATTCTCTCTCCTGTATTTTCTTGCTCATCTTTCTCTCCGGTTTAAGTCCTACATTCAGAGCCCCTTTATTAAATACATTAAAATATCCCCTTAATTTATTGACCTTATTTGGACGTGAAACAAGAGGTATTATTTTTTATCATCACAATCTCATCCGAAACGAAAGATTAAAAAAAGAAATAGATTTATTGAAGTATAAACTAAATGCCCTGGATGAGATTTCGCTTGAAAATACACGCCTAAAAGAGCTCCTCTCTTTTAAACAAAAATCTCCTTACAAAGTAATCGCAGCTTCTGTGATCGGCCATTCAGCGGACAATTGGCCTTCGTTGATTATTATCGATAAGGGAAGACATAATGGGATAACCAGTGGTATGGTAGTCATTAGTTATTTGGGGCTAGTAGGACGGGTTATAGAAACTACAAAATCTACCAGTAAAATAATGCTGCTCAATGACCCAAATTTTGCAGTCTCAGGCATAGTCAAACGTAGCCGTCAAGAAGGACTGGTATGTGGAACCTTGGGAAATTCTTTGATGATGAAGTATTTATCTTCCGAGGCGGATATAAAGGTCTCTGATACAGTTATAACTTCTGGTTTAACTGAGTTGTATCCCAAAGGATTGCTTATCGGTACAGTGATAGATATAGGGGAAGAGTCTTCTGGTCTGAGCCGTTATGCAATAATAAAACCTGCGGTAGAACTGTCTAGTATTGAGGAGGTGTTGATAATTGTCCAATGAACATACTAAAAAGATGCTTTATTCATTTATCATTTTTATGGCGGCCATAATTCAGGTAACGCTTTTAGATTCTTTTAAAATATTTGGCGTAAAACCTGACCTCCTTTTAATTATTGTAATTTTCGCCGGTCTTTTCTTCAAGCTAAAATGGGCCTTTGCCTTAGGTATATTTGCCGGTATCTTAAAAGATTCTTTGAGCGCAAGTTCCTTTGGTATAAATACCTTACTATTTCCTCTCTGGATCTTTCTCATTATAAAATTATCTAAAAAGATACCCTTGGATAATAATCTTATCTGTGTGATGTTAGTATTTGTCATAGGAATATTTCATAATACCATTGCGAGAATTATATTTTTTGCTTTAGGTAATTCACTTGCTCCTTTGGGTATCTTTTTGCGCATGGCATTTCTGGAAATACTTTACACTGCAGCTATTCTGCCCTTGATGTTTAAGTTTATCAAATCTCTACTTTATCCCATAGAAATAGAATGACCAGAATAAAGATTGCCAGCTTTACAGTAATTTTCATTTTTTTATTTTTGTTTTTGGGTCTTTTTCATCTGGAGGTTATAAGGGGCAAGAAATTCAAAGACTTAAGTAACAGAAATTGTATCCGCCTCCTGCCTCAAGAAGGTAGTCGAGGAAGAATTCTTGACCGCAATGGCAATGTTATTGTAGGCAATAAACTTTGTTATGATTTAATGATTATGCCTGCTGACACAAAACAAATGGATGAGACATTGATGACCATATCTAGGATTTTAGGCACGGATTATTTAAAGGATTTTAAAAATACGTCTAAAAATAATTTGTTTGCCCCATTTGTACCCTTGGTTATTGCTAAAGATATAGATATCAAGAAAGCAGTTGCCCTGGAGGAATTAAAATCGGATCTTGGCGGCATTATCATACAACCTCGGCCACAAAGGGCATATCCTTATGCAAGTCTTGCCTGTCATATTATGGGTTATTTAAATGAGATTGACCGCTGGCGTTTGAGGAAATTAGCAGATTACGGTTATAAGACTAAGGATGTAGTAGGCTTTGGCGGTGTGGAAGAAAAATATGATTATTATCTGCGTCAAGAAGAAGGTGGATTAAGCCTGGAGGTGGATCACAGCGGTAGATTTGTGCGCGCCTTGGGTTTTAGGCCACCCAAAAGCGGGAAAGACATACAGCTAACCTTAGATTTAAAAATACAAAAGATAGCAGAAGCCAACCTTGCTGATAGAAAGGGTTCTGTTATTATTATGGAACCTTATAACGGCCAAATTATTGCTATGGCCAGTAGACCAGATTTTAATCCTTTAGTATTTGTGAAAAAAGCGAGTTCTTCTATAAGCAATCTTTTTAATAGTCCGGATGCACTATTAATAAACCGTGCTATAGCGGCTGCATATCCTGCAGGCTCGGTATTTAAATTAATCGTAGCTACAGCTGCTCTTGAAACAGGTAAAATTAATTTATCTACTACATTTTATTGTTCTGGAAGCATACATGTTGGAAAAGAGGAGTTTTCCTGTTGGGATACGCATCACGACCAAAATTTGTTGGATGCAATTACTCATTCCTGCAATACCTTCTTCTATAGGACTGGTCTTCTTTTGGGAGCCCAAGCAATACATGAATATGCAGTTAAGTTTGGCTTCTCCAAGAATACCTCCTTTGATTTACCTTATGAAGTAAATGGTTTTGTTCCTTATCCGCTATGGAAGAAAATTTACCAATTTAAAAATTGGCTAGACGGTGACACGGTAAATCTTTCTATTGGCCAGGGAGAACTCTTAGTTACTCCTTTACAAATTGCGCGGATGATGGCTGTATTTGCCAACAAAGGGACTCTGGTAACTCCTTATATAGTCAAGACAATAGGTGGTCAGGATATTTCTATTTATCAGAGAAAAAATATGCCTCTTCCTATAAAGATGAGCACTATAGATTATATTAGAAGAGGCTTAAGAAATGTCATTTCAGATCCCTCTGGCACCGGTAATGTGCTCTCAACTCTTTCGGTTCCGGTTGCCGGTAAGACCGGGACTGCCCAGGCTCCCCCTGGTCAACCGCATGCCTGGTTTGTAGGCTTTTTCCCTTTTAAAAATCCTAAATTTGTCATCTGCGTATTTTTAGAACGCGGTGGTTCTGGTTACCACGCTACGGTAGTAGCCAAACAAATAATAGAAGAAATGATTAATGAAGGATTAATTTGATGAATTCCCATATCAGAATACTACTAATCGCTATTTTAATTGCCGCGCTGGGTATTTTATCTATCTACAGCGGTACTTACCAAAAGCAAACTAAGCTTTGGCAACTACAGATAGTCTGGGTCATATTAGGGATAGCTTCTTTTTTTATTATGTCTAATTTTAATTATCGCCGTCTTTGGGATGGAACATATTTTCTCTACGCCTTTGCCCTGATATTGTTATTAATAGTATTCCTCTTGGGGGTAGAGCGCTTAGGCGCTCAACGTTGGCTTAAAGTAGCTTGGTTTAATTTTCAGCCTTCAGAGTTAGTCAAATTAATCATGGTTATATTTTTGGCAAGGTACTTTAGCAAGAAATCAGTTGATGATGTTTCATCGCTTTCTGGTAAATTTGGCATATTTCGCGCTCTTTTTTTACCTTTTATCTTTGTGGCTATTCCTATGGGCTTAATTATTGAGCAACCAGATTTAGGAAGTGGCGCGATGATACTTTTTATATTTATAGCTATGTTTTATCTGAGTGGCGTAAGATTAAGATATATATTTATATTTTTATTAATTACCATTTTATCTCTACCGGTATTGTGGCAAATTTTGCGAGGTTATCAGAAAGAGAGACTACTGGTATTTTTAAATCCTGATATAGACCCAATGGGCGCAGGTTACACTTTGATCCAGTCTAAGATTGCTATTGGCTCAGGTAGTTTTTTAGGTAAAGGTTGGCTTTCCGGGACGCAGAGTCAATTACATTTTTTGCCCGAATCTCACACTGATTTTATATTTGCTACCTTTGCCGAGGAATGGGGTTTTTTAGGTAGCAGCGCGTTATTGCTTATGTATTATCTGTTAATCAGAGAGGGCTTTCTGATTGCCCAAAAGACCAGCGACTATTTCGGTAGGTTATTGGCTTGGGGTATTTCTTTGATGCTGGGTATCCAAGTTTTTATTAATATTGCCATGACTATGGGGCTTATGCCGGTTGTAGGTTTACCTTTGCCTTTGATGAGTTATGGTGGCTCTTCTATGGTGGTAACTTTTATGGCATTGGGGATACTGGTGAATATTGACAAGAGAAGAGCAGTATTCTAAAGTCAAAAGTAAAAAGTAAAAAGGCAAAAGTTCAAGGCAAAAGGTAAAACTTTTGACTTTTAACTTGTGGTTTTGACTTTTTACTTTTACCTTTTAACTTAAATATGCTAGATGACATTTTATTACAGGTAAACAAGCCCGGTCGTTACATTGGCCAGGAATGGAATACGCCTAAGAAGGATTTTGATAAAGCCAATATAAAATTTGCCTTATGCTTTCCGGATTTATATGAGGTAGGGATGAGTAATTTGGGCATCAGGATTATCTATGGTATATTGAATAATCTCAATGAGGTTTCTTGCGAAAGATTCTTCTCGCCTGATATAGATATGGAGAGGATGCTGCGTGCCAGGCATATAGAAATTTTTTCCTTGGAATCAAAAAGGAAACTTAAGAGTTTTGATTTTATAGGATTTTCCTTAGGATACGAGTTGGATTATACTAATGTATTAAATATCCTAGATTTAGGTTTAATTCCTTTAAAATCCTCTTTACGCGACGAGAACTATCCCTTAGTTATAGGCGGTGGGCCATGCGCATTAAACCCTGAACCGATGCATGAATTCTTCGACTTATTTGTCTTAGGAGAAGCAGAAGAGGTAATCTTAGAGATAATTGATATTTATCGAAAGTATCAGCAAGAATTTAAAGAGCAGCACAAAATAAGCAAGCAGGATTTGTTGGTTATGCTTTCCCATATTGAAGGAGTGTATGTGCCTTCATTATACGAAGTGGTATATAATGGCGCAGGAAAAATAGAAAAGTTCAAACCAAAAATTGAAGGCATTCCTACTAAAATAAAGAAACGGTTCGTAAGAGATTTAGATAAAGCATTTTTTCCTTTGGATTACCTGCTGCCTCATATCCAGATCGTTCATGACCGTATCAGTTTAGAGATTATGCGTGGCTGCCCAAACAGATGCCGGTTCTGTCAGGCACGCTCTCAATATTTCCCCTTAAGACTGAAGAACCCGAATTGTATATTAAATCTAGCCTCTGATGTATATAGGCGCACAGGTTACGAAGAAATATCTTTGGCTGGGCTATCTGTAAGCGACTACCCACATATAGAAGAACTCATAAAAACACTAGTTGGTTTATTTAAAGAGAAGATGGTTGGCGTAACTTTACCTTCGATAAAACCAAAAACTTATATCGGAAATCTATCTTCGTTAATCGCCACCATTAAAAAGACTGGTCTGACTTTTGCTCCGGAAGCTGCCAGCGAAAGGCTGCGTAAGGTTCTGGCTAAAGATTTCGATATCCAAGATTTCTGGAAGAGCATTGAGCAGGCATATATTTTGGGGTATCAGCATGTAAAACTCTATTTTATGATTGGTTTACCTTATGAAGAACTCAGGGATTTAGATGGTATTGTCGATTTCGTTACGCAGGTCTCTGAATTAAGAAGAAAGATTAAAAAAAGTTCTGCAGGGGTTAACGTAAGCATCAATACCTTAATTCCTAAACCACACACGCCGTTTCAGTGGCTTGGGATGCAAGATTTAGATAGTATAAAATATAAACAGGACTACCTTAAAAGCAAGATAAGAAACAAAAAATTGAAATTAAGTTTTCATAATCGTTATATGAGCCTTTTAGAGGGTGTCCTTTCCCGCGGAGATAGAAGATTAAGCCAGGTTATATCTTCTGCCTTCAAACAAGGCGCAAGACTGGATGCCTGGGAGAGTCATTTTAGATTTAGCCTTTGGCAAGCAGCGTTTTTAGAATCTAATATTGACCCTAATTTTTATTTACAAGCAAGATCGATTGATGAATTCTTGCCTTGGGATTTCTTAGATATAGGCATAAGTAAAGAGTCTTTACGATCTGAATTTGAGAAAATTGTTGCCATAGAATAAGATAAGAGGTATAATGAATTCGCAGGCGGCTTCGTCTACAATTTACGTCATTTCATTTAAGTAAATTGTCTGCTCACGGAGGTTTAAAATGATTAAGAATGAAAATCGTTCCTTGGCTTCATTTAGTCTGGGGCGTAAGCTGAAACTTTCTTTTGCCCTGATGTCTATTTTACCTTTACTGGTTTTGCTTTCAACTTATACACTGTCATCGATAGGTTGGAAGGTTGATATAATCGCCACACTGATAACCATATTAATTGCAATTATTGGTTTTTTTGTCATCAAGGAAGTATTTGACCGTATTGTCTCTGTCAGTACAGAAGCCAAGCTCATCGCTGCCGGCGATATCACTCGCAGAGTAGAAATAGAACATCTGGATGAGGTTGGCGATTTAGGTGATGCATTGAATCAGCTGACGCAACGCATTCGCAGCAATATGGATGAATTAAAGGGCTATGGTGAAAAGACCACCGAGATAAATCTGGAGATACAGAAACGCGTGCTGGTACTTTCTAGTTTATTACAGATAAGCTCGCTTATTTCTCAAGGCGCAAAATTAGAAGATATACTAAAAATCACAGTTGAAAAATCACGGCTCCTGGCTAACTCCGATGCTGCGTATTTACTCTTTAGAAAAGAAAAAGAAGAGGCCTTTTCTATGGAGGTAACAGATGGCGTAAATTCACAGTACCTACTAAAAATTAAAGTAGAACCCAAAGAAGATTTGTTTGATAATGTTATCAATGAAATTAAACCATTAATATTAGATAAACAGAATCTATTGTCTGGAAATCTGTCTCTGTCTTTTTACGAAAAATTTAGATTAAAGAATACCTTGGCTTTACCTATATATTTAAGAGGAAAGGTAATGGGAATATTGGGTATCGGGAACAACAGAGAAACCTTTCTCTATATGAAAGACGACATAGAATTGCTGGATATCCTTGCCAAACAGTTAGGCCTTGCTATAGAGAATGATATATTGAGCCATCGGATAGAGAAATTAGAGATAAAGGATGCTTTAACCGGTTTATACAATGAAGCATTTATTCATACTCGCCTACAGGAAGAAATTAAGAGGGCGATTACCTGTCAGAGGCCCTGCGCGTTTGTGCTTCTTGACCTTGATGATTTTAAGAAATTCCGTCAGAGCTTTGGTTCATTGCAGGCAGAGGCAATCTTAAAAAAAGTTGCCTCTTTGATTAGAGATTCGGTTAGCGAAATTGACCGTGTGGCAAGGAGCCAAGATAATGAGTTCGCTTTAGTTTTACCCGAGAAAAATAAACGTAAGGCACAAGATATAACCGAAGATATCAGGAAAAAGATAGAATTTACTTTTAGCGAAGAGGGAGATGTCAATAAAAGACTTACCTTAAGTGGAGGGATTAGCGAGAATCCGCTCGATGGTATAGAGGCTGAGGAATTAATCGCTAAGGCAAAGGAGCGGCTCAGCCTTGCTAAAACACAGGGTAAAAATCGCATTGTAGGATAAGTATGCCCCTAAAAAAAATTATAAATAAAGAATTAGGCGAGTTGCTTATTGAGCGTAGTATTATTAATCAGCACCAATTGGAAAAAGCTTTAATTATTCAGCGAGAAAAAGGTGGGTTGCTCGGCGAGATATTAGTAGAGTTACGATTTGCCAAGGAAGAGGATATTGCCCAGGCCTTAACTGCCCAATATGGTTTTCCCTATCTACCCTTAAGTAACTATGAGATTAATCCTGAGGTTATAGATATTATTCCTAGCCGCGTTGCCCGGCAATATCTACTTGTGCCTATAGATAAAATAGGAAACAATCTAACCTTAGCCATGTCTAATCCCTTGAATATCCAGGCAGTTGAAGATGTAGAGTTACTTTCTGGTTGCAGCGTGCAAACATTTGTCTCCACTTCATCAGATATCAAAAAGGCAATTGCTAAATATTACAAAGATAAAGAATAAATTGGTTAAATGGTAATTGGTGAATGGTTAAATTGTATAATCTATTTAACTATTTAACCTTTTAACCATTTACCATAACAAGTGATAGTGAGTAAATATGCTTTCCTTAAAAGAACGGCTGACAGAGATATTGATTAATAATAAGCTTATCACACAAGAAGAGCTTAATCAGGCTATAGAAGTCCAGAAAGAAAAAGGCGGCAGGCTCAGCGACATTATTGTAGATTTAAAATTCATCAAAGAAAAAGACCTTATCTTAACTTTAAGTGAGGGCTTAGGTTTTCCTCTGATTGACTTGAAACGTTTCAAAATAGATCATGAAATAGCCAAAATTATTCCTGTTGAGGTTGCCCGCCATTATCAGATAGTCCCCATATCTAAAATGGGCGATACTCTTACCTTGGCTATGGCTGACCCTTTAAATATATTTGCCATTGACCATGTTAAGGCCCTTACCGGTTATAAGATAAATCCAATTATTTCCTCAAGTGAGGATATATTGCAAAATATAGATTTATCTTACCCGGATGTAACTGGTAGTGCGATAGACGATTTAGTCAAAGAGATGTCTACCGCATCTCTTGAACTTATCAAGGAGGAACGTGAGATATTGCCTAGCGATCAAGAATTAAGCCAAATGAGCCGCCAGGCACCGGTAATTAAGATTACTAATATGATGTTAGAAGGAGCGGTTAAGAAAAAGGCCTCGGATATACTTATTGAACCATGGGATAAGAAATTAAGTGTGCGCTTTCGTATCGATGGTATATTGCAAGAGGAAGAGGCGCCTCCCAAGAGTATGCATTCATTCCTTGTTTCTCGCGTTAAGGTAATTTCAAATTTGAATATTGCTGAGCATAGACTTCCGCAAGACGGTCGTTTTAAAGCCAAGATGTTCGGTAAAGAAGTAGATTTTCGCGTCTCAGTTCTTCCTTCTAGTTTCGGCGAGAAGGTTGCCCTGCGTATATTAGATAAATCTCAAGCCACACTTGATATAGAAAAGCTGGGTTTTAGTATAGATGCTGTTTCTAAATTAAAAAATGTAGCTAAGTTACCGCATGGGATGATGCTGGTCTGTGGGCCTACAGGTAGTGGTAAAACTACAACACTTTATTCAATTTTAAAGTTTGTGGATAGTCCCCAGAAGAATCTTGTTACCGTGGAAGACCCCGTAGAATATCAGTTGGAAGGAATAAATCAAGTAACTGCTAGGCCAGAAATAGGTTTAACCTTTGCCAATGCATTGCGCTCCATATTAAGACAAGATCCCAATGTGATTATGATTGGTGAAATCCGTGATTATGAAACCGTAGATATTGCCATAAAAAGTGCTCTTACCGGACATCTGGTTCTTTCTACTTTACACACAACTACATCCAGCGGCGCAATTGTCCGCTTGATTAATATGGGGGTTGAATCCTATCTTATTAATGCCTCTTTGATCTGCGTAGTTGCACAAAGGCTGGTGCGTAAAATTTGTTCTTATTGCAAGGAAGGATACCCTATCAAAAAAGAAATCATTGATAGTTTAAAGTTAAATCTTGAGGGAATTAAAAAGCTGATGTTCTTTCGCGGTAAAGGTTGTCCTAGTTGTTTTAATCTGGGTTATAGCGGAAGGATAGGTATTGCGGAGATTCTTTTATTGACACCCGCTATTCGGGAATTAATCCTTAACCGAGGCCAAGAACATATAATTAAACAAAAGGCACGCCTTGAAGGCATGAAGACTTTAAGGGAAGAGGGGCTCCGGGCAGCGTTAGAAGGCATAACCACGCTGGAGGAGGTCTTACGGGTTACCGCACCGGATGAATAAGGCAGGCCACAACTTATGCCTGCCTGCCGGTAGGCAGGGAGTGGATAGCGAACATAAGTTGTTTGACCGAACTTATCCCCCGTCGCTTTGCAACGCATAAGCGAAGCAGCGGGGGTTAATTCGCGCACATAACTTACGTCACTCTTTTTAGAGTTCCGTAAGTTATGCGCTCATTAAATGCAAACCTTAAAAGAAAATATAATTGAGATATTGGTGGAAAGTAAACGTCTCACTCAAGAACATTTAGAAAAGGCATTAGAAATACAGCGAGAGAGGCAAATACCCTTAAGAACGGTGTTGATTGAACAGGGAATTATTTCAGAAGAAGAGTTACTCTCTCTTTTATCAGAACAACTTTATATACCCACATTGCATCTTACCAGATATAAGTTTGATCCAGAAATTATCAAACTTATCCCGGAACGCATGGCTAGGCAGTATAAGGTTATTCCTTTATCTCTTATGGGCAGTACCCTTGCAGTGGCTATATCTGACCCTTTAAATATCTTTGCTTTAGATGATTTAAGGACACTCACGGGTTTTAAAATTGATACTGTTTTAAGTCCGGAAGAGGAGATAATTAGGGTCATAGATACACAGTATCGATTGGGCCCTCAAGACATGCAAGAAATTTTAGAAGAAGTTTCTTCTGCGCAAGCTGGTCTTGGAAAAGAAGATATAGAATTGCTCAAAGAGGAGGAAATTGAACTTACCAGCGCGATTAAAGAAAGTGAAAAAGCGCCCATTGTTAAATTAGTTAATTTGATGTTAAGTCAGGCCTTAAAGAAGAGGGCTTCTGATATACATATTGAGCCAGAGCAGGGTTGCTTACGTATAAGATATCGTATTGACGGTTCCTTGCACGACGTATTTAAAATCCATAAATTAAACCAAAATGCAGTCTTAGCCCGAATTAAAATTATTTCTAATCTTGATATTACCGAAAGCCGCCTAGCGCAGGACGGAAGATTTAAGGTAAGATTTGAAGGCAAGGAAGTAGATTTTCGGGTTTCTGGCCTACCCACCACATTTGGTCAGAAATTTGTCTTACGTTTACTGGATAAAGCAAACTTGTCCATTGGCTTGGATAATTTAGGCTTTTCAGAACAACCCCTGGCCATATTTAAAGAAGCAGTAACCAAGCCATTTGGTATGATTTTAGTTACTGGTCCTACGGGTTCAGGTAAATCTACAACTTTATATTCAGTCTTAAATCAGTTAAATACTCCAGAGCGGAATATCATTACGGTTGAAGATCCTGTAGAATATCAAATCGAGGGTATTACGCAAATCCAGGTGAAACCTGAAATTGGCCTTGACTTTGCCTCGGGCCTGCGTTCTTTATTAAGACAGAGTCCGGATGTAATTATGATTGGCGAGATAAGGGATTCAGAAACCGCAGATATCGCTATAAAGGCAGCACTAACTGGTCAACTTGTTTTTTCTACGCTACATACTAATGATGCCATCTCCAGTATCACGCGTCTTATTGACATGGATGTGGAACCATTTTTAGTTGCTTCAAGTCTGGTTGTGCTTTCTGCCCAGAGGTTGGCGCGTAGGATTTGTCTTAAATGCAGAAAACCCATAGATATTCCCGAGGATTTCTTGAAAAATATAGGCTTTAGAGAAAAAGTAACTTTTTATACTGCCCCGGGTTGTAAGTATTGCAATAATACCGGTTTTTATGGTAGGATAGCAATTATGGAAGCGATTATGATTGATGATATTATACGCGAAATGATTATAAAAAAGAGTTCCCTTGACGAAATAAAACAATATGCCACCGAAATTTGTGGCATGGAAACATTAAGGGATGATGCTTTTTTAAAGGTCAAAGAAGGATTAACTACCTTGGATGAGGCTTTAAGAATTACTATTGAGGACTGATATATGGCTGGAAATAAGCGGATTTTGTTAATTTGCGATGAAGAAGCGATATCGAATTATCTTAGAGAAAAGTTAATCGTTGATGGAGGCTATGATATTTCCTTTGCACCTACAAGTTTGGGAGGAATAAATGCTTTAAAAGAGAATGGCTTTGATGTTATAATTATAAAATTTGGAATGTCAGATTTAGATGGCAGAGAACTTATCAGGGGCTTGAAAAAAATAGACCCTGATTGCGTGATTATTACCTTTATTGAAGGAGAAAATCCCCCATTATTAGATGAGTCATCCCGAATAGGTATCTATGCTTTTATAACCAGCCCTTTTGACTTGGGAAAGTTATTACTTCTTATTGCTAAGGGAACAGAATTGCATACATTAATGACTGCAAACCGCAGATTAATCCAGATTCTCCAGGAACAGAATGTTTCCTTACAAAAACAAAATACTCTTTTAGCAAAGAGAATAGAAGAGGCTACGCGAAATTTAACTCGGCTTTATGAAGATTTACGCTCAGTCTATATGCGCACAATTAAAGTTTTGGCCCAGATCATAGATGCCCGAGATCATTATACCCACAGTCATTCTGAAAATGTGAAGAAAATTTCCGTAGTTATATCTGAAGAGATGGGTCTTTCTGTCAAGGATATCGATTTAATTGCAGAGGCTTGCGAGCTTCATGATTTAGGTAAAATCGGAATACAAGATAGCATCTTGAGTAAAGCCTCTAATTTGACTCAAGCGGAATGGGAACAGATAAAACGCCATCCCCTAATCGGAGCACAGATTTTAGAGCCTTTAACTTTTTTAAATGGCGTAATAGATTTAGTCAGGCAACATCACGAGCATTACGATGGCTTGGGTTATCCTGAAGGACGCAAAGGCGAAGATATTCTTTTGGGTGCACGCATAATTCATTTAGCCGATGCTTATGAGTCAATGCGCTCTGCGCGTTCTTACAGGAACGGACCATTTTCCAAAGAAGAGGCAATTTTAGAGATAAAGAAAAATAGTGGCGCTCAGTTCGATCCCAAAATCGTAGAAGCATTTTTAAAAGTGGTGGATAAATTATGAATACCTATCAGTATACGGCGAAAGATAAGTTCGGCCATACAGTAACGGGTGCGTTAGATGTTGCTTCAGAATCCGAGATAGTCGAGGTCTTGCATAAAAAAGACTTAGTGGTCGTTTCCATCGAGCAGATAAAAAACAAAGCTATCAAACATAAAGATAGAAGAATAAAAGCTGATGACTTAGTGATTTTTTCACGCCAATTAGCTACGATGATCGATGCCGGTATACCCTTAGTTCAGTCATTAGGGATATTAGGCGAGCAGATTGAGAATAAGAATTTAAAAAATGTGGTTACTGTTGTGCGTCAAGATATTGAGGCAGGTATGAGTTTCTGCGATGCATTAGCAAAACATTCTAAGGTATTTTCTGAACTTTTTATAAATATGACCAGAGCGGGTGAAGCCTCAGGAATGCTGGATGAGGTCTTGGATAGACTGGCTACATACTTAGAGAAATCAGCAGCACTTACCAGAAAGGTTCGTTCCAGTTTAGTTTATCCAGCGGTGGTAGTAAGTATGGCAATAATAATTACGGCAGTTCTATTACTGAAGGTTGTCCCAACCTTTAAAGGGATATTTGAAATATTGGGTGGTCAACTACCTTTACCTACGCGTATTCTTATCGGGGTGAGTGATTTATTACAAAGGTTTTTTCCATTGTTATTGGGTTCATTGTTACTCTTCGGTTACCTTTTTAAAAGATACATAAGCACAGAAAAAGGCCACTATAATTTTGATAGCCGAAAGTTGAAGATACCAGTATTAGGTCAGATTTTTCGTAAGATAGCCATAGCCAAATTTTCCCGTACATTTTCTACATTGGTAAGAAGTGGGGTGGCAATACTAAACGCTTTAGAGATAGTGGCTAAAACTTCTGGCAATAAAGTGGTAGAGGCAACAGTGCTAGATTGTCGTACTGCAGTGCGTAATGGTGAACCGATTTCTCGGCCTTTAGCCAAAAGCGGTGTTTTCCCGCCCATGGTTTGCCGGATGATTAGCGTAGGAGAACAGACCGGACAATTAGAAAAGATGCTTTCTAAAATTGCCGATTTTTATGATGAGCAGGTTGATAGCGCAGTAGCAGCGTTAACCAGTATGATTGAGCCTTTAGTCATTGCCTTTTTAGGTATAGTTATCGGCGCTATCGTCATCTCTTTATTCTTGCCGATATTTAAGATAACCCAATTAATTAATAAATAAATTTGCGCAGGGAAGCATCTATTTAAAAAATCAATAAGTTACGTGCTCTTAAATAAAAAACCCCTTGACAAAAAGATTTTTTTCTGTTATATATTAAGTTTACCTTGACATTAACAGGAAGTTAAGGTATATTTATTATGGTGAAGAAAGCCATTAGCGGTATTGACAAATTTGGGTAGGTAATTTTCCGACGGTAAGACGCTATTGAATTAGAGATTAAGGCGTCCCGATATTCGTCGGGACGTCTTTTTTTTGCCATTCGGGCAAAAAAAAGACTCCGAGCCAAATTAAATTTACATAGTAAATTTAATTTGGGCGAGGAGTTAAAATTCGTTCTTTGATAATTAGATAGCCAAGCGAATCGAGGTACAAAAAGTAATCAAAGAGCCTTTATACAAACTTTCTCGTAAATTTTTTGGAGAGTTTGATCCTGGCTCAGAGTGAACGCTGGCGGCGTGGATTAGGCATGCAAGTCGAGCGATCCTTGACAAATTTTACTGGATCGTAAGGTTTGGTGGAATTTGTCGAGGATAGCGGCAGACTGGTGAGTAACACGTGAGTAATTTACCTCTAAATCGGGGATAGCCTTGCGAAAGTAAGGGTAATACTCGATGTGTCTCCTGCTACAAGAGTGGCAGTTGGTAAAGGTGGCTCGCAAGGGTCGCTGTTTAGAGATGAGCTCGCGTCCTATCAGCTAGTTGGTAGGGTAATGGCCTACCAAGGCTATTGACGGGTAGCTGGCCTGAGAGGGTGGTCAGCCACATGGGGACTGAGACACTGCCCCAACTCCTACGGGAGGCTGCAGTCGAGGATATTTAGCAATGGGCGAAAGCCTGACTATGCGACGCCGCGTGAGGGATGAAGGTCTTCGGATCGTAAACCTCTTTCGATGGGGAAGAAATTCCGTCATGAATAATGACGGGTTGACGGTACCTAGAGAAGAAGCCACGGCTAACTCCGTGCCAGCAGCCGCGGTAATACGGAGGTGGCGAGCGTTACTCGGATTTATTGGGTGTAAAGGGCAGGTAGGCGTTTCGCCAAGTTAGAAGTGAAATCCTTTGGCTCAACCAAAGAACTGCTTCTAAAACTGGCGGAATTGAGGCTGAAAGAGGAGAGCGGAATTCCCGGTGTAAGGGTGAAATCTGTAGATATCGGGAGGAACACCAGTGGCGAAGGCGGCTCTCTGGTTCAGCCCTGACGCTGAGCTGCGAAAGCTAGAGTAGCAAACAGGATTAGATACCCTGGTAGTTCTAGCCGTAAACGATGAGCACTAGGTGTTGGGGGGTAACCTTCAGCGCCGTAAGATAACTCGTTAAGTGCTCCACCTGGGGACTACGACCGCAAGGTTAAAACTCAAAGGAATTGACGGGGGCCCGCACAAGCGGTGGAACATGTGGTTCAATTCGACGATACGCGAAGAACCTCACCAGGGCTTGACATGCAGGAAGTAGGAAGCGGAAACGCAGACCACCTGTCAAGTCAGGAGCCTGCACAGGTGTTGCATGGCTGTCGTCAGCTCGTGTCGTGAGATGTTGGGTTAAGTCCCTCAACGAGCGCAACCTTTATCCTTAGTTGCTACTTTAAAAGCCGCAAGGCTTAAATAGAGGCACTCTAAGGAAACTGCCCGCGATAAGCGAGAGGAAGGTGGAGATGACGTCAAGTCAGTACGGCCTTTATGCCCTGGGCTACACACGTGTTACAATGCCCTTTACAAAGCGTTGCCAACCCGCGAGGGGGAGCTAATCGCAAAAAAAAGGGCTCAGTTCAGATTGGAGTCTGCAACTCGACTCCATGAAGCCGGAATCGCTAGTAATGGCGGATCAGCTACGCCGCCGTGAATACGTTCCCGGGCCTTGTACACACCGCCCGTCAAGCGATGGGAGCTGGTGGTACCTGAAAT
>Ga0315294_10000254_pt1 | contig 57296 bp, 36 predicted proteins | sample YL17G13_40_MG_FD_203626 | JGI IMG/M metagenome (GOLD analysis project Ga0315294, IMG submission 203626) | Sediment microbial communities from Yellowstone Lake, YNP, Wyoming, USA - YL17G13_40 | ecosystem: Environmental > Aquatic > Freshwater > Lake > Sediment | place: USA: Wyoming | collected... | reverse complement strand
CTCATTCAGCAGTGCGATGAGCGCCGCCTCCGGCGGCTCCGGAAGCGGCGGAGGAGGATTCTCCGGCGGTGGAGGAGGGGGAGGAGGAGGAGGAGGATGGTAAAAACAACTTTCTACTGCGTCCTTTGCTTTCTGGCATCACTGCTGACAGCTGCCGCCCCTGCCATCGGCGACAGCCAGGACTGGTCGGTGGCGCTCTTCGCCTTCTCAGAGGAACCAGAAGGCCAGCGTATCTGGATGGTTAACGGCCACGACGTTAACAGATACCAACCGCCCGAGCCCACCGCCGTCCTCGCCTGGTCCCCAGACGGCAACCTGTTAGCCTACTCTCCCCTGAGCGACCCAGGCAGACTAAAGGTCAAGGCGGGAGCCGGCTCAGGTCGCACCCTTCTCGACAAGAAGGTCGGCGCCAGAGGAGACCTCTGGTGGTCTCCGCAGGCCGACCGATTAGCATTCCTCGACGACGCAACCTTCATCCCGGACCCGGGAAGTTCTGAAAAGCCAGGCAGCGCCTGGGCCGGAGGCTTGAGCATTATCGAAATCAAAGGCGGCCGCACCCGTCGCCTCGTCCACAATCCACAGCCTCCGGGCGATCCCATCTCCCTCGCCCAGTGGTCTCCCGATGGAAAATGGTTGGCGGCCTTGGACGAGGGAGGCGGACTCATCGTGGTCAAGGCCGATGGCGCGGACACCAGGTTCTGCGAAACCCTGGCCACCGGCTTCACCTGGCAAATGGATAGCAAGGGCCTCGTGCTGACCGGCGCCTCCCACCTCGGCTGGAGAGGCATCGGGGTTTGGCGAATCAATCTCGACCGCTTTGAGGTAATCCTTCCCCCAGACGAGACAATGTCCTCGGAAGAATTCAGCGACCCCTCCTTGAGCCCCGGAGGAGACAAGTTGGTCTTCACCTACGAGGCCAGCAAAGGACAGCCCGAGCAAAGGCTCCCCGCCAGCATCCGCTGCCTCGATATGGCAACCGACAAGGTCACCATTATCGCAGGTGGACAGGAGCCGTGCTGGGCTCCCAGATTCCTCCCTGACGGCCGAGTCGCTTTCCTCTCCACCAGCGATTCCACCTACGCCTATCTCATCGCTGAGAAACTCGAAGCCGCTCAGATTGATGGCTCAGCGCGGGAAACCCTCGCCAAGATGCCAAGCGAATTGTTCTACTCCCTCGCGGTAGTCCCTTGAATAGCCTCACCCATCAATGATGATCAACCTTTGTATCGGTCGTCGGCGCCCTCGTCCGCCCGCTCATGCCCGGCAACAATATCAATACACCCCAGGAAGGAGTTAATCATGGCAAAGGTAGAGGTCAACTACACGGAACGCCTCAGCGAGACTCTGGCTGCCCTTTCCTCACCCGGATCGCTCTTGGTATCGGCCGACAGCCAGGGAAAGCCAAACGTCATGGCCATTGGCTGGGGACTTATCGGCCCTTGTTGGGGAAAACCCCTTTTCTTGGTCGCAGTCCGGCCTTCTCGCTACACTAACGGCCTCATCAAAGCAAGGGGCGAATTCACAGTCAACGTCATGCCGAAGGCAATGGCCGAGACGGTAGCCTATTGCGGGGAGGTCTCCGGCAGAGACCATGACAAATTCGCCGACAAGGGGCTGACCCCGGTCGCCGGTAGGACCGTCGAAGTCCCAACCATCGGAGAGGCCGTCATCTCTTACGAATGCCGCGTCGTGCACAGCAACCATGTCATCCCCGAGGCGCTCGCAGCTGAGATCAGATCCTCAGTCTACCCCCGCGGCGATTATCATACCATCTTCTTCGGCGAAATACGGGCAGTCCTGGCAGAGAAGGCAACAGGATAACCCCCTCCAGGCTCCCCCCTGTAGCCACACCCGCGGAGGAATCTCCCGAGGCAATGTAGGGGCGCAATTTCCGTCCGGACCCGGCCGTCCGCTCGGACGGACGGGCATTGCGCCCGCAGATAACAACCCAGGCGGGCGGGAGTAAATCCCGCCCCTACTGCACGAACACGAGAAACTCGTCGCCGCGTATAGCCATACGCGCGCCCCTACCGCCCCTACTTCTCCCCCTCGAACAGCCGTTCCTGCGCTGCCGGCGGCGGCGCGTAGCCCAGATGCTCGAAGGCCTTCCCCGACGCCTTCCGTCCGCTCGGCGTCCGGATGACGAACCCCTCTTTCAGAAGAAATGGCTCCACCATGTCCTGCAACGTGTCAGTCTCTTCGTTCAAGGTGGCCGAAAGCGCCTCGATCCCCACCGGCCCCCCACCGTAGTTCGAGATGATCGTGTTCAGCAGCCTGCGGTCGAGTTCATCCAGCCCCAACTTGTCCACCCCCTCCAGGTGCAGCGCCTCATCCGCCACTTCCCTGGTAATGACCGGCCTCCCCTTCACCTGAGCGTAATCCCGCACCCGCCGCAGCAGCCGGTTCGCGATTCTCGGCGTGCCCCGTGACCGGGAGGCAATCTCCAGCCCCGCGTTGTCATCCAGTTCCACCCGCAGAATCTCCGCCGAACGCCGCACTATCTTCTCCAATTCCTCGGCAGAATAAAAATCAAGATGATGAAAGATGCCAAACCGCTCCCGCAGCGATTGCGTTAGATGCCCGGCCCGCGTCGTCGCCCCCACCAGCGTAAACGCATTCAAGTCCAGGGGAATGACCTTCGCATACGGACCCCGATCTATCGTAAAGGTGATCCGGAAATCTTCCATCGCCGGATACAACGACTCCTCCACCACCCGCGGCAGCCGATGAATCTCATCTATGAACAGGATATCCCCCCTCTTCAGATTCGTCAGGATGCCCACCAGGTCGCCCGCCCGCTCCACCGCAGGCCCCGAGGTGCTGATGATGTGGCCCCCCATCTCCCCAGCGATTATGTGGGCCAACGTCGTCTTCCCCAGCCCCGGTGGGCCGTAGAACAGGACGTGCTCCAGTGGCTCTCCCCTGCTCTTGGCCGCATGCAGCGAAACCTTCAGGCTGTCAATCATCTTCCTCTGCCCGAAGTACTCCGAGAGAACCGAGGGACGCAGGGTCACCAGCACCGCCCGATCCTCTTCCAGTTCACTCGGCTCCACCGGCCGCTCATTCTCCCCTTCCGCTCTCAACGCAACGCCTCCCGCACTAATTCCTCCACCGTGGAAATCTCTTTGTTCCGCGCCAGCGCCCGCCGTATCATGTTCAACGCCTCAAGCCGCCGGTACTGCAGCGAAGTCAGAACAGCCAGCGCATCAGCCAGCATGCCGGTCTGGGGCTCCTCCAGACCTGCCGGCGAGATCGCCTCCTCCACCATGAAATCCCCCATCTTCCCCTCCAGTTTGGCGATTATCTCCCTCGCCTTGCCAGCGCCTATCCCCGGCAAACTTTGCAGGAACGCCGCATCGGCTAGTTCGATCGCCTGTGCTATCTCCGCCACCGGCCTCGCCAGTGCCTTCACCGCCGCCTTTGCCCCCAGCGAAGTCTGGCTCGTCAGCCGCTGGAAGAACTGCTTATCCACCTGACTCAGAAACCCCACCAGCGTCGGTATCCCCACGTAGCGGTCCATTTGCAGGTAATGGAGCGTAACCAGTTCAACCTCCGCCCCGTATTCCACCGAGGCCAGTCTCGCCGCCACCATCGGCGGCAACACAACCTCATACCCTATCCCGTTCACCTCGATCAGCGCATAATCCCGCCCAAGTTCCTGTAACCTGCCGCTAATCCTCGATATCATCATTCATCCGTCCGGTATCAGTATGCCAGGACAACAAACCACGTCAAATTCCCCCTCGATCGCTGCTTCTCGGCAAACAGGGACCCCAGCAGTTTTCACGTGCGGCCGATGTGGACTTTTCCCGTGTCTCACCCCAAATGATCCCTTCCCCGATCTTCATGTAGGGGCGGACCCCCGTGTCCGCCCTGTTCTCTCCCATCGTCCCGGGTGATCCGCCGCGGCGGATGTCCCACTCCCTCGAACCTCCCTCAACACCCTCTTAGCACCCTCAAATGTCAAACACCACCCGCCCCCTCCACCCCCCCGAATCATCCTTCTCCACCTTCAAGGTATGGTAGGTCACTGCCTTTATCGGACCGGGCAGCATGACCTCTTCCGAAACCCCCCACCCTTTCAGCAAGCCGGACGCCTCGTATTCATCCGTCACCTCGACCTGGAAATCCTCCGGGATGAACCGTTCCACGTCGTAAATGAACAGCAACTCCCTCAGCCAGCCCAGAAACAACCCATCGGGCGATTCCCCCTCCACCTCAATCCGCCTCTCCCTCGGACTTCCCGGAAGTGGCTCCTCCACTATCACCTCAAACATCCCCTTCGCCCCGTTAACCAGCAACTCCGCCAGGTCCCTCCCATAACATTCCATCCCCAGGTCCCCCGTGTGCTCCAGAAATCTGAACTTCTCCGCCAAGTCCCCCACCCTTTCACCCGCTAGGAAGGCCCACCACCCTCATCCGGAGACCGCGCCTCCCGCGCTCACTCCTCCCCTTGCCTCACTACCTTCGCCACCGAACGAACTCTGTCGGCCTCGTCCAGCCGAATGAGCCGAACGCCCGAAGTTATCCTCCCTTGCGCCGAGATCTTCTTCACCGGCACCCGGATTACTATCCCCTTGCCCGTGATCAGCATTACCTCATCTTCTTCGGTGATGGGACATACCCCCACCACCTTCCCCGTCTTCTCGTTCACCCTCAACGTCTTCACCCCACGGCAGCCACGAGAAGTCAGCCGATATTCCTCGATCGAAGTCCGCTTTCCGTATCCCTTCTCGCTCACCACCAGCAGTTGCTCCCCCTTCGCAGGCACCGCCAGCCCAACGATCTCGTCTCCCTTCCCCAGCAGCACTCCCCTCACCCCCGCCGCCTGCCGACCCATGCTCCGCACCTCCCCCTCCTTGAACCTCACTGCCATGCCCCCAGACGTCACCAGCAGAACCTGATCCTTCCCGCTGGTTCGCCTCACCCGGCACAACTCGTCATCCTCAGCCAGCGAGAGAGCGATGATCCCCTTCGTCCGCAACGGCGTGTCGAACTCCTTCAGCCCGCACCTCTTCACAACCCCTCTCTTCGTCGCCATGAACACGTATCCCTCCCCAAAATCCTTCACGCTCATCACCGCAGTCACCTTTTCCCCCGACTCGACCTGAACCAGGTTCACGATCGCCATTCCCCTCGCCTGCCGGCTCCCCAACGGCACCTCATACGCCTTCAGCTGGTAAATCTTTCCCCTCGTCGTGAAGAAGAGCAGCACGTGGTGAGTCGTCGTCACGAACAGCCTCTCCACCGAATCCTCTTCCTTTTTCGTCAGGGCCACTATCCCCCTCCCACCCCGCCCTTGCACGCGGTAGATATCCAGCGGCATTCGCTTCACGTACCCGTCCCTCGTCACCGTCACCGCCATGTCTTCCTGTTGGATCAAATCCTCATCGGAGATGTTCTCCGCCTCTTTCGGAATTATCTTCGTCCGGCGCTCGTCCCCGTATTTCTTCTTCAGTTCCGCCAGCTCATGCTTGATGATGTAAGATACTTTCTTGACATCCGCCAGGATGTCCTCCAACTGCGCGATGGTCTTCAGCAGTTCCGTGTACTCCTCCTCTATCCTCTTCCTCTCCAGCCCCGTCAGCCGCTGCAACGTCAGTTCCAGCACCGCCTGGCACTGCGCCCGCGTCAGCCCAAACCGCTCCATCAGCGTGTCCCTTGCCTCGGCAACCGTCTGGCTCCCCCGTATTATCGCGATCACTTCGTCAAGATTGTCCAGCGCAATCCGGAATCCCTCCAGAATGTGCGCCCTCTCCTTCGCCCGCGCCAGTTCGAACTTCGTCCGCCTCGTCACCACGCTCTTTCGGTGCTCAATATAGACCTGCAGCGCCTGCTTGACGTTCAGCGTCCGCGGAACTCCCTGCACCAGCCCTAACATGATTACCCCGAAAGTGCTGCGCAGCGCGCTATGCCGGTAAAGATGATTTAGCACCCGCTGTGGCGTCGCGTCCCGCTTCAGTTCGATCACGATCCTCATTCCCGTCTTGTCCGTTTCGTCAACGATGTTGGCGATGCCCTCCAATCGCCGCTGGCGCACCATAGCCGCAACGTTCTCTATCAGGCTTGACTTGGTCACCTGGTAAGGAAGTTCAGTGATCAGGATCGCGTTCCTCCCCCCCGCCAACGGCTCCACCACTGCCCTCCCCTGCACCGATATCGTCCCCCGACCCGTCCGGTAGGCATCCCGAATCCCGCTCGTCCCCAGAATAAGCCCGTAGGTGGGGAAGTCCGGCCCAGGAAGAACCCGCATTATCTCGTCAACCGTCGTTTCCGGGTCGTCTATCAGCAGTGAAATCGCGTCCGCCACCTCGTTCAGATTGTGCGGCGGTATGTTCGTCGCCATCCCCACCGCGATCCCCGATGCCCCGTTGCACAGAAGGTTCGGAAACTTCGCCGGAAGCACCGTCGGCTCCTGCCGCGTGCCATCGTAGTTCGGCACGAATCCCACCGTCTCCTTCTCCAGGTCCTCGAGCATCTCCACCGCCATCGGCGACATCCGAACTTCCGTGTACCGGCTCGCCCCAGGGGGTGACCCATCTACCGAGCCAAAGTTCCCCTGTCCATCCACCAGCGGATAGCGATAGTTGAAGTTCTGCGCCATCCGCACGAACGTAAGATAAATTGCCTCCGTCCCATGGGGATGGTAGTTCCCACTGGTGTCGCCGGCGACCTTCGCAGACTTGACGTGCTTTGCAGTCGGGGTCAGGTTCAGGTCGTTCATCGCCACCAACACCCGCCTCTGCACCGGCTTCAGCCCATCCGCCATGTCCGGCAAAGCCCGAGCCGTTATCACGCTCATCGCGTAGTCCATGTAGGACTCCGCGATTTCGTCGTGCAACGGCCGCAGGACTATCTCTTTGGCTACAGAATCTTCCATCTTGTTCATGCGCCTGAAAACTCTGGACTTTCTAATGAGTGTCGCTGGATAAAGTGCTGTAGCGCAGGGCTTCAGCCCTGCCTGGGGCAGACCTAAAGGTCTGCGCTACAGGCGGGCCGACGAGGCCGCACGCCCCTACATTGTCCGTTCCAATGATCTTCAGAGCCATCATTTTATCTCACAAGATTCAGTAATGATTCTCGCGGGTCGGCCGATCCTTCCCCGCCATTGCGCACCCGTCCAACCTTCCACTGACAATGGATTCCATCTCCCGCCTCGTACCCCTCAAGTCTCAAGCCCCAAGCCTCAAGCCCCAAGCCTCCTCAAATGTCGAGATTCCTGACCTCTCGGGCGTGTTCCACGATGAACGCTTTCCTCGGCGCCACCTCGCTCCCCATCAAAACTGTGAAGATGGCGTCAGCCTTCGAAGCATCGTCCAACGTCACCCTCAGCAAAGTCCGTGTCTCCGGATTCATCCCGGTGTCCGCCAACTGCTCGGCGTTCATCTCCGCCAGCCCCTTGAACCGAGTGATCGTCAGGTTCTTTCCCTTGATCTCCGACCGCACCTTCTCCAGTTCTTCATCGGTGTAAACGTAACGCTGTTCCCGGGCGGTCTTCACGCTATAAATGGGCAGCTGGGCGATATAAATGTGCCCCTTCTCGATCAGCGGCGCCATGTGCCGGAAGAAGAAGGCCAGAAGCAACGTCCGGATGTGCGCCCCGTCAACGTCCGCGTCAGTCATCAGCACGATCCGGTGGTAGCGCAGCCGAGAGTGGTCAAACCCTTCCCCCTGCCCGTTCTCGTTCTCGCCTCCATTGCCATTGTCAGAACCACCACTCAGAATCCCCGTCCCCATCGCCGAGATGATCGCCCGAATCTCAGCATTGGCAAGGATCTTGTCCAGCCGGTGCTTCTCCACGTTGATCGTCTTCCCCTTGATCGCCAACACTGCCTGGAACCGGCTATCCCGGGCTGTCTCCGCACTCCCCCCCGCCGAATCACCCTCCACAATGAAGACCTCACACTCAGCCGGATTCCGCGAACGACAATCCTTCAGTTTCCCCGGCAGGTCAGGGTTATCCAGTCCCGACTTCCTCTTCACCAGTTCGCTCGCCCGCTTTGCCGCCTCGCGAGCCCTCGCAGCCGTGATCGCCTTCTCCAGGATCCGCCTCTTGGTCTGCGGGTCCTCTTCGAAGGCGGTGGCCAACTGCTCGTAGATCAGGCTGCTGACCATTCCCTCCACTTCGCTGTTTCCCAGCTTCGCCTTGGTCTGACCCTCAAATTGCGGATCCGTCAGCTTCAGGCTTATCACCGCACAAAGCCCCTCCCGCACGTCATCCCCGACCAGGTTGGAATCTTTTTCCTTCAGCAGCCCCGTTTTCCTCGCCACCTGATTTACGACCCGGGTGAGTGAAGTCTTGAACCCGCTCACGTGCGTGCCGCCGTCCACTGTCTTTATGTCATTTACGAACGAGACTATGTTCTCCTGGAAGCCATTGTTATACTGGAGAGCAACCTCTATCTCTGTGTCCCCACTCTTTCCCTGAAGGTGAAGGGGCTTGCGATGCAGCAGCGTCGCATTTCCGTGAAGATGGGAGCAATAAGCGCCGACGCCTCCCTTCTCTCGGTAAACTTGAACCACCCCCGTCTCCTCCACCGAAAGGGTTATCTCCACTTCAGGATTCAGGTAGGCCAGTTCATGCAGCCGCTCGCCCAGGATCTCAGCATCAGCCACCGTCGTTTCGAATATCTCGGCATCCGGCTTGAACCTGGTCTTCGTGCCTCTCTTGTCAGTCTTGCCCCTTACCTTCAAATCCGATACCGGGTTACCCCTCTCATATCTCTGAAAGTGGATCTTGTCGTCCCGATACACCTCCACCTCCAGCCACTCGGAAAGAGCATTCGTAACCGACACGCCCACCCCGTGCAGGCCCCCCGAAACCTTGTATCCTCCTCCTCCAAACTTGCTGCCCGCGTGCAGCGTGGTCATCACCACCTCCACCCCCGGCCTCTTCGTCTCATGATGGATATCCACCGGGATGCCCCGACCGTCATCCTCAACCGAAAAACTCCCATCCGAGTGGATCACCACCCGTATGTGCTGACAGTAGCCAGCCAAAACCTCATCTACACTGTTATCTATCACCTCATAGACGATTTGGTGCAGCCCGCGCAGCCCTCGGCTGCCGATATACATGGCTGGCCGCTTGCGCACTCCCTCCAGCCCCTTGAGAACCTCTATCTGCTTGGAATCGTATTTCATAAGCGATCCTTCCTAACCGGGAACCAACGTAACCGCCTCGGTCATGCCTGAGCGCGGACGAGGGGATACTTGAGGCTCATTGCGACATCTGCCCGCCCCGCCAGCGAAACCTGAAGCCCTGGTGGAGAAGGGCCAAAAAACCCTCAAATCGGAAACGTCCTGCACCATACAATTTTACCAAAAATGGGCCTTAATTGCAAGTCCCAAAACCCCCGCCAAACCCCCTTTTCCGAGGCCTCTATAAGCGACTTATCCCGCATTATAGCGCCCTTTTCGGGGCGAGTGGCATAAACGGCAGTAAAGGCCCGTAACCGCCCGCATGAGGGGCCTCACCAAACCAGCAATCACGGGTAACGATGACATCTCGCTGCCGAATGTGTTAACTTTTGAGTCAGATATGCTCTGCCCACCCCTTTTCCATTTTCCCGAGGTATGCTCCTGAGCGGCCTCCGCAGACGCAGGTTCCTCCTGCTTGCGGCCCCAGCCCTGGCGTTATTGCTGGGTGCGCTTGCCGCTACAACCCGTTCATGCGGAAAGGCCGGCGGCGGGATCTGGCCCCCTGACTGGCGTTCCCCCACTTTGAGCGAGGTTGTGAGCAGTCTTAACATTCAAAACGCTGTGGTTTACGCTGTTTCCGCCGACGGGACCATTTACGCACTTAGCCTCCCCACCGGCAAGGTCATCTGGCAGCAGCCCTTTGCAATGCCCAGCACGGCGCCACCACTAATTAAATATGGCTTGGTCTTTGTAGGTTCAAACGAGCCAGCCTTTTGTGCCTTCGATGCCCTGAAGGGCGCTCCGGCCTGGAAATTGCGGGCCGCTGGCCCCGTTTCCCAGGCGGCGGCGTTCGACAAGGGGAGGATATTCTTTGCCGACGATCTCGGCCTGATGACAGCCGCGGAAGCAGTTTCAGGCAAGGTAATCTGGAGAACTCAGCTTGAGGGGCCACTGTCCGCTCCCTGCATCGTGGGAGAGAGGGTATGTGTTGCTACGCCCGGTCGGCTCTATTGCCTGCTGGAATCCACGGGAGAATTGCTCTGGAGCCTCAAAACAGGCAGTTCCAGTCTCTCGAGCCCCGCTGGCGAAGGGGGAACGGTCTTCATAGGGGCCGGGGAGGGACAGCTTCTAGCCGTGCGGGCCTCGGACGGCTCGCGGTTGTGGTCAGTCCGCCTGGGCGGAGACGTTGTTGGCGGGCCGTGGCTTCAAGGGGGCAAGGCCTTTGTTGCGGCTGGGGGCCGTGTTCTTTGCCTGGGAAAGGACGATGGACACGTCCTCTGGAAGACGATGGTCAAGGGCACAATTACCACCCCGGCCGGAGCGGACGGGCGCCACGTCTTCGTCGCGACCGACAGGGGAATTGTGTATGTGCTTGATGCCGGAAATGGCAGGCGGGTGTGGAGACGGAAAGGTGAGGAGACCATCTCGGGAAGGATAGTCGCTGAGGATGGTTCGCTGCTTTTCGGCACCTGGGGAAGGGAAATACGCGCCGTTCCGTTGCCAGGAGGGCTGTAAGGGCCCACTTCTGCTCCCGCCGGTTTTGCTTATGCTCAGGGAGGACTATGCCTGCTATCCATCAAACGGCGGTCGCAACTGCTTAGTCGGGGGCGGAACCCCTGCGCCGAGCCGGGAAATCCCCAGTTGTGAGACGTGCACAACTGGCAAGAGGAGGAATTGATGGCTCGATCAAAGGATGTGACACCGGGTGAGTATCCATATGGGACGTCCCGGCTGAAGGAGGCTGATAGCGGAACAGGGCCGCGAAAGATCCGTGGCCAGACAATGTTACGGTAAGCGGTGGGTCAAACGAGGGAATTCCTGCTCTCGGAGACCATGGGAACGTTGGTAAGCAGATCCCTTGTGTGTTGGTGATGTCTGGGTTTGCCTGCGCGATAATTGGGGCACGCCCGATCAGGACGGACAAGGGGGCCCAAGCTAGGCGGCGGCCGGGAAGATTCTTGGAACCTTGGTGGGCTTGAGCCAGTCTTAATGGTTAGAGATCGAATGTGAGGGGGTGTTTGTCAGAGTATGAAAACAAGCGAAGCGGTCGTAAGCGGGCTCATTCTGTTCCTGGCTCTCTCGGGGGGACTGGCCATGGCAGGATCCGCTCAGTCGGAGCCGGCTGTTAAATCGGCGGGAGAAGCCGCTTTAGAAAGTCTGAAGGGCTTTCCCGGCTCCAGTCCGCGGATCGTTCCTGCCCTGGGGGAGGCGCTGAAAGATGCTGATCCGAAGGTGCGGTCACACGCGGGGGAGAATGTCTTCTTTGGCGCCGCTGAGGCGAAGCAGTATAGTGATGAACACAAGTCTCTGCCCGAGGAGGGAAAAGTAAAATGAGAATGAAGACTGCTCTTGGTTTTCTGCTTTTCGCTTTGGCGGTTGGCATCTCATCTGGTGGCTGTGCGAAGAAAGTCGCCGAGGAGAGGTCGGTGGCGTTTGGCAAGCTCGCGCGGGCGCCAGTGACCGGCCAGGCCGCGCAGCCTTCGAAGGCCCAGGCTGTGACTTACCAGTTGCCGGAGGCAGGGGCGTTGGCAGCCGCCGTTTCCACCAGAAAAGTCATAACCACCGCCTACCGCACGGTGCAAGTGGGGGACGTGGTTCAGGCATTCAAGAACGCTCAGAAGATCCCGGAGATGTTCGGCGGCTTTGTTCAGTCGTCCAGGCTGGAAAGGGGAACGGTGAAAAGGGAAAGAAGGGCGGAACTGGTCTTGAGGATGCCAGTCGGAGACTTGGACAGGGCCTTGAAAGAGATAGACAAGATGGGAGAGGTGCTCGACTCGAGGGCAGAGGGAAAGGACGTGACCGAGGAGTGGGTGGACTTGGACAGCAGGACAAGGAATCTGCGAAAGGAAGAGGGCGTCCTGCTGGACCTGATGGGGATGAGGGCAAAGAGCCTGAGCGAGGTTCTTGAGGTGGAGAAAGAACTGGCAAGGGTGAGAGGAGAGATCGAGAAGACTGAAGGCAGAATCAGGATGCTGTCCGAGCAGGTGTCCCTGGCCACGATCAACCTCGCCCTCGTTGAGACCGGCGCCGCGGTGAGACCGATACCTCGAGGCCTGTGGGCGATGAGGGGCACCGTCACTCATGCGATCAGGACGGCCATGATGGTTGCGAGAGCCCTGGTGGGCTTGGTGGTTTGGATCGTGATGTTCGGAGTAGTGTGGGTGCCAGCGCTCGCCATTTTCTTCGGCGCGAGATATGCGCTGCGGAGAATCCGGAAGACTAACACCTAACCGCGAACGGTCACGGGCAGCAGAATGCACTTCGAAGGGACTTCCGGGGACAGTTACCTATGTCCCAACGGGCGGAGGAAACTGTCCCCTCATCTATAGCGATTCCGGGGCGGGGATGTTTAGGACTTGGACGAGGACGGGGGGGACGGCCTCGAGGGCGTCTTTGAGGGAGACTCCGCAGGTTGTCATGTCATCAGGACGGAGGCCGCTGAGGACAAGGAACTCCTTGGCCCTTGTCATGGCCACGTAGAGTATCCTCTTCTCCTCGTCTCGCTCCGCCTCTCTCTCTTTGTCGCGCTGCTCTTCCAGGGGAGGCCATTCCCCCGGCGGGCTCTCGCCTTCGGCGACGGCAGGGGCAACGAAATCCAGGCCGAGATAGCCATCCTGATCTATAAGGGCGCCAGGGAGTTGGCTGTTGAACTTGCGGGAGAGGTCAGGCAATATGACCATCTCCTTCTCCAGTCCCTTGGCCGCGTGCCAGGTCATCAGGGTTACGACATCGGCGCCTTCCGTCTCCAACGGCGCCTCGCCCTCTCGGACGGGGGCGACGGAGAGTTCCTCGAGGTGATGGAGCAGGTCGCTGAGGCCGAAGGCAGCGAGGCCGAGGTCGTCCACGAGGCGGTGGAACTTGCGAAGGTTGGCGAGTTGGCGGAGGCCGTCTGGCTGGGCCAGCAAGATGGCCTCGAAGAAGTTGTCGCGCACGATTTTACGCAGGAGGTCGGGGGGGGAGAGACGGTTTCTTATCCGGATCAGGTCTGTCAGATAGCGATAGAAGTCGGCGAGCGGGTTGACCTCAGGGGAAGGGAGGGCAGCATCTCCGGCGACGGCTTCCAGGCCGGCGAGGAGGGGACCGCCCTGGGCGAGATGGACCAGCCGAGCCAAGAGGGCATCAGAGGCTCCGACCCAGGGGGAACGGAGAAGGGCCACCAGGGAGAGGTCGTCGTAGGGATTGTCAATGACCTTGAGGAAGGCAACCGTGTCCCTGATCTCGTTTCTCTGGAAGAAGCCGCGGCTGGAGGCGGAATAGTAGGGCACGCCTTCGAGGGCGAGTGCTCGCTCGTAAAGGTGGACGTTGGTGGTAGAGCGGAACAGCATGAAGACGTCGCCGTAGCGGAGGGGACGGAGGGCCTGGAGATGAGAGTCGTAGACCTCAAGTTTCCTGACCTCGACGGATTCGCGTATCCATTGGGCCAGGAAGGAGGCCTCGAGCGGGCGAGCCTGTTCGAGGGAAGAGACCTGGTCTTTTGGGGGCAAGGCGAGGATTGTGACCCGGGGCAACTGGGACGAGGGGGGAAGGTGGGCGCCGAAGTAGAGTTGCTCATAGGGGAGGGGGGTGGTTTGCCAGACGCGGGAAAAGACCAGATTGATGAAGTCAAGTATCTCCTTTCGGCTGCGGAAGTTTAGTTGCAAGGAGATCTTCCAGGCATCGGGGCGGCTCTCGGCCTCGGCCATGCGGCGAAGGAAAAGGGCGACCTCGGCATAGCGGAAGCGATAGATGGATTGCTTGACGTCGCCGACGATGAAGAGGTTACCTTTCGTAGAAATGCGCTCTATGATGTCGTCCTGGAGGGGATTGACGTCCTGGAATTCGTCCACCAGGATATGAAGGAAGCGGGCGCGGAGTTCGTCACGGAGGTCAGGGAAGTCGAGGAGTTGGCGGGTGCGCAGTTGGAGGTCATCGAAATCGAGGGCGAAGAGGGCATCTTTCCGGGCGCGGTAGTGATCCTCCAAGCGCTGCAAGAGGCCGATGAAGCGTTGGGCCAGCCAGGCATGGTAGTCGTTTTCGGGCGCAATATATTGCGCCCCTACATCCGCGTTGTAGGGGCGACTCGGTGAGTCGCCCAGGGCGAGGCGGCGCCTCGCCCCTACATCCGCGCCGGGAGCGCCCAATATCTTGATTTCGCTGGGGGCGAGGCCGATGCTTCTGGCCTTGTTATAGGCGGAGATGAGGGCGGTTGCCAACTGCTTTTCGCCGTTGAGGGCGATGGTGAGGCGGAACATGTCCTCGCGGGCGTCGCCTGCGAAAGCCTCTTCAAGGACATCATCGAGAGATGAGCGCAAGAGGAGGGCGGCCTGGTTGGCATCGAGGATGACGAAGTCGGGGTCAAGGCCGGCGAGGAAAGCATTTTGCCGCAGCAGGCTGGCACAAAAGGCATGGATGGTGGAGATGGGGGCGTTGTTGACTTCGCGTCTGCGCTCCCACCACTGGCGTCTTTCGAACTCTGCGAGGATGCGCTCCTTCATCTGGTTGGCGGCCTTGTCGGTGAAGGTAATGGCGAGGATTCGGTCAAGGGGGACGGAATGGTCGGCGACGAGGTTGACGAGCCTGGCGACGAGGACGCTGGTTTTCCCGCAGCCTGCGCCAGCGCTTACGCAGATGTCTTTCCCGATGATGGTTGCGGCGGGGTGCTGGGAGGGAACGAATGGCTCGTCGGGTTTGCGGGGGTGGTTAGCCAATCTGGGTCTGCTCCTGTCGGCAGAGGGAGGTGAAGCGGCAGAAGCGGCATGGTTCACCGGGGCTGGGCTGGAAGAAACCCGACCTTATGCGGCTGACGAGTCCTTCCACGATGGGCACCACCTGCTGTCGCACCTCATCGAGGTCGGCGAAGAGGAGCCTTTTCTTGGGAGCGGGCCGCTGAAAGCCGAGGGTGGGGAGGATTTCGTGGGAGATGATGCCGCTGGAGAGTCCCTCGCTGGAAAAGATAAGGCCGGCGAGGGGGCGAAAGCCCCAGAGGTCGGAGGCTGCGAGCAAGTAGAGGGGAAGTTGAAGGCTTTCACCTCGTCGCATCTGGTCAAGGTTAAACTGGGTCTTGCCGGATTTGTAGTCGAAGATGAGGCAATCGCCCTTTTGCTGACCCAGGTCAACCCTGTCTATGCGGCCGCGAACGGAGATGGCATCGCCCATGAGGAGAGGACGAGAGAGGGAGGCAGGGTCGTTCCAACGGGCAAAAAGGGAGGCATCGAGGTGATCTTCGGCCTCGCCCTTAATTTGTTGGGCTGGGGAGGACAAGGTTGGCCTCTCGTAGCCGAAGGAGAGTTCGAAATGAGCGGGGTGAAAGTCGGGCAGGCGGGAGCGGAGGCGCAACTCCTCGTCCACGAATCCATCGAGGAGCGGGAGGAGGGCCTCGCGAAGGAGTCCGAGGCGATAGCCCCTCTCGTCGCGACGCCACAAGCCGCTGGCGCTCACTGCCTGGTCGAGGATGCTGCGCGCCTGGGCAATCAGGGAGGGCTTATCCCGCTGGCGCCAAGCCTTTTCCTCGAGCAGGAGGCGGGCCAATATCTGATGGAGGAGGACCCCTCTTTCCCTAGGCCCGATATCCTCTTCCGGTGGCCTGAGGTGGAGAATGTGCTCTGCGAAGTAACGGAAAGGACAGGCAGCATAGGTTTCCAGACCTGAGGCGGAGAAGATGGTTGGCAGGTCAAATTGGCCGGTTTCCAGGATGGTTTGGGGCTGCCAGTTGGCCACCTTGAGGATCTCGGTGAGTTCGGGCGGGGGCGTTTCCGAGGGGCCGACCTTCGTGCCGCCTCTTCCGGCCCAGTGAGCGTTCAACTCCCCGGGTTCAACGGCGCGGAGAAGAGACAGGTTGAGCCTCTCACTTTCGGTGAAGGGCTCATCCACAGCGACCTGGGAGACGTCCCGGCGGCGGGTCTGTGCCTGGACGGCCTCGGGAGTGAAGAGGCGCTTCAAATCAGAGAGGAAGAAGGACTCGAAGAGTTCCTTTCCCTCGCTGTCGCTGTGGGAACGAGAGAGGTAGAGGCTTTTTTTCGGCCGCGTAAGGGCATAATAAAAGAGCAGCCTCTCTTTTTCCTCCTGGTCGCTGGCAGTTTGCAGTTTCAGGGAGCCGAGTTGACGGGCATCCTGCCTCTCCCAGTCGGCATAGAATGGCTCATGGCGCGGGGGCTGAGGGAAGACCTTATCGTTGAGGCCGAGGATGAAAGCAACCTGCCCGGTGAAATGACTGGCCTCCTCGGCGGAGAGGCAGCGGACGCCTTTGCCCACTGGGCCGACCTGAACAGTGGCGGAGGCGATTGCCATGCGGAGGCTGTCGGCCAGGTGGTGCAAGGTAAGCCCTGTGCTGTCGGGGCCAAGGGACTGCTCGAGGTCGCGGAGGAGTTGGTCAATGCGAACGAGGGCGGCGGCGTCCAGGCTGAGGGTTTCGGGGTCGAGCGGGGTGATTGCAGGTCTCTGGGGGGCGATTTGCTGCTGGACTTCGGGATCATTCATCCAACTCAAGAGGGAGGCACGGAAGGCAGCCGGTGTGGGATATTCACCGAGTGTTTCCTCGACCTGCGCGACGAGGGCGAGGGCGTGGTTCTTTTGGCTCTCAGCCTCGCCGGCCTGCGAGGAAAAGAAGGAAGAACGGGGAACCAGAGCACTGAGATGTGCGGCCTGCTCGCCGTTGGAGAGGATGAAGTGGCTGAGCCACTGTTCTCTTCCCCGAAAGATGCCTTTGCGGCGGGCCTCTCGCTCGACCCAATTCGCCTTTTCCGGGTCAATGGGCAGGTATCCGGATTTAAGGAGAGCGAGGACATCCTTGCGCTGCCATCCGTCGGTGATGACTCGGAGGAGGTGTTCGAGCGCTCGGGCGAGGGGAATCTGGGGGAGGGGGGTCGAGGAGGAGAGCGAAAAGGGGATTTCGTATTCCCGGAAGTATCGTTGGAGATGATTGGAATAGGGGGCAGGGTCTCGGAAGATGACCAGGATTTTGTTCAGCGGGATGGGGTCTTCGCCAGAAGTCAGTTTACGTATCTCGCGGGCGACCATCTCCACCTCACCTTCCGGACCGGGCGCCTCGAGGAAAACGAGGGCGCCGTCGGCGATCTCTGCCCTTGCTTTATCTGAGATGGGAGAGAAGAGAGACCTTTCCAGGTGGGCCAGGGAGGCTGGGGAATCGTGGGGGGCGAAGAGGGTGGAGATTTTCAGTTGATAGCCAGCAAGGGCGAATTCCAGCCGCTGGAGGGTGCGATGAGTGAGGGCGAAGACTTCCCTACCCGGCTCGGCGGGAAGGGTTAGCTGAACCTTTTCCACCGCCTGACAAATCGCATCCAGGAGGGATAGCTCAACGCCTGAGAATTGCCAGAAGCCGTCAAGGCAGACCGCGCCATAGTCCTGGGCGATCAGGCTGGGGGCGTCCTTCAAGAGCAGGGCCGCCTCGGCGATGAGGTCGGTCTTCTCGGCCCATCCTTGCCGGTCGAGCAATTGCTGGAAGGCGGCAAAAATGCGGGCCACCTCGCGGTCTTTGTCGGCGAGCGGCTGGCGAGCGGCGAGGTGAGGCCTTCGGGCGGCGGTGGCCTGCTCGAATTGCGCCGGGGAGACGCGGGCTGCCTTCAGTTCGGAGATGAAGCTGCCGAGGGCACGGTAGAAACCGGCGCTATCGCTGGCCTTTTGCAGGTAGGATATTTGGAGGCCCTCAACTACGCTGCGGAGGAGGAGGGCCTTGAGTGAGTCGGTCAGAAGGCGCCTTAGGGGCCTGCCGGCCCTGGTGATGATCCAGGTGGCGAGGTCCTCGAAGGTCATGACCCTGGGCGTGGAAGCGGGCGGCCGTTCTCCTGCCGCGAGCCTTTCTTCGATGGCAGAGGCCGCGAGGTCACTGGGAACGAGCAAGAGCAACGGGCCTTGGGGGGAGACCGGTTGCTGGAGGCAGGCTGCGGTCTTCCCACTGCCAGCGGGACCGAGGATTATATCGCCGGTTTGCATAATGAGCCTGGCCACGTGCCCTTAGGTAATTATCACGGTCTCCGGGGGTGCGCCTGTCGGATTATATCACCGTTACCTTAGCCCGTGCCAGAAGACGGGCGGAGTTGAACAAGTTGCCGGATGCTGCCTCTGGTGGGTAAGATATGGGCAGGATGTTTGAGGGAACTCAGGAGAGAAGGATGGGCTTCCTGGAATCAACGCGGGCGGCAGCGCTGACGGTTAGCCAGTTGACGCGGCATATAAAGTCGCTGCTGGAGGTTGACCCAGTCCTTCAAGAGGTGGCGGTGCGTGGGGAGGTGTCGAACTTCAAGCGGCACAGCTCGGGCCATCTGTATTTCACGCTGAAAGATGAGACGAGCCAGATACCGGCGGTGATGTTTGCCGGGGCGAACAGGCTGCTTCAATTTCGGCCCGAGGACGGGATGAAGGTGGTGGCTCGTGGAAGGGTAACGGTTTACGAGGCCAGGGGACAGTATCAATTATACGTGGAGTGGATGGAGTATGACGGGTTGGGGGCGTTGTATGAAGCATTTGAGAGACTGAAGGCGAAACTGGCTGCGGAGGGACTTTTCGCGGAGGAGGTGAAGCGGGCGATTCCGGCCTTCCCCGGAATCGTAGGTTTAGTAACTTCGGTGGAGGGGGCGGCGATCAGGGACATGCTGAACATCCTGAAGCGGCGGTTTCCCCTAGCCGAGGTAAGGTTGTATCCGACCGCGGTGCAGGGGCCGGATGCCCCGGAGGCGATAGTTGGCGCGATCAATCTGGCGAACCGGGACGGGAAGGCGGAGGTCTTGATCGTGGGGCGAGGGGGAGGGTCAATCGAGGATCTCTGGGCGTTCAACAGCGAGATAGTTGCGAGGGGGATCCGGGGCTCGGCGATTCCGGTGGTGAGCGCAGTGGGGCACGAGGTTGACTTCACGATAGCGGACTTCGCGGCAGATTTGAGGGCGCCGACGCCTTCGGCGGCGGCGGAACTGATCGTTCCGGACAGGAGGGAACTGCTGGGGCGACTGCATGGTCTGCGGGATTCGCTGCGCAACCTTCTGCTTGCGAAGTCAGTTTCGCGGAAGGAAGCCTTGGGGGCGGTGGGAAAAGAGAGGCTTACTCGACTCCTGTGGCAGGTGTTGGCGGAAAAGAGACAGTTGGCGGACGAGGTGCGGTCGGGGCTGGAGATGCGGTTTTCGCATTTGGTGGCGTTGCGGAAGAGCGAACTGCAGGCGGAGAGACAGAGGCTGGAGGCGATGAGCCCGCTAGGGGTGCTATCGCGGGGGTATTGCCTGTTCGAGAAGTTGCCGGAACGAACCACGGTGACCAGGGTGGGGCAATTGAGGAGAGGGGATGAGGGGCGGGTTCGCTTCTTTGATGGTTCCGCGGATTGCGACGTGGGGGCGGTGAGGCGCGAGGGAATTGGCGAAGGCTGAGGGCAAGCGATTTCGATCGGTCTCGGCAACACCCGAGCCTCCATAGTGCAGGAAAAGTTGCCTTGACATCAGGAGATAGCGTTGCTATTTTGAAAGGCCGATGATAGAAACGAGGAGCTCCATCCCGGGAGTGGAGACGAGGGAGGAGACGCTGCAGGCGCTTTCATCCCGGGCACTGATAATCTCCCTCATCATCGCGACCATCTTCTCGTATCTCATGGCACAATGGGTAAAGATCGGCGAACTTTATTCCTATTCGACGCAGATAAGCGAATCGGTGCCGCCGATCCCGTCGGTTTGGGCGCTGGTATTCCTTGTCGCATTGAACCCAGTATTGCGAAAGGTCTCGCGGCGGCTGGCGCTGAGCCGAGGGCAGATCCTGGTGATCTATACCTTCACGATGGTATCGGTGGCGATGGCGTCGGCGGGGGCGGTGAGGACGTTTTTCCCTTTCATTACGGGGCTGCAGTATTACTCGGGGTCGAACCCGGATTACCAGACATTCCTGAAATATCTCGATCCGAGGTTCTTCCCGAAAGACCAAGGTGTAATCCAGGCTGCCTACGAAGGTGCGGCCAACGAGAGGGTGCCGTGGGATGCGTGGGCAGGGCCGATAATGCTTTGGTCGCTGTTCTTCCTGGTGCTGTTTTTCACCATGCTCTGTCTGCTGACGATTTTCCGCAGGCAGTGGGCGGAGAGGGAGAGGCTGACCTTTCCGCTGGTTCAGTTTGCGCTGGAGATGACGGAGGAGGGAAGCCAGAAGAGAGGGTCAGCGACCTTCTTCCGGAATCCCTGGATGTGGGTGGGATTCTTTGCGGCGGCGCTGTTTACGGTGACGAACATCCTGGCGGCTTTCGACCCTTCGGTGCCGCACATGGGGCGAGACTTTGCGGTTGTCCTGTCGGAACGGCCGTGGAGCGCGCTCTCGGACCGGCTGGCGTATCGGCCGACGGTGTTCGGGTTGGCATATCTGGTGCCGCTGGATGTAAGCCTATCGGTTTGGGTCACCTATTTCATGATCAAACTTGAGGGTGTATTGGCGCTGATGCTGGGGAGGACAACGTCGGGGCTAACCTTCTCGCAGGAGCAATCGCTGGGAGCATTCGCGGCGCTGCTCTTGTCGTCGGTATGGATTGCTCGGTCGCATTTGAAGGACGTGCTGGAGAGGGCGCTGGGCAGGGGGCGGTGGGTGGATGACAGCGGGGAAGTGATGCCGTATCGTCTGGCGGTCTTTGGCAGTCTGGCGGGGTTCGCGTTCCTGGTGGGGTTTGCCGCGACAATGGGGGTAGGGGTTTTGACATCTTCGTTGCTATTCATCATAGTGCTAGGGACTGGGGTGGTATATAGCAAACTGAGGGCGGAGGCGGGGACACCGTTGTTATGGACGATTCCCTTCAACGTGCAAAAGGAAGCGCTGATCTACACGGTGGGCTCGAAGCGGTTCTCAACGCAGAGCCTGACGGTGTTGTCCATCTTCCGTTTTCTGACCCGAGGTTATTTTATGTCCACGTCGGCCTATCAGGTGGACGGGATGAAGATGGCGCCAGCGGGGAAGGTGAGACAGAGGCAGATGGGGGGGGTTTTGCTGATGGCGATCGTGGTTGGGCTGGCCACCTCGTTCTGGATTCATTTGGGGGCTTACTACAAATACGGGGCGAACGTCCTGGAGACGCAAGATCCGAGCACCGGGGGATACCGGATGTATCTGGCCACAAGCGAATTCAACCAGTTAGCATCCATGGCGAATTCCCCGACGAGCACGGATTGGAACAGGACGGGGTGGACAGCGGCGGGATTCGTTTTTGCAACAGGGCTGACGATGCTGCGGAAGTCTTTCTTCGGATTTCCATTGCACCCGATGGGATTTGCCTTGGCGGCGAGTTTTGGGGGGACCCTTTGGGGGGCTTTCCTGTTGGCGTGGCTGGTGAAGTTTGTGATCTTGCGGGTGGGGGGGCTGAGGCTGTATGAAAGGTTGACGCCTGGCGCTTTGGGGATAGTTTTCGGCGAGTTTTTCACCGCCGGGGCATGGTCGTTCATGGGATTGATCAATCCGGACTGGGGACGGAGCTGGATGATCTTCTTCGGGTAGAATAAGAGGGGAGGAAGAGATGAGAAGTCATATTAGGAAGGCAATCATCGGAGCCTCGCTTTGTGGGCTGATGGCAGTTCTCTGCTATTCAGCGGAGCCGCAGGGGCAGACGGGGGGGCAATCAACGACGGCGGCGCCGAGGGAGAGCATAGGGGAGATGGGCGGCCGGCTGAGGGATTACGTGGCCAGATTCGAGTCATTCGGGAGCCGGGTCTCAGGATATGCGGGGTGTGACCGGGCGGCCGAGTTTGTCGAGGAAGAATTCCGGCGGCTGGGATTAGAGAAGGTTTCGGTTCAGGAATTCCCGCTGGCGATACCGGTGGACGAAGGGGGGGTGCTGGAGGTGAACGGGCAGCAATTCGCCGTTTACCCGCTGTGGCCTGACCTGGTGCGGACGCCTGCCACGCCACCGAATGGGATCACCGGGCCTCTGATTTACGCTGGCAAGTCGAAGGTGGAGGACTACGAGGGCAAAGAGGTGGAGAAGGCGCTGGTCCTTCTGGATTACAACTGCCAGGATAACTGGGAGACGGCCTTCTCGTTAGGGGCGCAGGCGGTTCTGTTCATCGAGCCGGAGGCGGCGAGCCGTTTGGAAGCGGAGATGAAGTATCTGGAGGTTCCGGCCAGCCTGCCCAGGTACTGGGTGCCGCGGGGGGCGGCGAGCGCGCTATTGCCGTTGGCCGACGGAGGGAAAGCGACCGCCACGGTGAAGTGCCGGATGGTATGGCGCAACCGGGTGGCGAAGAACATCATCGGGTTCCTACCGGGAAGCGATGCGGAACTGGCGGAGCAGTGCATGGTTATCCAGGCGTATTACGACTCGACCTCGGTAGTGCCAAGCCTCTCGCCTGGGGCTGAACAGGCCTGTGGGGTGGCAGGATTGTTGGAGATGGTGCGGTTTTTCAAGCAGCAGAAGCCACCACGCTCGATATTGTTCGTGGCTACGGCGGGGCACTTCCAGGCGTTGAGCGGGATGAGGGAGTTTGCCCAATTGTTCGGGGCGAAGGGGAAGAGAGAAACGGACGAGGCGAAGAAACTGGAGGAAGCGAAGCGGAGGAAGTTAGACCGGATCTCGGAAATAAAGGACAAGATAGGTTATCTGCAAGGGCTGTTGCGGCGGCCGGGGGTTTTCGCGGAACTGGCGGCGGCTTACAAAGCGAACATCGAGGAGTTGGAGGGGGAGACAAAGCGGCTGGAGAATGACGTGGCACTGATAGACGCCTTTGGCTACACAGCCGAGGGGAAGGTGCTGCGGAAGCCGATATTCATCAGCCTCGACCTGACGAGCCAGGTGAACGCCTTCGGGCTTTTCTTCGCGGGAAGTTACTACGGAGAGGCGGATAAGGCACGCTACTTGTCTCCGTTTGGGAAAACGCTGCGAAAGTTGATGGAGCCGGATTTCAAGGCGGTGGGGCTGGATGAGGAAAAGAGTTTCGTGGACGTGGCCAACCCGACTCAGAACATGGTCTGGAGCGACTATTTTCCTGGCCCGATTGCTTTCGACAGCGAGATGGTGATCCGGACGGGGCGTCCCGGGATAACCTTTGCCACTATCAACGATGCGCACTACTACACCGGGACCCCACACGACAGCGTGTCGCGGTTCAACGGGCAGAACCTGGCGAGCCAGGTCTATCTACTGGAGAGCGGGCTGAACAAGTTGTTTGGGTTGGAGAAGATGGCGAACCGGGAGTTAGTGGAGATGGGCATCTTCAAGGCGGAAGAGCTGGCGGATGCGAAGAAGGCGGCCGAGAAGAAGACGCTGCATGAGACTGCGCTGAAGCGGACGGACTCGCTGGTAATGGACAACCGGATCTACGATCGCCGGACGGGAGGAAGGACGCTGGAGTTCGTGCGGGAGAAGAGTTTTCTGCCTAACACGCCGGTGCCAAATGCGCTGGTGTTGGCGACGTCGCTGGCGAAGTCCATGATGGGAGTATCGGGGACGAGGATAGTGATGTCGGACTCGATGGGAGATTTCCTGATGACGGGGCACAACGACGGCTACACTGGCACCGGAGCTACGCTGGAGGCCTATAAGATTGACGAAAGCACCGGGGAGATCTGTTACGCCCCTGACATGGGGTCGGCGGGGGCGATATATCCCAGGGCGTTGAAGGGGAGAGAGAGGTCGAAAAGGCCGATAATCCTATTTCCGTGCAAGCCGATCGCGCTGTTTGACATAGTTGACCAGAGGTTCTTCATGACCCTGCAACAGATGTACCTCTACGACGCTGATAGCGGGGGCGAGCCCATGGTATTCGACTACGTCCTGCGGCGGACACTGATCGGGCAAATGCAGTGGGAGGTAGAGCCAGTGGCGGTGGTCTTCACCGATCCGGGCCACGCGGTGAACATCACGCTGGGGATGGGCATATTGGGCCCCAGGATGCTGTTGCTGAACGGAACGGAGGCAAGGCCGAAGGGGAACGGCTTCGACTCGGAGAAGGTCTCCTCGATTCCCTTCACGGCTTACCAGGCGGCGAAGGACATGTGGCTTTTGGACGACAGCAGGATCACGAAATTAACCGAGAAGGGAATATCGAACGAAAGGATTCAGTACCTGCACGGGAAGGCGAAAGAGGCCCTAGCTGAGGCCGATGCGGCCTCCCAGACGAAAGACTACAGAACCGTGCTGGCAGCCTCGCACAAGGCGTGGGGCTACGAAGCGAGCGGCTACCCGGACGTGATGGGGACTTCGCGGGACGTGGTTTACGGGGTGGTCTTCTATCTGTTGCTGGTGTTGCCGTTCTGCTACTTCATGGAGAGGCTGCTGTTTGGGTTTGGGGAGATAGGGAAAAGGATCGCGGCGACGGTTGGGATATTCGCGGTCATTTACGCGATTTTGAGATCGGTTCATCCCGCCTTCGCGCTGGTGATGACGGGGGAGGTAATCCTGCTGGCCTTTGTGGTGGGGACGCTGGCGATGATAGTTATCGTCATCATCGTCACCAAGTTCAACGAACAACTGGAGAAGATGAAACAAGAGTTGGCGGGGATCCACAAGGCGGACGTGGGAAGGATCAGCGCGTGGACTACGGCCTTTTCTTTGGGAGTGGCGAACATGAGGAGGCGGAAGTTGAGGACGTCGCTGACCTCCGCCACCCTGATTCTTCTGACCTTCACGGTGCTTTCCTTCACCTCGGTGAAGTCCATTATCAAGCCCAACCGGCTGGAGATTAGGAAGGCGAAGCCCGTCTATAACGGGGTGCTGATACGCGACCGGATGTGGGGGATGATGGAGAGGCCGACCTACGAGACGCTGCGACAGCAGTTTCCGGGGGCGGAGGCGGTGGTTCCGCGGGCGTGGTTCTCGTCGCCGAACGTCACCACGAAGTTGAACTTGAACATGGAGGGGAAGGGCGGGAAGATAGCGGTGGTGAACGCCGTGCTGGGGCTAACTCCCGAAGAGCAGGAGGTGACTGGCGCGACGAACATTCTAGTGCCGGGAGGGAGATGGTTCAAAGAGGAAGACCAGTTAGCGTGCATCCTGCCGGAGTCGGTGGCGAAGCAAGTGGGGATTGGAGCGGAGGATGCGGGGAAAGCCACGGTCAAGATATTTGGGGTGCCGTATACCGTGATCGGCATCGCCTACGATGAGAAGCTGGGGAAGGTGGTGGATCTGGACGGGGAGTCGGTGCTGCCGGTTGACTATTCCAACCTGAAGCCGGAGTTGCTCATGCTGATCCAGACGGGGGCCCAGGCACAGACGGATCAAACCTTCTCGGGGAAAGGGGGCATGGAACAGTTGTTGAGCGAGTACAGCCATTTCACGCCTGCCCAGGTAGCGTTGATGCCATATACCTCGACCTTGCTGATGGGTGGAACTTTGCGCTCGATAGCGATACGGCTTCCTGAGGGAAAGGAGCCGAAGCCGCTGGTTCAGGAGATGCTGGACCGAGTGGCATTAAGCATGTATGCCAGCGAGGGAGACAAAGTGTTCCTTTACAGCGCGATCGCCATATCGAGTCCGGAGGCACCGGGAGGGTTGGTCATACCGATTCTGATTGCTGCGCTCATCGTGCTGAATACGATGTTGGGGGCGGTGTACGAGAGGGTAAGGGAGATAGGTATTTTCAGCGCGGTAGGGCTGGCTCCGATTCATATCTTCGTGCTGTTCCTGGCGGAGGCACTGGTATATGCGGTTATCGGTGCCATCATCGGTTACCTTCTGGGACAGGCAGTGGACCAACTTGTGCTTCACTTCGGGTGGTTGGGGGGGGTTAACCTCAACTATTCCTCGATGTCCGCGGTGATGGGGGTGGTTGTGGTGGTGGCCACAGTCTTGATCTCGACGATGTACCCGGCCAGAAAGGCAGCGCAGATGTCGGTTCCGGACATCGAGAGGAAATGGAAGTTGCCTGAACCGGAGGGGGACATAATGAGGGCGAAGATGCCGTTCTCTCTCACCGGCTCGGACAGCAAGGCCTGTAGCATGTTCATGGTTGAGTTCTTTGATTCATACGTTGGGTTCGCAGGAGGGGAATTCTACACCGAGAACGTCTCGCTGGACAGGATGAAGGGGGAGTATGGAGAGGGTTACAAGGTGAGCCTGAAGGCATGGCTGGCGCCTTATGACCTGGGAGTGAGCCAGATGATTGACCTGCTGATAGTGCCCACGGAAGAGGGGGACATCTACGGTATCACCCTCGACGTAAAGCGCGAGTCAGGGGATATTAACTCCTGGAAGAAAACGAACTGGCTCTTCCTCAACACGCTGCGGAAGCAATTCCTGATCTGGCGAACGATTGCACCGGAGGATAGATTGGGATACGCTCGACGGGCGGAAGAGATGATGGAGGCCGCGAAGGCAACAGCCTAGAACGGCCAGCGATGCAAACCCTTTGGACACCCCAGGTAAGGAGGGCATAAGAAAATGACCCTGTCGGTTGAAGAGAAAGAGACGCAAGAAGCGCGGGGGGTAATGGAGACCCCGACCCAGTTTGTTGATGGGTTTGGATGGCGAACGGTGCTTGGCGCCCTGTTCCTGGGGTTTGTGATGATGCCTGGCTCGATGTATCTGAACCTGGTGGCGGGGGAATCGCTGGGGGCGGCGGCGCAATGGGTGACGATCATCCTTTTCACGGAGGTGGCGAGGCGCTCGTATCAGGTGCTGAGCCGGCAAGAGATATACGTGCTCTACTACGTGGCAGGGGCAATGGCGGTGGCGGGGGGCCCGTTTTTCGGGTTGATATGGAGCCAGTATTTCGTTCAGAGCGATGCGTCAGCGGCTTTTCGGACGCAAATACCGTTCTGGGCGACGCCGCAGCCGGAGAGCCAGGCCATCCTGAATAGAACCTTCTTCCACCACGATTACCTGGCACCGATAGGGATGATAGTGATCGGCCAGATAATGGGGCGGGCCGCCTGGTTTGGGTGGGGTTACATGCTCTTCCGGCTTACGAGCGACGTGGAAAGGCTACCGTTCCCGATGGCGCCGGTGGCGGCGCAGGGGGCGACCGCCCTAGCGGAGGCGAGCGCGAAGACGGAGACCTGGCGCTGGAGGGTTTTCTCGATAGGGGCGATGATCGGGATCGTGTTTGGGTTCATCTACGTGGGGGTGCCGACGGTGACGGGAACGATCCTGGTGCGGCCGATAAGGCTGCTGCCGATTCCGTTCATAGACCTTACTCAGAGCACGGAGAAGATACTACCCGCCACGCCGATGGGGATAACGACGAGCCTGGGCGGGATACTTGCCGGGTTCGTGCTGCCGTTCTGGGTGGTGATGGGGGGATTTATCGCCGCGATGCTAACCATAGTGGCGAACCCGATACTCTACCGGGTTGGCGTGCTCAGCACCTGGCAGCCGGGGATGGATACCATCAACACGGTGTTCGCCAACAGCATTGATTTTTGGCTGAGTTTCGGGATTGGGACTGGAACCGCGATCGGTTTCATAGGAATCTACAAGGCGGTGCAGGCAGTAAGGAGCAGCCGGGAAAGGGGGTTCTTCAAGTTTCGGTTGCCGCCGCCGCCGGCAGGGCGGGGAGATATTCCGGTCTGGGTTGCCCTGACCTTGATGTTCGTCTCCACTTCGACCTACATCGTGCTCAGTTCATTGCTGATACATGGCTTCCCGATTTACTTCTTCCTGATATTCGGGTTCATTTGGACTCCCTTTGAATCCTTCATAAATGCCCGAATGATCGGGATGACGAGCCGGCCGATGAGTTTCCCCTTCATAAGGGAGGCGACCTTCATTTTCAGCGGATACAAGGGAGTGGACATCTGGTATGCCCCGATACCGATCTCTAACTATGGGAACCAGGCCCAGTTCTTCCGCGAGGTCGAACTGACAGGCACGAAGATAACCAGCATCATCAAGGCCGAGGTGTTGCTGATCCTGCCGATAGTGTTCTTCTGCAGCCTGTTGTTCTGGAGTTTGCTGTGGCGGATGGGTCCGATACCGAGCGAAATGTATCCTTATGCGCAGAAGATGTGGCGTCTGGATGCGATGAACCGCGCCCTGTGGCAGAGTTCGACGGCGAATCCGGAGACGGCAGCCAGGTTCAAAGGGATAATCAAGTTCCCGGTGATGGGGATAGGACTGGCCTTCGCGCTGGCGGCCTACGGGACACTGACGAGCCTGGGCTGGCCGGTGATGGTGATATATGGGTTCATCATGGGAGTGGGAGAAATGCCTCACGGCTCATTCCCGACGATCACGGGCGCGCTGTTGGGACGATACTACCTGTCGAAACGTTTCGGGGAGGAGAACTGGCGGCGGTATGCACCGGTTTTGCTGGCGGGGTTCAGTTGCGGGACGGGGCTGATAGCGATGAGTTCGATTGCGTTTGCGCTATTGCAGACATCGGTGAAACAGTTGCCGTATTGAGGAGGCTCCGACAGCGTGCGGAGCGTCCAGACAATGGTGAGAGGGTTGGCTCCGTTCGACGTGCGGGAGAGGATGGCCGGAGTGCCCCTAGCCAGGGCACCGGCAGGGGATTGAGAGGCACTTTGGGCAGCCGGAGGCGTATTTGGCGGCGGCTTCTTCCATCTTGACGCCGGTGAGGCTGGCGAGGGTGCAGAGCCAGGCGAAGACGTCGGCGAACTCCTCGGCGAGTTGATCTTTGTTCCCTTTGCGGATGGCCTTGGCCAACTCGCCCACCTCTTCGACGAGCCAGGCGAGATCTGCGGGGATTCCGCGGGCCTTGTCTTTTTCGTAGTAGATGCGTTCGATGAGTTGTTGAAATTCGCTGATTTTCATCCTTGACTGGCATTATCCACGAACGGGGTTGAGGTGGCAAGAGGAAATGGGCGGACACGGGGGTCCGCCCCTACAAACCCCCGGGCGCTGGTGCTGCCCGCCGCGGCTGGGAGGTTTGGGGTGGGGTGGGGAGACTTGGCTGCCACCAGCCTCTCCTCACCCCCACCCCTCAACGTCCCTTGACCTATCAACATCATCGTGAAACCATTACCTATGTGTCACCTATGTTATCGGTCTAAAGTGTTACCCATGTGCCAGAACGTTCAACTTCGCTGCGCTGGAGGTCAACGTGGCCAGGAAAGATCAATAGTCCCCCGATTTGCTCCAAAGGTCGGCGATTGCCTCCTGGATTTCCTTGGCGAGGGCGCCCTGACGGAGGATGCGTGGGTAAGGGCCGGTGGCGTCGAGGATGGTCGAGGGATGGGCCAGAGGAGAGGGGCCGGCGTCAATAACGAGGGCAATTTCATCAGAAAGCGCTGCCACGACCTGGGGCGCGCTGGTGGCAGGGGGCTGGCCGGAGAGGTTGGCGCTGGTGGTGGCGAGGGGGGTTTTGGTCGTTTTGACCAGTTCGAGGGGTATAGGATGGTCGGGGATGCGGAGGGCGACGGTTTCTCCGGAGCGAAGCCAGGGTGGCACGGTATCGGAGGCGCGGCAGACAAGGGTGAGAGGGCCGGGCCAGAATTGCCGCATGAGTTTTTGCGCCAGGTCGGAGACTTCTGCGAACAGACGCGCCTGGGAGACGTCGCTGACGAAGAGGACGAGGGGTTTCTTCTCGCTGCGCCTTTTGATCTGATAAATGCGGGCGACCGCGTTCTGGTTGAAGCCATCGCAGGCGAGGCCGTAAACGGTGTCGGTGGGGAGGGCTACGATTTCTCCCTCCGTTATCCTCCTGGCCGCCAACTGCAGGCCCTTGCGGTCGCCAGCGTCAATCACCAACAAAGCCAATCACCACCCGCTCGATGCCGGCATAATCCGGGAAGACCTGGGTGCGGCGTATCCCAGGCTGGCGCTTCATCAGGGTTTCAACCTGCCGAGCCTGTCCCTCGGCCACCTCGAGGACAAGGAGGCCGCCGTCCTCAAGATAGGCGGGGGCTTGCTCCACGAGGGGAGCGATGAATCTGAGGCCGTCGTGGCCGCCGTCGAGCGCCTCCCGAGGCTCGTATCGGGCCACCTCAGGCTGCAAAGTGGGAAGGACGCTGGTGGGAATGTAGGGCAAATTCGCGACGATGGCGGCAGCCTTCAACCTCAAAGGCAATAAAAGATCGCCGCAGACCAGAAAGGCCCTACCCTCACAGTCGGCGGAGATGACGTTTTTCTCGGCAAGCCTCAAGGCGCGGGGGCTGACATCCATCGCCAGCACGCGAAAATCCGGCAGCAGGAGAGCAAGGCTGATGGCGATGACGCCGCTTCCGGTGCCGACGTCCACGATCCAGCCGGGGCGGCGGCCTTTCAGCGCCGCTGCCACCGTCTCGACGAGGATCTCGGTTTCCGGGCGGGGCACCAGCACGCTTTCATCAACAAAGAACTCCCAGTGGAGGAAGGAGACCTTGCCGGTGAGGTAGGCGGCGGGAACTCGCTGTGCCCGGCGCAGGACTAGGGACCGGAATTTCTCGCTGCCATCGGGGTCCACCAGTTCCTCGGGGAAGGCGAGCAAATGGGACAGGCAAAGGCCGGTGGCGTGCTGGAGGAGAAGGCGGGCTTCCCGCTCCGGAAGGTCAAGCGCGGCCTGGCGGAGCAGGTTGGTGGCCCAGGCGAGCAAGTTCCTTACGGATTCCGGCCCTTGGGGTTCGAGGTTCAAGGCGCGGGAGGCGTGGAGCTGCGAACCGATTGAGGCGACCCGCCACGGCGCGTTTGCAACATTCTTCACTCTTAGCCTTCGGAGGCGGAGTGGCTCCGGTCGGCGTGGCGGAGGGCCTCCAGCATCTCGTCAATCTCGCCGCCGAGGAATTCCTCCAGGTTGAAGACGCTGAAGTTGATGCGGTGGTCGGTGACGCGGCGCTGGGGGAAGTTATAGGTGCGGATCTTCTCGCTGCGGTCGCCAGTTTTCACCTGGCTTCGACGGGCGGCGGATTGCTGGGAGGCCTGCTCCTCCCTTTTGAGTTCCAGCAGTCTGCTGCGGAGGACCCTGAGGGCGCGGTCCTTGTTCTGCAACTGGCTGCGCTCGTCCTGACATTGCACGACGACGCCGGTGGGGAGATGGGTTATGCGGACGGCGGTCTCATTCTTCTGGACGTGCTGGCCGCCCGCGCCCGCGGCGCGATAGGTGTCTATCTTCAAGTCGCTGGGGGACAGTTCCACGTCCACCTCCTCCGCCTCCGGGAGGACGGCAACGGTTGCAGCGGAGGTGTGAAGGCGGCCGCTGGACTCGGTCACGGGCACTCGCTGGACCCGATGGATCCCGCTTTCGTAACTCAGCAGGCCAAAAGCCCCCTGGCCCTTCACGGCGAAGATAACCTCTTTGAGACCGCCGAGGCCGGTTTCGTTCATGCTGAGCATCTCGGTCTTCCAGGCGCGCTTCTCGGCGAACCTGGTGTACATTCGGAACAAATCCTGGGCGAAGAGGGCGGCCTCCTCGCCGCCGGTTCCAGCGCGAATCTCGACGATGGCGCTTTTCTCCTCATGCGGGTCGGGCGGATAGAGGAGGAGATCGAGAGCGTTTTTCGCCGCCTCTGCCTTTGCCTTGAGCCTCTCGATTTCCTCGCGAGCCAGTTGCTGAAGTTCCTCATCGGCCTCCTCCAGCAGGGTATTGGCCTCCTCGATGCCCTCTTGGGCCTCGAGATACTCCTGCTGCTTGCTCAGGATATCTTCGAGTTCACGATAGCGCTTGGCCAGTTTCTGATATTCGCGCCTATCTGCGGTGACGGCCGGATCACTGAGCCGGTTCTGAATCTCCGCGTATTCGCGGGCAAGGCTTTCGAGGATATCTTCCATCCGGTTACCTCACCCGGCCTGGGGGGCAGGGGCGCCGCTCAGACCTGAGGCAGGTTCCTCGGCCTCGAATTCCGTGACCGCCTTCAAGGCTTTGATGGCGACCTCAACCTGATCGTCGGTGGGCACACGGGCAGTCAGCCGCTGGAGCCACATGCCGGGGGCCAGCAGCCATTGCAGCGGCCTGGAATGGGGATATTTGCCGACCGCTTTCATCGCTTCTATGGCAACACCGACGATTATGGGCAGGGAAAGGAAACGAATCAGGAGCATCTGGCCCCAGGTTCCCCATCCGAAGAGGGGCAGCACCAGGAACTTGATGATCACCACCAGGCCCACCAGGCTCGTTCCGCAACGGGGATGAAACGAACTGAATTTCTGCACGTTCTCCACGGACAGTTCCTGGCCAGCCTCGAAGGCAGCCACGGAGCGATGCTCGGCGCCGTGGTATTCAAAATAGCGGCCGATGCGCGGCAAGGCGGAGACACCAAGGATGTAGCCGAAGATGATGACGATTCTGACCATTCCGTCGGCCAACGCCACTAACCTGCCCTCTCCCAGGAGCCCTTTCAGGGCGTTCGCGATAAGGCTGGGCAGGATGATGAGCAAGACCATCCCCAGGGCAAACGAGGCGACGAAGGTCAAGGTCATCGCCCAGCCGCTGACCTTCTTCTGGCCTTGGGCCTCGAGTTGCACGTTGGCGGAATAAGCGAGGGCCTTGTAGCCGATGGAGAGGGTTTCGAAGACGGCAATGAGGCCGCGAATGATGGGGATGTTGAGCCACTTGCAGCGCAGCACCAGAGGCTCGTAGAGAAAGGGCCAGAGAGCGATCTCGCCGTTTTCGAGCCGGACGGCGACGGCGAGACGGTTGCCGCGCCGCATCATGACGCCCTCGACGACGGCCTGGCCGCCGACGGGTAAGGGGGCGTGGGAGGCGGCTTTGGGGGCTATTTTAGTGCCTTCTCGGCGGCCGGCTTGGCCTTGGCGGCTCTGCGGCGGAAGCGGTCCACCCTACCCTCGCTGTCCACTATCTTCTGCCGGCCGGTGAAAAAGGGATGACACTGGGAGCAGATCTGCACCCGGATATCGGGTTTAGTGGAACGAGTGACAAAGGAGTTCCCGCAGGCGCAGGTAACCTTAGCCTCGACGTATTTTGGATGTATGCCTTCCTTCAATGACTTACCTCCACTGCCTCAGTTGGCCGGCAGACCAGCATCGGCGAAGATAGTATAGGGCTTGGCAGCGTCAGCGTCAAGCGCTTGTCAGAGTCCGTAACTCTTGGGAGTGGATGGAATTGTCGACGAAATGGAGAGCGGCCCTGGGAGGTACCCCAGCGCGTGGCTGAACCGTCTTGGAGTTTTCCTGGTATGGGCGACTATGGAGATGCTGGCGGTGGCTCGGTGCGCTGGGGAGATTGTCCCGCGGGCGGTCGGGCCTCGAGGTAGGCTTGGATGTTCTTGTCCAACTTTTCGGCCAGTTGCACGACAAGCGCTCGGTCCTGGACTGCACCCCCGAGGGTGGCACAGAAAGGCCCGCGCTGGAAGACAATGTAGAAACTGAAGGAGGTCTCCGTCGTCCAGCATTTCTGTCCGGCCGTCTCGCGTCCCGCCCCCGCCTCGCGGAAAGGCGCTACCCCGTAGCCCGCTTCCAGATGGTGGATATAGTAATCGGCGGCCGCCGTCGCCTCCGCAGGGTCCTGGAATCGGCAGAGTTTTGCGAGGATGTAAGGGTACGGCGCTTCTGTAGTGTCGAGGTATTGGTAAAGCCCGGCCCTGAGCAGGAGTTCCCCCTCCCCTTCCCCATAGGGCCAGTAGCCCTTCTGGTCCTGAAACTTGATCACCAGGGGAGCAACATCGGTCGCGTCGAGCGCTACCGAGTCCAGGTCCGGGAGAGGCGGCTGCGCAGCGGGACGGCCGAGAGGGGCCTCGTACGCTTTCAGGAAGAGGTTGATATCTGCGTTGACCATCTCGCTATTACGGGTGTCCCATTTCCACTTGGCGATTCCGCTCAGGGGGAAGCCTACGAGGTTGGTCTCGTTTACTGCCAGATCGAAAGTAGGCCAGCCGGGCCGGTCGTAGGGACAGTAGATCAACTTCTCCCCTTGGGGATCCCGTGCCTCTACCGCGCTCCAATCCACACCGGCCCCCGGAGTCCTGGCGACTTTTGTAATGGCCGGGCGGGACTTACACTCGGCATAGGTGTTGAACGTGGCCCGCTTCTCTATCGCGGCGTCAATGCTCCTCGCCAACTGCTCCACGTAGGGCCGCATGTCGCGAGTGTCAGTCCATACCCGGACAAAAATGTTGTTTCGAGCCCAGACGACCAGAGAGGCGCTGGCAAAGCAGATGTCGCCCAGGTCGAGTCCGCGTTCGGTTCCTCGTGGAAACAACGGGGGCTGGGGGACTTGCATGTTGACGAACACGTCCATGATGGCCTCTTGGGCTTGGGCGGAGGTCTCCGTGACGACCAGCCGAATGTCGAGCGAGCCGGGCGCGGTTTTGCCTGTTACTTCGTAGTCTCTACACACGGCGAGGAAACCGGTGCGGGGATCCATGCTGACAATGACCCCCGACGTGTGTTCCAGAAACAAGCCCTCAGGCAAGATAGCTCCATCCAACTTGAACCCATCCCTGATGGGGCCGTCCTTCCCCGGCCAGTTGGCGAAATCGTAGAGCTCTTTGTAGCCGGTTAGCGCCGCCGACCCGGGCAGGCCTTCGACGCGCGGAGGGCCCTGTGACGTGGCGAACACCCACCCCGCGAGTGCTGCTATCGCTACTCCGCCCACCAGAAGATATCGCAATGATCTCATCTCTCGTCACCTCCTAAGGTCGGTGGTTGATTACATCGAACGAGAAAGCCGTTGGGTCCGGAGCGCCCCCGGTGTCCACGGCCTCTGGCTTGTAGTCGTCCCAGGAGAGTTCCCGAAGCCACTCCGCCTCGAACTCCGGGTCCGCAGGGTCGAATATCTCGTAATAGTCCCAGGAGGAGGCGTCGGAAACCATATTGCTTCCGGCGCTGACGGTGATTGTGGTAGCGTCGTTGTCCACGATCGTGTAGGTCTTGTAGGGATCAGGGGTGGTGGTGTTCGCGTTTGGGTTCAGCTTGCACCCAATCCATTGATCGGCGGTCCAGTTCGCGTTTGCGTCGGTGAGAACAGTAGCGCTAAGGCCCGTGGAGTACGCGGTTCCGTTTGGTGCTGGATACTTGATTGTTGTGTCCTTGTTGCTCTTGGCGTTCCCCTTCATCGTGGCGTCGAATATCGTGGGCCCTGCCCCTAGCCCAGCGAACGCATGCATCCCGAACCCGGACCGGCCACAGCTGCCTACAGTCCCGTCCTGATAGGCGATGAGGTCGTCCCGCACATTTGCGGCGTCCCCGTGAAACGGGTTGTTCGTGTAGTCGTCAGCGTTGCCGATGGGGTCCACGGCGTTAATGTAGCCGAAGTAGTCCCACGGTGATTCCGACGACATATATGGTTTCATGCCACAGCCCACAACATTAGCGAATGTGGTGACGGCGGTGGCGCAATCCACGCAGTTCGAAGCGTTCTCCGTGGCGCCCTTCAAGGCCTCGTCAATGAACTTGCCTAGCTCAAGCGCACCGCCGTAGAGATAATGGGGTTCGCCATAAACATTGTCGTATTTTAGCTTGGCCCCGTATATCTTCTCGGTAACCTTGGAGGCGACCTTCGCCGCGCTGCCAGCGTCGGCTTGGGACAACTCGCCTGCCCAGGTGCAGGTGTAATCCATCGCATCCGTCCAGGGCAGTTGCTTCTCATACTTGTCCCACGGGGGATACTCAGAGGGGTCGGAGTAGGGGCTGGCGAGGAGCACATAGATGGTGTGGGGGCCGGAGGAATGGCCGTCGTTGTCTGCGGTCACGGGGCAGACGGCCACGTGGTAGGAGGGGGTGGCGACGCCGTTCAGGTCGCGAAGCCGCCACTCCCAGGTCAGGGAGTCATTCGTGACGTAGTTTGGGGTGGAAGCCTGGGCGGGGAAGCGGATGTACTCCGGGCTTGACACCCCTTGGTCAAAGTTGACCGTCACCTCATCAAGGTCGTCGAGAATGTCCACGGTCAGAGCGTTGATCTTTGCCTGGGTGATGCTGGTGGGAGTAACCGCGAAGCGCGCCAGGATCTTCACCGATTTGCCCTTGATGTAAGCGGCAGGGCTTTTCGTCGAGGGCGACTCGGTGACCCACTCGGGCAGGTTCACGTCGGTGTCATAGTTCTGTCTGATCCTCAGCGCATCGTTGTCGTAGTGGGCCGAGTATTTCGCTCCGCTTGCCGCGTGGGCCGTCATGTCCCCGCTCGTCACAGTTATCGTCGCGGCGGTGTTGGATTGAACCGTGAACGCGTCGCTTTTGTCTATGTCGGGATAGAGGGTGCAGCCGGCAAATTCGTTGGTGGCCCAGTTGGCGTGGGAGTCGGTCAGCGTCGTCGAGGTCAAGCCTGTGGACGTGCCTGAGGAGTAGTCGAACTTCAGGTGGGTCAACTGGACCCTGGCGACGGTCAGGTTGACCTTGTCCTCGTAGGTGATGGAGTCCTTCACGTACTCCAGTTTCATCTCTACGTCCCGCAAGGAATCGCTGACGACGTCCCCTTCTACCCAGAGGGACAGGGGCAACTGGCTAAGTTGGTACTGCTTGCCGGAACTTATCGGATTGGATCGGTCGTTCCCCTCGAAGACGTCAATCTTGGCGTCTGTCCAGGTGAGGGTGACCACGTCGGTTCGCGGGAGGCTGCTAGGCAATACGTCGAGGGTTACCTGCAGCAGTTCGTTTTCGCCCCCCACCGCAGAGGTGTCATCCCCGTCCTCCACGGCGTTGCCGTTATCATCATCGTGGTTGACTTGCAGAAACCCCCCCGGATTCTCCTCATTCGCCTCCGGCACCTCGGCTATGTCCAGATCCACCTGCACGACGAGGACCGTGCAGGTAGATGTGGCCGAAGTCTGCCCGTTGACCCGGTAAATGACATTCTTCTGGCCGGGCTCGGTGTAGTTGCAGCTGCCACTCTGGCCTCCGGTATGCCAGCCGGTGCCGTCTCCGTAGTTCCACTCCCTGACGGGGTCTGGTGGAAAGCCATATTCCCAGGCGTAGAAATAGACCGTGACGCCACTTACTGCGAGCGGCTGCACGACTGATTTCTCCCAGGTCTGGGTAGAAGGCTTCCAACAATAAGCGTCTGCATACGCGCACGCAGAGGCCGTTGATGTGGTGGTCAGAAAACTGGCGACGAGGAATGCGGCTGCCAGCAGATATTTAGCGCTCGGAAGGGTAACGCGCATGTTACTCACCTCCGCCCGCAGGTCCAGCAGCCTGAGAGGACAACTCACTGATTCGTTGCTGGGCGACTCGGGCGTGAGGCGTCCCGGGAGACAATTCAATGACCTTCCCGTAGGCTTGGCGGGCCTCGTCGTATCTGCCCTGGGATTGCCGGCACAGCCCAAGGTAGTACCATGCGGGGCCGGCTGCCTCGGTTCCGGGGTATTTCACTACCATGCCTTCGAGGATTTCCGCCGCTCTATCGTAGTTGTGTTCCCTGACATAGGTGTCCGCAAGCCATCCTTGTGCCTGGGCTGCCTGGGTGGGCGGAAGGCCCATGTGAAGCGCAATCTGAAAGACCCGCCTGGCGTGGGAAGGATCGCGCGCGTTGTTGAGCGTCTCGCCTAACTGGCGGAGGAGTTCGAAAGTTTGGACGGCCACGTCGGTGCCGTAGTAGCGGGAGAACGGCTCCGCCTCGAAGAGTTGCTGGGCACTGGCATAGTTTCCGCCGCGGGCCATCGTCTCGCAAAGATAGACAGTTGCCCATTTCGCGGCCTCGGTGTCAGGGTGGGCTTCGGCTATCGCCCGGAGGCGACTCACAGCATCCTCAAGGCCCAGGCCGTCATAGGAGGCGCGGGCGATGCGGAGAATCAGGTCAGGGAGCCCTGGATAGTCCGGGTCGCTCTGAACTTGGTCCCACAGATTCTGATAGGCCTCGGCGGCGCGCTTGCCGTTGCCGTAGAGGAGGTTGAGGTCTCCGAGGTCCCGGGTGAGTTGCCGCGTTTGGGGCTTGCCCAATCCTTCATCGGGCGCCCAACTGACCCATTTCTCGTAGCGAGGGCTGAAGTAGTTGTAGGACTCCTCCTCTTCCGGAGTGCGTGGGACCCCCAACGCTTGAGCGGCGTCCATCATTTGCCGGATGACCAGACGGAGCACATAGGCGGAGCCGGTCTCCGCGAAGGCGCTGCGGGCGACGTGAGCCAGCCGGTCGGGGCGGCCTCGGGCCGCTAGGTCCCGGGAAGTGGTGATGAGGTACCCGAGGACTTGCTGATCCGCCCATTGCTGGAAAGACCCGCCTCGGTTCACCCCACAGCCTTCGTAGGCTGGCGCGTGGATGACCATCTCAACGAGCACCGAGAGGCCCTTGTCGTATTCCCCAAGGGGAAAGTAACAATTGTTGGCCATCTCTACTCTTGTCTCGGCGGAGAGGATCTGGGGATAGTCGTTGAGCAACTTCCAGAATGGCTCGAGTGCCCGGCGGGGATCGTGGGCCTGCCGGCTCCACATCATGCCTTCGTAGTGGAGCGTCGCGGCGCACACTTCCGTCTCGTTCGGATAGGCGGCGCGCACTGCCTGGAACTTGGCGGCCGCCCCTTCAAAGTTGCCAGCCGCAACCAAGCCGTTGGCTTCATCCTTGGCCTGCTGCATCATGGCGTGCGCCGCCTCGTAATCCGGTCCTCTGAGGGCGGCGAAACTCGGGGAACAAACAGCGAAGAGAAGAACCGAGATAGTCGCGGCTATCGCCGCAATCGTTCGGAGGGTTTGCCCCGCCCCCGGGGGTTTACAGACGCTTCTGTGCTTCATGGCTCTCCTCCTTGAATGCACGTTGACGATCTGTCGCTTCTAGCCACACGGATCCGAGCGGCGGGTAATTGCAGCCCTAGGTATTGGTTAGATTACCTCCCTTCCTCGGGCTGTGGGAGCACCCACCGCGAGATTCCCAGTTACCGATCACAAAGTATAGCAGGCCCGACCCCAAAATCAAGCGAAATTGGGAGATTTTTCCGAAAATTCTTGTCTGCCGCCCCCAGGGCCTCGGTGGGGCTGTTGATGAAGGATCGGTCGGAAAGCTTTCGGGAAGAGGATGGCCAAGCGTGGCAGGCATCAGAGGAGGCGGGGGGGATAGGGCTGGCAGCGGGCGGAGCGGATGGCTTGGATGAGGTCTGTTTCGGTTTCGATAGGGTCTTCAAAGGCAGTGAGGTAACTGCCGACGAGGCGGGCCTCGTGGGCATCGCTGGCGGCGATCTGGGGAAGGCCCATCTTCTCTGCGGCGGCGCGGGCCAGTTCCTGTTCGCTGGGGGTGGTGTTCGAGCTGAAGACCTCGATTGCGTCAACCGAGAGGTCAAAGAGCCTTTCGCCGATGCCGAGGCCGGCGCGAAAGGGGTGGGCGGGGATGATGACGCCTCCTTCGGCGTGGACAGCCTCTATCAGTTCCTCGGGGGTGAAGTTGTGGTTGATGGGGCGGTGAAAGCCGTAGCAAAGGAAGTCTCCGGCCAGCCTGCCGTTGTCCCAGGCTCGAACCTCTTGTCCGATGACGACGAGGAGTTGGGCGGCCCCGAGGCGGCGCTGGATTTGCTGGATTTGGTCGGGCGGCCATTCGGCGTCGTGCTCGGTGAGGGCGATGCCGTCGAGTCCCATCCGCAAGGCGGCGTGAAGGACTTCGTCCGCAGAGGCAGAGGCGCAGGTGGAAAAAGCTCGAGTGTGGATATGAAGGTCAAAGAGACTCACGGGAGACATACGTCAGCCTCCGCGGGGCTGGTCAGGTAGGGACAGGAAGTCCCGGGAACCCAAGAAGGCTGGGAAGAGCCCAGCGGGGCGGGGACAGAGGGTCACTGGGGGGAGGCTTCTTTGGCCGCCAAGGCTTGTTTGAGTTGGCCCTCCATCTTCTCGATTCCGGGGAGGTAGGGCGCCAGGCTCTTGGCCTGGGCAAGTTTCTCCTGAGATTCCTGGTATTTTCCCTGCTGGAAGAGGGCAACGGCCCAGCCGAGGAAGGAGATGGCATCCGTAGGGGAATAAGAGACGGCCTTTTCGAAGGCTTCGGCCGCCTCGGGATACTTGCGGAGCCTGTTTCGGGCACCTCCGAGGGCACCCCAGGCTCGGTTGGCCCAGGCCTCCTGGCCGGGCTGAACGGGGAGTTGGCAGGCGGCGAGCAACTCCTCCTCGGCCTCTTTCAAATGATTCGCCTGATAGAGGCTCTCTCCGAGCAGGACTTTGGGCTCGATGGCCTGGGGCAAAAGGTCCTGGGCCTTGGAGAAGGCCTCGATAGCCCTGGCCAGCGAGTCGGGATTATCAGCAAAGAGGTAGGCCTTGCCGAGCAAGAGGAAGGAGGCGGCATCTGTTGGGTCAAGGTTGGTGGCCTTTACGGCCTCTTCGACGGCCTTATCTTTCTTCCAGCGAGAGATGTCACCTTCGGTCATGACCTCGCCAGTGGGCTTGAAGCGGCGGATGCCCTCAGGGGTGCTTTCGGAGTCTTCCAGCAGGCTGCGCTCGCTGGAGCGCATGAAGCCAACGGCGAGGAGGAAATGGGCCTTGGAGCGGCTGGGATTGTCGTCCACGAGGCCGAAAACGGCAGCCAGAGAATAGGAAGGGCCGAGAAGGAGATTCCTTGCGGAGCGATAGTCGCCGCCGGAGGTATATCGCTTGGCGGCCTCGAGGAGGAGGGCAACGGCCTGGCTTGGGTCGGCTTGCTTCTCCGCGGCGCGGGAGGCGCCGGCAAGAGCCAAACCCTCACTGAGGAGGTCGTTGAGGGAGGAATACGCCTCGCCGGCGGCAAGGTATCCCTCGAGGGCCTGGGCAAAGTAGCGCTTTGCCTCCTGTTCCTGAGGCTCCACTTCGGCCGGCGGGCTGTAGGCATTCGCGCGTCCGTGGGCGAGGTCACCCTTTTGCTCGAGTTCCTGAGCCTGCGCGAGTTGAAGGCCGGCGAGTGCGGAGCGGGCTGCCGGGAACTGCGGGTCAATCTGAAGAGCGGCTTGAAACTCACTGCGGGCGCCTTCGAGATCGTCCTGGTCGCGGAGGGCGAGTCCCTGACAAAGATGGGCCCAGGGTTGGCAGGTCTTCTCAGCATCCTGGTTCGCCTCGATTTGAGACTGGAGGATCTTCTTTTCGTCATCCGAGGTGGCGGCGGGGAGTTTTGCGGAGGCTCGGTCGGCGAGGTTGCGAAATATCGCGGCGGAGTCATTGAAGAGGGAGGTGGCATCAGTCCACTTCTGCTGGAGAAAGGCTTGGTGAGCCAGGTCGAACTTGCCGTTGGCGATTGCCCTGCGGGCAGGCTCGAAATCGGGGGCAGCGACGAGGGAAGATTCGTAGCCGGCCAGGGCTACTTCCATATCCCCAAGGATCCAGTCAACACTGGCTTCGTAGAACCTTTCGAGGGCGAGATTGGAGTTGGTGCCCACCCCAGTTTTTGCCGAGGCGTCAACCTGATCCTTTTCCACCCCCATGGCTTGCAGGGTGACGCGGATGGCCTGGGTCAGGAGGAAGGGAAGGCGCCCTGGACGAGTACTGGCCTCGACAACCTTGGGCTGAGCGGGTGAGCGGAGGTCAACCAGACGGATGGAGATTCTGTTCTCCTCAGCAGAGAGGGAAGCTTCGGGTTGGACTGTCCAGCGGGCACCCATCTTCTGCCAGAGAGCGTTGGCGGACTGGTCTTCGCCGCCCTCAGGAGGCTGGAGCCAACCGGAGGCCTGCCAGCCGGGGAGCGCTCCTATCTTGTTGATCAAGGCATCTTCGGCGGCGAATTGAAGCCAATCGCCCTCAGCCTGGGTGACCCCCCTCTGAATGACGACCACGATGGTCTGGTTTGCTTCCTGGGCGCAGAGACGGCTTTGGGCGAATGGAAATAACGCCAGTAGAAAGAGGAGCGCCGCGACGGGGCGATTCTTCATAATGCGGACTGCTGAGTGAGCCATTTTCATTCCTTTCCGGGTGCGATCGGGCCTCCAGAGCCGGGCGAGTGGAGATCGTTGACGTCTGGAGGGGAGAGATGGTCGTGCCAGGGGGTTCGCCTTCTTTGCTGGAGGACTGAACGATAGAGTTTAAGGGTCTCCTGGGCGACTGAAGGCCAGGTATAAAGCCGGCGCACCTTGTCACGGGCGCGGCGGCAGATGGCTTGAGTGCTTAGGCCATTGGCGAGAACGGTTTGGAGCAACTTGGCGAGGGCGACTTCGTCGCCTGGGGGGAACTTAATTCCGTCAACACCGTGTTCCACAATTTCGGCCAGGCCGCCCACGTCTGAGACGAGGGTGAGAGTGCCTGCGGCCATGCTCTCAATTGCGACCATTCCAAACGGCTCGTAGAGGCTGGGGAAGACGGCTACGTCTGCCGCCCGGTAGAGATTCCACAGAGTGCGATCAGGGCAGCTTTCAAGGAAGGTGACCCTTTCTGAGACTCCTGCCTGAGAGGCAACGCGGCGATACCAGGCTGGGTTGCCCTTGCCCACGAGGACGAACCTGGCCTGGGGAGATTTTTTGTTCAAGCGTGCGGCAGCCCGCAAGAGGACGTGCACCCCTTTTTCGTAGACGAGTCGTCCCACAAAAAGGACAAGTTTCTCGTCTTCTTTGACAAATTTGCTGCGAAAAAGTTTCCGGTTGAAGTGGGAGGTGAAATTCTCCGGGTGGGTTGCATTAGGGATTACACGGATCTTGTCAGGGGGGACGGAGATATAGTCCATTACCTCCTTGCGCATGGCCTCGCTGCAGCAGATGACCTTCCAGCCCTCGAAGGCCAGGAACCAGTCGCCCTGGGATATGTACTTTTGCTCATCGGTGCCGAGACCCAAGTTTCTACCTCGCTCAGTGGCGTGGATGGTGGCTACCAAGGGGAGACGGAAGCCATGCTTGAGGGAGGCGGCAGCGAAGGCCACGGACCAGTCATGGGCGTGGATGAGATCGAACGCGGCTTCAGAATGAAGGGCAATAGCGTCCCTTACCAGGGCATAGTTCAGGTGGTGAATGTTCTCGACAAACGAGCGAGCCCAAACGGTGGGGAGGCCACTCCAAACCACCTTGACCGCGCCGTCATCGGTAACATGGCCCTCTCCTTTCGCACCGGTAAGGACTGTAACGTGCACTCCAAGGTCGCTGAGAGCCTGAGCCAACCCGTTAACGTGGCGGCCGAGGCCGCCGACCAGGTTGGGGGGATATTCCCAAGACAACATCAAGACTCTGATAGGTTTCATCAATTCATCCCTTCCGAGCCGGATGGCTTCGACAGGCGGGGCAGGACTTTCCTCTGCCGCGAAAGACCGAGTTGCATCCAGGGCAGCGCTTCCAGCCGTGCTGCAGCCTCCATGCGTCGAGTCTAGCCCGACGCAATGAGGCCATCTCCAAGAGAGCCCTTAACTGGAGATTGGCGACCCCCCGCCACTCATTTTTGAGGGAGGCAGCCAGATCCTCGGACAGGGTGACGGCTGCCAGTTCCGCCTCGGAAGGGGCAGGTTGCGTTTTCTTGCGTCTCCGGCCCAAGGAAGGCTCAAATCCCTTTCCGGAGACATGGATTTCCGAGATAACCTTCTCCCCGAAATAGTTATTTATCCTTTGAATGAGTTCCTGGGACTGCATTGAGATGGTGGTCGCCCAGGAGGGCGTCTCCGCATCGAGGTAGAGGGTTTCACCCCGCACCAGCCGGACGCGGCTAACCTTTCCGACAACAGTACCTGCCAACTCTTGCCACAAATGGGGCAAGAGGCTCTCTCTCACCTTGACCTTAATGTCGAGATGGGAGAGTGTCCCTTCCAGGACATCACGCATGCTAGACAAATTGCCGGCGCGTCTCAAAACAGCCTCGCAATTTTGAATCCATTTTACTATCATTCCAGACACTCGTAAAGGCCATTTGGAGAAAAGGGACATTGAGGCGGATGGGTGCGGCGAGGCCGAACCGATTTTGCAGGCCAGCCAGACCAGAGATTCAGCTCGGGTAGAGGCTCAAGATACTGAGCCGCTACCCGCCGCGGCCCCTTGACGGAGCTCGGGGCAGGAAGGCATGGCCGAAACACGCTAAAGAGCCCAGCAACACAAAATGCAACGGCAATTGAGCGGGGGATTCTTGACAGTGGTTGGCTGCGATCCTAGAATTGGGTTATAGGATAGGGAGGGCCCCGGATATTGTGAACAGTTTCGCCTTTATAGTCCATCCGCTCGACGTGGCTGACGTGGCCCGAAAATACAAGGTGGCCAAATATCTGCCGCGGAGCGTGGTAGAATGGTTGATGAAGCGGATGCCAGCGAAGCCATTGTCGCACATTACCGGCATCCGCTCCAGCCTGGGGACAGAGATAGAGGGGTGGTTTGTAGGGTGCGGGCTGATGCCAAGGCAGTTCGTGGAATTGGAGGAGGAATTCGTGGTGGAGAAGGTGGTTGAGGCGGGGAAGGTGGCGGAATCGTTGGGGGCGCAGATATTGGGTCTGGGGGCTTACACGGCGATAGTGGGGAATGGGGGGCAGGCGATAGCGGAGAGGCTTAAGATTCCGGTGACGACCGGCAATTCCTACACGGTAGCGACGGCGGTAGAGGCGACTTTCCTGGGTGCGGAGAAAATGGGGATAGACATCAGCCGATGCAAGGCGGCGGTGGTGGGGGCGACGGGGAGCATTGGGCGGGTTTGCAGCCTGATTCTGGCGGAACGAGTGCCGCGGCTGGCTTTGATGGCGAGGAACCAAGCGAAGTTGGAGAGCTTGGCCGAGGAGGTGCTGAGGGGAAAAGACGGCCGGCTGGCGGTGGAAATCCACACCGAGGTGAAGAAGGCAATAAGTGACGCGCAGCTGGTAATTTCGGTGAGCAGTTCGCCCGAGGCGCTGATCTTCCCGGAGGAATTGCTTCCTGGGGCAGTGGTGTGCGACCCGGCCCGGCCGAGGGATGTGTCCGTGAAGGTGGCTCAGCGGCGCAAAGACGTGCTAGTGGTGGATGGAGGGGTGGTGGAGGTGCCGGGAGAGGTGGAGTTCGGCTTTGATTTCGGGTTTCCTGCGGGAACGGCTTATGCCTGCATGGCGGAAACGATGGTGCTGGCGCTGGAGGGGAGGTTTGAGTCGTATTCTCTTGGGCGAGAATTGGAGCGGGAGAAGGTAGAGGAGATCGCCCGGCTGGCGCGGAGACACGGCTTCCGGCTGGCGGGCTTCAGGGCTTTCGAACGCGCGGTCGAGGACGAAGAGATTCAGAGGATCCGGGAAAACGCTCGTAGAGCGGCGACTCAGGAGAAGGTAAACTAGCTGGCGCGGCAAAGGCGGAAATGGCTGCCGGCGCCTGAGGGATTCACCGCTTGATTTTGGGCGAGGTACGCATTGGAGGGGTTGGGGCTTACGACTAACTTCAGGGAAGGGGAGGACGAATGTCTGACGTAAATAACGTGATGAGGACGATTCAAGAAGAGAAGGTCGAGATGGTGGACTTGAGATTCACGGACTTTCCCGGCCTTTGGCACCACTTTTCGATCCCGGCGTCCCACTTTGGGGAATCTGATTTTGAGGATGGGATCGGCTTTGACGGATCAAGCATCAGGGGGTTTCAGTTGATCCAGGAGAGCGACATGGTTCTGCTGCCTGATGCGGAGACGGCCTTCCTGGACCCGTTCACGGAGGCAACCACGCTGGTGATCGTCTGCAACGTGGCGGAACCCATAACGCTGGAGAGATACTCGCGGGATGCGAGATACGTCGCGCAGAAGGCGGAGAACTATCTCAAGCAAACGGGGATTGCCGAGGTCAGTTATTGGGGACCGGAGGCCGAGTTTTACATCTTCAATGACGTCAGGTTCGACCAGAACGCCCACAGCGGATTCTACTATCTGGATTCGCAGGAGGGGATATGGAACTCCGGGAAGGAAGAGAGCCCAAACCTGGGGTATAAGGTTCGGCACAAACAGGGGTATTTCCCGGTGCCGCCCATGGATAGCCTACAGGATTTGCGGAGCGAGATGTCGCTCATCCTGGAGCGGATAGGGCTGAACGTGGAGGTGCATCACCACGAAGTAGGGACGGCGGGGCAGGGGGAGATAGATATGAGGTATGACAGCCTCACCCGGATGGGCGACAACATGATGAAGTTCAAATACGTAGTGAAGAACGCGGCGCTTAGTTACGGTTACACGGCGACGTTCATGCCCAAGCCACTGTTCATGGATAACGGCTCCGGCATGCACGTGCACCAGAGCCTGTGGAAGGGGGGGGAGAACTTGTTCTACGATGAGAGCGGATATGCGCTGCTGAGCCAGATGGGGCTCAACTACATAGGGGGGCTGATCGCGCATACACCCGCGTTGTGCGCGATCTGCTCGCCGACCACCAATTCCTACCGCCGCCTGGTGCCAGGATATGAGGCGCCAAACCGGGTTGCGTACTCGCAGCGAAACCGGAGTGCGGCGGTACGGATCCCGGTGTATCACAAGGCGCCGGCTACGAAGCGGGTTGAGTATCGTCCGCCGGACCCGTCGTGCAATGCGTATCTTGCCTTCGCCGCGATGCTAATGGCGGGCATTGATGGGATTCAGAACCGGATTGACCCGGGAGACCCGGTGGACAAGGACATTTATGACCTCCCGCCGGAGGAGGCGCTGGCGATCGCCTCGACCCCTGGGAGCCTGGAGGAGGCGCTGAACGCGCTGGAGGAGGATCACGAGTTTCTGCTGAAAGGGGACGTCTTCACGGAGGACGTGATCCAGATGTGGCTGGAATACAAGCGCTCGAACGAGGTGGATCAGGTGCGACTGAGGCCGCACCCGTACGAGTTCTATCTTTACTACGATATTTAGGGGAGAGTGTAAGGGCGGCTTGAGCAAAGAGGGCGGACATTCAGCCTTCCCAGCCGGAGATGCTACGGCGAAGTAGGCCAGGGGTCCGCCCCTACAAGCGCATCGGCGAGCGGGATTGTTGTCATTGCCGGGCGCAAGGGTCCGGGGAGCAGTCCAAGTACGAGATGAGAGGTTCGCGCGAGCCGCTTCCAGCAGGAGACCTGGGAATCTACTAAGCCTTCTTTCCTTTTCCGTCGCCGCCGTCGGCGCTGGCGGCCCAGAGGGCGGGAATGTCCTTGGCGGCCTTGAATTGAATGGCGGCGAGGCGAGCATATCTGCCACCAGCCTGGATGAGTTCCTGGTGGGTTCCAGTCTCGATTATCTCGCCGTCTTCAATGACGAGGATTCGGGTGGCGTTCATGACGGTGGAGAGCCGGTGGGCAATAACGAAGGTGGTTCTGCCTTCCATGAGGCGGGAGATGGCGGCCCTGATCTCGGCTTCGGCCTCGCTATCGAGCATGCTGGTGGCCTCATCGAGGACGAGGATCTTGGGATTGCGCAAGACCGCCCTGGCAATGCCAACCCTCTGTTTCTGGCCGCCGGAGAGACGGGCGCCTCTCTCGCCGATCTCGGTATCGTAGCCGTATTTCTGCTCCATGATGAAGTCGTGGGCGTTGGCGGCCTTGGCGGCTTCGACGACCTCGTCGTCGCGGGCGCTGGGGCGACCGTAGCGGATGTTCTCCCTGATGGTGCCGCTGAAGAGGTGGGTATCCTGAAGGACGATGCCGATTTGCGACCGGAGGGAGTTGAGTTTGGCGTCCCTGATGTCCACGTCATCCACGTGAATGGAGCCGGAGACGGGATCGTAGAAGCGGGGGATAAGGTTGACGAGGGTGGTCTTGCCACCGCCGCTGGGGCCGACGAGAGCGGTGACGGTTCCTGGCTCGGCGACGAAAGTCACGTTCTTGAGAACGAGTTGGTCGGGTTCATAGCCGAAGAAGACGTTGCGGAAGTCAACCCTTCCCTTCATATCGTCGAGGATGACGGGATCGTCGCTCTCGCGGACATCGGGGAAGGTGTCGAGGGTCTCAAAGATGCGGTCAATGGAGGCCATGGTGGTCTGGATCATCTGACTGATGCCGGTCATGCGGACGACTGGCCCCCACAGGTAGCCGGTGTAGGAGATGAAGGCGTAAAGGCGGCCTATCTTCATTTCTCCCAGGGCAATCTGACGGCCGCCGAAGAACCAGAGGGCGAGCCCACCCAGACCAGTGATTATGGTGGCGACCGTACCCATGAGAAAACTGAGGACGCCAGCCCTGACATTGAAGCGAAGGAATTCCCTGGCGTCCTGGACGAACTTGCGGGTCTCGGGCCTCTCGGTGGTGAAAGCCTTTACCACCCAGGCCCCAGCCACCTTCTCGTGCACGTTACCTGAGATCTCGCTCCATTTGTCACGGACGTCGAGGCTAGCCCAGCGGATCTTGCGCCTCATGGCTTGCCAGGTGATAACGTAGAGAGGGAGCGTCACCATGGCGATAATGGCCAGTTTCCAGTTCAGATAAAATATCAGCCCGATGCTTCCCAAGAAGACAACGGCGTCCCTGATCAACTGCAAAACGCCGCTAGTGACGAGGCTCTGAAGGGTATCAACATCGTAGAGCACGCGGGAGATGATGCGGCCGGTCTGCCTGGTTTCGTAGTAGCGGAGGGACAACTGCTGGATGTGACGGTAGAGGGCGGAGCGAATGTCAAAGAGGAGGCGCTGGCCGAGGAGCATCATGAAGTAATTAGTGGCAAGGTCAACGCCCGGACTGATAATTCGAAGGACGAGGAGAGCCGCGCAAAAGAGGGTAACCAGAGTGAGGGCCTGATGAGCTGGCAGCCTGGGATCATGGGTCAAGGCATCCACGAGTTTTCCCATGATCATGGGCGCGGGAAGTTCTAAGGCGCTGCTGAGGAACATCAGAAAAATGGTTTGGGCCATCCGCCAGCGGTATGGTCTGAGGAAGCCCAGGAATCTCCAAAAATTGCTCTTCATAGCCCTAACAAATGAGCCACCTCCGCCTGAGGTGGCATTATTTCAGTCCTTGTTACTCCTCTGGGTTCGGTATTACAAGGGTATTCTACCACTTAAAGACGATTCCTCGGCACTTTTTGCTCAAAAATCCCGATTTTTTCTGAGAACAGTGGCCAGTGACCGGTGGTCAGTGACCAGTGGCCAGTGGCCGGTGACTAGTAAGCCTTACGCCGCTCTTGCGCAGGTGCGCACTTACACATCTGTTTTGCTTCCTTGCCTGGCCGTTTGGGGGGTGCTATACTCGCAATCGTGAGGGGCATAGTGCGGCTATTGAAAGTCAGGAGTGCCTGGTGGGGCGCCATCGCCTTGGGCGCCTTTTTGCCGGCACTGCTGCAAGGGAGCGCGTCAGGGGATTTCCTGATCGCAAGCGATGGCGAGGCGAAAGCCAGCCTCATAACGAACCTCCAGCCGAACGCCTACGAATTGGAGGCGCAGCGGGAACTTTCTGGATACTTGATGCGGATATCGGGGGCTCAACTGCCCAGCGTGCGGGGGACTGTGTCGGAGGCTGCCGAGGGGACCAGCCCGATACTGATCGGGAGGGCAGCGATTGAATTCGGCCACCTGCGAATGCCGCGGCGGGAGTTCGGCGAGGACGGCTTTATGGTAAAGGTGCAGGGGGGGGCGCTTTTGGTTGCGGGGGCGAGCCCGAGAGGGACGCTTTTCGCGGCCTACCAGTTGCTGGAGGAGATAGGTTGCCGGTGGTACTTTCCGGGGGAATTCGGGGAAGTGGTGCCTCAACGGCGAACGGTGACCATCCCCAACCTCGACATCAGCAGCAAACCTGACTTCCGGTTCCGCCAGATCTGGACTGGGGCGGACAAGGCTGGCCAACTGTGGGCGGAGCGGAACAGGATGGGGGTGGGCAGTTCTCTGGCGGGAGAATCCCTGGAGGGACTCATTCCGCCGGAGGAGTTCTTTACCGATCATCCGGAGTTCTATGCTCTGGTGGGAGGCGTGAGGCGTCCTCCGCACCTATGTCTCTCGAATCCCCAGGTACTGGAAATCGCGGTGACCAGGGCGCTACAATTCTTTCGCCGCAACCCGCAGGTGGATACGTTGCTCTTGTTTGATCCCGAGCCGGGGGGGTCTTGCGAGGATGAAGGGTGCCGAGCGCTGGATGTGGGTGAAGTTGACCCGGTAACGGGGCTGCCATCTACCACTGACAGGGCATTGAGGTTCGCCAACACGGTAGCCGAGCGGGTTAACCAGGAAATGGCGGGCAAATCGTTTCTGTTTCTTGCCGGCGGGACGACGGCGCCGCCCCCCCGCCGGGAATCGGTGAACAAGGCCGTAATACCGGTGATTTCCACCTCCGCCTTCTGCCCGTTCCACTCGCCAGCGTCGCGGGCCTGCCTTTCGTCGAAGGTCTTGGATCTTTACCTGCGGCGCTGGTGCGCGTTGTCGTCGCAAGTGCGGGTAATGATTGAGGATCCCATGGCAGCGGGGCGAGAATTGACCTTCCCTCGCACTCGGTTTCTAGGGGAGACCTTGCGCTATCTGCGGGAACTGGGGGTGGTGGGGGTGGAACTGACGGGAGACGGAAGTTGGGTTGCCTCCGGACTGGACCGGTATCTGGCCGCTCGGCTGCTTTGGGATGCTGAGCAGGATTCCTCATCCGTGGTCGGGGAATTTTACAGCGGGTTTTATGGCACCAGTGGGGGGGAGATGCGGACCTTTGCCGAGCTGATCGAAAATGCCGTGGGGAGCGCCGATTTACATCGGGCGGATGCGGTTGCGGCCGGGTTGGTGTTCGGTCCGGAAATGATGTCCGTGCTGTCCTGGCACCTTCAGGCAGCCAACCAGGTTGCCGTCCTGACCAGCAGCAAACACCATTTGGAACTTCCAAATTTCCAGTTTCGCTACCTTTCTTCCTTCCTGGGAACGATTGAGCGGGAGAACGCGGGCAAATTCACGGAGGCGTTGCGCTTCGCCAATAACGCCTCTCGGATTTTGCACCAAATGGCGCAGGAACAGGGAGACCTTTTCATCTCCGAGCCCCACCCTTTGGCGGAGTTGCAGTCTCGTCTGGCGGAGGACGCAGCCAAAGTGGGAGCGGATGGCGGGGCAATGTTGGTCCTGTTGCCGAGAGAGGCCAAGTTCAGGGCTGATCCTGAAGGGCTGGGAGAGGCCGAGGAGTGGTTTCTACCCGGATACGACGATTCCGGCTGGGCCACCTTGTCTCGTGACTACCCGTTGGAATTGCAGGGGTTCGAAGACTTCCGGGGAAGTGGGTTCTACCGCATTGCCTTCCGGGCAGGTCAACTTAGCCCCGGGACGAACTATGCTCTGCGCTTTGTCAACCTATGCGGCGAGGCCTCCATTTACCTGAACGGCATCTTCCTGGGAAGGAAGTGGAACGTCTCGGGGGGACAGGCTGCGCAGCCGGCCGCTCCCGCAGGTGTCGAGTTCGACCTCAACGGGGTTCTCCTGGCTGGGCAGACGAACGTGCTGGCGGTCAAGGTGCGGCAGGCGGGGCTGGCAGCCTACAGCGGCTCGTGCGGCCCTATTTATATTTACCCGAAGTAGAGACAAAGGCGAGTCCAACCGACAAACACAAGCCGAGCAGGAACAATATGGCAAGAGAATTCGGCATGTGGGTCTGGCCAGTCACGCTGGCTGACGAGGGCCCTGCCGCCCTGAGCAAGATGCGGGAACTGGGAATCGGGGTGGCCTCGCTGAACGTGGTGATTTACGCTCCCTATCGCCTGATCATGCCGCGGAATGCGAAGCGCCCCATCTACAACGTGGAGGAAGGGAGAGTCTCATACCGTCCGCAGCCGTCGTTTTACAGAGAGGTTGGCTTTGAGCCGGAAAGGACAAGAGATTTCGCCGAACTGGACGCCTTGCAGGTTGCCTGCGAGGCCAAGAAAAAAGCGGGGATGAAGATCGGCGGCTGGATACCGGTGTTTGCGAACGGCAGGCTGGCCAAGGAGAGGCCGGAGCTGGCCATCGAGAACATCTTCGGCTGCCGGGAACGACTCTTCCTCTGCCTGAACAACCCCAGGATGCGGGCCTTTGCGCACGCCAGTTTGGAGGATATCGCAACCAACTACGAGATTGACTACCTGGAGATAGACAAGATACCGCAGACCTGCGTGGAGGAGATGGGTCTGTTCGGCCGGCTGGAGCCGGTTTTGCGAACGATCGCCAGCATGTGTTTCTGTGAGCACTGCGGAGAGAGGGCGAAGGGTTTCGGCATAGATTGGGAGGCAGCGAAGGCAAGGGCCAAGGTGCTGGCGATGGAGTGCTTCACCACGCCGCGGCACGTGGTGAACCGATTGGGAGGAGACCTGCGGGGCGACACGGGCATTCCGCTGCTGCTGGTAGATGAGCCGCTGATGGTTGACCTCTTGCGTTTTCGCATCCGATCCAACGTTGAATTCCTCCACGAGGTGAGGAGAATGGCGAGGAGCAAGAGGCCGGAGTTGAAGGTGCTGGTTGATTTGGTTCCGCCGGTCAAGATTGGCCACGACGCGGCTGCGCCGCGCTCGTGGCTGGCGGCACAGAGTTACCAGCAACTTTCGGAGGCGGTGGACGGAATCAACAACTGCGTGCATTGGGGGCCGGAAGAGGTGTGGTACGAGATTGATCAGGCCAAGAAGATGATCGGCGGCAAGTGTTCCCTCAACGCCGGCCTGAAGCTCTACGGGGACGTGTCACCGGGCAGCGTGGGCAGCATAGCAAAGGCAGCGGACGAAGCGGGGGCGGACGGAATCTGGTTCTTCTCCTACGATCTGGCCGAAAGGGAGGTGCTGGATGCTGTTGGCAGATTCATCGCCGAGGCAAGATAGACCGGCAGGGATCTTCTCAACTCGCAGGCTGATCATCCTTCTCTGCCTTCTGGGAGTCTTCTTCTATTTGAAGCAGAGCGGGCAGGGACAGCACATGGTAAACTCGATATGGGCTGAGTTGCAGCTGAGCAAGGCGGTCAGGGAGTTGGGGGAGGGAAACACGTCCATGGCGCTGGAGAGGTTGGAGGCTGCGACGGAGGCGTCAGAGAGACATCGGATGCACTTGAGAGTTGGCATGGTGTATTCGGAGATCGGCCTAGAAGATAAAGCCCTCACCCATTTCGTGAAGGCGGTGGCCTCCAATCCCAGGGACGCGGATGCATACTGCCAGCAGGGGAACAGCCTGCTGAAACTGGACCGAGTGCCAGCAGCGGTGGTTCAGTTTGGGAGGGCCCTGGAGTTGCGCCCAAACGACCCACTGCTTATGAACAACATCGGCTACGCCTACACCGAGAAGGGCATCCAGCTGGATGAGGCGGAAGGACTCATCGAAAAAGCCGTCAAGATGATGCCCCAGAACGGGGCGTTTCTGGACAGCCTGGGGTGGGTCTATTTCAAGCAGGGGAAGTTACAGGAGGCGCTGGAGTATCTGCAAAAGGCCCACAAGCGTGATCCAGATAACGCAGAGATAAAGATGCACCTGGGAAAGGTGCAAAGCAAGGTGGCGTCGGAGAAGGGGCAAGCACCAGCGCAATAGCAGGGGCCAGCGCCATGTGGTCTTGCGGTCAGGCTGCACCCGGCCGAAGCCCAGGCGTGACGAAGCCTCTAACCCCAACGTTGCAGTTGCAGATTTCTGTTGCTGGGGTAGGGGCTCAAAGTTTTGAGCCCCTACAGACACGTCCCCAAGAAACGAGCAACAGGGAGTGCAACCCCAAAGCCGCGGCCCGAGGATTGACCTGGGAACCATATCGGGGCATAATTAAGGTGTAGGCGCGCCAGCCCTTTCCTCTTTGTAGGGCTATTAGTGCGTTCCCATTCCAGAGAGCGACAGGCGCATGGAGAAGGGTGATCAGATTTGGCAATAGTTGTCGTGGTAGGAACCCAATGGGGCGATGAAGCCAAGGGAAGGGTCACGGATTTGCTGGCCCGGGAGGCGGATTTCGTGGTTCGGTATCAGGGGGGGAACAATGCCGGCCACACCGTAATTGTGGGTGAAGAAGAGTTCAAACTCCATCTGATACCGTCGGGAATCCTCTATCCGGGCAAGTGCTGCATCATGGCGGCCGGAACCGTGATTGATCCACTGTTTCTGGCCGATGAATTGGAGGGGCTGGAGAAGAGGGGGATAGATGTTTCCGGCTATCGGGTGAGCGGGAACGCGCACGTCGTAATGCCTTACCATCGTCTGCTCGACCGGCTGGAGGAGGAACGACGCGGAAGGGATAAGATCGGCACCACCTGCCGGGGGATAGGGCCGGCCTATGTGGACAAGGCGGCGCGCTGCGGGATCAGGATGTATGACCTATTCGATGCTCGTCGGCTGCGGAGTCGGCTGGAGCGAGTGCTCACGGACAAGAATGCGCTGCTGACCGGCGTCTATAACCACCCTGCCCTCTCGGTGGACGGCGTGCTGGAGGAGATTGCGCCTGCGCTTCCCAAGATAAGACCGTACGTGGCGGACACGGCAAGCCTGCTGTCGCAAGCGGCAGCGGAGAGGAGGAACATCCTTTTCGAGGGGGCCCAGGGAACGTTCCTTGACCTGGATTACGGAACGTATCCGTTCATCACTTCCTCTCACCCTACCGCGGGAGGGGCCTGTCTGGGAACTGGCATCGGGCCAAGCCAGATAGACAGGGTGATGGGTGTCACGAAGGCGTACACGACGAGGGTTGGCGCGGGCGCTTTTCCCACGGAGTTGAACGATGAGGTGGGCGATCGCATCCGGGAGAAGGGCCACGAATACGGAACCACCACCGGTCGTCCCAGGCGATGCGGCTGGCTCGATGGGGTGTTGCTGAGGAGCGCGGTGATGATAAACGGGCTGGACGCAATCGCGGTGACCCGGCTCGATATCCTGGACGAATTGGACAGGATCAAGATTTGCGTTCGCTACCAGGTGAACGGACGGGAGATAGATTTCTTCCCCGCCGACGTGGAGGCGCTGCCGGATTGCCAGCCGATCTACGAGGAGATGCCGGGCTGGCAGGAGGACACCTCCGGGGCGAGGACATACGAGGAACTGCCGCTCAATGCCCGCCGTTATCTGGAGAAGATCGGGGAACTCTGCGGGGCGCAGGTGGCGGTGGTGTGCGTGGGGCCGCGGCGTCACGAGGCGATCGTGCTCGATACGATGTTCTCCTCGGCGGAGAAGCCCGCGTAGCACAGACAGCCTGCGAGAAGACAGCGGGCGAGTTCCAATTCTTGCGAGCCGGTAGCTCAGTGGTAGAGCATCGGACTTTTAATCCGAGGGCCGAAGGTTCGATCCCTTCCCGGCTCATAAGAAGTCTGAGAGTCCAGAGTCTTGAGTCTTGAGCAATCCCGGTTGCAGCACCACTTGCCCAGGACTCAAGTGCGCGCGACCTTGCCCGAAGCCCGTCGCTTCTGCTATATTGGACTGCAGAGGGGGGTGCTTGTGGCGGGGATGGCAGGCGGCCCCAAGAGGTTTGGCCCCATCGTCTAGTGGTTAGGACACCGCTCTTTCAAGGCGGCGGCACGGGTTCGAGTCCCGTTGGGGCTACCAGGCTTGTGGCCGGGCCGAGGGTCTGGACAAGGGGCCGCAGGGCCAGCCCCTCATCTTATGCTAGATCAACGGTCCGCGGGCAAGAACGGCGCCCAGGCGGGCATCCCATCCCAGCCTGGGTTGTTTGTGAGCCGCGTCATCCGATGATCGGAGACGGTCACTACATAGATGTCCGTGTCGCCCTCTCTCTCGTCGGCAAAGACTATCGACTGGCCATCCGGAGACCATTTCACGTCGCTCGGGGAGGCACTTCAGGTTGCGGGTTCCTGCCAGCCGCCCTCCAATTTTGCGATGCCAATCTCGCAGCCTTGCCAGTGGTATGTGGCAGAGGCAATCCGGCTGCCGTCCGGGGACCAGGTGAGATAGTCCTCAAGGCCATGGGACTTTGGGATCTGCGTCTGGCTCTTCCCGTCCCAGACCATGAGGTACTTGCTGTCTTCCTTTTCGTCCCGGCAGAAGTAGGCGATCTTACTGCCGTCAGGCGACCAGGCGGCGCTCTCCCTGCTCTTCGGCCACCTCGTGAGTTGCCTTTGGTCGGTGCCATCGGCGTTCATCACATAGACGCCCCAGCGGCCGTCGCGGACCGACTCGAACGAAGGTTAGCCACGGATGAGACATCTGGTAGAATGCAGTGCGAAGGAGCTCCAATTGTCTGCCATTCTGATTAGGAAAGCGAAGCGGCTGCTCGCCTGGGAGAAGGGAACGATGTTCAAGGACCCAGGCGTGGGGGTGAGGGTGGCGCTTGTCTATCCCAACCGGTATCGGGTGGGGATGGCCAACCTGGGGTTCCAAGCGGTTTACCGGCTGCTGAACGAGCATCCGGCCATCAGTTGCGAGCGGGCGTTCCTGCCGGACAAGGAGGATGAGGAGGAGTTGGTGCGGACGCGGAGCAGCCTGTTCTCGCTCGAGACGCAGACCCCGCTGAATCGCTTCGACCTGCTGGCGTTCGCCCTGCCCTTCGAGATGGATTATCCGAACGTGGTTCGGGTTCTGGATCTGGCGGGCGTGCCGGTCAGGAATGAAGAGAGGAGGGAGAGGGGGCCGCTGATAATCGCCGGCGGCAGCGCCATCTCGTTCAATCCTGAGCCGCTGGCGGAGATAGTGGATGCCTTCGTGATAGGCGAGGCGGAGGAAATGATCCCGAAGTTGGCAGGGATATTGGTCGAATACGGCGAGCACGAGGGCATTCTGCGGGCGGAGGAAGGACTGGTCGCCTCGCTGTCCCAACTGGAAGGGGTGTACTGCCCCAGCCTGTGCGAATTCGCCTTCGGCCCAGGGGCCAGCATAGCCGGCATGATGCCGCTCCAGGGCGGGCCAGAGCGGGTGCGGCGGGCCGCGGTGAGCGATTTGGACATGCACTTCGCCTCTTCGGTGATAGCGACCCGGGCAGGGGAATTCGGGGAGATGTTTTTGGCGGAGGTTTCGCGGGGATGCCCGAGGCGATGCAGGTTCTGCGTGACGGCTTACTGCGTCTATCCGGTGCGCAATGTCTCTCCGGTGGCATTCCTGCGGCGGGTGAAGGAAACGAGACTGCCGAGGGAGAGAGTTGGGCTGGTCGGGACTTCACTCTCCGACTACCCGCACCTGCGACAACTTGGACGAGAACTCCTGGCAATGGGTTGCCGACCCTCGCTTTCGTCGCTCCGACCGGACACCTTCGACCAAGAACTTGCAGAGATCGTGGCCGAGGCGGGGCAGGACACCCTGGCCTTCGCGCCCGAGACCGGCTCGAAGGTGCTCCAGCAGGCAATCGGCAAGCCTCTGCGCCCTGAGGCGCTGGCAAATGCCCTTGAACTGGCCCAGGGACATGGAATCCCCAAAGTGAAGTTGTATTTCATGGTGGGACTCCCTGGGGAAGGGGAGGAGGATCTGCGGCTGACCGCGGCCTTGCTGGCAGAGATGAGGCAGGGCTTCCCGCGGCTGAAGACAAGCGCCACTTTTTCGGTCTTCGTGCCGAAGCCGTTCACGCCCTTCCAGGGAGTGGGGATGCCGGCGGAGGAGGACCTGAAGGAGAGGATTCGCCTTTTGCGGAGCCTGCTCGGGAAGATCAGAGGGCTATCGTTCGGGTTTGAAAGCCCGAGGCAGAGCCGGCTCCAAGGGATGCTTTCCCTGGGCGACAGGAGGCTGGGGAAGGTCATGGTGTCCGCAGCCCGCGCCGGAGGGGGACGAAGGGCCTGGCAAAAGGCCCTGGAGGAGGCAGGCTTGTCCCAGGACGACTATCTCGCCCCGAGGCAGGAGGGACAGGTCAACCCATGGGAT
>Ga0315294_10000253_pt1 | contig 57376 bp, 48 predicted proteins | sample YL17G13_40_MG_FD_203626 | JGI IMG/M metagenome (GOLD analysis project Ga0315294, IMG submission 203626) | Sediment microbial communities from Yellowstone Lake, YNP, Wyoming, USA - YL17G13_40 | ecosystem: Environmental > Aquatic > Freshwater > Lake > Sediment | place: USA: Wyoming | collected... | reverse complement strand
ATCCATTTACTCTTAATAGTGCAGTTGATACTTTGCTCAAGAAAGAATTTGATATACACCGAGCGAAAGGCACAGCGCATCCCTTGATGAAAGAGTATGGCATCAAAGCAGTTCCCATGAAGCATGACCTTATAGATTCATGGAGGGAAGCAAGAAGCGGAGGAGTAGTATATCTTCACCCGAAGACTAATTTTAAAGTAACAGGCGGGATTGATGATGTATGGATCAATTCAAAGAAAGAATTAATAGTCGTAGATTACAAAGCAACATCTAAGAAAGCTGAAGTTACTTTGGATGCTGACTGGCAGGAAGGCTACAAAAGACAAGTAGAAATTTATCAGTGGTTATTTTATAAAAATGGATTTAAAGTTTCAAATACCGCATATTTTGTTTATTGTAATGGGATAACTGACAAAAAAGCATTTGATGCAAACTTGGAATTTAGAATTAAAGTTCTCCCGTATAAAGGTGATTTCTCGTGGGTGGATTCTACTTTGCTTGAAATGAAAAAGTGCTTGGATTCAAATAAGATCCCTGCTTCTTCAGAATACTGTGATACATGCCGTTATGCAGAAGAATATCATAAGGTGATTTTTAAATAATTTCCCATTTTTTCTCTAATGACTTGGATAGCAAAAATAACCATAAAGTACTACAATTCCTTTGTGAATTATCGAATAGCCTACTATATTTATGTGATTATTGCTATAATACAGCCTATAATTATTAAGTAAATAAATATGGGGGAACAAGTTTCTGAAGAACAAAAAGCTGCTGTAAAAGGTGATAGTTCTTTTGGAGTAGCAGTAGATTATTTTGAGCGAGGTCTTGAAGATGATATGTACGATTTATGTCTTGCTATATATAGTATAGCTACGGAGCAGGGAATTCCAGTATCGGTTGTATTAGAAGTTGTGCTTGGCGAGGTACGTGAAGGAATACTTAAAAAATTAGAAGAAGAATATGGTGGTGTATGATAACTATTATTTACGCTTTTGGTTATTAGTGAGTTTAGAATGAGAGTACTTTTACTTAACCTGACTCCTTTTTATCATGATAATATCTAGAACCCCGCTACGGATAAGCTTTGCCGGCTGAATATCACTTTACTTGTCATGAGCTTCTTGAGATGAGTTTCCAGAGTTGGCAAATAATCTATTGGATAATATTCAATTTTTAAGTTCTAGTGTAGCGAATATTGAATATACACCCCATAGTATGATAAAATATCGTATATTTATTAATTCGTTTTATATGTCAGTAGAGTCAGGAACTGAACAACATGTTTCTGGATTAGAAATATTTGTTAGAGCTCAACTACAAGAAGCTTTAGTAACAGCAAGCGGTATCGTAGCTGTGTTGTTAGAATTAGCAAAAGTAGATTCATTTGATAGATTTGAGATACGAATACAAGAATGGATTTCATCTAGGGTATTGGAAACGATGTGGGTAGGACAAGAGGTTATGATAAGAGAGAGATATAGTTCTGTTGGTGTTGGACGGGATACAAATACTGGAGAAGTTTATGCTTATATAAAACCTGGACAAGAAGCAGTGACATTAACATTATCAGAACCTGTTGTAGTAAGGAAAGCTATGCTACGTGTCGGATCTACCCAAGGAGGCGGCCCAGAAAGTAAAAAATTACGACCCTTTTTTGTGGCATCCATGCCTGATGGCAGTCCTAATAGTATAGGAGCTATATATGCAGTAATACCAGGAACTATTATAGAATTAAGAACTAGTGTTTCTAGAACGAGAGAGACCTCACTAGAATCTTTAAGAGGGGGCTTTATAGCAGCTTGTGGAATTGTGGCTGGAGTTACTGTAGATAAGATATTTGGAATACATTTACCTGAAAACATTCGAGCTCTTACTTCTTATGGTCCGATGGTCGCTGGTTTATTAATATTGGCAGGAATGGTAGTTTTTGATAAAATAAAACCACGATTTGAAAATTTTGAAACTGAGATAGGTGTGAGAAATATATATTATATTATGAACCATATCAATACTATATTAGGAAGCTTCGGATTAGGAGCATTTTTTTCACAAGGGGGATGGTAAATCCCATTCTAGTTTTTCTAATCGCTCAATTACCTATTTTTAATCTTTTTTAATTTTAAAGACTACTAAATAGCCCTCCAGAGCTGGGTGAGTTCTGTCCCTTAGAACTCAATAGCACTTATATTGAATCTAATCTAAGACATTTACCGAATTTAACTACTATCCTCCAGATAGCAAAAACTATTATAAACTACTACAATTTTCTCAATTTTTGTATAATCTTATTACATATGCCAAAACATTCTTAAAACTATACATTTCAAAATCAGAGGCATCCTTCAATCTTTCCCGATCCAAAATCCAGTTATTTTTAAACTGTCCCCGCTGTTTCTACCATGATAATATCTAGAACCCAGCTGCGAATCAGATTTGCTTGCGGAGGAAACGACCCTGCGTGATGTCGATAACTCAATCCAATACTTTTTTAAATTCCTTTTTTATTGAAAATCACTATTCTTGTGATAAGATAAAGTTGCCATATTAATTTTTTGGAAACTATAATGGATGCAGAAAAAGTTAATGTTGCTGAACTTTCACAAATATACGGAGTTCGTATAGAGTTTGCAGAATCACTTGCAGGATTGAGAGATATAGTAATGCAATTATTTGCCAAAACAAACATGAATATGCTAGGAATCAGGGGTAATTTTATTGATATGAGTCAGCTTGAAACAGTATTATCTAATATAGTAAGAACAGGACATTTTTTAGGCAACGAAGTACTTCATGTTCTAAGAGCAAATAGAGAAAATTTGGAAAAATTAATCCAAATAATAACTGCAAAGTGGGCTAGTATTAGTAATCAGTTAGAAGATTTTCTTATTCGAGAGAAAAGAATTGTTGCTCCATTCAAAGAACCTATTCGAGTATTTGTTGTTTTTGATCCAACGAAAACTTATACTACTCAAGTAATATCAAGATTAGTGAGCGCGGGAACAAGAACATATTTAAATAGTAGTACTATCCCAGAAGATTACAATAGGGCTGACTTACAAATTGATGATAAAAGCGCTATATTAGCAGTGATAATAGTAAGAGTGAAAAGATAATCAATTAGAAAATTTATCTTCAAAAAATCAATTTATAACCAAGTAATGAATAGCAAAAAATACTATAAAGTACTACAATTCCTTTAAAATGTAATCAGATTTATTTTACTTAACCTAATTCCTTTCTCCCATAATAATATCTAGAACCCCACTCAGAATCAACTTTGCCGGCGGAGGAAACGACCTTGTTTCCTTTTATAAATACTTGAAATTTAATATTAGCTTGTTTATAATATAACGCATAATCGCATTAGAACCTAAATAGGTGAATAAAAAGATATTCTTTACACAATTTGAGCATTTGCCAATGTTTTCCAAGGAAAACCTTATTGTTTCGGCTGAAAGGCACAGCATTCCTTCTGCTACCCTAAACTCACACATTCAGAGGGCAATTAAAAACAAAGAAATAACCAGTTTAAAACGCAATTATTACGTAACAAAGAAGTATATAGACAAGAATAAGTCAAAAGTGTTTTATACATATTTTATCGGCAATAAACTGATTGAGCCATCCTATATCTCAAGGGAAAGTGCACTAGCTTATTATGGACTGCTTGCAGAAGCTAATTCAACAGTAATAACTTTAACAACAGTTAAAACGACAAGAAGGTTTGAAAACAAATTGGGTATATTTGATTATAAAAATGTAAAGGAAGAACTGTTTCGGGGTTATAAAGTAATAGAAAAAGAGTTCATTGTTTATATAGCAGAGCCGTATAAAGCTATATTTGATTATTTATATTATCGGGTACCTCTAAGTGAAATGAAAAACAAGGATAAACTACTGGAATACCTAGAAGAATTTAGAATTGACATAGATGAAGGAAAAAGTGGGGAACTAGAAAAATTATTTGAATTTATCAAAACAGTATAAAGTGAAAGAAAGTATAATAATCAAAAAATTAAAACATAAAGTTGAAGAATTAAAAGCAAAAAGAGTTATAGATTCTGCTATAATAAATGTCCTAAAAGAAGAGTTGCAGTACTATGTACTTAATTTTATTTACAACAATCCAAAATACTCACATTTCACAATGTATGGCGGTTCACTCCTTCGGATAGTGTATGAACTGCCAAGAATGTCAGAAGGCATTGATTTTCAGACAGATACGGAATTTGAGCTTAACGAACTTAAAAATGACTTAGTAGCTTATTTTAAAAGTCAGTATTTAACGGATATAGAAGTATCGATAAATGAGAGACCAAAGCTTGATACAAAATTATTTAAGTTGTCGTTTAATATGCTCACAAATTTTAATCTTGCAGTAAATTGGACAAAACTTAAATTGAGAATTGATATAAATTACTTTGAAGAGTCCAGCCGTTTCGATACAGAAATTATCCCAAAAGTTCATGATGACTTAGCATTTTCAATAAAAACTTATCCTCTTTCTACATTGATGGCAAGTAAAATCCTGGCAGTTTTGGAAAGAACAAGCCGTGGAATTGCAGGGAAAACCGCAGACTGCAAACCTAGAGATATATATGACTTAATCTGGTATTTAAAACAAAAAACGTATCCAGACCTTGAATATTTACAGATAAAAGGGAAAGAATACAAAAATTTAATTGAATTATTTAACGACTTGAAATTTAGAGTTGCAAATCTTGATGATAAGTTGTTTGAAGACGATTTAGGACAGTTCTTTTTCGACCATACTGATTATGACTTTTGGTTTAGTAATTGGAGACAGACATTTTTAAACTTAATAAATAACTACAAGATTTTTGAAATCGACAAACTTGAAGCAGTAGATTTTAGAATAGATTTTTCAACAGAAAATAGATACCTTCGTTATATATTTTCTTCAAAATCAGCTAAGGATCGAATAATATTTATAGTATCTATAAGTGATTACTGGTTCGGGTTTTCTGATATAAAAATTGATTCAGGGCATAGAGTATCAAAAATTGAAGACAAAATCGAGTCGCAAGAGAAATTGAGTGAATTAGATTTTGAATATATAGGTTTATTTTATAAAAAGATTGAGGATTTTATAAAAAGAAATAATGGAGTTATTTATCTAAATGATTTTAAAACACGGCTTATTCGTGCAACTGCGGATAATCTAAATCCTAAAGAGCAGATATTTTTAGACAAAAAATTACTGGAGAAAATTCAGTTTGAAGAACTTCTGTAAGGTTTAGTATATGAAATTGTTACTTACTATAATTACTTTATAATATGATAATATCTAGAACCCCGCTGCGAATAAGCTTTGCTGGCGGTGGAAGCGATCTAGCTTCATTTTACAAATATCATGCAGGAGCAGTTGTAAGTACCGCTGTAAATAAATACATTTATATTACCGTTAACCGGAAGTTTGATGATCAAATCAGAGTCAGCTATTCTATTACCGAATTTGCAAAATCGCCTAAGAAATTAAAACACGAATTAATCCGTGAAGCACTATTATTTTTAAAAATATGTAAAGGAATAGAAATAACTTCAATTTCAGATATTCCTTCAAAAGGAACAGGACTCGGATCATCAAGCACTTATATTGTGGGACTTTTGAATGCTTTATACGCATTTAAAGGAGAGTATGCTTCAAGTGAAAAGTTAGCAGGAGAAGCCTGCCAAATTGAAATAGAAAAGTGCAAAAAGCCAATCGGCAAACAGGATCAATATGCAGCCGCATACGGCAATTTTAACTATATTAAATTTAATCCTGACGGCAGCGTTTCTGTGAATCCAATAATCTGCAAAAATGAAACGAAATGTAAGCTTGCGGAAAACCTGCTTATGTTTTATACAGGGCTTACACGGTCGTCCAGTTCAATTCTTGAGGAACAAAATAGAGAGACAGTTCTAAATTCAAGTAAACGCGATATACTTTCACAGATGGTGGATCTTGCAGGTGAAATGAAGAAATCGTTAGAGAAGAATAATTTGGATAAATTTGGAAATCTATTGCATGAGGATTGGAAGCTTAAAAAACAGATGGCTCGCGGAATTAGTAATAGAAGGATTGATAAATGGTATAAATTGGCTAGAAATAAAGGAGTAATTGGAGGGAAAATATTAGGCGCAGGCGGAGGAGGCTTTTTACTTCTGTATGCACCAAAGTATAGACACAGAAGAATTTGTTCTGCTTTATCTAATCTTCGTTTAATGCCTTTTGCATTTGAGCCGGAAGGCAGCAGGATTATTTATTATGGAGAAAGGTGACTTTTAAAGCTGGTTCAAAGTTCCAACTTTGAACCTTAATGTAAGACTTATTTTTATGGTTAAAGGTTTCCCGCAATATGGGACAGGCCATGACAAAAGCAGATGAACGGGAAGGCGCCGGAGTATTTACCTTGCTTCTAATGTAAAACGGGATTACGCGAAAGCGAAAATTTTTACAGAACTTTTTGCCTGTCATGGCTTCAAGCCACAGGTTCCAAAAAGTACGAAATTCTTTTTCTAAAAAAGATATATAGAATAACCATACTCCATTTTTTCCATAAAAATAGTAAATATGCCTAATTTTTAATGTAATTCATAAACATTAAGTCTATTATGATATTAAAATGGAAAGTCCTGTATTTTGTCCACTAATAGAAGGTGGTAGCTTGCCAAGGCAAGTTATTGAAAGTATCCTTAATTTACAAAAAACCTTTGAAATGGGTACTTCTTTTGGTGTGATTCATAAATTGATTGAACCTTGGACTTTTCTATCAAGAGGAGGTGATGGGTTTAAGCTAATTGTAGTTGCGGATTTTCACGTTGAAGATGGAGAATTTGGAGTTTTTGTAAAAAGATATATAACTGCTGAAATGGCTCAAGTTGTATTTAGTAGCTATCAGGCAATAGCTCAATTTGTTGAAACATATAGAATCCCAATCTCGATGCCTATCGGTATTCTTGGAGATGCATTTGTTTTTCCAAGAGTAAATATTCGAAGAGAGTATGATGTATACTATGAAGATAGTGAAATTTTTACAAAGATGAAAGAAGTAGATTCCAAATTACACACACTACTAGCTTTTGCTGATAGGATTCAAGTTTTAGTTATAGTAGATGTTGATGGTCAAGAAAAACATTTGTATACAGATGTTTTTGAAGATTCGGTAAGAAGCATAATGCAAGCATTAGGTCAATGGTAATTCTTAAATAATTTCCAATTTTATATACTTAACTCCATATAAAAGGATTAGGAACATTTATAAGATTATTTTTATATAACTACACCAATTAAGTTAATTATCTTCATTGATTCTAAGAAAATGTTCATAATACTATCTAGACCTACTGTCTCTTCACCTTTACTTTGCTCTGCATATTTAACAATACTAACAACTGCACTTTGTGCTATTCCAAATTTATCAAAACGAACTGTAAGAAATTCTCTATCAGGAAGAGTGGGGTCAACTTGATCTATACTTATTTTACTTGTTAGTGTAAGAGTCCATCCTTCATCAGTTGCTATGATAACTAAATTTCTAACTGATCTTTTAAGCTGTGATAATATAGGAAATTCAGTAGCTCTTTGTTGTACTATTAAGACTGTTTCGTCTGGATTAGGTATCATTAAACCAACTGCATGCTTTCCTTCTTGAATCTGTTCGTTTATTCGCTGATTAGATAAAACACACTCAGGAGCTACCATATTATTACTTCTTATAATATGAAAGGAGTATATAAGATTATAGAAGAATTTGCAATGCTACTCTTGTTTGGGATACTTAAGAATTTGAGAGGCATAGTTTTATCTGTTACATTTGTAAGAAATATAATTAGATAGCAATTTAAGACGAAAAATTTAAAAATATCAAACTATTATTCGATAAGCAATGAAGATATATCGGATGGTTTTTATCTATAATTAAACTCTCTAAGCACTTTATCAGCCTCTTTGATTTTATCTTTGGGTACTGGAACTCTTATATTATACTGACTTCTTCCGCCGGTAAAGTTAAATGATATATAAGGGATTTTCGCTTTTCTAAAAAATTTTACTGAAATTAAATTCGAAAAAGGCAGATTCCATGTATAATATCTCCCGTTAAAGTACACGCCGTTTTTGGTTATGATAGAAATTGTATTTCTGTTTAAATTTTTCGTAGTAAAGTAAATTGACAAAAATGCAGTAATTGCAATGATAATTATTAATCCGAACATAATAAGACTTACAAAAATTCCGTTTTCTCTGTCAAAAATAGGGAACAAAATTGCAAAGAATAAAGCCCATCCAGAGATGATAAAAAATAAAGTTTTCTTATCGCTTTTGTCTCTAATTTTTTCTTCCTTAACAAATGAATCCCATTCAGTATTGTTATAATTCCACTTGACTATAACATCATTTGGATCTATTGATTTTTCATTTCTATAAAGCATGAAGTATACATAAGATATTGAAAAACAAACAATTGAAAGAAACAATAATATCGCTGAGAAAGCAAAACCGCCATTCATGCCGTCTATAAAATTGGGCGGGATGGGAACTGAAATTAAAATAAGCAAACCAAGAACTAGACTTATTAAAAATATTTTTTTGGAATTAGTTTTTGGAATCAAGTTTATATATATATAAAATTTTAATTAAGGTAATTATACAATTTTAATTTAAACATTTGGAGGATGATGTGAGATCGAATAATAAGTAGACTCAAACTTTGCAGACTTTCCTTTATGCTCACTTAAACACCAGAAATTTGAAAGCCCTAATTTTATCTGTTACACTGATTGGGTAATATATAATTTTATCTTAATAAATAATGAAAAAATTTATATCAGTTGCTTTTCCTATTGTAGTATTTGTTTTAGCTGGCTTTATTTATTTAAATTCAAAAGTTAAAGCAGACCTTGGCGCAGCGCCTGAACCAAGCGGAAATATTACAGCAGGTGATAAGACAGATAAAATAGAAATGTATCATGAAAAAGTATTGTTTGATATTCGAAGCTGTGAAGTTACGTGTCCCTTTGGTACGGAATATTTAACAACAGGTGAGAATTATGCCCATGTTACTGCTGATTTTACAATGAAAAACACTACTTCTACAGATGAAGATTTAGACATTATATTTCCTGTTCCTTATAATACTATTTGGGAGGAATTTGAATTGGAGACATATGATCCTCTCTATAAAGGAAATCCATCTTTGAATTTTAGTGTAAAAGTTAACGGTCAAAATCAAAGCTTTGAATATTATGTTTATAAAATGCAGAGCAGTAACGAAATGAGTGTATTAACTTTGAAGTTTCCTATTTCATTTAAATCTAATTCTGAAACTAACATAGTTGTTGAATATGATACTCAGCATGATTATTATGATAAAAGCATATATACTGTATTTGCATATATTATGGAAACTGGATCGCATTGGAAAGACAGTATCGGATCAGGAGAAATTATTTTCAGATTTCCAACTAATTTAATTCAATCAATATTTTCTGAATATAATAATGAATTTGTCCTAGCAGGAAAAGAGTTAAAATGGGTGTTTGAGAATCTTGAACCAACAGAAGATCATAATATTTATATTCATTACAGCGATCATTTATTAAATATCTGGGGGAAGAAACCTGCGTATTTGGAAGATGTATTTTCAAGCAGTAATAGTGACTTTGGAGCTGATTGGAGTATTTTCCCTGAAGGATATAAGAATTCATGGGTTTGGTTAGATGGAAATCCTATTTACCTCTTAATTAAGCATCCTGAAAGCGAAACACAATTTTTTGAAACATCAATTGAAGGATATTGGGTTTCCGATTTATCAAAAGATGAAACTCCGTGGGTGCAGTATGAATTCAACGGTGTGTATGAAGTGGATAAAATGACTATTTCTTCGGGTATAATGCAGGAAAAGGATGGAAAAGATTATCAGCTTGCAAGCAGACCGAAAGAAATAAGATTGACTTTTTCCGATGGAAGTACACAAGAGTTCGAACTTCAAGATAAACCAAAAGAGGAAATCGTAATAAATTTGGAAAAAGTAAATACTTCTTCAGTAAAAATGGATGTATTATCAACTTATCCTGATTACAATGGGGAAAATAGTTTTCTTGGGATAGAATATCTGAATTTTAACGCTGGGAAAAAAGTAGGGGAAAAGGTAAGCAATAAAGATATTATTCTACCACAGGAATTTTTAAATGAAGGATCAGTTACTACAAGGATAGATGAGATGACTATTGATACGTTAATATCAGTTGAAAATTTCACTCTTAATACAGTTGGTAAGAATAAAGTTATTTTTACCGATAGACTGAATCTTGCAACTTATGAAGTATTGTTGAAATTAAAAGATTTAGAAGATTATGTTGATTTCTCTACAATTGGAAAAGTATCTATTGATACTGATTATCTGTCTTTTTTGAAAGCAGGAGCCACTGTAACTATGTACGATCTCAAGTTTGAAGAAGAGCCGGATATTTATAAAGATGGGAAAATTGCTACAAAAGATGAGGTGACAAATATTTCCTATGACAAAGATACAGGTACTTTAAGCTTTGATGTGGATACTTTTTCTACTTACGAAGCTCGTGAAAAAAGTGAAGAAGTTACTCCTCAAGGGAAAAAAGTTAATACCAAGTTTCCGCTTCTTGCTACTCTAGCAGTTATTAGTGGGGTTACTTTGGTTGGGATTATGGTAGTTATTATTTATAAAAAAAGAGTTAAAAAAGGTGAGGGAGTAAAAGCAGAGAAGAAAGCTAAAGTAATGCCTAAACAGGAAGCATCTGGATTAAAACCAGAACAGATGGTTGATGGGTATAAACCTAATGAATCAATACCTGAGAAAAAGGATGAAGAAGAGGATACAAATGTAGAGGAATAGTCTAAACACTGGATTTGTCAAGTGTTAAGCATTTAACCTAAGTGAATTCCAATGTTAAATATTTACTAAGAGTATTGTAAGGGGAGAGCCCCTTAACCCCCATTTCTGTACTTTCATAACTGAAAGTACTAAAGGTTCTGGGGGCAATTAAATTCCACCTTCGTCAAGACTTCGGTGGACAGGCCCTCATTATGATAGGTTTATCATACGAAGCATAGCATAGTATGGACGTAATTGCCCCCTAGACCCAAACGATATAACGACCAAACACAGTGATCTTTTATACTTTCTTTATAGTTATTATTAAAACTGATAAAAAATACTTTTTCCTTCCATGACAAAAATATATAATCATATTTATGGTTCATATCGCAATAATGAAAAAATCATGGGGATTAACTCAAAAGATACTTACAGGTGAAAAGACTATTGAAACACGGTGGTATAAAAATAAATCTAGCCCTTGGAATAAAATTAAAAAAGGAGAAATAATTTATTTTAAAGATTCAGGCGAGCCAATTACTGTAAAAGCAATAGTGAAAAGAGTAGAACAGTACAGTGATTTGAATGATGAGAAGATAAAAAGTATTCTTAAAAAATACAGTAATAAAGATTTAGGAACAAAAGAGATTTCAGATGAAATAAGGAATTATGTTAAGGGAAAGAAGTACTGCATAATCATTCATATTACGACCCCAAAATCAATCAAGCCTTTTGATATAGATAAAAAAGGATTCGGCATGATGTGTGCATGGATGTGTGTAGAGGATGTTAATTCAGTGAAAGTATTAAAGTAATTCTTTATTATATTTTTATATGTCTATACCAGATGAAATGCTGCAGTATATAGGGGGTGGTAAGGTTGGAGATGTAAGAAGTGATTATCGTCCAGGAGAATTAAAGGATTGTACCTTTATGGTCGATACATTAGTTCCAGAGGTTTCAGAAGCATATCCTGTTAATTGGACAACATACGTAAGTAATATGGGTGTGGTTTTTGTTAACATAAGATGGTTACATGCACCTTTTGGTTTATGCCAAGCTCAATGTGTAGTGCATTTAAATAGAGATATTAGTGTATTTTTGGTTCATGTGCCTACAAGAGAGATAGATAAGCATATACCCGAAACAGTGGCCGAACAAATATTTACTCTGAAGGTATTCCCAAATTTAGGAAAAGAAATAGATTTAGCTATAGAGAATTTAGCTAGACTAAGTTGATATTTTATTATTGGGAATTGCCACCTTTTGATGGTAAAAGTTGGTATAGAAATAATATCAAACTTAATATGCTTATTCAATGTGATTTGCGACAAAGCTTATAAAATTAATTTAAAATAAAAAGTTAACTATATATTTTAATAATCTCAGTGCAGGTGAATTTAAAGAAATTATTAACCCTGAGTTTCAAGAGGTGAGCTTGTAGAATAATCTACAATACTTCAGATAGCAAAAAAGACTAGAAGAACTGGTAAATCGACATCTATCTTTGAGTTCTGAAAAAAAGGTTAGAATTTTGAATTTGGTTGTTACTTTGTCGCTATGAGTTTCGTTTACAAATCAACTGTATAGATTAGTTAAGAGCAATAAATGCTCTATTTAACAGATTTAGCAGTGTCCGTCTTGCTCTTTTTGGTACCCACCTTAACTGAACCTCCATGTTTCTCTTTTTCTGCTTTGTTATTCAAAATGACTCCCTCAAAAATCCCATATAATTCCTGAGCAAACATAAATGCTTGGGTATACAATTCATCCGACTTGGAAACGGAGCTTTCAATAATTGGAAGAAGAACCGCTGGTGGATTGAAGCCTTCAAAAAGAACTTTAATGGCGATAGTTCCTACTTGAGCTTCACTATGCATAGCTGTAGCTCCAGCTATGGCTCCTCCAAGGCCAAAAAACTTTGCTCCCAACATTGCTGGCACTACTGCATTTTTATGTACTGCTGTACCATCCTTAATTAGTGCTACTGCTACCATCTTATCGAGTGGAAATGTCACACTAGGCTTTAAGTCACCCGCATTGGTATCTATGTCCGTGTACACGAACTTCTTGTTCGTGTAATCAAAATAGTAGTCTGTTTCAAAAGCTCCTTGTTTTAAAACTTTTTTGTCTTCAATATTAAAACCCTGTGACTTTAGATTTTCCAAAAATAACACGTTATTCTTTTTTGCTTTTTTAGAAACTGACAGAGTAAAATATATACCAAATATTATAAAACCCACAGCAAGTATCCCTAATAAACAAAAATATATATTCATGGCTTGTATCTCCCTATTAAATTAAATTTGTGCGAGAAAAGTTTTCTACCTAAAGCATATTATCTTAGCTGAAGGAATGCAAGTCAGTACCCTAGACTATCACTCCCAGGTCACATTGTCAGGTATACAGTCATTTGGAATCCATCCATCTGCGTAACCAGAGGAACACATCCTTGGGCGTCCAGATCACTGGCGGCCTATAGATATTTTATTGTACGTAAGCTAGTGATATAATTACCGTATTACATTATATGAGCGGAATTCGTTTTATATGGAGACACTATCAGAAGTAGATTTAAGGGGAGTTATTATAAAAACAGTTAATTCATATGCTGAAGTTAGGGAACCAGAGGAAAAGGAAATATTACGAGAAAGATTCGCGGAAGCTATTGAATTAGCTTTTTCGGATCCTTCTTATGCAGATCTTAGGCAGGAATTATTAAATGCTGGTTATGTTCATGTGGAAAGAGGACCTTATAGTATGAATTTTTTTAGAGATTTTGACAGAGCACGTTTAAATCGTGATATAGGCTTTTTAGATCAACTTATGGAACAAGATCCTAATTTGTATAGCAGGGCATTACAGGAAAGAGTTTTATCGGATGTGCGAACAATAATATATAAGATACGAATGGAAGATGTAAGTGTAGAGGAGGAAATTAATTTGAGGGGAGAATTTAAAAGATTGTTGGAATGGATTCCGGGATTAGATTTACCAGAGATAACTCAAGAAGAAATAATAGCAGAAAGGGAAGTGGTTAGGGACCCTATTCCTATGACTACTTTAATTAGTTCAAGTTTAGATTATTCAGGACATGGAAGAGGGTTGAGTATCAATGAATTAACCGATGATAATATTCTAAATTTATCTGATATAGATATATTTAGACTTTTGAGAGAATTGTATGGAAATTATATCTGGATTCCAAGGAAATTGGTTAGATTTTGCGAAACTGGGGTGTGTACGGACGATGATATTTCTTATGCAAGACAAATGCTGCAGGGAAATTATGAATTTCTTCAATATTTAATAATGATTAATGGATAGGAATTCTTTAGTTTTGCAAATCCTAAATTTGCTATTATAATGAACTTAAGGAGGTAAAAATAATATGGAAGAAACACAAAATCCACAAACAACAAATCAACAGCCACAAACAACCCAAGCTCAAATTCCGCAAAAACAAGGTGGTAAAAGTGTCACGATTATTTTAATTATATTTGTAGTTTTATTATTATTAGCAGGGCTTGGTTTTGGCGGATGGTATTTCTTTATCCGAAAGGCAAAAGAAGGAGAAGCATGTTCAAACGACAGTAAGTGCGTAGAAGATTTAAAATGCCTAAATAAAATTTGTTCTTCAGGAGGTATTAGTTCAAGCTGTGAAGAGAAAACTGACTGCCAAACAAATTACTGCGTATCCAATGTGTGCACAGAAGGCAAAAGCGGAGATGAATGCAGTACATATAAAGACTGTGAAAGAGGATTATTCTGTACAAAAAGTATTTGTTCCGAGCCGTCATCGTACTCACAGTATTTTGATAAAATTGTTATTGCAAAGACGAAAGTAGGTTCGCCTCCAGGACCAAATAATATACCTGTTCCTACAACGGAATTTCTTGTAACTGATGGAATAGAGATTGATTTTGCCGGTGTGAAATCAACAACTGTTGGATATGTTTACTACGAATTTGTTGATTCTGTAAGCGGAGAAACTTTATTTTCTACCCAGGGCAATAAACAGAAACTTGAAGGAGATGACCTTGGTATGGGTTCAGACTTTCCAAGAGGAGTTGAAGGTGAATTAGATCTTATGATTTATTTTAATGATGAAGTTGTATATTCTGTTCCGATAACAGTTTCGAGGTAAAATATTCAAAATGTTATGATTGCGTAAGGTTCAAACCAGCCTACCCACCTTAGGTGGGGAGATTTGAACCAGCATTAAGTTGTTAAATTATAACTTTTTTATGGGAAAAGAAGGATATTTAAGTATAAATAATACAAAAATTTATTATAAGGTATTTGGAAAAGGAATGCCTTTGTTATTTGTGCATGGCGGTATGGGATTAGACTGCTCATATTTTGAAGCACCCAGTGTGCTAAATCTTGTAAAACATAATATACAAGTAATACTTTTTGATCAGAGAGGACACGGTAGATCCCAAAGATGTAATGAGGAATATTATACCCATAAATTGTGGGTTAGTGATTTAAAACAGATAATTAAAAAGTTAAAATTAAAAAAGACAAATCTAGTTGGTCATTCTTATGGCGGCTGGATTGCTTTAGAGTATGCTGTTACTCAGCCAAAAAGTCTAGAGAGACTAATATTAGTAGACACTCACGTTGGTCCAGTGGATATAGAAGGAATACCAAAATACGGAAATAATAAAGAAATGATTGAACGGGGTAGGAAGTTCTGGCCGAAATCTTTCTTTGGGAGAAATAAGCATTGGAACGTTTTCAGAAGAATGATACAAAGCTATAAACCTTTTAATAGCGCATATCACAGGGAAGCTAAAAATTATGATGTGAGAAAAAAGCTTTCTAAGATAGAAGCTAAAACCTTGGTTATTTGCGGAAAGAATGATAGTTTTTTTCTTGAGAGAAGCAAGAAATTTGTAAAAAAGATAAAATGTGCTAAGTTGAAAGTTATACCAAATTGTGGACATTATCCTTTTATTGAGAGACCAGAAATTTTTACTAGAATAGTTACTAGTTTTCTTAAGTAGAAGAAATCTTATAAATACTTTACTTCATGGGCAAAAAAGATAGCGTTTGGAAGAAAATGAATATATTATTATTTGTGTTTTAGGAATGTTTAAAGTTAATAGATTTAATTTCTGTATTTTTACTAAGTAATTTAGGACAAGTATATAATGAATGTTTAAATAGAAGAAATTATTTCTTTGTAACTTTTTCCAAAAGAATTTTGCAAAAAATCTCTTTTATTTACTTTTTGTGATCAAAAAGTAACAAAAACTCCTGGAGTATTTAAATTCGCTGGCGGACAACAACCTTTTATTTAACATTCCCACCCGAGTTAAATACTCCAAACCTCAGTCTTTAACAATATAAGCAATCGTTAACAAAGGTTGAGGAAGTATTCCATTTACCCCTTATCCGTGATATATTTCTGGTGAATTAATAAGTTTAAATTATATGGTAGAGTTAGAAAGAAGACATCTTACACAAGAATATAGAATTCCAATAAGAGATAAAGTAATGGTTGTAACTGTAGATGTAGATAAATTAAAAGTTGATACTAAAGATTTAGAATATGGTCCCTGTATAGTTAATATGAATTACCAACAATTCCGAAGAGTATGGTGGTCTCGTATGCCATATGAGGTATTACCTATAAGCAGATATACTAGACATTTAGCCTATGTAATAAGCCGTTGGTTTGGGAAACCTTTATTTACTGAACAATCACTAGCATTTATGTTTTATAACAAAGGTTATAGTGAAATATTTATCAATCCTTATGATACAATACTTAAAATGGAAAGGGAGGGTAAACCTACAGATGAAATAATTGCAGAAGTAAAAGCACTCATAATTGAATCATATAATCATGAAAGGGAACATACAAATCAATATCCTCCTAAATATCCTCCAATATGTTGGACATTTGAAGAACTTAAATTTAGTTCTAGACTTAAGTTAGCATTGTTTGATTTAGAAGGTTCGATGTTAAATTTAGCATTCATTTATATAATGGCAGATAGCGGATTCTCTGTACCATTAAGAATAGGTGCGGTAATTATGCCATTCATATTAAGTGCTGCTTTTTCAAGTATACGGGATATATTATTAGACGACTTCATACATAGAGATTCTGATTTAGAAATTGAAGCAAATTTGGCAGAGTCTTGCCCTATAGTAAGCCCTGTTTTTGATTTTAGATTATTAAGTTTTTAGTTATATTAATTATAATATTACCTCTATGTCAGCAAGTTTCTTTCTTAATAAAGACCATAAACCATCAAATGTTGAAATTAGTAAATTATTAGGTAGAAGCAAAGATTTGTGGCTTGATTTAAAATCTTTTATAGTGAAAAGCTACAAAGTTGAAGGTGAGTATAAATATTACGGTAAGAATTCAGGATGGGTAATCAGATGCAAAAAGAGCGGGAGAGCACTTCTTACTTTTACCCCCTTGAAAGGAAGTTTCGAAGCTATGGTTGTTCTTGGAAAAGCTGAAGTTGAAAAAGCTGATAAAGAAAAGTTCGGAAAAAATATTTCTTCAGTTTATAAAAATGCGAAGGTGTATCATGACGGAAAATGGCTGTTTATTCATGTAAAAACAAAGAAAGATATCTCAGATATTAAAACACTGCTTCTTATCAAAAGAAAACCTGCGAAATAGTTTTTATAAAATAATAAATTGATAGATAAAAAAATATGCAATTAAGATTTAATAAAACTTTAGCTATGCGATATAAAAGCCAATCTCAAGCAATAAGAGTGATGACTGAAAGTTGGGTAAAAAACGAAATTTTTTGTCCAAATTGTAGTAGTACTTTATATGAATATCCAAACAATAATCCAGTAGGAGATTTTTATTGCAAATGCTGTTCTGAAGATTATGAACTAAAAAGTAAAAGAGATTCAATAGGTAATAAAATTGTCAATGGTGCATACGAAACGATGATTGAAAGATTACAAAGTGAAACTAATCCAAACTTTTTTATTCTTAACTATAGTGTAAATACTAGTGAAGTAATAAATTTTGTAGTTATCCCTAAACATTTTTTTGTTCCTGAAATAATAGAAAAAAGAAAACCCCTTGCACCAAAAGCGATACGCGCTGGCTGGGTAGGTTGCAATATTATTCTAAAAAGTATTCCGCAAACTGGTAAAATATTTTTTGTTCACAACAAACAAATTGAGCCGAAAGAACAAGTGCTTGCCAATTGGAAAAAGACTTTGTTTTTGAGAGAAGAGAAAGAAATCTCAACAAAAGGATGGTTGCTTGATGTAATGCGGTGTGTTGATAAAATTGGTAAAAGAGAATTTATGCTAGACGAGGTATATGTTTTTGAAAATGAATTAAGTCGATTGCATCCAGAAAATAAACACATAAGAGATAAAATTAGACAGCAATTACAATTCTTACGAGATAAAGGTTATTTGAATTTTGCATCTCGTGGTTATTATCGACTTTTATAAAACTATGGCTATAAATCTGTCACCAAAATTAGCAAAAATTATTTTACAATTTAATCCTTTCATAAGATTAAAAGTAATGTGTCTAGGATATAGCGAAGATTTGGAGAACTTTACCGAGCTTGTATGGGAAGATGATAAATATCTGGACTTCAAGGACAAAATAACATACCCTAAATTTCAATTATGGTATGTTTAACATAATTTTTTTAACTAAAAAAAAACCCGCGAAATAAATTTTCAATCTTCTCTGTCCAAGGCAGATCCGCATCTGGCGGAAATTTACAATTATCAATCGACAATCGAAATTACTTTTTAAATTTGATATTATCTAATTGTGTATCTGATAATAACCATATTTAAAGTAGACAGAATTTAAAAATTAAGAATGAAGAATAAGAAAAATTTGAAATTTGATAAAAACCTTATAGCACCCTGCGGGATGAACTGCAGAATCTGCAGTGCGTATCTTGCACTCAAATATGATATAAAGAAAAAGGGCGTCAAGATGTCTTATTGTATGGGCTGCAGAGCAAGAGATAAAGAATGCGCATTCCTAAAGAAGAAATGCAGCAGTACAAAAAATATCTTAAATAAAAAAATCGAATATTGTTTTGAGTGTAAAGGTTTTCCCTGCGAAAGATTAAACGGTCTTGATAAACGTTATAGAGAAAATTACAAAATGAGCATGATAGAGAATTCAAGATATATTAAAAAACATGGAATTGAAAGGATTATAGAAAAAGAATATGAAAAGTGGAAGTGTAAAAAGTGTGATGAAGTAGTCTGCTGTCATAACGGGGTTTGTTTTAATTGCGATTTAGAGAGACTTAAAATGAAAAGGAGAGAGAAGAAGTATAGGTGGGATGAGTAGAACTATAACCATTATGCGGGACCTTCGGGTCTTGCTTGTTTCATTCTGTCGGGGAGAGACTCTGGGTTACATTTCCAAATTTGTTTTTTGAGGTGTGTTTTCGCAGCTATTAAAGTTTTTTCATAATCAAGCTCTCTTAGAGAGCCTTCTTCTAAAACAACCACTTTTTTCAATTCAAGATCAACAATCGTATTTGGTCCTAAATAAGCCCTAATTAATTGAGCATCGGACATACCTCCGTAAATAATTTCGTAAGGATTTACTGCTGTTCCAGCTATTTTTTCTGCTTCAGCAGTAATGAGAATTGATAGATCAGGGGGAGTTTCTAGAGCTTGCTGATTATCAGCACATAACCAAATATAACTAGGAGATATTCGAATATCAAAAAGCTGGAGTTACAATATACATATATGATGTATTTTGATCATCTGATAATAATCCGTCTATTCTTAAAGTACCTGAATCAGCAATATAGTATCTTCTATTTTTGATATTCGTTTCATGAGCTTCACCTGCATTAATATATAAATAATTATAAGTTATTGGATTATATAAAGTTACCTGGAATCCACGGTGATCATTTAAAAGATCAAATCTAGCAGCTGCCACAATTTTAATAACTTGTTGCGTTATAATGTCTACGAATTGGCCGAATTTTTCTTGATCTGGTCTTAAATACACTTCGAAAATGGTTTGGCACATTTGATCATTTCCTTTATAGATTGTACCCCATTCGTAAGTAATACCATAAACAGTTGTATAACCTTCGGTAGTTGACATAGAGTTTAATTGATATTAAATGGAATATAATTCTATCAATTATATAACAAAAGTACAAACGGTCAAGTAGATTTATAGTATATATATCAAACCAGTATAAAAAATTATTGAACAAACACTAATGGTTCAAGACAGAGCCTTGAACCAACACAGGTTAATATTCCCACCCGAGTTAAATACTCCAGACCTCAGTCTTTAACAAATCAATTGACCGTTTACAAAATATGTATCTATCTAAATGTGAAATAACCAAACCCCAGTCTTATTCCACCAAAATTGCATATTAGTGAAATTATATTAAATATAATTGTTTAAAGAGATCATATTATTGTATATATCAAAGGATTTAGCTGTTTTATCTAGAATATAATTACATTACATTACATTTAAAACTTGCTAGAATATTGTTTAATAATAATTTATATAAATTTATTAATTTATAAACATGGCATATAAACCCAAATCATGGAGGGAGAAACTGGCTGACGATAAAAATTTTCCAAAGATAGTAAAGCTTTCGGGAAGGCTTGAAAAGGCGTGGGGAAGCGGTACTTGTGTGATAGCAAAACCAAGAGAAGTAGATGAAATTATGAAAAAGGTGCCGAAGGGAAAACTTATTACTATTAATAAGATTAGGGAAATTTTAGCTAAAAGACATAAGACTACGATAGCTTGTCCAATTACAACAGGGATATTCGCTCGGATTGCAGCTGGAGCTGCGGAGGAAAATGCAATGGAAGGGAAAAGCGACATTACTCCTTATTGGAGAACTGTAAAAGATGGGGGAGTAATTAATGAGAAATATCCGGGGGGACTTAAAGGACAGAAAAAACTGTTGGAGAAAGAAGGATTAAAAGTTATTCAGAAAGGGAGGAAGTATGTAGTTGAGAATTATGAAAAGTATTTAGTTGAGTTAGAATAAATTTTTTAATTCTTCTAAGTTGGTCAAATGTTGAACGTTTGACCTAGTAGGGTTTCCAACAAGGTTAAATGTTTAACATTTAACCATTGTACGCTGTATGCTTTGACATTGAGATTTGTTATTGATAATTTAAATAATATGGATTCTAAAAGTAGTTTTTCAGAAAAGAGAAATTTAGATAAAGTAATATTATTTATTATTCCTGCTTTTGCTACCTTAATAGTATTTGCATTTAAAGCTCCTTTTATTATTTCAATTTTATTGTTTTTCGTTTTACCGTCTTTGTGGCTGTCATTTAGAAATAGAGCAAAAGTCATTAAAGCTCTTTTGTATTCTATTATAGCTATACCGTTAATATTAATAATAGATTATGTAGCAATACTTGATGGAAGCTGGACAATCCCAACTATATTTCAATTTAGAATATTCGGTGTGAATTCGGTAGAAGGTCTGCTATGGGCGATGTTTTTTATGTACTCTATAGTTATATATTATGAAAGTTTCTTTAATATTAAATATAGAAAATTTTCTATTCAGGATACCAAATACGCCTTCTTACTTGTATTTGCCGTATCAGTGATGTTTTTGATAATTTTGAATGTAAATAAGAAATTCCTCGAAATACCTTATATCTATTTAAAAGGAGGAATCGTTTTATTTATAATTCCAATTGCATTACTTCTTATTTTAAAAAAGGAACTATTAAGAAACTTTATTAAAACTGCTTTATACTTTTTTATTATAACATTATTGTTTGAGTTAACTGGAGCGAGTTTTAATCACTGGTATTTTCCAGGTAATCACTTTATTGGCTGGATTTACTTTTCAGGGCACAAAATTCCATTTGAAGAGTTTTTTATTTTTATATTCTTAGGTTCTAGCGGTGTTTTAGCACACTATAAGGTTTTTATAGATCGAAAGGATATGTAATATTTATCCTTCTTCGATATCCGCTCCTAAATTTTGTAATCTTTTTACAATATTTTCGTATCCTCTTTCAATATGTTCTATTCCAGTAATCACGGTTTGTCCGCAAGCTGCTAATGCTGAAATAAGAAGACATGCTCCTTGCCGGACATCGGAGGCTTTTACTTGAATCCCGTTAAGTTTTACTGGACCAATAACGTGAACTGCATTGCAAATTTGCTCTCCTTCTTTTACAGGGAAAAGAGGATCGGTTTTTGATTTTATAAATTTATAATTTGCGCCCATTTTTCCAAGGTCTTCCCAATGTTTCATCCGGTTTGGATAAAGCAATTCAATAACACTGCTTTTTCCTCTAATTTGGGTTAGTAGCGGGGAAAAGAGCACCTGCCATTCAGTTTGGAAATCTGGGAAACGACCGGCTCTTATTTGGGCTGGTTTTATAGTATTTAACTGAGATGGTACAAAGCAGGAATCTTGAGAATAATGTAAAGAAATATTCATTTTTTGTAATACTCCATCCATCTGCTCAAGCTTCATTCTTTTGTAATCTACGTTTTTTATCTCAATTTCAGAATTTGTCGTAAGTGCGGCAGATACCCAAGTTGCAAAATCGTTTCGGTCTGAGATACATTCATATTCTATTCCATGTAATTTCATTTTACCCTTTACAAATAAAGTATCTCCCTTTTGTTTGATATCTGCACCCATTTTTTTTAAAAGTTCAATTACATCAGTGAATTCCGGTTCTGTAGTAACTTCTGTAATTTTGCTAATTCCTTCATTAAATAATGATATTAAGACTGCATTAATCGATACAGAGTAAGATCTTACCGGAACTTTGAAATCAAGTGCTTTATCTGAAACTTTTTTAAATATCAGGGTGTCATTTTTTTGTATACAGGAAATTCCTAACTGCTTAAATGTATCTATTACATAAGCCATTTTACGAGAGCCAATTTGATCACCACCATAATCATCTCTTGTCTTTTCATTCATTACAGTACAATGGCCAAATCTTGAAACTAAAATCGGAATTGCAACTATTCCTCCGCTTGTTGCAAAGAAAATTTCAGAGGGAATTGGTTTAGAATCAGAAACATGCTCAGTATCTGTTCGTAATGTGTTCTTATCCAGCCATTTAATTTTCCCGTCTTGAAGTCTAACTATTTCCACCATTGTTTCACTTGTACCAATTCGTGGAATATTATGAAATTCAAAGACATCGTTTGTAAGAAGCGGGGCAAGGAGATGGCGAATTGCAGCGTTTTTTGCACCTTGAATGCTGACTTTTCCGGAAAGTTTACAAGGTCCGTTAATAATGATTTTTTTCATAGTAGTTTTTGAAATTATAACACTGTTATTTTATTTATTTTTCCTTCGTAACGATTATAATTTTTTCTTTCTTGTTTTATCTAGTCAAATAAATGAAAACTTATTTTTATTATTCTTGTACTTTCATAACCACGGCATGTCGCCATGGCATGCTGAAAATACCCCTGCCGCCAGGCAGGAAAGGTTTTGGAGGTGTTCAAACTTTCCATCCTACGCTGTTGATTTTCAATAGCTACGGAGGATAAACTGACGGTGTAAAAAATGGTTTATCAAAATAACCACCGCATTGAACACTCCCAATCCCCAGTCCTTCACATTAAAATTGCAACTATTAAAACATTAACTTTATAGACATAAATATAATCATTCTGTTCTATATAGAGTTCCATTATTATTTATGCATAGATTTTCATATAAATCTTTCTCATTTTCCCATACATTCAAAGCAGGATTGGATTTTAACTTTTTCATCATCTTAATATGATCACTAAATCCTTTTACTTTTTTAAGCCACATATATCCAAGTCCTTCATTTGAACTTTTCCACTCATCACTATTTAATAACTGATTAGCAACTTTATGAGGATCTTCATGACTGCATTCAAGTTCTACAATAATTCCAACTTTCTCTACATTATTTACACTTATTTCATTAAATCCCTGCTTGTCTTCATAAATAGTACGCGTTTTTTTGAAATGTTCGTCGCTTTGATAGCCGGAATTCTCTAAAAATTTAGCAAGGGTATTTTCTTTATTAAATTTTTCATTATGATAAGGAATATTTAACCGGGTAAAGATTTTCGTAAGAGTTTTAGTATCTTGAAGGGGAAAATCGATCTCATCTTCTTCAACATACCATTTGTTATTTAATTTAGGAATAAAAAATAATTTTTTGAATGAAAACGAAGAACTTTTATTATTTGTTTTTCTAAGCCGTAGTGCTGCTAAGCTTTTATAAAGTTTCCAGTCTTTTGTATCAAAGTAAATATCTTCTTGCTTTATTGTCTTTATCTTTTTAAAGTTTTTCTCTTTTATTCTTTTTAAAAATTCTTTTAATGGAATTTTTAGAATCAGTTTTATTTCTTTCTCTTGTGCCATGATTATGAGTTTAACTCGATTATTTAGTTATATCAAATAGTATTATTAATATTTATTAATTGGTCAAATGTTAAACATTTGACCTAATTGGTATCCAGTGTGGTTAAATGTTCAACATTCAACCAACATTTAGATTTTAAGTACTTTTTGTAATCAAAAAGTACCGTAAAAACTTTTTGGGGTGTTCAAACTTTCCATCTACGCTATCGGTTTTCAACAGCTACGGAGGATAAACTGACGGTATAAAAAATAATCTTTCAAAATAACCACCAAATTGAACACCCCCAATCTCCAGTTTTTCACATTAAAATTGCAACTATTAAAATATTAACTTCATAGACATATATAAAATTATTCGATATGATTTCTGTGTTAACTTATATTTAGAATTAGAATGAAGAATAAACGTTTTAATATTGCATTAATACCGAATAAAGAATTATTTGAATATGCAATTAAGATAAGTAATAATTTATCTAAACTTGGGAAGTATCTTTTTATTCTAGACGGTAAAAACTATTTTCCTCACATTACTGTTTACTCACCAGAGTTCCCCAAAAGAAATTTGAATAAAATTATAAAAAATGTAGAAAAGGTTTCTAAAAATTTAAACCGTTTCAAATAAAATTTACTGAATGTAAGTTTGTCGATGATTATGCGGGGATTGATGTTCAAAGTAGTAAACAAATTTATTCCCTCCATGAGAAAATTATTGATTGTTTAAACAGTTTGAGAGAAGGAGTATTAAGAGATAAGTACAAGAATAAAGATGTTCTTATTAATTTTACTAAAAAACAGATTAATAACATAGAAAAGTATGGATATCCGGATGTAAAAGAATTATATATTCCTCATTTATCCCTTATTAGGTTTGGAAAAGATATTCCAAGTGTTTTGGAGAAAAAATTTAGGTGGGATATTCAAAGCAGTGTAGTTGATAAGATAGGTATATTTGAAATGGGTGATTATGGAACTTGTATTAGATTAGTAAAAGAGTTTGAATTAGGCAATAGATGAATTCCACTATATATATTGTAGTTAGATTGTGCAAGTAATAAACTTATATACTCCAAGTTATAGAGTAAAGGAGTGTATATTATGTTAGAGGCTAACCAGTTTGGAATAGAAGGACAGTTTATAATTAGAGAATATCCTCAGTGTACTGAAGTATACTTACATCATACTTTTGAATCGTTTGTACAGGCTTTGAAAAATGGCAGACCAAGGGTTATTTTACAGTATATAAGAGATTATGAAGTTGAAGATCATGAAGATATACAAATACATTCATATAGAGCTGGTTTTATCGATGGACTAAGAGGCAGAGTGCATATTTATGAAGTAAAAGGGGGTAATATTAAAGGAGCAAGAAAAAGGGTGGCGGGAATATGTCATAAAGGTATATCTGTTTACAGCGGTTATTATGATGTCGATATAAAAACAGGAGATATATATGAAGTTTATCAAGAAGGTAATATTAACCATAGGGAAATTCAAAGCGTGAATTGGTTTGGAGAAGTATCAAGAATATTTGAAAACCTTGAAGATAAAAGACAAGCAACTTTAAATATAACTGCTTATAGAAAAGGGTATATTTTTGTAGATTTTCGAATAGATAAAATACATATGGTTACTATATTAAACTACAGAGATTCAGTATATCAAAAATTATCTAGACTATTTAATTAGTAATTCTGATGTTAATAATTCAGAAGGTAATAGTTTATTATTTTTTGACAATTAATCCTCTAAACGTTAATATATTTCATATAAATAATACTGCCATTTATGCAAAAGAAAAATATCAATTTACTACAAGAAAGAGGAGCTCCACCAACAGCTTGGGAAAGACTCTATGATTGGGCTACAAATACTTGCCGCATTATTGTTATATTAGTAAATTTAGTAGTTATTGGCGTTTTTGTTGCAAGATTTATAATCGAGAGAAGTTTGAATGATGTTAAAGAGGATATTCAAGTTAAAGGAGATGTTTTAAAAAGTCAATTTTCAATTGAGGAAGAGATCCGCTTAATACAAGCTAAAATGACAAGCTATAATCAATTGTGGCAGTTAAGCTCAAATTTTACACCCAGTATAAAAGAAATTAATGATTACATACCTTCTGATATAAAGAATTTATCAGTAAATATGATTAACAACCCCAAAGAAGGTAAAACTTTTGCAGTAAGTGGAGAGTTGGATCGAACAAAGATATCCAGGCTTGAAAATAACCTAAAAGATTCAGAAAACTTTTCTGATGTAACACTTACAGTAATAGAGCGGAAAGATAATACCAGTGATTTATTTAATTTTACTATTAACGCTAAAATTATTTTTTCTAATAAGAGAGAATCTTTAACTACAAATGAGAATACAGAATCCGCAACTGAGGGAACTTTTTAAAACTCCTCAGAGAAAAACATATACAACACTAGTGTTAACTCTCGTAACAGTGGGAGTGTTAATATTTTTTACTATAAGGCCGACTTTTATAAAGATAGCCGATCTTAGAAAGGAACTGAAGGATAAGAAAACTTTTTTAGAAAGAATAGATAAAAAGCAAAGAAACCTTAATTATCTTATAGATGAAAAAGCTTCTTTCACGAATGAATTGGATATTTTTTCAAAGAATTTGCCTGAAGAAATAAAAGGGGGTTTTATAGTTGCTAATTTATCAGAGATAGCAAATTTGCAGAATGTAGATTTTTTAAGTATAGAATTTAGTGAAGAAATTGAAGAAGAGGAAGAGATTGTATTTGATTATGCAAGTAATATTAAGAAGGTTGATATAAAAATTAATCTTGCAGGAAGTTATAATGATCTTGAAAATTATATAGAATTCTTAGAAAGGTTTCCAAGAATTTTTGATATTAGGAACATCAGCTATTCGAATGAAGATTTATTAGATTATGAAGGAGATTTGGATGATTATAAACCAATAAATTGTTCTGTTGATATGTATACATTTTACTGGATAAATGAGATTGAAAGCAAAGAAGTTCAAGAATAAAATTATTTTATGTATTTAAATATATGTCACGTCAATGGGCGAATATAATTGTTCTCACTGTTATAGTACTAATTGTGTTTTCAGCATGGGAAATTTATAAGACATTTTCCAAATCAAAAGACACAGGAGAATATGAGCAGTATGCAACTAGTATATCAAAATATTTTGATGAAGATCTTTTAATAAGCATAAAGAAACTTCAAGATGAAAAGGTGTTAATTAAGGATGAAGATATTGCTCCTAAGTAGTAGTTATTGCCTGAACAGCAAAGAATACTGCAATTGACAAAGTTATATTTTTGTGGTATTGTAAATGACGTTTATTGTGAGCCTATCCAATTTGATATCAAAATTTATAATATCTACAAAAATTCAGATAAAATATAATTAATATACGTACTAGGTGAAAAGGTACGTATTTTTTGGGTTTTAAGATAATACAAGTTATATAACAATTATGCATAAAGATAAAGTAAATCTCTCAAATTATAAACTGCACGAATTTCCTATAAATTTAATTGAAGCCCAAATATTATCATATAATGAATTCTTAAAAAAGGATTTGAACAGGCTTTTTCAGGAAATTTCCACTATTGAAGACTACACAGGAGAATCCTGGCTAATGGAATTTGGTAATATCCGTTTGGGTAAACCCAAGTATTCGGCTAAAGACGCACAGCGTTTAGGACTTTCATATGAAGCATCTTTATATGTAAAAGCTAAGCTTATTAATAAAAGAAGCGGAGAGATTAAAGAGCAGGAACTTTTTGTAGCAGATCTTCCACTAATGACCAAAAGAGGAAGTTTTATAGTAAACGGTAATGAAAGAGTAGTTGTAATGCAGCTGGTAAGAGCAGAAGGTATACTCTTTGTGAAGTCAAAAAAGATAGAAGATAACTTTATTGTAAAATTAATACCTCAAAGAGGGAAATGGCTGGATTTTGAAATAAGCAAGAAAGGTGTTATGTCTGTACAATTAGTAAATAAGAGGCCAAAGATCCTTCTTACTACTTTATTAAAAGCTCTTAATTTTGGAGGAAATGATTCAATAAAAGCGTTGTTGTCTGATGTGGATACTGGAGAAATAAAGTTTGTAGATAGAACTTTGAAAGCAGATACTACTAGGAGCAGAGAAGAAGCACTTATAGATATTTACTCTAAACTTAGACCAGAGGACTCAATTAATTTAGAAGGGGCTAAATCATTAGTTGAAAATATATTTTTCAATCCAAGGAGATTTTTTCTCGGCAGGATTGGGAGATATCAATTAAAGAAAAAACTGGGGATAAATATGAAGGACAGCGAGGAGAATTATGTTCTTAGGAAAGAAGATATCATTGCTATAATCAGAGCTTTAATTAAGTTAAACAATGCCCAGATCAAACCTGATGATATAGATCATTTAGCAAATAGGAGGGTAAGAGGAACTGGGGAGCTTATAGCTGAAAGTATGAGGGAGGGTATGCTGCAGATGGAAAAAAATATAAGAGATAGGATGAGTACTTATGGGGCGGATGAATTGATTACTCCTTCTCGTTTAGTAAATACAAGACCTATAACTGGGGTTTTAAATCATTTTTTCGGAAGCAGCAGTTTATCGAGATATATGGATCAGGAGAATGTATTAAGTGAGCTTAGTATAAAAAGGAGAGTAACATCTGGTGGAGAAAAAGGGCTTACAAAACAAAGTGCAACTTTCTCTGTAAGAGATGTCCATGGATCGCATTACAGCAGGTTTTGTCCAGTGGAAACACCAGAAGGACCTATGATTGGTATTGTTACCCATTTAGCAATTTATGCAAGGATAAATGAATTTGGTTTTATCGAAGCCCCTTATGTAAGAATTAAAAATAAAGTGAAATGTGTTAAAAACGAGCTATTAGGTAAGATATTAAGTGAGGGTATTAAAAAAGGATCAAATACGATATATAAGAAAGGGCAAGATATAACAGAAAAAGAAGCGGGTAAAATAGCCGCATTAAATCTCGAAAGCATAAAGGTAAATCCATATGTAACAAATGAAATAAAGTATTTTACTGCAGACCAAGAATCAAATTTTAATATGGGACCTGCAACAGTTGATGTAGATAAAAGCGGAAATATCCTGAATACTTCTGTTTTTGTACGCATTAAAGGTAGTTATAGGAATATACCTTCAAATGATGTGGATTATATAGATGTAAATCCTGGGCAAATAGCAGGACTTGGTCTTGCACTGATTCCTTTTGCTGCTCATGATGATCCAACAAGAACATTAATGGGATCAAATATGCAAAGACAAGCTGTTCCTCTTTTAGATCCGACTGCTCCAGTTGTATGTACAGGATATGAGAGACTTATTGCAAAATCATCTATGCGGGGATTATTTGCAGATGATGATGGCGAGGTAACAGCATGCGATGCAGAAAAGATAGAAGTTAAGTATAAAAATAATAAGAAAAAGATAAAGTACAAATTAGATAAATTTGTAAGAACTAATCAAAATACATGTTTTACTCAGATTCCAAGGGTTAAAGTAAAAGATAAATTTAAAATGGGAGATCTGTTAGCAGATGGTCCTTCTATGGATCATGGGGAGCTGGCTTTAGGGCAAAATATACTTGCTGCATATATGATTTATGAGGGATATAATTATGAAGATGCTATAATAATTTCCGAAAGATTAGTTAAGGATGATGTCTTAACATCTGTTCATATTAGCGAATATGTTAGAGATATACGGGAAACTAAACTTGGGCCTGAGCAGATTACAACTGATATTCCAAATGTAAGTACTTTTGCATTGAGAAATTTGGATGAAGGCGGGATTGTTAGAGTTGGCGCAAGAGTTGAACCACGGGATATCCTAGTCGGCATAATCGCACCTAAAGGTGAAACAGAACTAACTGCTGAAGAAAAATTGCTTAGAGCTATATTTGGTGAATATGCTAGAGATGTAAGGGATAATTCTTTGAGACTTCCTCATGGAGAAAAAGGAATTGTTATAGATACTCAAATTCTTGAGAAAGATGGAGGAGCAAAGCTTTCTCCCGGAGTAATAAAACAAATAAAAGTATGGGTTGCCCGTACTCATAAGATATCAATTGGAGATAAACTTACTGGAAGACATGGTGATAAAGGGTGTATAAGTAAAATTCTTCCGGTTGAGGATATGCCTTATTTAGAAGATGGTACTCCAGTAGATATCATTTTATCTTCACCTTCACTTATTAAGAGAATGAATATTGGACAGCTCAAAGAAACTCATATTGGAAGAATTGCTGAACAGCTGGGTATAAGGATAGAAGTCCCAATATTTGCAAATACGGATGAAGGGAAACTTAAAAAGTATGCTGAAAGTAAAAATAAGAAAATTAATTGGGATTCAAAAGTAGATATATACGATGGTAGAAACGGAATAAAATTTCCAGAAAAGATAGTTGTTGGTCCAAGGTATATATTAAAATTAAAACATTTAGCAGATGATAAAATTCATGCAAGATCTACTGGGCCTTACACAATGGTAACGCAGCAGCCGTTAGGAGGAAAAGCTCAATTTGGAGGACAAAGGTTTGGAGAAATGGAAGTGTGGGCACTCGAAGCTCATAATGCACCAAATGTACTACAGGAAATGCTGACTATTAAATCTGATGATGTCATAGGCAGGGCTGATGCTTACAAGGCTATAATACAAGGACAAAAGGTTGAACCGCCAAATGTTCCAGAATCTTTTAAAGTTCTTATATCCGAGTTAAGATCTTTAGGATTAAATCTTGAAATGCTAGAAGGGGAAGAAAAGAAGAAAGAAAATAAAGAGAAGGGAAATTTAAAAGAAAAACAAGCGCATTAATTAGCTAAAAACATTTTAATTTGAAAGATAATAAATATGTTAAAAAATTTTAAAAGTTTAAAATTGACTTTAGCTTCTCCAAAACAGATTTTGTCATGGTCTTTTGGGGAGGTGAAAAAAGCTGAGACAATTAATTATAGAACGCAAAGAGCTGAAGTAGAGGGATTAATGTGCGAGAAGATATTCGGGCCTACAATGAGTTATCAATGTTATTGCGGTAAGTATAAAAAGATTAGATATAAGGGGATAATTTGTGATAAATGTGGAGTTGAAGTGACACATAATAGAGTTAGAAGAGAAAGAATGGGACATATTGTTCTTTCAGCACCTATTGTCCATACTTGGTTTTCTTATGGGATTCCAAATAAATTATCTTTAATGCTAGATATACCTAAAAAGCAGCTTGAAGCTGTAATATATTTTGCTCGGTATGTTGTTATAGATATTGATCCAAAAAAGCAAAAGAAAGCAAAACATGATACTGAAGCTAAAATGAAATCTGAATTGAATAAAATTGAAGAAAGTCTTCAAAAAGAGATAAATGAGAAAAAAGCTGAATTTAAAAAGGGAACAGAGAAAATGCGGAAAGACGGGAAAAAAGGATTGTTGATAGAGTCATTAAAAAGAAAAGAAGATATTGAAATCGCGAAATTAAAAGAACTATATATGCGAAAACAGTTAAAATTAAAGGAAAAATATCAAAATATCATTACACTTATAGAAAAAACGAAAACAGGCACTGTAATTTCTGAAGAGCAGAATAATGATTTAGTTGAAGTTAATGCAAAATTTTATAAGATCCAGATGGGAGCTGAAGGGATTAAAGTATTGTTATCTTCGTTAGAATTAGATAAAGATATTAAAAAGTTGAAAAAAGAAAAATATGAGTCAAGATCAATAACAAAACAAAGAAAACTAATAACTAGAATTAGAATTTTAGAAGGACTTAGCAATAACAATATCTCTCCCGAATGGATCGTAATGAGTATGATTCCAGTAATACCTCCTGCTTTAAGGCCAATTATACAACTGCCCGGCGGAAGATTTGCGACGTCGGATTTGAACGATTTATATCGCCGAGTAATAAATAGAAATAATCGATTGAAAAGATTAATGGATTTGGGTGCTCCGGAAATTATCTTGAGGAACGAAAAAAGAATGCTTCAGGAGGCTTGTGACGCATTAATTGATAATAGTCATAGACAAGGACGCCCGGTTTTAAATTCGAGAGGCCAGCCATATAAATCTTTATCAGATATACTAAGAGGAAAACAGGGCAGATTTAGACAAAATTTATTAGGTAAAAGAGTGGATTATTCAGGCAGGGCTGTTATTGTGGCAGGACCGGAATTAAGTCTGTACGAATGCGGTATACCGAAAGTAATTGCTTTAGAATTATTTAAACCTTTTGTAATCCGTGAAGTTATAGCAAAAGGCTTATCACCAAATATAAAAAGTGCAAAAAATTATGTTGAAGAAAAATCAAATGAAATCTGGGATATACTTGAAGAAGTGATTAAAGAAAGACCGGTACTTTTAAATAGAGCACCGACTCTTCATAGACAGGGAATTCAAGCATTTTTTCCAGTTTTAACTGAAGGAAATGCTATACGTATTCATCCAATGGTATGCAAGGGTTTTAATGCTGATTTTGATGGGGATCAGATGGCTGTTCATCTGCCTCTTTCTGAAAAGGCTATAAAGGAAGCATTAGACAGGATGATGCCGGACTCAAATATGCTGCTTATGGCAAACAGTAATCCTGTTGTAAATGTAAATAAAGATATATCTTTAGGTTTGTTCTTATTAACTAAATTAGATGAAGATAATAAGGAAGTTAAGGTTTTTTCAAATAAGGAAGATGTTAGAAGAGCTTTTGATCTTGGTATCATAGTTGCAAATGAAAAAATTAAAGTTGTTATAAAAGAAGAATTAATTGAAACATGTATAGGAAGAATAATTTTTAATGAAGCGTTTCCCAAAGACTACATATTTATAAATAAACAGGTAAGTCAGCAGGAAGTTAGCGCGATAGTTTCCCAGTGTTTTAAAGATTATGGCAAAGATGTTACTGTTAAAATCCTGGATCACTTTAAAACAATTGGGTTCAAATATGCGACGTTGCTTGGTTTCTCAGTTTCAATGGATGATTTTGTTATTAGCGATAAGAGAGAAGGCTTATTGGATAATGCAGAAAAGCAAATTCAAAAACTTAATGAAAGTTTTGCAAATGGATTATTGACTGAAGAAGAGAGAAAATCATTGTCAGAAGAAGTTTGGATGAAAGTAACAGAAGAAATATCTGATTATACTTGGCAGGAGTATGAACAAAAAAGTATTATAGTTAACTTAGAAAAATCTGGAGCATATCCTGTTAAAAATTCGACTAGACAAATATCTGCAATTAGAGGATTAATTCTCGATCCATTAGGTAATATTGTAGAATTACCTTTAAGGTCGAATTACTTTTTGGGGTTGACTTCACTTGAGTACTTTGTAGCGGCAAGAGGTACTAGAAAGGGTCTAACAGATGTAGCATTAAAAACAGCTTTGAGTGGATATTTAACTAGAAAAATGATAGATGTATCTCATGATGTTATTACACGAATTGATGACTGCAAGGTAAAAGAAGGTGTACCTGTTAGAGCTTCTGATAATAGAAGACTAAGTTTTGCAAGCAGAATTACAGGAAGATGGACAGCTAAAGAGATAATTAATAAAAAGACGGGAGAAGTATTACTAAAAGCAAATGAAGAAATTACTGAAGAGGGAGCATCGAAGATTGTAAGCTTTGGTATAGGAGAAGTTATTGTTAGATCTCCCCTAACGTGTGCAGCAGAAGAAGGAATCTGTTGTAAATGTTATGGTTATAATTTAGGTACAAAAAAGTTGGTAGAAAAAGGAATGGCAGTTGGCGTTATAGCAGGACAGGCAATGGGAGAGGCAGCTACTCAACTGACGTTGGACTCAAAACACTTGGCTGGAAGAGCAGGAACTGATATTACCCAAGGGTTGCCTAGAGTAGAGGAATTATTTGAGGCTAGAATTCCCAAAGGTATGGCTGTCTTATCTGAAATAGACGGGAAGGTAAAGTTAATAAAGGATAAAGAAGATAATGTCCGGGTTGTAAAAGTGATATCTAAAAAGAAGGAATCAAAAGAATATAAAATTGAATCGGGAGATAAATTGATACAGAAAAAATCAGGAAATGTAAGTGAGGGTACTCCTTTGATGAAAAGGAAATCAGGAAGAATTGAAAAAGCTTTGTATGAGGGCGAATTAAAAATTAAAGGTAAAAATTTAACCCTTGAAGGGATTAAATATGAAGAAGCTGCGTATAAAGTAAACCCTGATGATACAATTGTAAAAGAGAATGATATTATAAAAAAGGGAGACCCATTAACAGCTGGGTCTGTTGATCCTAGACAAATAAAAGCGTTAAAAGGATTAACGGAAGCCCAGAAGTATATAATTGATAATATCCAGGATACGTATGGTTTGCAGGGTATATCACTTGATGATAAACATGTGGAAGTTGTAGTTAGAAAAATGGCATCTTTAGTGATGATAGAGGATGCTGGAGATAGTAATAATCTGCCGGGAAGCTATATGGATTATTATCAGGTAATAGAAGAAAATCGTAATTTAAAGAAGAAAAATAAAAGAATTATTAAATTTTTACGCAGGTTACTCGGAATTACAGCTACCTCAATAAATACTGCCAGTTTCTTATCAGCAGCTAGTTTCCAGGAGGTTGTAAGGGTATTATCTGATGCTGCTTTGGTAGGTAAAATAGATAATTTGCGGGGTTTGAAGGAAAATGTTATTATTGGGCGCCCTGTCCCGCTTGGCGAGTATTTGAGATAAGTTTTTTATGATATAATTGAGAGTATATTAACTTCATATTATAATACGAAGTAAATATGATTTAACTAAGCATATTTTAATTAATTTGCTTGGAATTATGAATTATTAATTCTTAATTTTTAATTATGGCTAGAATATCGCAGTTAGTTAAAAGAGGAAGAAAGCCAAAAAGAGGTAAAGTCCGATTTAAAGGAATGTCTTTTTCTGAAACTACAAAATATAAAGCATTACAGATAGATTATAATGCTTTAACAAATAAGTTTTCTAAAAGAAGCAGTCCCTTTAGAAGAGGTGTATGTTTAAAGGTATATACTGCAACACCAAAAAAGCCTAATTCTGCGTTAAGAAAGGTTGCAAAGATAAGACTTTCTAATAAGCAGGAAATTATTGCACACATTCCAGGAGAAGGTCATAATTTGCAAGCTCACTCAGTAGTACTTGTTAAAGCTGGCCGTTCGAAGGATTTACCAGGTGTAAAATATCAAGTAGTAAGAGGAGTGTATGATACAGCTGCAGTAGAAGGAAGAAAACAGGCGAGATCTATTTATGGAGCTAAAAAACCTAAATAATTATAAATTATAAATATGAGAGGTAAACAATCAAAAAAAAGAAAAATAAAAGAAGAAGGTGTTTATAAAAGTTTAGTCGCATCTAAATTTATCAATAAACTTATGAAATCTGGTAAAAAGATGTTGGCTGAAAAGATTTTCTATAAATCCATGGATATTTTAAAGAAGGATTTAAAGGGTGATCCGCTTGTAATCCTTGAGAAATCTCTTGAAAATATAAGACCCAAATTAGAAGTTAGAGCAAGAAGAGTAGGAGGAGTAAATTACCAAATACCGCTTCCTATACCTGAAAATAGACAAATTGCTGTTGCTATTAAATGGATAATAAAAGGAGCTAAAGAACGAAGGAAGGATAAGGAATTTTATGTTGCTTTAGCTGAAGAATTAAAGGATGCATATAAGAAAATGGGATTTGCTTATAGAAAGAAAGAAGAAACTCATAAGATGGCTGAAGCTAATAAAGCTTTTGCTCATTTTCAATGGTAAAATATTCTCATTTTTAATATTTATTCCATCTATGAAATTAGTTTAAATCCTATTATTAGGTTGGTTATGAGTGATCGGGTATCGAGGATCAGGTATCAGGTACGAATTACCCGTCACTAGTTACCAGCTACCGGTTACCGATTATAAGTTCCCAGCTATATTATTTATCTTGTCTATACTTTTATTTAATTCTTCCCTGATTTTACTATTTTCTAAATTCACAATGGCCGGTTTGCAGATAATAACTAACTGAAGGGAATTTCCTATTTCTTCTATCTTTCTCCTTAAAAATTCTCTAATTATTCGTTTAATTTTATTTCTAACTGTTGATTTTCCAACTTTCTTGCTTATCACTATACCTGCCTGTGGACAGTTTATTTCATTATTTATTAAATAAAGTATCACAAAGTAGTTATTATGAATTGCTTTTCCTCTAGAAAATATTTTTTTGAAATCATTTTTTTGAATTTTATTCTTTTTTGGGAGCATAAAATTGACAATAAATTATAAGCATTATATATTATAAATTAAATGTATATTTACCTCAATCAAGGTATTTTATCTATAGCCTGAGTGAGGTTATATCAGGTTAGTTATTAAGTATACATAATTATTTTATTTAATAATTATTTTAAATCTCCTATGAAAGACAGATTAAAAATCAAAAAATTAGTAGAAGAAGCAAATATTAAATCCAAAGGTTTCTTTGAAAAATTTATTCAAAGTTATCTTCTAGTATTTTTAACAGTAGTATCTATTTCAGGGCTTGGTTATATGCTTTTCAAGGAAGTACAGTATATTATAGCAAGTGCAGAATGTCCTGAAGTTTTACAGACTACTATAAATGTACCTGTTGAACTAGATGCAGATAATTATGTAGCGGATAATATAATAAACTGCAGTGTAGTAGATATACATATCGGAAGTACAGGTACTTTGAGGATACTTCCTCACATAGCTGATAATTCAAGTCATACAGATGATTTCGGATTAGTGATACAAGCGAAAAGTTTTACAATAGATGGAGGAGGGATACTTGACTTGGAAGGGCAGGGTTATGATGCAGGACAACAGGTAGCACATACTGGATCAGGAAAGAGCAGTAAAACTGAAGGAACATGTTTAGGAGGAACATGTGGAGGAAGCGGGGGAGGACATGGGGGGGCTGGTGGAAGAGGAGATCCGGATTTAGAAGAACAATCAGGAGCGGCTGGACAATCATATGGGAATGAACAAAGTCCAATAACTTTGGGTAGCGGAGGAGGAGAAAGTGCAACAGCAGCTGTTGGAGGAAAAGGTGGAGGAGCTCTAAAACTAGAAGTGACTAATGCCTTTACATTAAATGGTATATTGAAAGCTAACGGGACAAATGGAAATATAGCAGGTAATTCAGGAGCAGGGGGAGGAGCAGGTGGAAGTATATGGATAGAAGCAGGATCATTTGCTGGAAGCGGAAATAGTGAAGCTAAAGGTGGAAATGGTGGAGATACGGTAAAACATGGAGGAGGAGGAGGAGGAGGAAGGGTAATTATGAGATGCCAAACTGCAAATACATTTTCTGGATCAGCTAGTGTATTACAGGGTAGTGGAGGAATACAAGATGGGCAGGTAGGAACAATAATAGGGCCGTCATGCTATCCGAATGTTCCTACAAATTTAAAACAGTACGAATTGACAAGCAGTGATCCTTATACATTGACAGAAATAGCCGATAATGGCACAACTAAAAAAGGGACTGTAGTTTTTAAATTCAATATTAGTGATATAGAAAATCCTTCTGTGTTGTACCCTCAGATAGAACTGCGAGAACAGGATCAAGAATTTTTAAACACAGCTACACATACAGGAAATAGTGTAAATTATGCTGGAACCCCTATCGAGGCTAGTATAACAGTAAGTAATATAGTAAAAACAAAAGAATACAAATGGCAGGCAAGGGTGAAAGATGATAAAGGAGTATATAGCAGCTGGGTAGAATATGAAACCGATCCATCTGAACCAATCGATTTTATAAGACTTGGAGATCCTGCGAATATTGTTCCTATTAGTGGTAGTTCACAATCAGGTACAGTGAATACAGTTCTAACGAGTCCATTTATAGTAGAAATACGGGATGGTGCAAATCATCCAATACCAAGTGAGGCTGTAACATGGCAGGTAAAGGCTGGAGAAGGGACATTAGATGAGGATGGGATAGGAGAAGGCTGGGTTAGTGATCTTGTAACAAATACTGGGTTGGATGGCAGAGCTCAGGTTTTTCTAAAACTTGGTACGGTATCTGGAACAAGCAATAATTTAGTTGAATCAGTTAAAACAGGCGCTGCAGGTTCTCCTGCAAGTTTTACAGCTAGTGCAAATGCAGGCGCACTTGATCATTATTATGTAGATGTTCCAAACGTTTCTTTAAAAGATACTAATTTTACAGTTGAGATAGAAGCAAGAGACCAGTATGACAATTTAGTGACTAGTGCAACTAATCAAGTTAGTTTGGCTGATGTAACACATACTGATGACTGTTCTGGATCAGATGCAGCAGGTACACTTGACATTACAACAGCAACATTAGTAAGTGGAGTAGTTAGTGTTACAAACGAACAGTATGATACAGCAACTTCAATTGAGATAAAAGTGACTGGTGAAAACAAAATAGGTTGTTCAGATGTAATAAATGTTGTGAATGCTTTTGGAAGTTGTTTTGGTGTTGATAATGTTCCTGGAAGTTTAAATATAACAGTAGATAAATCTTTTACTGCAGAAGCGAGTAATGGAGGAGTAATTAACTGTGATCAGATAGATTTAACGTTTAGTAATTCTGTCACAATATCTCTTTTAAGTAATCAAGATATAAATTTAGGAGTAATGTTGATTGCGAAAAGTTTAGATATAGATACAGGAGTAATAGTAACAGGAAAAGGAACTGGATATAGACGTCAGGGATGTTCGGATACTCAGTATACAAATTATAATGATTGTATAAGTCATGAAAAGGTGTGGTATTCTGGTGGACCCGGAGGTGGAACTTTACATACCGAAGAAGGCGGAAGTTATGGAGGTTATGGATTATGGCAGACTGATTCAGATAAGATATATGGAAGTATTTTCTCGCCTGATGATTTAGGAAGTGCAGGGAGTACAACAAGCTCAACTTATGCAGGATGGGGAGGAAACGGTGGAGGCGCTATTAAATTATCTGTGACAAATACTTTAACAATAGACGGAACAGTAACTGTAAGTGGGAATGATGGTAATTCGGCTAATGCTTGTGGTAGTGGAGGAAGCGGGGGGAGTGTGTGGATAGATACAACTACTATAGCAAGTGCAGGTAGTGGTACGATAATATCAAATGGAGGGGGTGGTTGTCATGGATTAATGGCAAATGGAGCAGGTGGTTCGGGTGGAAGAATAGCTGTGTATTATACAACAAATAGTGGATTTAGCTTAAATGTAACTCATATTCAAGCAAGAGGGAATACAAATCCATTTAGTACACATGCTGGAGCTGGAACAATATATATTGAGCATAAAGGTACACATGAAAGTCATAAGGGTGATTTTTATGTGGATAATGCTGCATATACTGATAATGGAGGCTGGCCTGAGGTCCAAGCTGGTGTGGTTTCTGGTGATTATGAATTTAATAAAATAGAACTAACTGGAAAGGGTCATGTTGATTTCTTAGGTGGTAATCTGACTATTCCTAATAATAATGTATTGCAGGGAGAAACTAACTGTATTTTGGATTCGTATGGTACTGTTCATCTTCCAGATACAGTAACAATTAATGAGGTAACTTTAGGTATAAGAGGAGATTTGTGGTCAATAACTGATAATGCGGTTACTTCAAATATGAATATAACAGTTGGAAGTACTGGAAAATTTAATTTATATGCAGGAGCATGGGGTAGCGTTGGAGGTTTATATAGTTTTGATTCTGTTGATGTATTAACCGGTGGATATTTATTATTATCAAGTTATGATAATTTAGATTCAAACTGGGATAATGATTATGGAGTTAAATTAGAAGCAAATAGTTTAACAGTAGCAAGCGGAGGTTACGTATCAGCAGATGGACTGGGCTACGATAAAGACAGGGGGCAGGGAGGAGGGACAGCAAATACAGCAGAAGGGGGAAGTCATGGAGGTTATGGGAGTAATCAAACAAAAAGCAGCAAGATATATGGAGATGTTCACACACCGGAGGATGTAGGTAGTGGAGGAGGTACAACAAGTTATACATATCAAGGGTATGGAGGACGTGGTGGGGGAGCTATGAAATTAGATATAACTACATTAATAAATAATGGTACGATTACATCAAATGGAGGGATTGGCTTATGTATATGGGCAGCTTGTGGAAGCGGTGGAAGTGGAGGAAGTATCTGGATTGAGTCAACAACAATTTCTGGGAGTGGTGTTGTAACAGTGAATGGTGGTGAAGGATTGAAAGGACTTATGGGACATGGAGGAGGTGGTGCTGGTGGAAGAATAGCACTTTATTATCAGATAAATAGTGGATTTAATATAGATGTTTCGCATATCCAATCAAGAGGAAATAAAAATCAAGATGCTACGCCAATATATGCAGGACCTGGGACTATATATATAGAACATACAGGAGTTCATCAAAACCTAAAAGGAGATTTATATGTCGACAATAATAGTCATGATTTCTTACAAGCTGGATTAGTGGAAGGGAGTTATGAGTTCAATAAAATTGAACTTACAAAATATGGACATATAGATATCTTAGGTTCAGGTAGTATATTGACAGTATCAAGCGGGAGTAAATTGACAGGAGATACGACTAAACCAAATTTAGCAGTTTGGGGGACATTTAATTATACTGGGGGTGATGAATTATTTATCAATAATATAGATCTTCATATAAGAGGAGAGATCACAGGTGTAACAGATTTTACAATAGCTAATTTAGCTATCGGTGAGATGACGTTGTATGCAAATACGTGGGCGCATACCGGAAGTTATACATTTGAGAATGCGACTATTAAAAGTACAGGTACATTGACGATAGTGCCATATGATAATCTTGATTCGAATTGGACAAATGATTATGGAGTGACGTTAAATTTGGAAACAATAGAGATACAATCTGGAGGTGTAGTTAATGCAGATGCAAAGGGATATGGGGATAGAGGACCTGGGTATGTAAATACAGATAGAGGAAGTGGATATGGAGGATATGGAAATAATTGGGTTAGTATAGGGGGTAGTCCATATGGAGATGTTTACGAACCTGTAAATCTAGGAAGTGGATATGGAGGAGGGGCTTTAGAGATAGAAACAGACAACATTGTAAATCATGGAATAATAACAAGTAATGGACGTTCAAGCAATGCAGATATAGCCTATGGTGGTAGCGGAGGAAGTATAATTATAAATACTAAGAGTTACATAAACGATGGGACAATAAGAGCAAATGGGGGTGATGGGAAGTGGTATCATTATAATAATGGATCTGGAGGAAGAATAGCTATTTATTATGAGGAAGGGACAGTAGAATTGGATAAATTAGAAGCTTATGGAGGAGATAGTGAATCTCTTTATATAGGAGGACCTGGGACAATTTATGTAGAACATATAGGAGTAGATGCTCAAAGAGGAGGAGAATTGTATGTAGATAACAATAATTTAAATGGAAGACAAGCTGGAATTTTAGAAGGTACGTACGAATTTAAAAAGGTATCCTTAACAAGATATGGACATTTGGATGTGCTTGGAGAAGGAACTGGATGTACAAATGTCCAGTATAAAACTAAAGCAGAGTGTGAGGCAAATGGAGGAACATGGGACGGTGGATCGCTTGTTACAGTAACAAGCAGTAATGCATTAGTTGGAGATACGACTATGCCGGATCTAACATTATATGGAACATTTAATGGTCCAGCAAATATAAATGTAAATGGTGTTGATGTAGGTATAAGAGGAGATATATTAGGAGTAACAAATATAAATGTAGGAACAGAAGGAGCGTTGAAACCTGGAGGATTTACTCTATATGCGCATACATGGATACATGATGCAAGTTATCAATATACATTTGGAGATGTGAATATTGGCTCAAATGGAACTTTTAACCTGGTAGGTTACGATAATTTAGACACAAACTGGACGAATGATTATGGAGTTGCATTGAATTTAGCCAATCTGAAAGTAGATAGTAGTGGATTAGTAACAGGTACAGGATTAGGATATAGATCACAAAGTGGTCCCGGTGCAGGTACATATGGAGGGAATGGTGCAGGTGGTGCAGGTTATGGTGGTTATGGAGGATATGGAGAACAAGGTGGACTAACGCCATCCCCTGGAGGAGTTCCATATGGGGATGTATTTGAGCCAGATGATTTAGGAAGTGGTGGAGGAAATGCACCTGGATTAGGGTCGGTAGGAGGTGGAGCTATGAAGATAATAGTAAGCAGTACGTTAGAAGTTAGTGGAATTATTGAAAGTAATGGAGGACCTCAATTAAGTGATAATGCGTATGGAGGGGGATCTGGAGGAAGTATATGGATAGATACAGCTGAATTAAAGGGGAATGGATATATAAAGACTAATGCTACAAATGGAAGAAATTATGGGGGTGGAGGAGCTGGGGGTAGGATAGCAATATATTATAGTACTGATAATAGTCAAATAATAAATACATTAGCTACTGAGAGTCCTAAAATACAATCTTATGGAGGTACAGGTAATAGTGGAAAAGGTATAGGAGGACCGGGTACAATATATATAGAAAGAGATGTTTTTGATCCTCAAAAAGGAGGTAAGTTATATATAGATAACAATAATGGTAACGGGAAACAAGCAGGAATTATGGAAGGAGATTACGAGTTTTATAGAATTACTTTAAAAAGATATGGACATTTGGATGTGCTTGGAGAAGGTGCAGGCTGTACAGATATTCAGTATAAAACTAAGGCGGAGTGTGAAGCGAATGGAGGCAGTTGGGATGGAGGAAGTGTGGTAACTATAACAAGTGGAAGTGCATTCGATGGAGATACAACAATGCCTGACTGTACAATATATGGAACCCTTCATGGGCCAACTAATGTAACAGTAAATGGTGTTGATGTTGGTGTAAGGGGAGATTTAATTGGAGTAACAAATATAGATTTAGGAACAGAAGGAGCATCAAAACCAGGTGGATTTACTTTATATGCTCATACGTGGATACATGATAAAAATTACCAGTGGACATTAGGAAATGTAAATATTTATGCAAACGGATTATTTAGTTTAATGAGTTATGATAGTGATGATTCTAATTGGACGAACGATTATGGTGTTAATTTAAATCTAGAAAATTTAAATATATATAGCGGTGGATCATTTAATGCAAATGGAGGAGGTTATACAAGTGATCGCGGAGCAGTAACAAATACAAGCTGTACGGACAGATGTTCACCAAACGGAAGTTCTTGTGGAGGAAGCGGTTATACAGGAAGCGGCGGAACATATGGAGGTTATGGACAGGGTACAACATGCCAGGAACCGTATGGAGATATATATGAACCAGTATCACTTGGAAGCGGAGGAAGAGGAAATGAGAATTATGGATGGCATTTAACGGGAGGAACAGGTGGTGGGGCTATGAAATTAATTGTAACCGAAAAGTTAACAGTAGGAGGAACTTTAAGTTCAAATGGGAATAATTCGACAGGAACAGGTGGTGGAGGAACAGGAGGAAGTATATGGATAGATACAGATATAATAGCAGGAAGTGGTAGTATGACAACAAATGGAGGGACAACAGATGAGGATGGTTCAGGTGGAAGGATTGCTGTATATTACACTACAAATGATACTGAAAATGCATTTAACTTTGACTTAACTCATTTACAGGCAAGAGGAGGAAGTGCAGGACCTGGTACTATTTATGTTGAACATAAAGGAGTTCATGAGAGTAGGCATGGAGATCTATTTATTAGCAACAATGCTGTAGGAGGAGCTTACAGCACAGATTTTACCTCACAGACATATACATTTAATGATGTACATATTGGGGAGAATACAAAAATTAGGATAAAAAGTGAATATGAGGTGTTATCTGGTGAAGAATTTCCTGAATTATCGGAAGGCAATCCCTATAGTAAAAATATAGTAGGTTTATGGCATATGGATGAAACAGAAGAAGACAGTTGTGAAGATGGGAAAGATGTTTGTGATAGCAGTGGGAATGGATATCATGGAACTAACTCCAATGCAGCTATAGTAAGTGGTTATCTAGGTAATGCAAGGAGTTTTAATGGTACAAGTAGCTATGTAACTCTACCTATACCAGTTCAAGCTAGACCATTTACAATACAAATGTGGGTCAAGTCTAGTAATGCTACTCCAGTTGGTATGTTCGATTCAGCACCGAGTACTTCTGGAACGCTTAGAAACTACCCAAGTGGGAATGTAGAATGGCAGAATAATTCACCAAGAGTTACATTAAATATTACAAGCAATACATGGTATCACATAGCTTTTGTTGTGAGATATGAAGTTGGAATAAGATATATAGATTATTATAAGAATGGGGTATTTGTACAAACCGTACCTAAAAGTGCTAATAATACACTTGGATGGACAACGTTTAGACTTGGAGATATTAATTTGGGGGAAAGTAGATATAGCGGACTTATAGATGAACTGATGATAATAAATAAAGCATTAAGTAGCGAAGAAGTGTTGAAATATTATCAAGAATTAACACCTGAAAAGTATGGTGAATATAAAGCTGAGTACGACCAATATTTAATAGATTATGAAGAGGCATATAATGAACGAGTAGGTAGAGGAGTAATATTTGATCTAACAGGTGATTTCATAGTTTATTCAGGAGCATATATAGATGGTGATGGACAGGGTTTTTCTACAGATGAAGGTTTAGGAACTGGAAAGGTTGGAGGAGGAACAGGTGCTGGAGCAGGTGGAGGTGGTGGAGGAAGCCATGGAGGGGCAGGTGGAAATGGAGGAGATAATGGAGGAGTACTTGGTGGAGGAATTGGAGATGTTTATGATTCGAGTATTGAACCAGCAAATTTAGGAAGCGGTGGAGGAAGCAGTGGAGCAGGAGCAGATGGTGGAGTAGGAGGTGGAGCAATCAACATAATAACTGAAGAGGGGATGATCACAATAAGCGGAACAATAAGTGTTGATGGTACGAATGGGGCTATAAGTAGTCCTGGTGGAGGAGGTGGTGCTGGAGGAAGTATACACTTAAGAGGTAAAGATATAGTAGTTGGAGCAGGTGGAGTGTTAAGTGCGACAGGAGGAAATGGAGGAAATGATGCAGTTGATGGTGGAGGTGGTGGAGGTGGGATAATTGTTCTTGCATACAGTGATACTGAAACAGTGGAAGGTTCTATTGCTAAAGATGGAGGAACGGGAGCACAACTGGGTGGTACAGGGATATGGGGTGAATATGGTATTCCTGAAATCTATATGCAGGATCAGTATACAATAGAAGACGAACAAATTGAAGTAGGGGGAGAAATAGAAGAAAATGCTGTGAAGTTTAAATTAGATGTAGCAGATCCGGATTTAAATGATACACTGACGCCTGAGATAGAGATAGAAGTAGCAGGTGATAGCGAAAGTTTTGATGGGACAAATGTTATTGAAGGGACAGCAACGGAATGGAACGGAGGAGATCCAATAACATTAGAGATAGAAGTAGTGGGAAATGGAGAAGGAGTTGGAGAGGTGGTTAATTATAAAATATTAGGTATTCAAGCATCTGATTTAAATTATAATGAAACCTATAAATGGAGGGGAAGAGTTAAAGATAGTCTGGGTATATCAAGTGAATGGTTCGAATTTGGGAATAACAGCGATGGAACAGATTTTAGGATTGTGTCTACTGATGAGCCACCTGTTGAAGGAAACTGCGGGAATGGGGTGATAAATCCTGAAGATGATGAGCAGTGTGATGGTACGAACCTTGGAGGACTTGATTGTACATATTTTGATTCTTTCATTGGTGGAAATCTAACTTGTAGTGAAGTTTGCACGTACGATACAAGTAATTGTACAGTCGGTGTTACAAGTTGCGGAAATGGTATTGTTGAAAATGGAGAGCAATGTGATGGTTCGGTAGGGGATGCAACATGTGAAGATTTCGATGAATTTGATGGGGGAACTTTGAGTTGTAATGCAAGTTGTAATTATGATACATCAGTATGTACAAGAGGAGGTGTAATTGTAAGTGGTGGTATATGCGGGGATGGTGTTATAAATTCAGGTGAACAATGCGATGGAAGTCTTGATGATCATACATGCAGTGACTTAGAAGATTTTAGTGGAGGTGAGTTAGTGTGTGGTGAAGATTGTATATTTGATACAACTAGTTGTACAACTGAACCTGCTTGCGGAGACGAAATAGTAGAAGCAGGAGAGCAGTGTGATGGTGCAACAGAAGATAGAAGTTGTACTGATTTTTATGGATATATTGGAGGATATCTTCGATGTAATAATGAATGTGCGTATGATATGGGAGGATGTATGGGTGAAGGAGAAGCTATTATGATTGGAGGATTACCTGTAACAGGGGTTTTTAGAACAATTAGTTTAGTCATATTAGATACGATTTCGTTATTAGCATTACTAATTTCATTATTACTAGCATTTCCTGGCCTTCTGATAAGAGATGAGAAAAAACCATGGGGATTAGTATTTGATGAAGATACAGGAAGACCGATAGCATTTGCTATTATAAGGCTGTATTCAAAAGGAAAAGTTATGGCACAGAAGGTATCTGATTTAGACGGCCGATATGGTTTTGTATCAGAAGAAGGTAATTATGAACTTGAGGTATCTCATGATCTGTACCGAAAGTATAAGGTAAAGATTCAAATTAGGAAGGAATTAGAAGGAACTGTAAATAGAGATATAGGTTTGTCACCTTTAAAAGAAGTAGTTATCTCTTTAAAGATGAGATTGAAATCTTATCTAACTCATGCTAAAGAATTACTGCCGAAAATATCAAAAGTGATATATATATTCGGATTTATCTTTTCTATTGTAGCAACAGTTATATCATCTTCAATATTCAATATATTGATAATTAGCTTGTATATTTTAGAAGGTATAATATATCTTGTATTCGGCATGACAAGGAAATGGGGAAGAGTCTATGATACTAAAACGAAGAAGGGTATTGAGTATGCACTAATAAGGCTTTTTATTGCAAAGGATAATAAACTTATAGATACTCAAATAACAAACAATAAAGGAATGTATATGTTCATAGTCGAAACTGGTAAGTATAATATTCTTGTTTCAAAGAAAGGATATAAATTCCCATCTGACAAAGAAGAAAAGAAACTTAGAAAGACATTTTATGGCAGTTTAGTAGAGGTTGAAATAAAGAAAGGTAAAGTATTAGGGATAGATTTTAGTATGGACTCAGTAAGTAAATCTGAAATGGACTTAATGAAGTTAAAGGGTAAAAAGATCCAAGGTGAGGAGAAATTTAATTCTCCTTTTGGTGGAGGGATATAAATAAGAAGAAATTATAATACAAAATAATGATATTTTCTTATGATCATTCTATGGTTTAGTATGAATTATTAAGGATGGATGTTGGATTTAGCACTGATAAACCCTATTGTTAAAAGTAGGAAACTAGTGATATTTCAAACATAATTGGGAGAAATTATTTATTTCTATTTTTTGGTTTTTTCTTAAGGAAGCGAAATTCATCAGATTTAGTGATAATTTTTCTACCCTTTGCTTTTCTTCTTTTTATAATTCTTCTTCCAGCAGGTGTACTTTTTCTGGCTCTGTATCCAAGTCGTTTTAATCTTCTTAATTTTTTTGGCTGATATTTTCGTTTTGGCATAAAAATATTTTAAAAAATCTTTCATAAGTTTACCATGATTGCACAATGATCGTCAAATTGTTAAAATTTAGACATTGTCTTTATTAGGTATTAACAAAATGAAAAAGAAGATACTTATTACTGCTACAATTACCCTTGATCTGGACGGAGTAGCTTCGGCTATAGCTTATGCAGAATATTTAAATAAAGTTAAGAAAGATGCAATTTACGAGGTGGCTTTTGAAGGTCATAAGCAGATTGAGGTAGGTTTTGTATTTGATAAAATTATTAAGCTTGAATTCCCTAGAATTAAATCTGGTGATATTTATGATAGCTTTATTTTGGTTGATTCCTCTGCTAAAAGAGAACTTCCGAATATTGTAAAACCTGATAAAGTTATTGAGTTTATCGATCATCGTCCTGATCCTAAATATGAAGATTTCCCTAACGCTAAAGCTCAAATTGAATTAATAGGTGCAAATGCAACGCTGATTGCAGAAAAGTTTTATTTTGGGAATGTTAAATTGAACAAAAAGACTGCTATCTTACTATATATTTCAATTATATCTCATACGATAAATTTAAAATCAAACTTTACCTGTTTTCGTGATATTAGAATAGTCAAATGGCTCGAAAGTAAATTTAAGGAATGCAAGAGGAATTTAGTAATAAAAGTATTTAATTTTAAAAAGGAATATATATTAAAAGATCTAAAATATGCTTTGGAAAGTGATTTAAAAGAAATGAGCATAAAAAATGAAGATGTAGCAATGTACCAATTAGAGGCCTATGGTATAGAAAAATTATTTCCAGATAGAATTTACGAGATTATTAAAATTATATTATTACATAAAAATGTCAGTTGGGGATGTTGTATTATTGTAGATACGAAGAAAGGAAAAACCTATTTAGTTTTAACAGATAATTCCAAAGCAGATATAATTGCTAAGATCTTAGGTTTTAAGAACAAGGGTGAATATCTATATACTAATGATCTATTTCTTAGGAAGGAAATTGCTACTAAATTAAATCACTATAAATAAGTTACATACTATTTTAATAATGTTGATGGGGAAGATATTATCGTATAGTTTTTATAAGCAAGATACTCGGAAAGTTGCGGAAGAGTTGCTTGGTAAGTTATTAGTTAGAAGAATTGGAAAGAACAGGTTATCAGGTGTAATAGTTGAGACTGAAGCATACAGAGGATTTAGTGATACTGCAAGCCATGCACACAAAGGTCCAACAGAAAGGTGTAAAGTAATGTATGGAGAAGGTGGTTTTGCTTATATTTATTTTACGTATGGGATGTATAATATGTTCAATGTTGTAACAGAAAGAAGATGGTTTCCTTCAGCTGTATTAGTTCGTGCTATAGAACCAATTGAGGGAAAAGAAGAAATGTTTAAATATAGAAAGGTAAAAAGAGAAGTTGAATTAACAAATGGTCCAGGTAAATTGACACAGGCTTTACATATTGATAGATCGTTAAATGGGGAAGATTTAGTAAAAGGAGGAAATATTTTTATTGAAATTCCTAATAAAAAGATTACAGCAAGTACAAGGAATTTTAAAATAGGAAAATCGAAAAGAGTAGGCATAGATTATGCAGATCAATCTTCAAAATCGAGGAAATGGCGGTTTTTTATTAAAGATAACAAATTTATATCAAAATAATTTTATTTATTAAACAAATATTATGAAGGTTAAAAAATCAAAATCAATGAAAAGGATTGGATTAATAGGGGCTATGGATGAAGAGATAAAAGAGTTTATAAAACATTCAAAGAATGTAGAGGAAAATAAGTGGCACGAGTTTACTTTCTTTACTGCAGAATTATTTGGAAAGGATGTGGTTATAATGAGAACTGGCTTTGGGAAAGTATTTGCTGCTATGATGTGTCAAAAGTTGATAGATACTTATGAACTGGCATCAATAATTTTTACTGGAGTAGCTGGTAGTATAAATCCCGAACTCAAGATTGGAGATATTGTTATTGGAAAAGACTGTATGCAGCATGATTTGGATGCGGAAGAACTGGGGTTTTCCAGAGGAGCTATTCCTTTAACAAGCTACAAAATATTTGTTACTGATAAAAAGTTGAGAAATTTAGCATTAAAGGTAAGAGTATATAAAAAGAAGGTAAAAGAAGGAACGATTTTAACCGGTGATCAATTTATTACTAAAAATAAATTGAAAAGATATAGTTATTTAATTGATGAATTAAAAGGAGATGCTATCGAGATGGAAGGCGCTTCTATAGCTCATGTATGTACTATAAATAAGATACCTTTTCTAATAGTTAGGACTATTTCTGACAAAGCAGATGAGAATGCAGTTCATGATTTCAGTAAATTTCTTCCTATAGTAGCCAAAAATTCATTTAAGATTGTAAAAGGAATTTTTGAAAATATGTGATCTATTATCCTCTAGATATTACATTTTTTAAATAAACACTTACATTTTTACCTCTTTGCGATGATCAAAGATAATCCAGTAGATAATCTGTAAAAGAAAGGCATATGTTAATTGTTGAGTTTTGGAAACGTAACATTTTCCACAGAGAAACTAGCCTATTCGTACATATCAATATGTAATAGTGGACAACTTGTTGGATTAATAACTTAAAAAACATACCTAAAAACAGCTTGTCATATGTGAGCGACAATTAGATATGGCTTAATAGAATATAAAGTGTTAATTAGTCTAGATAGTATATAATTTCACTAACTTTTATACTTTATGTAAATTGAGATTTATTTATGATAAAATCTTTTAAGATTTTAAATATTAAAATAATGCAATGAATGAAGATACATTTGCTACTTTGTTTACAATGCCAATTTTATGCTTTTCAACTGTTATCTTTCCTCTAATTTGGTGCGCTGTAGCACTAATTTCTGTTATTGGAATTATTTTTTGGATATTTATGCTTATTGATGTAATCAAAAGAGGTGAGAAGGATTTCCCAGGAAAAGATACAAATCAGAAACTGCTATGGGTTTTGGTAATTGTTTTTACAAGTTATATCGGCAGTTTGATTTATTATTTCTTAGTATATAGAAAACAGGGAGCAGCAAAATAAAGGATGAGTATCTTCATTCATCTAAAATCTTTGTTGGTAATTGAATATATTCAAAACAAATTTGAAATAGAAATTCGTTATGCCCAAGATAAACAAAAGCTTGCGAGGATTAATTGTACAAGAACGATCATTAAGCTATAGTTCTATAAGCTACTTTAAACATTATTTACCCTCAAGTTATTTAGTTACAGCTTCCGGTGGCAGCATCTTCTGAAGTATTTAAAGTCTGTGAACATTCATCAGGCTGGGTTGTAAATCCTGAGCAAACTGCATTTTTGAAATCATCTGAAGTTCTAGCTCCTGCATATTCTTTTCCATTTATTAGAATAGTTGGTGATCCCGTTACACTATATTCTTGATTTAAGCGGACTTCTTCTGAAAGTAAATTTGTTGCTTCATTTGTCTGGCATGACTTTATTTGTTCAACATCTATACCGGTATCTTTTGCAACCTGTTCCCAGCAGGTATCTACATTTGAAGAATCACATTTCTCGTTTGCCGCCATTACGAAATCCCAGTATTTATCTTTTTGATATTTATATGTGCAGAGTTCGCGTACATCTTGGTTGAGTTCTTGAATGCCATGCATTGAACAGTAATTGTTTTCACTATCAAGGCAATAATCTGCTCCTTCATAACCTTGAGATTGGTTATAGATTACATAATGCGGTTCGATATTGATTTTACTCCCAATTAAATCATATACAGGCCTAACAAAGTCTTCTGCTTGATTACCGTATGGGCAATAACTCATTGTAAATAGCATAACTGTTGGAACGTCTTGTTTTGGATATTCTGTTGATACTTCTTTGATTATCATTTCTAATCTTTCAGGATAAAGATAAGCTCCATCTTTTGTTGCGTAAGATTCGAATTCCTGCCCGCTGATTTTAATTTTTACTTTATAAAGGTTTGAATTTGTTTCCTCGGTAATTTCTGTAACTTCCGCATCAGATTGATATTCCTGCTTAATATAATCAGCTATCTTTTTCTTCAATTCATCATCGCTTACTGCCTTCCCTCCTAAAACCGAACTTTTTAAGGGAGATTTTAAATTAAAAGGAAGGTTTGTAAAGCCGTTAGTAAGAACACTTCCTGCTAGTAAAATGATTAATATTGCTACAGCTAACCATTCTACCTTTAAATTAATTTCTTTAAATTGTTCTTTTTTCTTTTCTTTTTTTGCCATGTTTTTATATGTAAATTTAAATTCAATTTATTATACTATATTTTAAAAAGAATGCAATTATAGGCTTTGTATTCGTTATATATGATAAATTATAGTCTTCACAGAATGCTTTAATATTTGTTAAATGATATTCACCTGATTATAATGATTTAGAATTATTTTTGATTTTTATTATGGTTATTATTTATACATTATTTACAGCTTTATTTTTCTTTGGACTTTTATACTATTTAATTAATTATTCCCTTGTTCCATATAATAACGAAAATGTTTTAGATATTAAAAATATGATTATAGTATCGGTATTATTTGCTATTTGTATAGCATTGTTATTTTCCTTTTTCCATCTAATTATAGATAAGCTTTTTTTTAGAAAGTATTATGAGAAGCCAAAATTGTTACTCGCACTTAGGAGAGGGCTATTACTTGGCTTTATGCTTGCAGGATTCACTTGGCTGAGAGTATTTGATTTCTGGCAGTGGCATTTAATATTACTTGTATTTCTGCTTATTGTTTTGTTTGAAGCATTGTTTATTACTTTTGAAAGAAATATTAAAGAATCTAAGAAAGATAAGAAAGATGAGATTAAAAATAATTCTTGATTGTTTTCATATTATACTTATGGTATATAAGTTGTACCGATTAAAAAGGAAGTTTCAAATTTAATTTCTTATGTATTAAGACAGATTTATAGAATCAAGTAGGGTTTGAATTTGATATAGATAAATAATTTTTTAACTTAAATTAATGGAGATATTTATCGCTGTAGCGTGGCCTTATGCAAATGGTGAACTGCATCTTGGAACTCTTGCAGGGTCATTGCTTGCACCAGATATATTTGCACGATTCCACCGTCAAAAAGGGAATGATGTACTTATGGTTACCGGTACCGATATGCATGGAACTCCAGTCGAAGTGGCAGCTGAAAATAAAGGAGAAGAACCAAAGAATTATTCTTATAAAATCCATAAAGACCATTTGGAGAATATGAAGAAATTGAATATGAGTCTGAATTTATATACAAATACTGATACACAAAATCATAAAGAAATTGTCCAAGATATGTTTTCTGATCTGCTAAAAAAAGGTTATATTATTAAACAAAAAGAAAAACACTATTGGTATGAAAAGGAAAAAAAGTTTTTGCTTGACCGCTATATAGAAGGAGAATGTCCTTTCTGCCATTATAAAGGAGCAAGGGGTGATCAATGTGATAAATGCGGGAGAACTTTGGATCCGCTGGATTTGATTAACCCGCATTCGAGATCTGGAGATCGCGATTTAGAGTTAAAGGAAGGAGAAGATTATTTTCTAAATCTACCTGAACTTCAAAAAGATATTAAAGAATGGCTTGACAAAAATCCGAATATAAAGAACTGGAGAGAAAATGTAATTTCGTTTACTCGGGCATGGCTGAAAGAAGGGCTTAAAACAAGAGCAATTACAAGAGATTTATCTTATGGAATTCCTTTGCCTAAGGGGGTAGATATCGAAAATGCCAAACATAAGGTTATCTATGTATGGTTTGAAGCAGTTGTTGGGTATTTATCAGCTGCTATCGAATGGAGCAAGAGAGTAAGTGGTGAAATAAGAGGGAATGAAAATGAAATTATATTTCTTTCTACAAAAGGTCAGTCAAAAAGCTGGAGAGATTTTTGGATAAATAGAAACTCTAGGCATTACTATTTCATGGGTAAAGATAACATTGTATTCCACACTATTATATGGCCAGCAATGTTAATTGGATGGAATAAAGATAGAAAAGATAATGAGAAATTGCAATTAGCATATGATGTTCCTGCGAATGCGTTTTTAAATCTTGAGGGAGACAAAATGAGCAAGAGTAGAAATTGGTTTGTAAGTTATCGTTATATTTTGGACACATATGGCGAGGATTTGGTTAGATACTATTTTGCCTTACGAATGCCTGAAAACAAGGATAGTGACTTTAAATGGAAAGATTTTATAAGTGTGAATAACAATAGTCTTGTTGCAAATTTAGGTAATTTCATTCACAGAACGTTAAGCTTTATAAGTTCTAAGTATAATGGAAAAGTACCTGAAGGTGAAATAGAAGGAGAGGTAAGCTTTGAAATCCGTGAAGTATTGAATGATACAGAATTGCTGTTAGAAAATGTAAAAATTAGTGAAGGTTTGCAGAGAATTAACAAATTTGTTTCATTTGCAAATAAGTATTTTGATAAAAAACAGGTATGGAAAGTTATAAATACTGATAAAAAGAATGCAGACAACACGTTATATAATTGTGTCCAGATTATTGAAGGATTAAGAATTGTATTAGCACCCTTCGTCCCGAATGCTGTTGAAAAACTGACACGAATTTTAGGAAGAAAAAAAATTGAATGGGAAGTTAAAAAGGATAACTGGAAATTTGAAAAATTACCTTTTGGACAAACAATAAACAGAGTGGAGATATTATTTAAAAAGCTTGATCCGGAAGTTGCCGATATGGAAAGAGCTAAACTTGAAAGTTCAAAGTCATGAAAATTGCGATATTTCTTGGAGTACCACGAAATAGTATTTCAGGTTATTTTATAGCAGTAGATAATTTGCAGAAAGGTTTACGTAAAGCAGGTCATAAAGTTGCTTTTATTTTACCTTCATATGTAGATAAAAGAACTTCTACGTATACATATAAAAGCCCTTTAGGTATGTGGTTTTTACCAAATATAATTGAATCATATGTATTTAAAAAGCTCGATGATTTTAAACCTGATATTATACATAATAATGATGTAGGTATAGTAGGAGTTGCTGCTATCAAGTATGCTTATGATCTAAATTTACCTATAGTTTATACCGCACATAGTGAGTTTAAACTATTTATCGATTCTTTTTTACCTTGGTACTTCAGATTTTGGTTGACATCATTAATAGTGTACTGGATTAGAAGGTATATAAATTTATGTGATACTATTATTGCTCCAACAAAATCTATGAAGGATTATTTAAAAAGAGAAAAGATAAGAGGAAATATTATAGTTCAACCATCAGGACTTGATTTATCGGACTTTGAATATTGTCCAAGAAAGTTTAAAAAGAAGGAAATAAACATTTTATTTATAGGATCAATGGTAAAGGGGAAGAACGTTGGTTTATTAGTAAGAATGATGAATTATTTGAGAAATGGTAAATATAAGTTATCTATAGTTGGCGGGGGAGTAGATATTGAGAGATTAAGGAAATTGTCTAAAAAGTTAAATTTAAAAAATATTATATTCTACGGGAGTATAGTTCATAAACTTGTTCCCAAATATTATAGAAATTCGGATATATTTGTCTCTGCTTCATATACTGAATCACAGGGACTTGTGTATATTGAAGCTATGGCCTCAGGGCTTCCTGTAATCGCGCTTGATAATTTTGGAAGCAGGGATATATTAATAAATAATAAAACAGGGATTATCCTTCATAAAGCTGATCCTAAGTTATTTGCAAAATGTATTGAAAAGATAACAAATGATCAAAAAATGTATGAATATTATTCAAGAAATGCTTATGAACACGCGAAAAACTATGATTTATCAAATACAATTCCTAGAGTGGTGAAAATATATAATAAGACTATTAAAAATTATAAAACAGAAAGAGAAAAAGAAGGTAAAATTTCGTATTTTAATAAATTAATTGCAAAAATTCATAATAAAACATAGAAATTTTGTTATTTTCTTGAATAGTTTATAGAATATGTCTTAGTATAATATTTATATAAATTATTAGAGTTTTGATTATGTTTTCCCTTGTAGTTCCTACTTTAAATGAAGAAGAATTTTTACCTAGACTATTAGATGGTGTAAGAAATCAATTCTTAAAGCCAACTGAAATAATCATAGCGGATGCGAATTCTAAAGATCGAACAAGGGAAATTGCACGGAAATACGGATGTAAGATTGTTCAGGGTGGAAGGATTGCTTTAGGCCGAAATAATGGGGTAAAGGCAAGTAAAGAAAAAATCGTAGTTATGATGGATGCGGATTCAACTATTCCGAATAAAAATTTCTTTAATAAAATAATCGGCACATTTATTTCTAAAAATGCGGATGTAGCTTCATGCTTTTTTTTACCTTCAGATAAAAGAGTCAAATATGAAATACCAATGGCAGGTATAAATGCAGTAAAGTATATTACACATAAAGTAAGGTGGAATTTAATCATTGGAGGAGCCTGCATTATTACAACAAAAGAAGCCTTTAATAAATTAAATGGGTTTGATGCAAATAAAAGAACACGTGAAGATAATGATTATTTTAATAGAGCTGTGAAAATGGGAATGAAGTTTATAATAATTAGGGAGGTGTTGCGAACTTCAACAAGGCGTTATGAGAAGACGGGGTTAAGAAAGACTATAATACTTGGTATATTAGGCATATTAGCTGGTATAATTGGTGGAGGCTTGCTTAGAAAAAAGCATAAGAAGATGGAGAAGAAGTTTTGGGATAATGCGATATAGTTTTTAAATTTAAATTTTAGTTTTTATTTTTATTCCTGTGGAACAGGAATCTGGAAAAGATGATGTCAAAATACCATCAGGAGAAGTGCTAATTTTAAATCGCCGAGAAGCTATAAAGTTAGCAATTTTAACGGCGGCTGGGGCTATTGTTGGAGGAATTGGAACATATTGGATTTATCTTAATGAGGGTATTTTAAGCATAATTTCATTATCAGTAAATCTTGAAGTAAAGCCATTCCCTCCAGAACGTTCATTTGAAGGGATAGATCGTCGGGTAGTAAAGGATATTGTATATGTGATTAGACAGGCAAGAGAGTCAGGGGTAATAGCTAATAAGGAAAGAAACCCTTGGGGTGATCCTAAACAAAATTGTGTTATGGAGGTATCGGGAGATGTGCATTTCCCGGGAAGGTTTCAAAAAGATGAAGCAGCTAATAGAAGTCCGGTAATTAGATTTTTATTAGATCATGGTCAAAATCAAAAAGATTATCCTTTTGCAAGTTGGGCGTTAGTAATTAGACCAAAAATGCTTGAAATAGGATGGAGAGCTTTAAAAGAATCTATCTTGGAAGCGTTTTTACAAATTCAAGATCTATTACCAGGAAGTATATCTCCTGAAAATACTATTTTTTCAATATGGGATATTGGAGATAAATGCGGAACAGGTAGTCGTATAAAGGATATAGCAGAATTTGCTCTTGAGCAAGAACGTTTTAGAATGCAAGTTGAAAATGAACTGCGTAGATTGTATTCAGATTATGATTTTTTATTGAGATCTGCATATCCTAATGGTAATCAC
>Ga0315294_10000249_pt1 | contig 58226 bp, 42 predicted proteins | sample YL17G13_40_MG_FD_203626 | JGI IMG/M metagenome (GOLD analysis project Ga0315294, IMG submission 203626) | Sediment microbial communities from Yellowstone Lake, YNP, Wyoming, USA - YL17G13_40 | ecosystem: Environmental > Aquatic > Freshwater > Lake > Sediment | place: USA: Wyoming | collected... | reverse complement strand
CTGCGGCCGGGGCGGCGGCCCGGGCCGCAGCGGCAGGGGGCGCGGCCGGGTTCCCCGGCGCTGAAGCGCCGGGCTATCGAAACCCGAACTCCCGATCAAATTATTTAGTTAATGACCATAACCGCCGGGCTATCGAAACCCGAACTCCCGATCAACTTATTTGGTTAATGACCATAACCGCCGGGCTATCGAAAGAATTGAATGCCGGTCAACTTATTTGGTTGATGACCATAAGCGCCGGGCTATCGAAACCCGAACTCCCGATCAACTTATTTGGTTAATGACCATAAGCGCCGGGCTATCGAAACCCGAACTCCCGATCAACTTATTTGGTTGCTGACCATAAGCGCCGGGCTATCGAAACCCGAACTCCCGATCAACTTATTTGGTTAATGACCATAAGCGCCGGGCTATCGAAACCCGAACTCCCGATCAACTTATTTGGTTAATGACCATAAGCGCCGGGCTATCGAAAGAATTGAATGCCGGTCAACTTATTTGGTTGATGACCATAAGCGCTTGGCTATCAGGCTCAACCTTAAATTAGCGCCATTCAGGTCTGACCTCTTTTTCAACAGCCTGTTAGATGTCCAGGTTGACCACGCGCAGGGCGTTGTTCTGGATAAATTCGCGCCGGGGCTCGACCTTTTCTCCCATGAGGATGTCAAACAGTTCGTTGGCCCTGACCGCGTCTTCGATCCGGACCTGTTTGAGGATCCTGGTCTCGGGGTTCATGGTGGTCTCCCAGAGCTGTTCGGGGTTCATCTCGCCCAGGCCTTTGTAGCGGGTGATCTCGTGTCCCTTTTTGCCCTGCATCAGCACCTGTTCCTTGAACATTCTCAGGTCGGAAAGCTCCTTGACGTCGCCGTTGGTCTGGAACTTGTAGGGCGGCTTGCCCACTTCCTTGTAAATATCCTTCAACTTCTGCAGTTCCTGGAACTCCGGCGAATTGATAAAGTCAAAGTCAACCTCCAACTCCAGCCGCGAGCCGTTCTCCTGGGCCATGACCAGGGCCTGCCAGCAGTTGTGCTCCTCGTCAAGGTTCGGACCGTCAAACCCCAGAGGAACCAGTTGCGGGTTTTCCTTGGACGCCTTCTGCAGCACCTTCTCCAGTTCCTCTTCAAACACCTTTTTATTGGAAATGCATTTCTCCAGGTTGGAAAACCTGAGCATGGCTTCAATCAGGTAGGCGTTCCGGACGCCCCCGGACCTGCCCTTGCGCTTGGCCAGATGCTCCAGCATCTGGTAGTAGCGGATGACCTGCTTGATCAGGCTGATCAGTTTTGCGCCGGAAATCGCGCCGTCCTTTAAAAGCAGCTTGGAGTCCTCCACCCCCAGCCCGAGCAGATAGTTTTCCAGCTCCAGCTCGTCCTTGATGTATTTCTGGCTTTTGCCGCGCTTGGCCCGGAACAGGGGCGGCTGCGCGATGTACATGTAGCCTTGCTCGATCAGCTTGTTCATCTGGCGGTAGAAGAAGGTGAGCAGCAAGGTGCGGATGTGGGACCCGTCCACGTCGGCGTCGGTCATGATGATGATCTTGTGGTATCTGAGCTTGGCCAGGTCGAAGTCTTCGGCGATTCCGGCCCCGAGCGCGGTGACAATGGTCTGGATTTCCTGGTTGGAAAGCATTTTGTCCAGCCTTGCCTTTTCCACGTTCAGGATTTTGCCCTTGAGCGGGAGTATGGCCTGGTTCTTCTTGTCGCGTCCCTGCTTGGCCGAGCCTCCTGCGCTCTCGCCTTCCACCATGAACAACTCGGCAAAGCGAGGGTCCTCTTCCTGGCAGTCGGCCAGCTTGCCGGGAAGGGACGAGCCCTCCAGCGCGCTCTTCCTCCGGGTCAGGTCCCGGGCCTTTCTTGCGGCTTCCCGGGCCAAGAGCGCCTCCACGCTCTTGCCCACGATCTTCCGGGCGATGGGCGGGTTTTCCTCAAAGAACTGCCCCAGCTTCTCGTTGGTGATGCTCTCCACGATCCCCTTGACCTCGGAGTTGCCCAGCTTGGTCTTGGTCTGTCCCTCGAACTGCGGGTCGCGCAGCTTGATCGAGATGACCGCGGTCAGTCCTTCGCGGACGTCATCTCCGCTCAGCCCGTTCTTCATGCCCTTGAGCAGGTTGTTGGCCTGGGCGTAACTGTTGAGCGTGCGGGTGAGCGCGCTCTTGAACCCGGCCTCGTGCGAGCCGCCTTCAATGGTATGGATGAAGTTGACGTAGGAAAAGAACTGCTCGTTGTAGCCGTCATTGTACTGGAGCGCGATCTCCACCACCACCCCGTCCTTGGTGTCCTGGAAGTAGATGGGCTTTTTGTGGAAAACGTTTTTGTTGCGGTTGAGGTATTCCACAAAGGTGACCACTCCGCCCTGGTAAAGATATTCCTCGGTCTTCTTCTCCCCCCGCTCGTCTTCCAGGATGATCCTGAGCTCGGGGTTGAGAAAGGCCAGTTCCCGCAGCCGGTTGGCCAGGATGTCGTAATGGAATTCCAGGGTCTCGAAAATCTGCCCGTCGGGTTTGAAGCTCACCCTGGTGCCCGAGGACTTGCTCTTGCCGATCTTTTCCACGCCCCCGGTCGGGACGCCCCGCTGGTAGCGCTGGTGATAGACCGCGCCGTCGCGCTTGACTTCAACGTCGCACCATTCGCTCAAGGCGTTGACCACGCTCACCCCCACCCCGTGCAAACCGCCGCTGATGTTGTAGGACTTGCTGTCGAACTTGCCGCCCGCGTGCAGGATGGTCATCACCACTTCCAGCGAACTCTTTTTGGCCTGGGGGTGCATCTCAACCGGAATGCCCCGGCCGTTGTCGTCCACGGTTATTGTATTATCAATATGTATGGTTGTTTTAATGGTGTCGCAGAAGCCGTTGATCGCCTCGTCCACGGAATTGTCCACCACTTCAAAAACCAGGTGGTGCAGGCCCCGGACACTGGTTGACCCGACGTACATGGCCGGACGTTTCCGCACCGCGCTGAGACCCTCAAGGATTTTGATGCTGTTGGCATCGTATTTCGAAGAGTGTTCCGTCATCCCAGCCTCCTGATCTCCCGCATGACAGCCCCGAGCTTCAGCTTCCAAATTCGCCACCTCCGCGGTATTGTTAGCGTCTGGATTGAGAGCATTTCAAGCTACTAAAATTGTAACACGTTTGGGGCTGAAAAACAAGTTAAAAAATGTGGCGGAAGCCGATTTTATTGAACTGTGCCTAACAAGATATGGTGGTCTAAAGCATTTTTAGCTTATATCAAAATTAAAAATGCCCCATCAAAAAACAAGCACAATTTCAAACACTTAGACCTGAAATGGAGTTCTTTTGTTCTTTTTTAGTCCTCGGGTATCACCGGGAGCACGATTTTGCTCGGATGTTTGGCGTCGTGATAAACGGTCTGGTAAGCTTTTTTTACACAGATTTTTCCACCCTGTCCTCCACAATTCGAGTTGCGGTCGTAGCGCGGGAAGTTGGACGATGAGACTTGAACCCGTATTTTTTCTCCGGGCTGGAACGCATAGGATGTTGACCAGAGGTCGATTTCGTATTTGATGACTTCCCCGGGCTTGATCAGTTCCGGCCGGTCATAGCCGTCATGGTATCTTGCCCGGGCGATTCCGTCGGCGAGGTTCAGGGAAGTTCCGTCCTTCCTGACCACGCAGAGCTTGGCGGTGAAATCAGTGTCAATTGCGGAACTGGCCGCGTAAAGGATGATCTTGATCGGCCCGGTGATTTCCAGTTCCCGGGTCATGGCTGCGGAGGTATAGACCAGCACGTCCTGCCGGAGTTCGGCTTTTTTCTGGTCGAGCGCGCCGCTTTCGATCATGAGGTTATTGCCGCCAATGGTCTCCACCGGGTTCATGGGGTCGTAGGTGAACTCGTCGGTGGTCTCGAATTTGGCCGGGGACTCGGCGGTGATCACGCCGTCTCCGGCCCTGCTGTTGGCCTTGCCCTGGCTGTGGATAAAATAGTCGGTGTACTTGGTCCTTGCCAGCGGCCACTCGTTCTCGTCCCGCCACTGGTTCTTGCCCATGACGTAAATCTTGACCGGCGGCAACTGCGCCGCGTCGTTGGGCTTGCCGCGCATCCAGTAGTCAAACCATTCCACGTCAAACATGTCGCGGAACAGGGTCATGGTGCGCGCGTCCTTGCCCGCGTCTTTCCAGCCCAGGCTGGCGTGGCCCCAGGGCCCGACGATGATCCGCGTCCCGCTTCGGCCGGGCTCAAGAGCGGTCTTTTTCACGGCTGCAAAATCGTCGAGCTGCGGTTGGAGGAATATGTCGTACCATCCGGCGATGAGCAGGGCCGGGGCCTTCACCCGGTCATAGCGGTTAAAGTAATTGAAGATCGGAGAATGGATGGCGAACCCGGGATAAGCGAAGAGGCTGACCATTTTCTCCACCGCGTCCGGATAGGGCTGGTTGGGCGCGTCCGCGGGCGCCAGGCCCATGGCCACGGCAAGTTGTTCGTTGCTCATTTTTCCCAGTTCCTCGAAACTGTATTTGAAGTCCGGTTTGAGCGGCATGTTGAAGATGCCCTCGTCCGGCTTGAACTTGACCTTGGCCGAGGACAGCATACTCAGAGCGTTGGCCTTGTTCTGCTTGCCCACGCCCTTGGACCAGCCGGTGGCCAGCGAGTAATGGAACGCGCCGCCGGTGAAGATCGCCTGGTGCATGTTGGGGGTGGTGATCTGGGGGTAAAAGGCCTTGATGCTCGGGTTGTCGTCCGCGACCTGCCACTGGGTGTAGCCGAAATAGCTCGCGCCCCAGAGCCCGAGCGAGCCGTTGGACCAGTCCTGGCCGGAAATCCATTTCACCGTGTCCCGGCCGTCCTGGTCGTCGTAAACGAACGGGATGAAGACCTCGCCCTCGGAATTGAAGGTCGCCCGGCAGTCCTGGATAACGAACACGTAACCCCGCTGCGCGAACAGACGGCCGAGTTCGCCGAGCAGGTTCTTGCCGTAGGGAAGGCGGCAGAGGATGACCGGGTATTTGCCGGCCGGACGAGGCTTGTAAACGTCGGTGGCAAGGTGGACCCCGTCGCGCATGGCCACCATCTGGTCCTTTTCAACCACCACCCGGTTTTCCTTCGGAGGAAGCTTGAGCGCGCTCGACATGATTGCGGTGCAGGAACTGACCGCGCTGAACGCCAGGACCGCCAGGAAAACCACTGCTACTCTGCGAAGTAGTTCGCTACGTAGCACGAGCAGAAAACTATTCCGTCTCTTCATCGTTCCCCTCCTCATCCTTACGCCGGATAATATCACCCCATCTCTAGCACAATTATCATCCCCCGGCAAGTTCGGACCGAAGACACTTTTGTCCGCGGATTAACGTTCCACGTTCCTCATTCCTCGCTTGCCGACTGACTTGCCACTCCCGCCCCAAATGCGCTACAATACCGAAAAGGAGATGCGGTGGAGAAAAAGCCCAAGAAAGTCCTCTTTTGCGACGACAGCCCCACCATTGTGGAGGCCGCCTACGACGAACTGACCGAGAAGGGATACGACGTGTCCCTGGCCTATGACGGCGCCGAGGCCCTGGAGCTTTTGGAGTTTGAGGTCCCGGACATCATCATCCTGGACATGGAAATGCCCAAGATGCGAGGAGACGAGGCTGCGGAAAAAATCCGCGCCAACCCCCGGACCGCCAAGGTGCCCATCATCGCGCTCACCGCGCTTTCGGCCAAGACCCTCGGCGAAAAAGCCCGACTGTTCGACGCCTACCTGATCAAGCCCTTTGGCTTCGACGACATGCTCAAGATCATCGCCGAGAAAATCGGCCCGGCCTGAACGGCCGGCCAAAGCGCTGGATCGCCGGGGCCAAGTTTAAAGTGTAAAGGGTAAAGAGGAAAGGGTGAAATATAAACCCGCAACCCTTATTGTCCAATTCCCGATTCCCGATTCCCAATTCCCAATCAGTACTGTCCGGGGAAAATTAGGAGATTTTTCGTATACGCTCGCCGCAGGCCCATTTGACGGCTCCGGGACAAGTTGCAATTGCCATACCCCATCAACTGGACAATGATCCACGCGTCTTAACCTGCGCTTGAAATTGCTTTTCGATAGCCCGGCCATTTATGGCTTGGACTGAGATTGAAATTCCTTTTCGATAGCCCGGCCATTTACGGCTTGGACTGAGATTGAAATTCCATTTCGATAGCCCGGCCATTTACGGCTTGGACTGAGATTGAAATTCCATTTCGATAGCCCGGCCATTTACGGCTTGGACTGAGATTGAAATTCCATTTCGATAGCCCGGCCATTTATGGCTTGGACTGAGATTGAAATTCCATTTCGATAGCCCGGCCATTTATGGCCGGGAAGCGACCCGCCTAACCCCTTTGCTTCGGTCCGCGCCCCGGGCGCGGGCCTAAGCAGGAGGGGGGTGGCCCGGTTCCCCGGCGCTGAAGCGCCGGGCTATCGAAAACCTGGCCTACCGGTCAAATTATTTGGTTTATGACCATAAGCGCCGGGCTATCGAAAACCTGGCCTACCGGTCAAATTATTTGGTTTATGACCATAAGCGCCGGGCTATCGAAAACCTGGCCTACCGGTCAAATTATTTGGTTTATGACCATAAGCGCCGGGCTATCGAACCTGGCCTACCGGTCAAATTATTTGGTTTATGACCATAAGCGCCGGGCTATCGAATCCGGCAGCCCGCTCTGAATCCGACAAAGCGCCGGGCTATCATCCGGCCATTCATAATCCGAGGGCTTTATGGGGTCAGGCCTTTTCGCGGAAGAACGGACTACCTCGTGCTACGTCTCGTGCTACGTAGCGTCCCCCCCGCTTCAAGGCGGGACTACGCAGAGTAGCAGATGATAAGGCCGGACCCCTCAGTCCCTGCCCACGAAGAACCGGCCTTTTTCGCTTTCCACGAAGTAAGGCGGTTCGAGGGCGAGGGGGGACTTTGCTTTTTTGAGCAGGATGCAGAAGAGGATGGGGATTGGATCGCCCTTTTTATGGAACACGAGCTTGAGCCGGGCGGGATTTAGTTTGTGCTTTTCGAGTTGGGCGATTAATTCTCCGAGCCGTTCAAAAGGATAGATGAGCGCAACGCTGCCTTTGGGCTTGAGCAGTCTGCGGCAAATTTTCAGCGCCTCGGCCATGGCGAGTTCGAGTTCGTGCCGGGCAATGGCTTTTTCGCGGCTGGGGCTTAACACCCCGGCGCCAATTTTGCGGAAGGGCGGGTTGGAGACGATCAGGTCAAAGCTTCCTGGCTTGAACACCCCGGGTCGCCGGACGTCCTTGTTGATTATTTTTACGCGGCCTTGCATCCGGTTCAGTTCCACGCTCCTCTGCGCCATGTCCGAAAGGGCCTTCTGGATTTCGATCCCGATGATTTTTTTAGCTTTTGATTTTTGGGCCAGGATCAGGCTGATCACGCCCGAGCCTGACCCCAAGTCCAGGATTTTATGAGAGGGCTTGATCTCCGGGAGCGCAAAGTCCGCGATCAGCAGGGAGTCAACCGAGTACCGGTATCCGGCCTTTTTCTGGATGAGCTTGAGCCGGCCGTGGAGAAGGTCGTCCAGGGACTCGTCAGCAAAAAGCCGGAGCCCTTTCAGGCTCCGGCTTTTCAAGATTTTCCTCATTACTGGGCGAAAAGGGTCTTGGTGTTTCCGTTTCCAGCCCTCATAGCTGGCATGTAGGTGTTATCAATGATGATAACCGTATCGCCGTAAAAGCCGCTGAAAGAGGGGAACGTCAGATCGGTTCCCGGGTTGCGGTAATTCTGGATCTTGACTGTTGCCAGCCCATCGGGCAAGTTGAGCGGCATAAGTTTAGTGGTACTTGCAAACAGCAAATCAGACGAAAGATAATAAGGAGGATTGTAAGCATAGTATACCGTTGCCCCTGGCACCAGCGAAGCGCCAATTGAAATTCGGGTGACGGTGGACCCGTTCTGTTCAAAATTGTCGCCATAAATATATAATCCCGAATTATTGGGATTAAGAATATTGGTGATGCCGTAGATCCAGGGCGCCAGGTACCGGTGGGCCTTGAAGGTTGCCTGGTCAACAACTGCGCCGCACTGATAGGTGACGGTCACATTGTCTATAACATCCGTTCCGTAAGCGTTGATGGACTTATATACGATGGCGTTTGGAGCAACGACGGTGCTGCCCATGATGGATGCGTTTCCCATGGACCACATTTGGCTGAAAAAGCTCCCTGAGCCCCAGTTCCCCCATCCGCCTATTGCGTTGACAATTCCTGCCCCGTAAGGATGTCCCCAGGCTGAATCAGAATCCGCGATCAGGATGTCCGCGGGCTGAATGCTGAACGGCTGCCAGCCTTTGAGCACCACCTCCACGGGATAGGGCGGGCCGGCTACAAGTACTCCGTAAACAGTGGTGCCGTAAACAATGCTGAAGGAATCGGAGATCCCGGACCATCCCGTGTTCGGATTGTAGAATGCCAGTTGGATTGTCCGGTCAGCAGGAATTCCGGAAATAAGGTATTCTCCACCAAGGTCGGTGCCACCTGTCAATATAGTAGCCGGGACTGGTCCGAGGTACATTCCCGGGTAGAGCGGATCAGCCAGGTAGGCCTCCAAATTGGTTATGCAATTTTGGGGCAGCAGCGTTCCGCCATCCTTATCGACATAAAGCCTGCCGACCAATGTAGAACCATCCTGGACGGTGCCTACGCTTGTGGTGCTCGCTTTGGCCATGGTTACGGGCAGTGTTATGGCCGAGCCGTTCAGGTCATAAGTTAGCGGCTGGGTCTGCTTATAGAGCTCAATCGGGAAAACGTTGGGCGTCGCGTCTGCGGGGTCGGTGTTGTAGGTGTAGAGCTGGAGTTCAAAGGTCCTTGCTGTCCCGTTGGGCACGAGCACAATCCACTCCGAGCCCAGGATGTAACCGAGGTTTTCATAAATGAGGTCCGGGGAGATGTCCGACCCGGTGACCCTGAGGGAAAGGTACAACACGGTTGAACCTGAGAACATTTGCTCGCCGGTGTAGACGTCTTGATCCGAGCTGGCGGTCCCGAAGTTGCCGTCAATCATGATCTTTACTCCGGTCTTGCCGTCGGTGCGAGGGTGAATCCCGCAGGCGCTCACTGTAAAGAGGCTGACGATAAAGCCGAATAGCATAATTTTTTTCATCTTGGTCCTCCTTAGCTCGGTGGTAGCGGTGGTAGTATGTCAGATTCATTGATGCGAATGTTGATGATTGTGAACCCAGGCGGCTCCTGGAATATGAGGTCTGCCGGGTTCAGGTAATTATTGTTCGAATTTCCGAGGTTATCCCCCAGGTTTCCGGGCAATCCTCCGCCTCCGCCTTCGCCTCCGGGCAATGCAGGGAATGTGAAGGTGATCTGCTGGAAGATCTGTTCGTTACGCTCCCCTCCGGAGCCGGTGCCGATGAAAAATCCCTGGTTGAACTGTTCCAAGAAATTCTGGGCCATTTCCTGGGGTATGCCCGGGATTTGGCCGTTGAGCACTTGGAGGAAAAAGTTGACGGGCAGGGAAATCTTGACGCTGGGATTGTTGACGTTCCAGAGGGTGATGGTTCCGCTCAAGCCGCCGAAAAACGCGGCCGCGTTTTGTCCCTGTCCCTGGACCTCGACAATTACCCCGGAGCCTCTCACGCCTGCGACCGTGCTCAAGGCCCGGATCTGGTATTGTTCCTCTTGAGACTTCCCGAACCAGCCGGAGACCATGGCCCGGGCCTTGCCCGAAACCAGGGTGAACATGCTCCTCCGGTTAACCCCAGGGTTGTAGTCAAGGGCATCGACCTTGAACCTGCTTTTCTCCGCCAAGGTGATCACGCTCTGGTCCCGGAACCAGATTTTGGCCCTGGAGGCAGGCCCGGTGGAGACTTCGTCTCCCACCAGGATGCCGGTTCCCATCTTGGCCGCGATGCTCTGGGCCCCGCGGATGACGCTCACGCTCCCCTCAACCTCGGTGATCTTTCCCGCGTCCAGCATTTGCGCCTGGACCATGCCCGCGGCCAGGACCAGCCCCAGGCACATCAAGCTTTTTAGAATCTTCATCTCCGTCCTCCTTAGCTTAGTATGCGGCCCGGATGCCGGCCGAATAAATGGCCCGGGTGTAGTCAAACGGCTCCACCGTGGAGTTGTGGTCCGAGTAGCTCGCGCCGACAAAAAGGGCCAGACCCTTGAGTATGCTATATTGAACTTCCGCTCCTCCCGAGTAAATCTCGTCGGTGCGGTCAATGGTGCTGTCATAGTAGTCGCGGTAGTCATAATCAAAATATGCCCATCCCGCGAGTTTTTTCCAGTCGATCAGCTGCAGAATAGCTCTCCCGCCGTAGCGGTTGAGGTCGTAGTTGATGCCTTTGGCGTTTAAGCTCTGGTAGCGGCCGTAGATTGCGAAGTCAAGGTTTCCGTTCCCGAAATAGAAGTGCTGTCCGATCTGGGCCAGGTGGGCGTTGCTGTCGCGGTCAAAATCCTCTTCCCCAGGCTCCTTGAAAAACTCGTTCTGGTAGGAGTAACTGAGCTCGGTGACCGTGGCTTTGCTCTCCACCAGGTAAAAGATCGGCCCGGCACGGTGGGTGGTGCTGTAATATTCGTAGCCCTCGCCCAGGCCCGCGTATTGGTAAAGGTATGACCCGAACAGCCGCGCCGGCATCGTCCCCAGTTTGAAGTCAAGGTACCCGTTGGCCTCGCCCTGGTGGATCTGGAGGTTCATCGCGTCCTCCTCAAACTGCCAACTGTTGTAAAGCCGGTAAGTCAGCGCCAGTTCGGCATTGTCGCGCATCAGCGGCCTGAGCCCGGCCTTGAACCAGACCAAGCCCCGCGAGTCCTCCACGTGGGTGATCTCCTCGGGAAGCGCTTCCTCGCCCGAAACCGGAACAACGTTGGTGTCATACTGATAAACAGCGTCCGCGCTGATGAAGAAAGCGTTCCGCTGCGGGAGCGTGGATTTTTCCTCTAGAGCCTTCTTCTCCCAGGCTGTGCCTTTGCCCTCTTTGATCGCCTGGTCAAAATAATTGACCGCTTCCTGGCGTCGGCCCTCACTCTTGGCGCAGAGCCCCAGGTAATAATCGATCTCCGCGGCGCTCTTGGCCAAAAGCGGCTTGGCCTTGACCAGGTTGGCGCTTGCGGTCTTGCAGTCGCTTTGCTGGAGCGCGGCCATTCCTCTGAGGAACAGCGCCCGGCCGTTTGCGGGCTGGGCTTTCAAGACCTGGTCCAGGGCCGCCACCGCTTCCTTGGGGCGGTTGGTCGACAGATAGACGAATCCCAGATCGATGAGCACCAGCAGGTTTTGAGGGGACAGCTTGTTGGCGGCATTGAGATAGCTTTCAGCCTCCGCGAATTTTTCTTCCTTGATCCGCACCAGGCCAAGGTAGTAGTTGGCGTCCGCGGATTCCGGATGAGACTTGACAACCTCCTCAAGGATGGCCCCCGCTTTGGTGTAATCGCCTGAGTCCATCACAACTTTGGCTTCCTCCAACCTCACCTGCCAGTCCTCCGCGGACAGGGCCATGGCCGCGTCGCTGAAAAAGAGAAAAATAAATGCGCCCAAAATCAACCTCTTCATCAAATGTCCTCCCTCCCTGATAATAAGGTCCGCCTTTCAAGGCTCGCCCTTTATAAGCGCGACTACAATGATCGGCGAGTGCGCCCCTAGACTTACACTTTTTTCCAAACTTGTCAATAGCCGGTAGATCTAAATTTCATGTCGGGCGGTTGACGCCAAACACGCCCAAGAAACCGGACATGACCGGCTATTCAAGATAACATTTGCGGCCGCGGATTTGGAGGAAAAATCCTTTTTTGTCCTGGTCCAGACAGGTCATGATCTGGTAGTAGGCGGGCCTCAGGAACCTGGCCGGGAACTGTCCGGACTTGACGCAACAATAGAGCACGTTGTCTTTGCCCATTTTGAGCGAGGCCGGATCCAGCGGCTCAATCGTCCTGTCATTGAGCAGCACGCTCGCGGACCCGTCCTTCAACTCCACCGAACGGACCATGTAAGGCGTGTCCTCAACCTTGATTCTGGCGCGCTCCGGACCGATGGCCAAAAGGTATCCGCGGCCGGGGGCTTTGATTACGCTCCGGCTGAACACCTCCAGGGTGCGTTCGTGGGTGATCTCCACTCCCTGGTGGAACCATTTGCCTTCCTTGTCCAGAAAGATGCGGCCGAATTCCCGGGTCATTGACCGGCCGGCCCGCGGTTTCTTGGAGCCGGGGGACTTTTGGGCTCTTCTCTTCATCGGGTTTTGGTTCATGTTAAGAAACAAAGGCGCTTTTGTCAAAATTTGGCATTCCGGGAATCGGGTATCGCGGGATTGGTCCCGACTTGCTGCTCGGAGCGCCTAATATTTGACAGACGGCCCCGCCTGGGCGGGGCTTGCAGGGGCGCGGTGTCAATTATTTTGCGCTCCGGGCAATAGGTCAAAAGCCGGCCATGGGGACTGAGCCCGGGGAGTTCAATAGGTTACTCGCAATTGGCTCCCTTCTGCGTCAGCTTTTCCGCCAGCAGGTATCTGGCGGGCAGGCCTTCAAAGTTTTCCTTGAAAACCAGGGTCACGTCAAAAGCTTTTTCATAACCTTTGAAGCTCTGCTCGGGCAGTTTGAAGCGGACCAGCTTGTAGTCGTCAAGGAATTCGATGTTTTCTTTTTTGACCTGGGCGGCGCCGATTTCCACGCTTTCCAGGCTCTTGAACACGGGCTTATTGGCCTGGACCCGGACATAATTGCCGCTGCTGACGTGCTGGTCCGGCAAATTGATTTCAATAGCCGGCTCCTTGCCGGTTTCCTTAAAAGGAGGGACGTAAATGAAGCAATCCTCGCAAGACCCCATGCCCTCGCCGCCGTTATAGAGCTTGATCTTGACCTTTTGCGGCTCGTTGAATCCTTTTGGCTGCGCCGGATACTGGGGGACCTTGACCAGCACCAGGTCATTGGTGACAATTTTGATGTCCTTCGGATCGACCCGCTGAGTGCCGACCAGGACTTCCATGTCATTAACAAACCCCTGGCCCTTGATGGATACCCAGCTCTCCTGATTGCCCGGAGCATGGTCGGGCCAGACCCCGATCATGCCGTTGATGGCCCGGGGCATTTTTCTGGGCAGGGGCTGTTGCCAAGTTCCTCCATCCAGGGTTATGGGGGCGCACGGCAAAATCAATCCCGGGCCGGGCTTGGGCAGCCATTGCGCGGAAAAGGTGACCTTGAGTTTGAAATCGGAAGGGGGCAGGCCTTCCCGCCAGAGAAAATACTCGTGCAACTTGCTCCAGCTTTGGGCCAGGGCTTTACGATAAACCGATTCCCCATCTTCAGACCCGGCTTTCGGCTCCGCGGGTTTGACATTCGCTTGCGCCAGCAATTCGCTCATGATCTCCGCGTTTTTTTCCCGCGTGTCCGATTTTTCCGCCTTGTCGCATGGCAAAGGCGTATTACCTTGATTGAGATACTTATCATATTGCTCCTGCAAGGAAGCAATTTTGAATTTTGCGCCATTTTTTTGCCAATCCTGATAAGCCTCCAGGGTGTGAACAAATTCGGCAAGAAATTTGCCGCTTCCCTCGTAAGCGCTGGCCGGATTGCATAGAATATCACGCTCATATTCGGCATAATTACGCCAGAGCGTGCCCAAAATATCCGGGCGATAGGCGGTGTCTTTGGCCTCTTTTTTGACGATTTCTCTTTCCTTTTTCTCCAGCCATTGGCCCTGAGAGTTGTAAGAGTTGCGGTCTCGTTGCAGCCCGAAATAACCGAGGATCTTGGTTTCCGAGGTTTCATAGACCCAGAAATCCGAGTGGTAATTATTGTCCTTGACCATGACCACCGCGGTGACCGGGAAATTATCGTCAACCATTTCGTTCGCCACTTTGGGCGTATTCAGCCATGAGGTTACCACCCGGGGCCTGGGGTTGAACACCCATCCGAAGGAGTCGTTTCCATCGATGTAACCCGAGATCAAGGGGTAGCGCTGGATTTGCTGGAATTTCTCCTGGTAGTTCTTGCCGTACCCGGCCCCGAGTTTGACCGGCAGCGTCGTGGCGCCGGGGCTGCCCGGGAGCGAAGCCTGGCCGGAAAGTTTGATGCTGCTCAAGTCCGTCATGTCCTCGGCGTAATTCAGGGTGTAGCGCTGGGGATACACGGCATAGACCCGGAGACTTTGATCGGGCTCTTCCAATGCACCGTGCTCGTCCACAAGCTCCACTTTGCCGTGCTTGTCCACAGGCTCCACTTTGCCGTACACGTCCACAAGCTCCACTTGGTATTTCACCACGGCCTGGTAATCTCTCCGGGTTTGAATTCCGGGCCTGACCGAGATGTTGAACCCCAGCATATACATTGACCATCCTTTTTGCAGGGAGGCCGAGTCGCGGAGGTTGGTGAGCTTGACGGTCTCGTAAAGCCCGAAATAATCGTTGACCCTGGTCAGGGCGTCAAAGGGGTCTGAGACCAATTCCCCGCCCGGGCCGGACAGCTTGATTATGGGCTGGGCCGTGCTGCCGGGAAGAGGCTGGACGGTAATTATCTGCGGAAGGTCCGGGGCCTCCACCGCGCTTTCTCGCGGGGTGGAGCTCGGCTCCACTCTCGGCAGCCCCAGGCTCAACATGGCTGAACCTTGAATTTGCAATTCCTGCGATGACTGCCTGTTACGGCTTCCCTGCAAGGCGGACAGATTTTTATTGTCGCCTTCGGCATCCAACATCTCTAAGCGGTGTGAAACCGAAACCATCAACTGGTTTTCCCGCCAAATCTGCGCCGTGGAACTGGTGATTGTGCCTCTACGCGCCAGAGAGTGCGGAGAATCCGGCCGTTTGTCCGCGGAGAGCACGCCCAGGAAAATAATCACCGCGGCCAAAATTTTCGCCCGACTGTAATTCTTATTCATCGTCCCCTCCTTTTTGCTCCGGCGACTGGCCTGTCCCGGCAAACCGGGAGCGCCCCGGATTTTCGCTCCATTCATCGTGAATATTTGCATACCTTGTTAATGTTGTCAAGTTAAATTAAGAATGCTTTACAAAATAGCGGCTAATCCGGATGCTATGGCCGCGGCTTGGGGCTGAGCAACAAATCCGGCCTTGACAAGAGGCGGCAAAATAAGCAAAATATGGTTTGGGTGGCAAAGGGTTTCAACAGCGAAAAGAAGAGGGGATTACTATTTTTTCTTGCAGTCGGCCTGGTTCTGATTACCCCCATTTTGGTTTCCTGCGGCGGCTCCGGCTCGTCGGGCGGGGGAGGTCATTCTTCGCCCCTGCACGTGGTTTCCGCGGTGGCAAGCGCGACTCCGGTTTCCGGCACCCGGCAAACGATTTTTAATCTGGACGCCGCTCCAAGCACGGATTCGGATAACGGGCCGCTGAGTTTTGAGTGGACTTTGCTTGAAGGCGTCACGGTTGCGCTCTCGCCTTCTTCCACCGCGTCGGTCGCGACTTTTCTTCCAGCCGATAATTACGCCGGCGATTACTTGTTTTCGCTCCGGGCATACCACGGATCAGCCTCGGACTCGGCCACGGTCAGGATCACGGTCACCAACGAGGTTCCCTCGGCTTCGGCCGAGGCCAGCCCGGGCTCGGGCGCGCGCACAACCTTGTTCACGCTCAGCGCCGGCGCGAGCTTGGACCCGGATAATGACCCTTTGAGCTGGCAATGGACGCAGCTTTCGGGTGAGAGCGTCTCCCTTTCTCCGTCCTCCACCGCGCAGTCGGTTGGTTTCAATCCTGACCCCGGATATGCGGGCGACTATGTATTTGAGCTTCTGGCAAGCGACGGCCTGGCCGCCTCGGCCGACACCGTGCGCATCACCGTCAGCAACAACCCTCCGGTCGCAGTTGCCTCGGTTCTTCCGGCTTCGGGCCCGCGCAAGACTATTTTCACCCTGGACGCCGGCTTAAGCTCCGATCCGGACTCGGACCCGCTGGTCTTTCGATGGGAGCAATTTTCCGGTCCGAGCGTTGTGCTCCATCCCTCGGGAACCGCGGCCTCGCCGAGCTTTATGCCCGATTCCGGGTACCAGGGCGACTATTTATTCGGGCTGGTCGCGGATGACGGCCTTGCCCAGGCCGGGGCAACCGTGCGAGTCATTGTGACCAATGCCGCGCCGGTGGTGGTTCTGGCTTCAAATGTGTTTGGCTACCCCGGGCAAAATATTTCGCTTGACGGCGCCGGCAGTTTTGACCCGGACGCAGACCCCATAACCTTGGACTGGACCCAGGTGGCCGGCGCCACCGTAACCCTGGACCTTTCCGACCCGCTGCGGCCGGCTTTTAGCTCGACCGCCATCGGCCATTACACCTTCCAGGCCTCTGCCAATGACGGCCTGGCCCAGACCCAGGCGCTAATCACCGCCAACGTCATATCCCCCGAGTTCAAGTTCGTGCCCCCCTCCGGGCAGAACCGCGTCCTGGTCATCATGGCCAACTTCGCGGACACAACCCCGGTCTTCAATGCTTCTGATTTCCAGAACCTTTTGTTCGCGGACACCGCGCTCACCATGCGAGATTATTACCAAACCGTTTCTTACGGCCAGTTGGACTTGATCGGGGACTTTGTCGGCTGGATCAACCTCAGCCAGCCCAAGAGCTACTACAGCAACAACAACAGCGGCATTGAGCCCAGGAACTATCCCAACAACCTGTGGGCTTTTGTTGAGGAAGCGGTGGACCAGGCCGAGGCATTGGGAGTGGATTTCAGCAAATATGACAACGACGGAGACGGATGGGTGGACTCGCTCATAATCGTGCACCAAGGCCGGGGTGCCCAGGAATCGGGACTCCTCACTGATCTTCAGACCTGCGCTTACCCGCTCAGCCTGGGAAGAGCGAACCCGCGGTATTACGACGGGGTCAAGATTGAGTATTTCGCCATTGTTCAGGAACAGGGTAAGCCTAATGGCGGTCCGCGGATTATCCAGATTGCGAATTTTGCGCATGAATACGGGCACCTCCTGGGAATCACCGACACCTATAGCTGGTATGCGGGGACGCCTTACTTCCTGGGCCTCGGACGGTATGACATGATGGCTTATGGAGTTTACGGCGGAGACGGCACGCGGCCTTGGCAGCCGACTCAGTTGGAGGCTTTCCACAAATCCCGGCTCGGCTGGCTGGACCCGGTGGTGGTAACCGCTGACACCACCGTGGCGATTCCTGCGCTGGAAACCAATCCATTTGCGGTCAAAATTCCAACCGGGCCGGATGAAAGGGAATATTACCTTCTTAGCAACCGCCAGAGGATAGGCTACGACGAGAAGCTGTTGTCCAAAGGACTGTTCATCTCGCACGTGGACGAAACGCCCTATTGGCAGAATGCGGAGCAAGACACCGTCCACTCCTCTCCCGGCTGCGGCTATCCGGCCGGGGAGCCGAAATGGAAGCATTCCATGGTTATGCTTGAGCAGCCTGACGGGAAATTCCATCTTGAGGGAGGCGTTAACATAGGCGATTCGGTTGATTCCTGGCGGCCGGGCCAGGAATTCGGCAGCCATACCAAGCCCGGCAGCTTGAGATACGACTGTTATCCTTCCGGGGTCAAGGTGAGCCAGATTACCGAGTCCGGGAGCACGGTCACCGCTCGGATCGAACTCGGCCGGCGCCAGAGCGATTTGACCAATCCCAGGCTCGTGGTCGCTGCTTACGGCTTCAGCCCTTCAAGTCCCTCGGATGGAGACACGGACTCGTATGCGGACCCGGGAGAAACCCTGGATTTTTCCATCAAGCTCATGAACCTGGGGACCAGCGCGGACAGCCTGAGCCTGCAGTATTCAACCACCAGCTATTTTATTGAGTCGGTATTGGATGCGAGCACATACCCCGGCCTCGCTCCCGGCGACAGCGCTGACAACAGCCAGCCCCTGCGGCTCAGGATCAAGCCGACCAATGCCGGGGAGGTTCCGGCCTTGATCAAGCTTTCGATCGTTGCCAACGGCGTGACATACAATAAGGTCTTGAACGTTACGCTGGGCGTGCCGGGGGTCATGGTGGTGGACGATGACGGCAGGGCCAAGGCCGAACAGAAAATGATGCTTGAACTCGGCCGGCTCGGATACCTCTGGACGGCTTGGGAAACCGCGCAAAAGGGGATTCCCTCGCTGGAAGAGATGCAGAAGCACCGGGTCGTCTTATGGATCACCGGTCCGGCTGCGGTTGAGCCCCTGGACCAATCGGAAATCAGTCTGCTCAAATCTTATCTTGACGGAGGCGGCAAACTGATTTTATCCAGCCAGTACCTGTTGGTGAACCCTTCGGCGCCGGCCGCGGACTTTGCCCGCAACTATCTGCGAGTGGACTCCTGGCAGGACGATGATAGCGCGCTGCAATATATCTGGCCCGATCCTGCCAGTCCGATCAGCTCCGGGTTCACCGTCCGCAAGATGTGGACCATCAACTATTATCCAATCCTCCCGCGCACCGTTGCCCTCACGCCTGCGCCCGGGGCCATCAGCGCGCTCAAGAACGACCGGATGCACACTACCATGGTGCAATACGGACAAACAAACGGATACGGAATCATCTTTTCCTCATTCGGACTCGAACATTTCTCCTATATGGACGGCGCGCTCCTGCAGAAAATGCTTAACGGCGCATCCTATATTCCGGGCCAGCCGGTGATCACCAAAGCGACCCCTGCATCTTATCGCCCCAGAAGTTACGGCGTGAGCCTGGTGCTGGAAGGGTTGAACTTCAGCGATCAAACCGTCTTCAGTTTTCCCGAGGGAGGCATTAACGTGCTTTCCAAGACCTACAATTCGGTTAACAAGACAGTGACCCTCACGCTGCAGGTGATGTTTAACGCGCATCCCGGGTACCAGAAGATTCTAGCGCAGAATACGGGTCTGGAGCCGGCGGTCTATGATCGATACCTGGCGGTTTCAGGAGCGGCTCTTACCAATAACAAGCCCATTGCCGTCGCCACGGCCAGTCCCGCCAGCGGCACTCCCAAGACCGTTTTCACCCTGGACGGCACCCAGAGCTCGGACTTGGACCATGAGCCGATCACCTTCCAATGGATTCAGTTGCAGGGGCCCGCAATAACCCTGATCCCCGCGGCAACCGCGGCCACGGTTTCGTTCCAGCCTTTAAACTGTTACAACGGCGATTACCTTTTCAACCTTAAGGTCTGGGACGGAACCACATCCTCCGGGGACACCGTGCGCCTGAGCACGCTCAACCACGCGCCGGTCCCGGTGATGGAAGACGTGGTTGTTACTGACCTCTATCAGCCCGTCAGGGTCGATGCAAATTCAAGCTACGACCCGGACCTGGACCTCTTCTCCTTCGAATGGATGCAACTGGCCGGACCAACAGTTCTGTTTGACCGTTGGGTGCTGTACCTGGAGTTCGTGCCCACGGTCTTCGCCGATCACCTCTTCCAGCTGAGCCTCGACGACGGCTGCACCATCAGCCGGAAAACGGTCGAGGTCAAGGTCAATGACCCGGACAATCATTTGCCGGCGCCGATGGTGGCGGAAACTTTCGTGGTCGGGGATTCAAGAGACCTCCTGCCCATCTGTTTCGACGGGACGCCCACCCAGACCTATGACCCGGTTGACGGCGACACCGTTTATTTCAAGTGGGAAATGACTTCCAAGCCTTCAGGCTCCTCCGCGGTAATCAGCGACCCCGGCGCCCAGATGGTCTGCTTCAATGACGACCTGCCCGGATATTACAATGCCAACCTGCGGGTCACCGATTACACCATGTACTGGAGCCTGCCCCTCCAGGTCCAGGCATATTCCATGACCGCGGACCTGGACAACGACCTGGTCCCGGACGAATACGAACTGGATCATGGCATGGACCCGGCAAACCCCGCGGACGCTTCCGCTGACCCGGACCTGGACGGACTGATCAGCCTCCACGAATATTTCAACGGCACCGATCCTCAGACCGCGGAGCCGTGGCTTTTGTCAATCAAAGACGGCGCCTCCGCCTATGCCGGCGGATTCTTCGGAGACGCCGACGGAGACCTCCTCTATGGCGCCACCGACCTGGCCGCATTGTCTTCCCTGTTAGCCACCGGAGCAACCAGCGGTTACCGAAACGTTTATCCCCCCACCGGAGAGACTCATGATTTTGACGGCGACCTCCTCTATGGGGCCACCGACCTGGTCGTGTTCGGGGAAATCTTCGCAGGCGACACCGCCAATTTCACGGGCGCGCCCGCAAAAGTCAACCTGATCGAGCCGGCCTCTGGCGCCACCATAACCCTGACCGTGGGCGAAACTGTGCGCATAACCGTGCAGGTAACCGACGCCGACGGCACTCCCCGGAGCGGCAGCGCCGCGATTTTTGAAGCCATCCAGGGATCGACCATCATCCAGTTCCTCGGAGGAGACGGCCAAAGCCCGGCTCAAAGGACTTACCAGCCCGTGGCAGGAGACACCACCGACGTGCGACAATTTTCCCCCTGCCTCAGTCTGGACGGGTTGGAAATGTTCGTATCCAGATGGGTGGACTCTAACGCAATTTTCCAAGTCTTCCGTTCAACGCGCGCCGATGTTTTCCAATCTTTTGGGCCGCCCACTCAGGTCACGCTTGCCCCCGGCTGCACTTGCGATACTTTCGTTTCCAGCATGACCGAAGATGGACTCAATATTTTCCTTTATGCATACAACGATAGTTTCTTGAGTCCAATTAGCCGCTCTGCATGCGGTTGCGCTGGTTTGTACATCGCTCACCGTGAGAGCAAGGACAGCCCTGAATTTGATCCAGCCACACCGATAGCCGAACTGAATCTGCCGGCAGGCAACAAACTCCATCCCTGGATTAGCCCCGATGGATTGACGATTTACTATAACTCCACCCAGGCAGGCGACACAGGAGGGGGAGGAATGGATATTTGGAAAGCATCCCGGACTCCCGGAGATCCATTCGGCAATCTCCAGAAGGTGCATGAACTTAATACCGGCGCCGCGGAGAGGTATCCCAGCTTAACCGCGGACCAGTTGCACATTGTTTTCGCCCGGAGGGACGGCATTCAATTCGACCTCTTTGAAGCCAGCAGGGCCGATACCGCAAGCCCGTTTTCAGCCCCGGTGCGGATGACTTACGTCGACCGCGCCGGGTCTTCCTATACCAATGAATATACCCCGTTTCTTTCCCCGGACGGCCGGGAACTCTATTTTTCATACGCGCAGAAAACCACGACTGACTACGACGTCTTCCGTCTGGAAAGGACAACCCTGGAACTGCCATTTTTCATCAACTGGACCCCCGGAAGGTTTGACCTCACCGGCAAGATGGCGCTTACCGGGGACCTCAACTCCGAAGGCAAGGCCTTTATCCACCTGCGGGCGACCGCGGCCGGCACCGCCAAGCTCGCGGTCAGCGTCAACAAAAATTTCAGCCGGTTGCTCCCCGCGGCCGGGCTCAGTCAGTTCATAACCATCAACGTCACGCCATAACCGGGAATGCATCAAACCGTGGCCGGAGCCGGACTGATTGCCGGAGTCTTGATTTTATCCCGGCAATAATATAAAGTTCCCTCATGAAAATAAAGATCGCTTGCCAGGGGCTGGAGCTTAAGGCGGAACTTTACCAAAAGCCCACCGCCCAAAAAATCTCCGAAGCGCTCCCGCTCCAGGGCCGAGTCAGCCGCTGGGGCGACGAAATTTATTTTGAGATCCCAGTGAAGGCGGAATTGGAAGTTGACGCTCGGGCCGAGGTTGAAGTCGGCGAGCTGGGCTATTGGCCGGAGGGCAGGGCCTTTTGCATATTTTTCGGGCGCACGCCCGCGAGCGCGGACGCGAAACCCAAAGCCTACAGCGCGGTCAACATCATAGGCAAACTGCTTAAGCTTCCGCGGGAGGCGTTGAAGGCGGTAAAACCGGGGACCACGATCACAATTGAGCAAGCCTGAACAATACATGGAAGCCGGGAAAGCCTCGGGGCCCAACGCTCTTGCCCGCCTGGAGTTCTGGCTGGAGAGGAACGGGAAGTACGTCATCATCGCCGGCTGGGCGGCGCTGGCTGCGCTTTATTTTTCGCTGGCCAGCGACGAGCTTGGAGGGACTTTTGGGGGGGACAACGCGCGCTACCTCATGCTTGCCCGCTCGCTGGCCGAGAAAGGCTCTTACCTTGACTGGTTCACTCCCGGCTCGCCCCCGCATACCCAGTACCCCTTCTTGTTCCCGCTCCTGCTTTCGCCTTTGGTCGGGACCGCACACCAGGTCTTCTATTCCCACCTGATGGTCCTATTCATCGCGTCCCTCATTCCGCTCCTGGTCCTCGGCTTCGCAAGGCTCCAGGGCGAAAGCCGGACCCGATCCCTGATCCTGTTTTTCCTGGCCGCGTCAATTCCGTCCTGGTATTCGTTCCTGCTCAGCATCCTCACCGAGCCGCTCTTCATGTTCTTCATGATGCTCGCCATATTCATCCTGAGCCACCTCCGGAACCGTGGCTGCAACTTATACATGGCGATAATTTTTTCGCTTGTGGTGCTGGCCTCGGCCATGGTGCGCGAGGCCGGCTTAATCTTGTTCATCGCGCTCCTCGCCGCCATCTTGCTGGACCCGAGGCTGCGCCGGTTGCGCGCGGCCAAAATGCCGCTCTGGTTTTTGCTTGCCGTGGTGTTCATTGCCGGCTATTCCCTCTGGTTTGCGCGGAACCTCACCGCGGGAGACGGCCAGCAGGGCATATATCTGCAGCAGTTCCTGGCGAAAGACCCCTATTTGCCCTCGTCAGGAATGATGGGACCGGTCGATTTCCTCAAACGCGTGTTCCGCAACTCAATGTTGCACATCTCCCACCTCGGATCATTTGCCATTTATCGGTTCACCATTTTTAACGCGAGAACGACCCTCTTGATTCAAATGGCGTTTTTCGCAGTGATCATCGCCGGGCTGGCGGCCAGGATGCGCAGGCGCAATTTCATCGCCGAGTTGTCTTTCCTTGCCATGTTTGCAACCGCAATGGTCTGGAATTTCCTCGACGAAAGATTCTCCATTCCCATCCTGCCGCTCGCGGCTTACTTTTTCCTGCAAGGCATTGATGCGACCTTCCGGCTTTTCAGAAGCAACATCCGGGTTGTGACCTCCGTCATCGGCGCCGCGCTGGCAGTTTGGCAAATGGGCATGGTGCTATGGATGTGCGCCAAGTACAATGACAAGCAGGAGTATCCCGCGGGGGCGGTCTGGGTGGAAAGTTACGGTCCCTGGGACCGGCCCGTGCTCGATGCTTCGAAATATTGCGAATACTGGAACTATTCGAAAGACTTCTGGGAAGAGACTTCGGACAATATCGTGATCTACAAGATCGCGGACGAAATTCTGCCCAAAGGCGCGGTGATCGCCTCGCGCAAGGCGCCCCTGGCCTGGTTTTACACCGGCCGCCTGGTCACCGGATACCTTTACGACGCGCCGCCGGAGGCGAATTGGAAGGAGTTCAAAAAGTACGGGGTCACCCACGTGATTATTTCGCCCGCCAACGACGAGCTTATGCGGATGGTGAAGGACAACCCGGAGTGTTTTTCATTTCTGGCCATTATCCGCCGGGACGGGATAAGCATCGCCAAAATAGAAGAATATCCCGCGGAGTAGGCTACTTCCTGGCCGCGGCCTTGGCCACCAGGACGTCGCTTAGGGCGGGAAAAGTCCGGGCAATGCGGTCAAGAAATCTCAAGATCGCTCCCCGGCTCTTGGGCGATAATTTTTGCAGGAATGCCCCCCAGTTGGGAAAACACCAGAGCAGGCTGAGTCCGGTGAGCGCTTGGATTTCAAACAGAGGCTTGAGCTTTTGCGCCAGAAAAGCCGCGGTGAATTTGAAATTATGGTCGTCGGGCGGGAGATAAGAAGGGTGCTCGGTCCGATTCCTGCCCTTGAGTTTGGCAAAGAAAAAGTCATAGACTCTTCCGAGTTTGCAGGAAAGGCTTTCGAAGTTGGCCACGGAGATAATCAGCTTTCCGCCCGGCCTTAGCACCCGGGCGGCCTCGCGCAGGGCGGAGTCAACGTTTGCGAAATGGTCAATCGCTCCCTTGCAGAGCAGCTTGTCCAGGCTTTTGTCCTTGAGCGGAAGGCTCTCGGCCAAAGAGCGCAGCAAGACCACCGGATGGGTTTGGTCCGGTCCCATCCATTCCAGGCCCTTCCGGAGCATGATTTCCGAGGACTCCAGGCCGAACACCAGCGCGCCGCTGAGCGCGATCTTGAAGGCGTCAACCGCCCGGCCACAGGCAAGGTCCATCACCTCTTCTCCCGGACGCGCGTCAACCGCGGCAATGGTGGCCTCGGTCATCCGGTCAAAAACGAACTTGGTGTCCGGGGTCATGTTGCTGAGCGCGATTTCGGCGTCGTCCCATTTGGTGTCCGGTTTGTTGGCGGTCATCGCGGCTATTTTCGGGCAAAGGATGCTTTTGTCAAACAGGAAAAATTTGCGCGGGGTGGGGCGGGTTTTATCCGGCCACGGCATCATATATAATAAATGCTGATGATTGAATTGAGCGTGGTCATCCCGGCCTACAATGAGTCCAAGCGGATCACCAGGACGCTGGCGAGGGTCCGGGAGTATTTGTCCGGCAGGGGCGCGAGTTTTGAACTGCTGGTGGCTGACGACGGCTCGGTGGACGACACCGCGGACATGGTTGATGCCGCGGGCGCGGCTTTTCCCGAGCTAAAATTGCTCAAGCTCAAGCACCGGGGCAAAGGCGGCGCGGTCAAGGCCGGGGTCATGGAATCGCGCGGGAAATACGTGTTGATGTGCGACGCGGACCTTTCCACGCCCATCGAGGAATTGGCCAAGCTCAAGGATGCGCTCAACCAGGGCTTTGACCTTGCGATCGGCTCGCGCCGCGCCCGGGGCGCGGTGCTCGCCCGGCGCCAGCCTTTGCTCCGCCAGTCAATCGGACTCCTGTTCGGGTTCCTCACCCGCCGGATCATCCCCACCGGGGTATTGGACACGCAGTGCGGTTTCAAACTTTTCCGGGGCGAGGCCGCCAGAAAGCTGTTCGCGCTCCAGACCGCGAGCGGTTTCGCGTTTGACTTAGAGATTCTGGCCCTGGCTCGAAAGCTGGGCTACAAGATCGCGGAGGTCCCGGTGGTATGGGAGGACGCGGAGGGGAGCAAGGTCAAGCCGATGAGGCATTTGCCCGAGGTGATGCGCGAGGTCTGTCGGATCCGGCTGAATCTCTGGAGAAGGAAAGACCTTGCCCGCGACTAAAGATCTGCTGCTGATCTATCCTCGCCTTCACTATCCCAGCGGGGACGTCCCGCTCGGGATTCTATACCTGGCCTCTTCGGTGCGCGCGAAACTGGGGATCACGCCCGAAATACTGGACTTGAGCTTCAGCAAAAAACCGGTCGAGGCGGTCAGGGCCGCGCTCCGGGAGAGCCGTTTCCAATGGGTCGGGCTCAGCGCCATGGTGACCATGGCCGCCGCGGCCAGGCGGATGGCGGAGGCGGTCAGGGAAATGCAGCCGGAGGCCAAAATCATCCTGGGCGGGCCCCACGCGACCACTCTCCCGGAAAGCTGCGCCCAGGGGCCGTTTGATTTTCTGGCGCTGGGCGAGGCTGAAGAGACGCTGCCCGAGTTGATCCGCAAGGGCGGGGGCGAAGGCGTGGCCGGGGTCTGGTTCCGGCAGGACCGGGGCTGGACCAGGAATGAACCCCGGCCCGTAATACCGGAGCTCGATTCAATCCCCTTCCCGGCTTTTGACTTGATCGACCTCGGACAATACAAGCGGCTCTGGTTCCAGCTCGATACCCTGGGCCGGCCGATCGCCGGGACCTCAGTGCTCGCCACGCGCGGTTGCCCATACCGGTGCAGCTTCTGTCAGCCCACGCTCGATCGGCTGTTCGGGCCCAGGTTGAGGAAGCGTTCGCCGGAGAATATCGTGTCCGAACTGGCCCTGCTCAAGGACCGTTTCCAAATCGATGGATTCATTTTCCTGGATGACACCCTGATCGTTGACCGCAAATGGACCGGGGAGCTGGCCCGGAAAATGATCGCGGCCCGACTGGGGCTGGTGTTCGGCTGCAACATGCGCGCGGAGCTGGTTGACGCGGAAGTGCTCGGTCTTTTGAAGGAGGCGGGCCTGCGCAAGATTTATCTGGGGATTGAGTCCTGCTCGGACCGCATCCGGGAGCAGGTCCTGGACAAGAAATTGTCGCGGGAGCAGATTGAAAGCGCGGTTGCAGTTGCCCGGCGGGCCGGGGTCAAGGTGCAGGGATATTTCATGATCGGCGCTCCGGGCGAGACCCGGCAGGAGGTGATGAGCACCCTTGGCTACGGGAGACGACTGGACTTGGATGACCTGACCATCAACATCACCACCCCCCTTCCCGGGACCTATCTTTACCAGAAATATCGCGGCGAGATATCGTTGCCGGAGGAAAATTTTGACTACTACCGTCGTTATGCTTTCAAGGAAAGAGAATTGAGCGAGGCCTGGCTCAGGAGGAAACAGGTGCTGGCTTACCTCGCCTTCTATTTGAGGCCGGGAAAAATCGTCCGGCTGGCGAAATCGCTGCTGTCCCCGGCGCTTTTTCCGCACACCCTGCTCAAACTGAAAAGAGTGTTCTGATGCCGGTCAGCGAATACCGGAAAATGTTTGAGGCGGAAACCAGCTACTTCTGGTTCGTGGCCAAGCAGGAGCTGGTGGGACGGCTGGCCGGCCGGCTGGCGTTGCCGGCCCGGGCGCAGATCCTGGACCTCGGGTGCGGCACCGGCGTCAATCTGCAGAACCTGCAAAAATTCGGGTTCGCCGTGGGACTCGATTATTTCGCGGAAGCCTTCAGCTACTGCGGCAAGCGCTCCCTGACCGAACTGGTGCTTTCCCGGGGAGAAGTCCTGCCTTTCCGGGAGCAAAGTTTTGACCTGGTGACTTCGCTGGACACGGTGGAGCATTCGGAGGACGCGGAGCAGATGGTCAAGGGGGTATTCCGCTCGCTCAAGTCCGGGGGATATTTTCTGATGACCGCTCCGGCCTACCCCTGGCTTTACGGGGCGCACGACCAAGCCCTCGGGCACAAGCTCAGGTTCACGAAAAGGACCCTGCACGATCTCTTGCGCGGGGCCGGGTTCAAGGTCCTGCTCTTGGGCAACTATTTCGGACTGGTGTTCCCCGCGGCGCTCGCGCTCAAGCTGTTCCAGAAAAAATTCGGAAGCAAGTCCCGGACCATATCCTACCGGCTGCCTTTCCCGGTCAACCAGACCCTGCTCGCGGCCTGCCGTCTGGAAAATCGGCTGTTCCCCCATCTGCAACTGCCCTTCGGGACAACCTTGACGGCTTTGTGCGGGAAATAGCGGAGCTAAATATCAAGGGCTTGCCTTCCGGGATGCGGTCTTCAGACCCGGAGCCGGGAGCCTATTTTCGTCCGCCTTTCCGCGACAACAGGTAGTCGCAATACTTTTTCATTTCCGAGGCCAGTTCCGGGTCCTTCCGGATCTGTGCGATCATATCCTCAATTTCTCCGGCCCCGCGGGCAAGGCCCCTGGCCCCGGCGCCGAGCTCGCTGCTCGTTACTCCCAGGATTCGGGCCAGGCGGCCGGCAAGGGCCCTGGAGGGAATGCCCCTGGCGTGCAGCCATTGGGATACCAGTTGGCGCGACACCTTAAGATTGGCCGCAAGTTCGGACTGGCTCAGACCGCGCGATTCCATCAGGCGTGTCAGCCGCAAGGGAAATTCATGCCTCGCCCGGTCGATGGGACCCGGCTCCCCGGCCGGCCCCGGGCCGGCGCCGCCGCCGGTCAAAATCCATTCGGCGCTGACTCCGAGCGCCGAAGACAGCGCCAAGATCATCTCGACCCTCGGCCAGCTCAAGCCCCTGGTCCAGCGGGTGAGGGCCGAGGCCGGCATCCCGAGTTTTCGCGCCAGCGCGTTCTTCTTTATCCTGCGCGCCTTGAGCAGCCGCTCCAGCCGGGCCGCAAAATCCGTCCGTGCGTGTAATTTTTTATATTTCATCATTATTTACTTGACAAATATTCTATATTGCGTTATTATTCGGGCCGTGGGGAGAAAAGGCGGTGACGGCCGGTTGCGCGCGAAGCGAGTTTTCCCGAGGCTTGCGCGGGCAAGAGAAGAACCGGGCGCAGGTGCGCCCGTGCAGCCAGGATTTCACCGCTCCTGCCTATTTGCAGGCCTCCTTTTCCATGCCGCGGCGGGAGCGGACTTCCGGGGATTCAGTCGGTTCGCCGGCCGCGGCAAAGTATATTATTGCGGCGGACACCCTCCGCCGCTTATTTTTTCAGCCCTTGAACCCGCTCCGGTTCAGGAAAAATCCTGGGGCCGGGGCGTAATCGCGGGCTGGAAGCCGGATACGGCGCATCAGAGACGGACGTGCTCGGCCCGGTCCGGGCCTTTCAACGTTCACGGTATCCGCTGCTTCTACATCATATATAAAGGCATTGCAGCTTCGAGTCAAGCAATCTTGACTCCCGGTTAAAATAATTTTGCCTCGGAGTGTAACGCTGCGGGGGTTGCGCAGGGATTTACGCGTCAAGCGGCGCGAGGACCGTTGTAGGGAGGCCAAGATGGCGAGATCGGAGCGGGATTTGGTTTCGGTTGAGAACGCGCATTTTGGGGATCAAATCCGGGATCAATTGACCGTAATCCTGGGAGCGTTTGAACTCACGCTGGATTACATCCAGGGGAACGAACTGCATGGTTCGGGGGCTTTGGAAGCGGCGAGGAACCTGAATGCGGGCAAGGCCGCGGTGGATAAGATAGTCCGCATGCTCTTGGAGCGGGGAGCTTGAGTTGCGCTCCGAGGGCGCGCGGGCGGGTTATGACTTACCGGCTTTTGCGAATCCGCGCATTATTCAATATAATCGGGTTCGATGTCGGGCAGCAGCATAGGCAAGATTTTTGTGGTGACCACTTTCGGGGAGTCGCACGGTTCCGCGATCGGGGCGGTGGTTGACGGCTGCCCTCCGGGGATTGAGCTCAGCCGGGAGCAGATTCAGAAGGAGCTTGACCGCCGTCGTCCGGGTCAGAGCGAGGTCACCAGCCCGCGCGCGGAGCAGGACTACGTGGAGATTTTGTCCGGGGTTTTCGAGGGCAAGACCCTTGGCACTCCCATCGGGCTTTTAATCCGGAACCAGGACGCTGACTCCAGGGCCTACGCGGAATTGAAGGAACTCTTCCGTCCCGGCCACGCGGATTTCGGATACTTCGCCAAGTTCGGGCTGCGCGACCACCGGGGCGGGGGCAGGTCCTCGGGTCGGGAGACCGCGGCGCGGGTGGCCGCGGGCGCGATCGCCCGGCGGGTGCTGGAGGGCTTTGGGGTCTGGGTCCTGGCGGGCACGGTGGCGGTCGGGAGAATCCGCGCGGAGAAGTTTTTGCCGGAGGAGATTGAAAGAAATCCGGTGCGCTGCCCGGACCCGGACAAGGCCAAAGAGATGGAGGCCCTGATCAGGAAAGTGAAGGATCAGGGGGACTCCATCGGCGGGGTCATCGAAGTCCACGCGCTGGGGGTTCCGGCCGGGCTGGGCGAGCCGGTGTTTTCCAAGCTGGGAGCTGATCTGGGCGCGGCGCTCCTGGGCATCGGCGCGGTCAAGGGGGTCGAGTTTGGAGAAGGATTTGCCGCGGCGGAGCGCAAGGGCAGCGAGAACGCGGACCCGTTCGTCTGCGAGGGCGGAAAGATTCACGCGAAATTCAACCGTGCGGGCGGCATTTTGGGAGGCATTTCCACCGGGGACCAGATTGTCATCCGTCTTGCGGTTAAGCCCACGTCGAGCATAGGCTTGGATCAGGAAACGGTAAACCTTAAGGGCGAGCCGCTCAAGTTCAAGGTCCAGGGCCGGCACGACCCCTGCATCTGCCCGCGCATCGTCCCGGTGGCTGAAGCCATGACCGCGATCGTGCTTGTCGACCACGTGCTCCGCCAGCGCGGCCAGACCGGAAAGTAAAGCCTCCCGGGGTCGCAAGTCTCTTCAAGCTGCGAGGGACCGATCCTGCATTTCATTAGCCCGGCCATTATGGGCATCCACTAATTAGATGGACAGGAGGGCCTCTCCGGCATTTCGATAGCCCGGCCATTCATGGCCGGGAACCCGACGGCCTAACCCCTTTGCTGCGGCCCGCGCGGGCGCGGGCCGCAGCGGGAGTGGGAGTGCCCCCGTTCCCCGGCGCTGAAGCGCCGGGCTATTGAATCCGTCAATGCTTTCGGAATCGGCGAAACGCCGGGCTATCGCAATACGTTTATCTAGGTGAAACCATTTTGTTGAAGGCAATCAGTCCCGATTACTCTACCTGAGCGTTTCGATTGTGAATTTCAGTTCGATCCGGTCGCCTTCCACGGGCAGGACCTTGAATTCGGCGAAGCCGCGGGCTGCGATCTGTTTTCTGACGGATTCGCGGTCCCCGGAGTAGTGCACCAGCACTTTGACCTTGCCCGGCGCAAACCCCCAGAGTTCCACGTCTTTAAAGGCATCAATCTCCTTGAGTCCGCTGATCAATTCCTGGTACTGGTAATAGGATTCCAGGCCCCCAAATTCAACCACGACTTTTTGGGCCTTTTCCCCGGACAAGTCCCGACGGCTGAGCTTTTCAATCGCCAGGCTGATCTCGGGCAAAGCCTGGCGCACCAGCTGCTCGACCACCCTGGACTTCGCCTCGGCAAGCTCATTGCCCAGCACGGTCTGATCGAGCATGGCGACCTTTTGCCGGTCGCCGCTCTCCAGGTCAACCACGTACATTTCCAGCAGCGCGGTGGCGGCGTAAATTCCGCCCCCGCCTTCTTCCGTGGTCTGGATGCCGAGTTTTTTTTCGGCGGACAGCTCCCTTTTCTCCGTGGCCATTTTTTCCCGGCCCAGGACCAGGAGCTTGGCGTTGAAGCGGTCCCCAAGCTGGAGCGCCCAGGACTTGTCGTCCATGATCTTGTCCAGTTTTTGCGGGTCAATTATGGCCGCGGGCTTGACGATCCGGTATCCCCAGCGCTGGATCTCCAGGGCCAGAAGTTTCTCCGCCTGCGACTGCGTCGGAGAAACCGCCAGCCAACTGCTCCTGAATTCATCGCCTTCCTCTTCAACCACCGCCAGGGCCAGGCTCTCCTTCTTGGAACGGTCCAGGCCGCTCTGCACCAGCTCGATCTGGATCTTGTCAAGCGACAACTCCACCGCGACCTCCACGGTGTAAAGGTCCCCGGCAAAATTTTCGGAGCCGATCCGGAAGCGGTCCACGAAGGCCGCGGGGTCTTGGAGGAAATGTTCTTCGATCAGACGAGATTTTTCCTTGAAACTTTTCTCGCCCAGAATCCGGGTCAGGCATTGCGAGACCGCTTTCTTGTAAGCGTCGGTCAGGCCTTCGGACTTGGCGCGGGCATAGTTGTTCTCCACGATCTGCGCGGCGCCGTTGACGGTGAAGGCGCTCTGTTGGGCCGGGGCCGGGGCGCAGACCAGGAACGCTCCCAGTGCCAGGACGTTAAGCGTGCGGCTGGTTTTCATTCTCCGGCGTATCCCTCTTTTCTGCCCAAGGGCAACGGCTGGAGCGGGAGCAGAGTTGCGATGGCGTGCTTGTAGATCATGATCTCCCTGCCGTCGTCGAGCTTGAGCAGGATGCAGTAGCCGTCAAAGCTCATGATGTGGCCGCGCAGGCGGTCGTTGCCGACCATGAGACTAATCTCGACCGGGATGCGCTCCTTGCGGGACACATTGAGCACCTGGTCCTGGACATTGATCTTTGCCTTGTCCATTTCGCCTCCCCTTTAACAGGCCGATGAAAAACCAACTGATGCGGCCCCGGTATCGGGGTTTCGGTCTTTTCCGAAGAGGCCTCACCCTCTAAAGCCTGAAGGGTTTTTCAGCAGCCTGTCAATACTTCTATTGTAGGATCAATTGCTTTTCATCTCAATCCGCGCGCTGTCCGCCCCGAAAAGCTCGTCAATGCGCTCAAAAAGCCCGGCCTCGGGCTTGACGCCGAAGCGGTTTGGGAGGTTGAGCACGGCTTCCGCGCCCCCGTTCTGGTAGGTCAGGTGGACCACCACCCGGCTGCGTCCCGGGAAAGTTTTCAGGGCGTCCTTCAAGGTCTCCAGGTCGGCCTTGTTGTGCTTTTCCGCGCTGACCCAGACGTGGAGCGCGTCGACCTGCTCGGAAAGCGCCTGCTCTATGGTCATGACCTTTTCCGCAACCAGCCGCGTGGTCTCTTCATGTTTGACCCTGCCCTTCACGATCACCGGCCGGTCCCGGTCCAGAAGCGCGCCGGAGTGAAGGGCAAAGGTCTTGGGATAAACCACCACCTCCACCCTGCCCGACAAGTCCTCAAGCTTGAACGTGGCCATCCGCTCCTTCTGACGCGTGACCCGCTCAGCATAGTTCAAAATCATTCCGCAGACAATTGCGCCCTGTTCCCCGGGGAGCGCCGTTATTTCCTCGGCGTTTTTGAGCGCGAGCCTCCGGATCAGGGGCTGGTATTTGACCATGGGGTGGCCGGAGAGGTAATACCCGAGCACCTCTTTTTCGTGCGCGAGCAGTTCGGCCATTTCCCATTCGGGCACGTCCGGGAGCCTTTTGTTTTCATTGGGCGCGGCCCCGCCTTTGTCGGAGAGGATCTGGAAAAAGTCGACCTGGCCCTGGTCGCGGCTCCTCTTGAGCGCCTGTCCGGACTCCATGGCCTGGTCCAGCGCCGCCATCATCTGGCTCCGGGCCGCGCCCAGGTTGTCAAAGGCCCCGGCCTTGACCAGGCTCTCGATCACCCGGCGGTTGACCGCTCGGAGGTCCGCCCGTTCGCAGAAATCGAAAACCGACTGGAACGGCCCGCTCTTCTCGCGCACCGCCACGATCTCCTCCACCGCGGCCTCGCCCACGTTCTTGACCGCGCCCATGCCGTAGCTGATGCGCTCGCCGCTCACCGCGAATTTCCACCCGCTCCGGTTCACGTGCGGCGGGTCGACTTCTATATTCATGCGTTCGCACTCGTTGATGTAGGGCACGATTTCCTCAATGTCGCCCATCTCGCTGGTCAGGTAAGCGGCCAGGTATTCCACCGGGTGGTAGGTCTTGAGATAAGCGGTCTGGTAGGCGATGGAGGCATAGGCCGCGGAATGAGACTTGTTGAAGCCGTAGCCCGCGAACTCCTTGATCAGGTCGAAGATGTGCTCGGCAATCCTCTTGTCCAGACCGTGCTTGGCCGCCCGGGTCACGAACGGCTCCCGCTCGGCCTCCATCCGGTTCACGTCCTTCTTGCCCATGGCCTTGCGCAGCTTGTCGGCCTCGCCCATGGAATATTTCGCCAGCGTGGCCGCGATCTGCATCACCTGCTCCTGGTAGAGGATAACCCCGTAGGTCTCCTTTAAAATGTCCTCCAACTGGGGCAGCAGGTAATCGATTTTCCTGCGACCGTGCTTGCTCTCGATGAAAATCTGGTCCATTTTGGAGCCCAGCGGACCGGGACGGTAAAGCGCGATCATGGCGATCAACTCCTCAAATTTCGCGGGCATGAGCGCCATGGCCCGCTGGGTCATGCCCGCGCTCTCCATCTGGAACACGCACGCGGTCTCGCCCCGGCTGAAGAGCTCGAACACCTTGGGGTCGTCCAGCGGCAGGTTGTCGATGTCCAGGCTCACCCCCCGGTTCTCCCTCACCATCTTGAGCGTGTTGTCAATCACGGTGAGGTTGCGGAGTCCCAGCATGTCGAACTTGGCCATGCCCAGCTTGGCCACGTCCGTGCCCGTGAACTGGGTGACCGCGACGTCGCCCGGCTTCGCGCCCTTGTAGAGCGGCATGTAGTCGGTGATCGGCCGGTCCGAGACCACCACGCCCGCGGCATGGGTGCTCGGGTTCCGGCTGATCCCCTCGATCTGGCGCGCGATCCGGAAAAGCTCCGCGATCTTGGCGTCGGTGTCAACAAGTTTCTTGAGCTGCGGCTCCTGCTCGAGCGCGGCTTCGAGTTCGATGTCGATTTCCTTGGGGATCAGCTTGGCCACGAAATCAACCTGCTTCAAGGGCAGGTCCAGCACCCGGCCCACGTCCCGGATCACGGCCCGGGCCTTCAGTTTCTGGAAAGTGATGAGCTGGACAACGTTGGTCTCGCCCCCGTATTTTTCGCTGACGTAGCGGATGATCTCCTGGCGGCGGTCCTGGCAGAAATCAACGTCGATGTCCGGCATCTCCTTGCGTTCCGGGTTGAGGAATCGTTCAAAGAGCAGTCCCCATCGGAGCGGGTCAATGTTGGTGATGCCGAGGGAATAGGCGGCGAGGCTTCCGGCCGCGGATCCTCTGCCCGGTCCGACCGGGATTTTGTTTTTGCGGGCGTGGTTGATGAAGTCGGCGACGATCAGGAAATATCCCGCGAACCCGGCGTCGTTGACCACCTTGACCTCGTATTCGAAGCGCTTGCGATATTCCTGCTCCTTGCCCGCTATTTCCGGGTCCTTGGACTTAAGCTGCTCCAGCCGTTTCTCAAACCCGGCCCGGGCCTCGCTCTCGAACCTGGCCTCCACGTTTTGCTCCGGCCCGGCATCGATCTTGGGCAGGTGGATCTTGCCGAACTCGAACCGGAACCCGCACCTGTCCGCGATCTCCAGGGTGCTGTTGACCGCCTGGGGCACGGCCCGGAAAAGATGCATCATTTCTTCCGCGCTCCGGAAATAGAGCTGGTCGGTCCGGATCTGGAACCGGTCCGGGTCATCCAGTTTTTTGTTCTGCTGGATGCACATGAGCACGTTCTGGAACTGGTTGCCGCCCGGTTTGAGGTAGTGGCAGTCATTGGTTGCGACCAGGGGAGCGCCGGTTCGCCCGGAAAGCTCGATCAATCTCTTGTTCGCGGTGTCCTGGTTTTCCAGGCCGTTTTCCTGGAGCTCAAGGTAAAAGCCGTCCTTGCCGAACAACGACTGGTGCCACTCCAGCCTCTTCTCCGCCTCGGAATTTTTCCCGGACAACAAGAGCTGGGGAATCTCTCCCTGCAAACAAGCGCTCAAGGCGATCAGGCCTCCGTGGTGTTTTTCCATAAGCTCGCGGTCGATCCTGGGTTTGCGGTAGAACCCTTCGAGGTAGCTTAGGGTGATGAGCTGGCAGAGGTTCTTGTAGCCTTCGGCGTTTTGGCAGAGGAGCACGAGGTGGAAGGGGCTGCCCTCGTTTTTGTTCCGGCTCCGGCGGTTCTCGCGCGCCACGTAAACTTCGCAGCCGATGATCGGCTTGAGCTTGGCGCGCACGGCCTCTTCGAAGAATTCCACGGCCGCGAACATGTTGCCGTGGTCGGTGACCGCGACCGCGGGCATGCCCGACTGGGACGCGGTCTTGACCAGTTCCTCCAGCCGGATCAGTCCGTCCAGCATGGAATATTCGCTGTGCACGTGAAGGTGCACGAAACCTAAAGTCTTGTCAGTCATTTTTCATCCGATCGGCTTACGGGGTCAGGCCTCTTCGCTGAAGCCGGACTTCGATGCTGAGGCCAGACCCCTCGATTTTTCATTCCTCTCCCTGAGCCCGCTGCTAATAGATCAGCTTGTTAAGCGGGTATTCGATGATGCCGCCGGCCCCGGCCTTCTTGAGTTTGGGCACCATCTCCCGGACAACTTTTTCCTCCACAATCACCTCCAGGCTGAACCAGCCCTGGTCCGACAGCGGCGAGAGCGTGGGCGTGTGCAGCGCCGGCAAGAGCGAGAGCACCCGCTTGAGCGATCCCTCCGGGACGTTCATCTTGAGCCCGACCTTGCTCCCCGCGGCCAGCGCGCCCTTGAGCATCATGGCCAGGATTTCGATTTTGTCCCTTTTCCAGGGATCGCTTTTCCAGGCCCGGTTGTTGGCGATCAGCACGGTCTCGGATTCCAGCACCGTATCGATGATCCGGAGGTTGTTGGCGGCCAGAGACCTGCCGGTCTCGGTCACTTCCACGATCGCGTCCGCGAACAGCGGAGACTTGGCCTCGGTGGCGCCCCAGCTGAAGACCACGTCCGCCTTGACCTTCCTGGCGCGCAGATAGTCTCTGGTGATGTTGACCGCCTCGGTGGCGATCCGTTTGCCGGCCAATCCTTTGGCCGATTTGATGGGGGAATCCACCGGCGCCGCCACCACCCATTTGACCTTGCGGAACCCGGACTTGGAATAGGTGAGCGGGCAGATTTCCTTCACCTTGGCCCCCTGCTCAATCACCCAGTCCCTCCCGGTCAGACCGCAGTCCAGCACGCCGTTCTCAACGTAGCCGGCCATTTCCTGCGCGCGCAGCATGACCGCCTCCAGCTCCGGGTCGTCGATCACCGGGAACAGCTCGCGGTTTTCCCCCTTGATCCTCCAGCCCGCCTTTTCAAAGAGCGACAGGGTGGCCTGCTCGAGCGATCCCTTGGGAAGCCCGATCCGCAATATTTTTTTCGCGACCGCTTTTTTTACCATGGCTCTTTACCTCTCCTTCAAGGTTTCCAGGCATAAAAGATTATGCTCTTGGGCGTCAGGTAGTTGAACAGTTTTTCCACGTTGGTCATCGTTTTCGAGTAGATGGTTTTTACCAGCGCCCAGCGGTAGGCCTTGGGGATGGGATGGTCCTCATGCTCCAGGCCGAAGACACACCTGAGCATCCAGTAGGCCGAATGATACCCGTGCGCGAAACGTATGGCGTAAACCTTGAAACCGCCGTACTCGATTTTAGCCGCTAATTCCCGGGGGCAAAATTTGCGCACGTGTCCGCCGGGATTGGTGAAGTAGAGCGGGCTCAATTTGTCATAGAGGTACTCGGTGAACCAGGTCGGAACCGTGATGGCGATCCTGCCGCGGGGACGCATGATCCGCGCCAACTCCCTGATCACCCGCGTGTCCTCGTGCACGTGCTCGCACACCTCCGAGCAGATGATCCGGTCGAAAAAGCCGTCTTCAAACGGGAGGTTGTGGACGTCCCCGCAAACCGTCTGCCAGGACCCTCCGCTGGACTTGTCGCTCTCCGTGGCCGCGACCAGCGCATACATCACCTTTTTCATTTCCTCGCCGCTGTAGTCCAGGGCCCAGGTCTCGGCCCCTCGGCGGAAGAATTCAAAGCAGTGCCTGCCCGCTCCGCAGCCGGCGTCGAGCACTCGCTGTCCGGGTTTGACCTCAAGCAGATTGTAGTCCACGGTCAGCATTTTTTCTCAAACCGATCAGCTCCCGGTAAACCTTTTCCGTGCCCGCGGCGCACCCGGCCCAGGTGAAATTTTGTTTGATCCTGGCCGCGGCCCTTTTTCCCATTTCCTCCCGCAGCGCCGGCTTTTCCAGCAAGCGGAGCACGCTTTGGGCGATGGCCGCGGGGTCCTTGGGAGGCACCAGCACGCCGGCGCTGTCATTGCCCACCACTTCGGGGAGAGCCCCGGCGGTGGTGCTCACGACCGGGGTGGCGCAGGCCATGGCCTCGGCCGCGGGGAGGCCGAACCCCTCGTAAAGGCTGGGCACCACGCCCAGCTCCGCCCGGCAATACTCGAGCGCAAGGTCTTCGGGCGAGAGCCGCTCCTTGATGGTCAGCCGCTTCTTCAGTTGGTACCGGTCCATGAGCTGGTGGAGGTAGAATTTCCATTTGGCCCCGCCGTCAACGATGGTGAGCGTGACCTGCTCCGGGAGCCGGTGCAGGGCCTGCATGAGGTAAAGGATTCCCTTTTTGCGGTCCTCGGTATTGCCCACGAAAATCAACCGGCCTTTGACCCGCTTAACCTCCGGTCGCGGGTAAAAAATGGTTTCGTCGATGCCGTCGTAAACCACCCGCATTTTGTCGGGGTCAAGGGCAAACGCCCGCCGCACCGCCTCCGCGGAATCCCGGGAGCCGCTGATCACCATCTCCATGCGCCGGGCCACAACCTTATGCATCACGAACGGATAGAAGACCACCCGCCGCGCTCGCTCGATTACGGTCTGGCTCTGCGCGAAATCCGCTCCCCGGTCCATGGCCAGCGGGTGGTGGATCGAGGCCATGACCGGCACGCCGAAGCCCTTGATCAGGGCCTGGCCGTAGCCCAGGCACTGGTTGTCGTGGATCAAATCAAAAGTCTCTCCCCCGCGGAAAAGCTCGGCCAGCTTGGCGAACGCGCGCAGGGAATAGCTCAGCATCTCCGGGAAAAACCAGAGACGGGTGAGCGCGAACTCGAAGAAGTTGAGCGGACTGAAAATCTTCAGCGCCTGCTCCGGGTTGTAGCCGGCCAGCCGGCGCGCGTAGTAGTTGTGGTTGGTGATCCTGACCACGTTGGCCCAGGGCATTTCCCAGGGGTAGGGCGGCCCGACCAGGACGGTGATCTGGTGGCCTCGGCGGGCAAGCTCGCGGGTGAGGTAATAGAGATAAATCCCCTGGCCGCCGCTGTACATGTTGCCACGATAGCTGAGGAAGCAGATTTTCATCCCTATTTCTTTGCCTCTGCCTTTTCCTCCGGCGCCGGGGGCTCAACCTTGATCGAGAAAATGGTCCAGCCGATCCAGAAGCCCAGCCCGAGCACTCCGAGCGTGAACATGGTCACCGGGATGGCGAGCGCGGCGTAGCTTTTGAGGAAAACTCCGACGATGAACAGAATTCCCATGAGCAGGATGGCGATGCAGATTAAGAGTCCATACAATCTGTTCTTATCCATATTCAACCCCTTTGATTTTGGTTCTTAACTATAGCACAACTCGGCCAAAGTGAAATTTCCGGTTGCCGGTTTTTTTGGCGCGGATCAGTTCCTGATAAAGCGCGACCATGTTCCGGGCCGCGGCTTCCCAGCTGAACATCGATAGCACCCGCCGCCTCCCGTTCTCCGCCAGGCTTTGCCTGAGCCCGGGATTGTTGAGCAGAAGCGTGATCGCGCGCGCCAGGGCCCGGGCGTCCTGCTTCGGCACCACCAGCGCGGTCTCTCCGTTTTTGCCCGCGACCTCGGGCAAGGCCCCGCCGTCGGTGGTGACCGCGGGCAGCCCGCAGGCCATGGCTTCCGCGGCCGGGAACCCGAACCCTTCGTAGATGCTGGGCGAGACGAACACCTCCGACTGCTGGTAGCATCTGGCGAGTTGTTCGGTGGGGATTTTTCCGGTGGTGGTCACGCGCCGGCCGAGGTTGAAGCGTTTGAGCAGTTCGGCCATGACCACGTGCCGAGGCGCGCCGCCGTCAACCACCAGCAGGTTCACGTCTTTGGGCAGGTAGAGCAAGGCCTCGAGCAGGTAGCGGACGCCTTTTTTGCGGTCCTCGGTGTTGCCCACGAAGATGAGCTGGTTTTTCTTTTTGGGGACCGAGGGTTCGGGCCGGAAGAGTTCGGCGTCAACCCCGTTGTAAACCACGGCCACTTCCGACAAGGGTATGCCGTAGGCCGCGGCCACGCTTGCTGCCGCGGTGTTGGAGACCGTGACCACTTTTTCCAGGCGCGGCACCACCAGCCGGTGCATGAGCAGCGGGTAGTAGGCGGCGCGGCGCAGCCGGTGCTCGAACAGACGCAACTGCTGGAAGTCGGCTTTCTGGTCCTCGCTCAGCGGGTGGTGGATGGTGGTTAGCACCGGCGCCGGGAAGCTCTTCTGGATCAGGAGCATTCCGAACCCGAGCGTCTGGTTGTCATGGATGATATCGAAGGGCTTTTCGCGCCAGAGCTTCGCCAGGCGGGCATAGGCCCGGAAGCTGAAGGTGAGCATTTCCGGGAAAAAGCCGAGCCGGGTCAGGGCGTATTCATAGAAATGGCAGGGGGAGAACAGGTTGAAGAGGTCTTTGGCCGGGAGGTTCCGGTAAAAGAACTTGCGGGTGGCGAAGAGGTTGTAATTGGGAAGCCGGTGTTCGCGGCACCAGGGCGTTTCCCAGGTGTAGGGCGGGCCCTGGACCAGTTCCACTTCATGCCCGAGCCGGGCAAGGTATTTGGACAGGTAATAGACGTAAACACCCTGGCCGCCGCAGTACATGTTTCCCCGGTAACTTAAAAGACAGACCCGCATTTTGAATCTCAGATTTCAGACCTCAAATCGCAAACCATCCGGCGTAGTCCGGTTTCTTGAATCCGCCGTGAGAGCTGAAATTTGAGATTTGCGCTTGTCCCGGGACCCGGCCCCATGAATTCAAGCCCGGCTATGATATCCCGGGACATCCTTGATCGGGGGCCGTTCGCATACCTGCACCGGCTCGTCCTTCAAGCTGTAAAGGCCGGGTCCCATGTCCAGTTTGCGGTAAGACTTGTTCAGTTCTTTTTCCAGCTCCATCAGTCCCATGCCTTCGACCCTTGTCAAAAAGGCGTGGAGGATTTCAAAGCCCATTTTGCCGAGCGCGTTGGCCGGCTGGTTGCGGTGGATGCGAAGGTCCAGGTTGGTCTGGGCCATGACCTTGGGGCCGAAGCGCTGGTAAATGTCGATGAGCATTCCGGTCTCAATCCCGTAGCCCGCGGCAAAGGGCAGGGACTCAAGCAGCTTGCGCCTGCCGGCGCATTCGCCCGAGCAGGGCTGGTAGAGTCGGGCCAGTTCCGGAAAGAACAGGCTGAACAGGGGCCGCACCAGAATCTCGGTTACCCGCCCGCCGCCGTATTCGTGCTCCTCGCCCGCCAGGTGGATCGGCCGCTGGTAAAACGCCTTGACGAACATGAGCCGCTCATTTTTGAGCAGCGGCCCGACCAGCCCGTAAACAAACTTGGGGTGGATGTTCTTGATGTCCGCGTCAAGCCAGACGATGATGTCCCCCTTCAAAACGTAAAGGCTCTTCCATAAATTCTCGCCCTTGCCAAGGTGCCCGCCCAATTCCGGCAATATATCCGAAGACCGATAAACCTCCGCACCCGCTTGCTCGGCCTTGGCCAACGTCCGGTCCGTGGACCCCGAATCAATAACCACAATCTCATCCAGCAGCGGATGGTCGTCAACCAGGATTTCCTTGATGATTTCAATCGCCTCGCCGATGGTGGCCTCTTCATTGAGCGTCGGAAACGCCAGGCTGATCCTGTGCTTCTTGGCCCGCTTGAGTTCAATCAACGCGCCGAGGTCGGAAAACTCCGAATGGTGGAACGTATTTTTCTCGATCCAGCCCAAGCACCCTCCCTCTCCCAAAGTCCTTGATTCCTTATAGCGAAATCCGCGGCTTTTGTCAAGAATAGACTTAAAAAAGATTCTAGAGCGGCTGCCGGCAGGCGGTCGTTGAATCCCAAAGCCCCAAGTCCGGGCTGTCCGGGTTTGCGGCCGGGCCATTGAATCTCGCTTTCCCGCGGTTTTTCCGGGGGCCGAAACCGGAATATAATCGAGTTCGGGTTTAGCTCTGATTGCGAACAATTCAGGGGTGGCGGCGATGCTGACCCATAAACAGAGGATGCTGAAGGTGATGCGCGGGGAGGGCGGGCTTCAGGTGGTTGAGTATCACACGCCCAGGGGCATGGTCAAAACCGTTGGCGGTCATACCGAGGAAATGAGAAAAAAAGGCGCGTCTCTGGGCTGGACCCGCGAGCACATAATCCAAGGGCCGGAGGATTACGGGCCGGTGGCGTATATTTTTGAAAACATGCGGGTGTATCCCCAATATGAGGGCGCGGAGGCATACGCGCGCGAGTTGGGCGAAGACGGGGTGGTTGCCGCGGGGGGAGCGTCGCTGGGTGCTTCGCCCATGCACCATATCCAGAAGGAGTTTTTTGACCAGACCCGGTTCTTTTTTGAATACAAGGACAACTACTCGAAGCTGGAGGCCCTGGCCAAAAGCGTGGAAGTATATTTTGAGAAGGCGCTGGAGGTGATCGCAAACTCGCCCGCGGAGGTCGTGCTCTGGGGCGCCAATTATGATGAGACCATCACCTGGCCTCCTTATTTCAAAAAGGAGATTTTGCCCTGGCTGAAAAAAGCTTCGGAGGCGCTCAAGGCCCAAGGCAAGATCGTGGCCACTCATGCCGACGGCGAGAACCAGGGGCTGATGGACCTGATCCACGACTCGGGCGTGGAGGTGGCGGAGTCGATCACGCCTTTCCCCATGACCAAGGTCAGGATTGAGGAATATTACGCCCGCTGGAAAGACAAGATCACCCTGATGGGCTGCATCCCGGAATGCCTGCTTTTGAAAGAGACCGCGAGTTCGGAGGAACTCGACCAATTCATGGATAACCTTTTCCGGGGATGCAAGCCCGGCGAACGCCTCATCCTCGGGGTCGCGGATTCAATCCCGCCCAACGCCGATTTTGAGCGCCTGGAAAGGATCGCGGAGAGGATCGAAAAGCAGGGCAAACTCCCGCTCTGAAAGCCTGCCGCAAAAATCGACTTTTGGAAAAATGAGGGAAGATCGGCCGCGCCTGCAACGGATGAGCGCGGGCTGCGGCGCGGTTTGAGCTGAGATGGTCAAATGTCAAGCTCTGACCCCATGCCGTGCCCTTTGGCCGCGCTTTTCAATTTTTCCAGGTCGCGAACGTCCCCCTGAATAAATTCCACCCCGGCCGGCAATTCCGCCGCGGCCGCCAGATCATATACTTTAACCTGCGCGCCCCGCTCAATCAGTTTTTTGATCAGGGCGGAGCCCAGGAACCCGCTTCCGCCGGTAACCAGTTTGGTCATCGAACGCCTCCCTTAAAAATGCGCGGCTTTCGAATTCGCCGAGACCAAGTCGGGCAATTCCGCCGCGAGCCGCGTTATTTAATATAAACCACCTCGTTCAATCCTTTGCCGTTCAGCATTTCCTTTTTATTATTGACGGTCAGCTCCAATTGGTATTGGTTCTGACAGCGGTAAAAAACCGGCTTGGCAATGAAAGTATAGACAATCGCTTTCAAGGCGACATTCAACTGTGCGAACACGTCCATTCTCTCCAGGACCCGCACCAGCTTCAAATTTCCGGAAAGACTGACTTTGTCTCCCTGGACCTTGAGCACTATTTCTTTGGGGTACTGCTTTTTATACTTCCCGTCGTATTCGAACTTTACCGGAGTCACGGTCCACTCGCGGCTCTGGAAAAGGATTTTTTGGGAGTCGGTGATCATGCCGAATTTCACGGTTTTCCCTCCATATTTTTCCGGCACGTCCAGCTCGGTGTAAATGACCGAGTAGTCCGGCCTCCAGATGCGGATATGGAGCCAGCGGGTGGAATAGTCAGAGGCCGAGATATTCATCCGGGCGTAATCCTGAAGCCCGAACCCTTGAAGCTCAATCTTTTTTCCCCCAACGGTGATTGCGCCGGAAACCCTGGCTCGCGGGCTGGTGATGATGTATTTCCAGAATTTGGTTTTTTCCTTGTCAAACCAGATCAGACCGTCACCCGGCTTCCAGCCCGGCACCTGGTTTTCAAAGACCAGATGGATCTGAATCCCGTCCTGGTCCAGATCCAGGAAGTATCCGGGAGCTTCTCCGCCGAACCGGTTCCCGCCGATTTCCACCTGATAGCGCTCGCGCGAAGCTTTCACTTTTTCCGGCGGATAGTCAATTTTAGAAGTGTAGATTTTGCCCTCCGGGCTGTAGAGCGAAAATTCCACCCCGCCCGAATATTTGGAGGTTGCGATATTGGTGACCATGAGGTTGGTGTAGAACACCCAGCCGTTTTCAAACTGGGCCATGAAATGCCATTTTTCGGCATAGAAGAAATCCGGGAGCGGGGAATAAACGATTTCCCGGGGTTGGATGCCTTGATTGGGGTTGCTCTGCTCCAGCCCCGGGAAGATAATCGCGGAGAGGCTCAGGACCGCGAGGCCGGCAAGAATTTTACTCAACTGTGCTGTCCTGATTTTATTTTTTCTTTGGTTCAAAAATATTCCTGAAATTTTTTCAAGCCTTGTCTGGTTTGCTCTTCCATCTCCTTTTGAGCTTTCACCCGATCCAAGCGCATCCTTTGTTCCTTAATTTTTATATCCTCTCTATGAAAGATTGTCAAAGAGTCAAACGGGCGTTCATTCCAGCAGAATTCAATGATAGATTCGGTGATGAAATTTTGGGCGCTGAGCCGCGAGAAACAGGGTAAAAGATCGATAAATGCCGCCAATTGACTTTTCCAGCCATATTGCTTAACCTACGAAAAACAAAGCAAATCCGACTAAAGCCCGGGTGGCGGAATGGAAGACGCAGGGGACTTAAAATCCCCTGGGGCTTTGCCCCGTGAGGGTTCGATTCCCTCCCCGGGCATCCTACTTCGCTAAAGCTTCGTAGGACAGGCCAGCAACCAGCTTTGTAATTGCACCAAATCCTTCGAAGTCCTGCGGCGCAGGACGAAGTAGGATTCCCCCTGTCCGACGTAGCCCCTGCATGCCTGATTCCTTATGGGGCGAAGTCGGATCCCCGGGCATCCTACTTCGCTAAAGCTTCGTAGGACAGGCCAGCAACCAGCTTTGTAATTGCACCAAATCCTTCGAAGTCCTGCGGCGCAGGACGAAGTAGGACCCTCCCCGGGCATTCTGCTTCGTCCCGCGAATACGCGTGACTACGCAGAACAGGCCACAGACTTCGGGAAACGAGAAACGCTGAACGCGAAACGGGAAGAAAGAATTGGCATGGGAAACGGCGCGTTCAACCGTTATTTGCTCACCGGGTCTTCTTTGCCGAAAGCCTCGATAGCGGTCAGGTAAAACAGCGCATGATGCCAGAGTTGGGGCTGGGCCTGACCTGCCACCACTTTTTCTCCCCTCTTGATCCGGATTTCCCCGAAATGACCAGGGAAAAATCCCTTCCCGGAGTCGGCCTCAAAATAAATCCCGGCGAATACTCCTTCGTTGGCAAGCGCGCCCAGCCGCTTGGAGTCCCGTTCCGTGGTCATATATTTTACCTGGTCGTAAAAGCTGGGGTTGGGCCATTTGAAAACCGTGATGGTCCCTTCCGAGTTGAAGGCCACGCTCAGCCCCTGATTGCCGCTGACCGCATTGATGTCCGTGGCGCCGTAAGGTTCACCGATCAGGTTAAGGGTGAGCAGGTCATAGCTGAGTTTGAGGTTAAAGCAGGGCCGGCCGTGGTTGCAGGAAAAACAAAGGCCGATTATCGTCCAGGCCGGAAATTTCGCAGCCAGGCCCTTGGCAACGGCATTGAAAATCTTTTTCATTTTGCCCCCTCCGGTAGTTTCCAATATGGAATATCGAGTAACGCTGTCAAGGGATTGGTTGGGGTTGCCCGGGCTTAGTCAAAAAGGGGCTATCCGGAAATTGTCTTTTTATGGAAATTGCTTTTCCCGAGTACTCGATGGTTTTGTCCGGGCCCCGTGGCCGGCCCCCCCTTCATAACGAAGTTTGTCCGAGCCGGCCGGATTTGACATCGTCCGGAGAAGGGACTACCTTTCCAAATATGGCGAGAGCGAGAAAGAAGCAGTTGTCGGAGATTATTTTTGTGGTGGAAGAATCGCCGGAAGGAGGCTTTGAAGCCAATTCCTTGGGCTTTTCCATCTTCACCCAGGCCGAGAACATGGAAGAATTGAAAGCCAGCATCCGCGACGCGGTTAATTGCCATTTTCCCAAGCAGGAACGTCCGGGCCTTATTCGGCTGCACTTTGTGAAGGACGATCTGATCGCGCTCTAGCTGAAATTGTTTCCATGAAATTGCCCGGAGACATTGCAGGGGAAGAGCTTGCGCAATTGCTGCGCAAACTGGACTACAAAATTACCCGGCAAACCGGAAGTCACCTCAGGCTGACCACCGCCCGCAAAGGGGAGCATCATATTACCATTCCCAGGCATGAAGCCCTGAGGCTTGGCACGCTCAACAAAATTCCGGCCGATATTGCAAATCATCTTGAAATGCACAAGGCGGATTTGATTGAAAAGATTTTCAAGGATTAGTCTTTAGTTCTAATTCTTGCGCCTTTACCCATCTTCCCCGGTTGTTGGTTCCGACTCTTTGGGCGCGAGTTCTTTGCCAGTTAGGTCGTGCTGGATGGCTTAGGCGGCGTTTTTGCCGGCGCATGGTCGGGCACCGACCGGGGCCTGAGCAAGGGCTTGGACAAAGAGGGCCGGCAAAGAATTATCTTTTTATTGAAATTGCCTTTCCCGAATACTCGATGGTTTTGTCCGGCGCCCGCGTGGGGTTGACCCCCGCTCCGCGGTCCTCGCCAACCCAGACCACATGAAAAGTCCTCTTCTCCATCATGCCCGGGAACCGGCCTTGCCTCTCCCCGATGACCAGAGTCTTCTCGGAATCATTCCACTTGAACTCAATGGTTGCGAACACGCCCTTTTCGTAATCATAATTGTCGTTTTCATCCTCATAAAGCACGAAGCGGCCGTCCGCGCCGGGATAGATGCGCAGTTCAATGGGGTCCTGGCCCTGTGTGGCATACTGGATGAACGGGCCCAGGGGGATGATTGATCCGGCTTTCACAAACAGCGGCATGATCGAGAGCGGGGCCGCGGCGCGAAGGTTCCTGCCTCCTTCAATCTTTTTCCCGGTCCAGAAATCATACCAGCCGGCCGCAGCCGGAAGATAAACCTCCCGGCCCGGGTCAAGCCGGCCCTTCTGCGGCTCGGTGACCGGGCAGACCAGGAAGGCCGGGCCGAACATGAACTGGTCAGCGATGTTATAAACTTTTGCGTCGGTCCGGAAGTCCATGGCCAGCCCGCGCATGATCGTGTAATTCCCGCTCGTGACCATCCAGCCCAAAGAATAGATATAGGGCATGAGACGGTAGCGCAAATTATCGAACTTGACCAGCGCGTCATAGGCGTCCTCCCCCGGCTCCCCGAAGCGCCAGACCTCGCGAGGTGTGTTGGTGCCGTGGCTCCGGAAAATGGGAGAGAACGCCCCGAACTGGAACCAGCGCACGTATAATTCGCGGTAAGCGGGGTCCTGGCAGCGCCGGGTGCGGCCGAGAAGATTTTTTTCCGTGAAAAAGCCGCCGATGTCCGTGGTCCAGTAAGGGATGCCGGCCATGCAGAAGTTGATCCCGGCCGCAATCTGGTTCCTCAGCACCGGCCAGCGGCCGAAGATGTCTCCGGACCAGGTGGTGGCTGCGTTGCGCTGCTGCCCGGCGAACGCGGACCGGGTAAGGATATAGACCCGCTTGTCCGAGTTGCTCTTGCGCCAGTTCTCATACACGCCCCCGGTGGTCATGAGCGGGTAAGTGTTGAGGTAACGGGCCATGCTGCCCAAGTCATTCTTTTTCAAGGCCTTGATCACCTTGTCCGCTTTTTTCTGCGCGGAGCTCAATCCTCTCTCGCGCCCGGTCGCGGCGTTCGATGAAGGCGCGCGCATCCAATCGGTGGCAACCTCCAATGCCGCCCGCCCGGTCTCGGGCTCGGTCGCGTCCATCCAGAACCCGTCCAGGCCCTGATCGAAAATATTTTTCTTCAAGTGCCTCCAGTAGATCTCCCGGGCCTCCGGGCTATAGGCGTCATAAATTTTCGAGCGGTCAAAGAGCGTCATGGTCAGCGGCGCCTGCTGGTAAAGATGTCCGGCCGCGGCAAGCTCCGCGTAAACCTCGGATTTGTCCGTCATGTTGGGCCAGATCGAAATGATGATGTGGGCGTTGAGCTCGTGGATTTCCTGGATCCGCTTGGCCGGGTCCTTGAACGGACCGCTCTCGTCAAACTTGAGCGGGTTCCAGCCAAGCTTGCCCCAATACATCCAGTCCTGGACAATGGTGTCCAGCGGAATTTGCCGCCGCCGGTACTCCTTTACCACCGCGATCAACTCGTCAAAGCTCTGGTACCGCTCCTTGGACTGGAAATACCCGTAGGCCCATTTGGGGTACATCGGCGCCGGGCCGGTGAGTTCCCGGTAACCGGAAATCACCTCGTCCAGCTCCGGGCCGTAGATGAAATAATAATCGATCCCGTCCGCCACTTCCGACCAGAAGTAACCGGTTGATGAGCCGTCCGCTTGGAGTTTTCGGTCGTCAAAAATGGTTTTGGAATAGTTGTCCCAGAGGATGCCGTAGCCCTGGGTTGAGACCAGGAAAGGGTTGACCACGATGGTGTTGATCTGGGCCAGGAGCAGCATCCGGCCGCGATAGTTGATGTGCCCGTTCTGGAACTGGCCCAGACCGTAGAGCGCTTCGCCGGGGGAAAACAGGAAAAACTGCTGCGCGTTGTGCGTGTTCTCGCCCTGCACTTTGACGGGCTGAAAATCCCGGGGGCTGGTCTGGGGTTCGGCCAGGAGCAGTGCGCCGTTCGCGTCATGGAAACTGACGGCCCCGGTTTTGAGGGACACCCGGGCCGACAGTTTGGAGGTTGCGAGCACCAGCTGGTCTTGGTCCTGGTCAATTGACCATTTGGCCGCGGGCATTGGCCGGTCAAGCACCACCAGGCTTTTTAAGGCCGGGAAGCTGTCGCCCGGCGCAGCCACAACCCTTATGATGCTCTCGCTGATCACCTGGAGCTTGAGCTTGCCCGGGGACAGGTTGAGGATCACCCCGTCTTTTTCCGGAAGATACGAACTCTCGGGCCTCTGCTGCTCTGCCGCTGACAAAACACACGGCAGCACCAGAATAGCAACAAGAAGCCTCGACCATTTTTTGATGCTATGCATGTTCCCCCTCCATTCCGGATTGAATAGCAGGAGCATTCCCATTCTCAAGGGCCTGTTGCCCAAAAGATTTTTTCCCCGCCCTTGAGGGGAGGACTTTGAGGATTTTGACTTGTCCAACAGGCCCTCAAGAATCGGTCGCGCATGCTCATGCCCGGTTCATTCTATGATGTTCTGAATCGGCCGCAAAATCGTCGCGCATATACAGTGCCGTCCGGGGAAAATTTTTCGGAGCTCTGAACAAACCACGAGAAATTTTTGATCGCCCGGCGCTTAAGGTCATCAACTGAATGATTTGGCTGGAGGACCGGTTTTTCGATAGCCCGGCGCTTCAGCGCCGGGCAACCGGGCCACTCTCCTTCCTGCTGCGGCCCACGCCGGAGCGCGGGCCGCAGCCAAGGGGTTGGGCCGTCGGGTTCCCGGCCATGAATGGCCGGGCTATCGAAATCCAATCTCAACCCAAGCTGAGATTCCCGGATCATTGTCCGGTTGATGGGATTTGGCAATTGCAACTCGTCCCGCAGCCGTCAGACGGGTCTGCGCCGAGAACCTATGAAAAATCGGTTAATTTTTCCCCGGACAATATTGAACTATATATTCTTGACAAGTCCTCGAATCAGGGGTCAACTGGTACCTGGCAGCCGCAAGAAACCGGAGCAAGGGGAAGAACATGGTTGAGGAAATCGGAACCGGAGTTGAGAAGGAAATTACCATCCAGCCGCCGGTCTCGGGCGCGGATTTCAACCAGGTAGAAGACCTTATTTACCGGCGCAGGAGCGTGCGCTTTTACAAGAACAAGCAGGTGCCGGAATACCTGGTGCGCCGGCTTTTGGAGACCGCCAGGTTCGCGCCGTCCTCGGGAAACGCCCAGCCCTGGAAATTCATCGTGGTCCAGGACCGGAAGATGATTGAGGAGATGACCGCGGACGTGGTCAAATTCTGCCGGCGTCTCCAGCCGTTCATCGGCTACATGGGCGGCAAGAGCAAGCTCAAGGAATGGAACGCCAAGCTCTTCCAGCGGCTGATGAACAACATGCTCCACCCCATCCCGCTGGTCGCGCTCAAGCTGATCGCGGACGGAAAACTGGGGCTGTGGCACGGGGCGCAGACCGTGATCATCATGCTCACGGACAAGCGCTGCCCGGGAGACCCGGTGTTGGACGTGGGCATCGCCGGCCAGAACCTGGTGCTCGCCGCGCACAGTTACGGCCTGGGGACTTGCTGGGTGAGCTTCTGCACCCCCCTGGCCATGATGCTCAAGTGGCGGAGGCGCTTGGGCATCAGGTATCCCTATAAACTGGCAACCTCCGTTGCCATCGGATACCCGCGCGGCACGCCCGACGGATACGTGACCCGGGAGACCACGGCCATTGACTGGTACGGCCAGGACGGGACCTTCAAGGTGGTTTATTAAGGGAGGCGTCATGCCGGAACACATGCGGTTAAGGGACCGGATAAGGATAGAGAGCTTCAACCGTCTGGGCCAGGATGTAATCCTGGGCGCGGTTGAGATTGACCCGGAAAAATGCCGCGGGTGCGGATTGTGCGTCAAGGCCTGCGCCGCGGGAACGCTTGAACTGGTGGACAAAAAGGCGCGCATGAACCCGGAGCTCCCGATCTGCCACGCCTGCGCAAACTGCCAGGCCATCTGCTCGGAAAACGCCATCACCATGAAACGGTTCATGGAGCTCAAGCTCTATTTCCGGTACCTGGACCGCGGAAAAGCCGCGCCGCCGAGAAAATTTTAGAGGGGGTCGGGCTTCGAGGGGTCAGAATTCAGGGAGACGAGGATGAGAGACGTTTATGTAATCGGCGCCCACACCATCAAGTTCGGGAGGCACCTGGAGCCTGGGATCAAGGAACTCACGGCCTGGACTGTGGAAGGGGCGCTCAAGGACGCCGGGGTTGAGCGCGAGGCCGTCCAGTCCGCGTGGTTTTCCAATTCCGGCTGGGGCATGCGCAATTTCCAGCACTGCATCCGGGGCGAGGTTGCGCTCCGGCCTTTGGGCATTGACGCCATCCCCATCACCAACGTTGAAAACGCCTGCGCCGGCGGGTCAACCGCTTTTCACGGCGCCTGGAAGGACGTGGCCCTGGGCGTCGCGGACGTCTCGCTTGCAGTCGGCGCGGAAAAGGTTTACGCGGCCAACAAATACATGATGTTCGCGGGATTCATGTCCGGCATGGACGTGGCCGCGGTGGTGGAGATGATGGAGCTCGCCGCGGCTTCCCACCCGGAAAAAATACAAGCGCCTCCGCAGCAACTGGCCGCGGCTCAAAAGACCAAAAAATCGCGCAAGCCTCAAAGCCTGCGCGACCGGCTCCAGGACTATTGGTACATGTTCGCGACCTTCATCCTGCTCGGCGAGAGCATGGGCTACGATACCCTGCGCAAGATGCGCAGCCTGAGCTCAAGCTCGGGCGGGGCCGGCGGCGCGGACCGCTCCGCGTTCATGGACGTCTATGCCTATGCCGCGCGAGCGCACATGAAAAAATACGGCAGCACCCAGCGCCAGCTCGCGGCCGTCGCCGCCAAAAACCACTGGCATTCGACCATGAACCCCAACGCCCAGTACACCTTTAACCTGTCAATAGACGACGTGCTCAATGACCGGCTGGTATCTTACCCCCTGACCCGCAGCATGTGCGCGCCCATCGGTGACGGCTCAGCCTCGGCCATCCTCGCTTGCGAAGAGGTGGTAAAGAAGCTGGGAGTGTCTTCGCGCGCAATCAAGGTTCGGGCCTCGGTGCAGGTCTCGGGCAAGGCGCGCTCCGAGGACGATCCGGACATCGGCGAGCGCGCGTCCAGGATCGCCTACGAAAAAGCCGGGCTGGGGCCGAAAGATATAGATACCGCGGAGGTGCACGACGCCACCGCGTTCGGGGAACTCCACCAGACCGAGGCGCTCGGATTTTTCCCGATGGGACAAGGGGGCGTGGCCGCGGAGGCGGGCGAGACCAAGGTCGGGGGCAAGAAGCCGGTCAATCCCTCGGGCGGGCTGCTCTCGCGCGGGCATCCCATTGGAGCTTCGGGACTGGCGCAGATACATGAGTTGGTCACCCAGCTTCGGGGCGAGGCCGGCAAGCGCCAGGTCCAGGGCGCGCGCATGGCTTTGGCTGAAAACGGGGGCGGGGTGCTGGGTATCGAGGAAGCGGCGATGTGCATTCACATTTTGGAAAAGGTTTAGGGCAGGGGTCTGGCCGGTCAGGAATTTCAGGGGTCAGGCCTTAACGACGCAGCCCGAACTTCGAAGTTAAGGCCTGACCCCACCTGACCGGCCTGACCCCAATAAAGGCAATTGGAAGAAAAGACCGCGAAAGGGAGCAAGGAACATGACTGAAATCGATTTTGACAACGAAAACCTGTTTGCCTTTGACCAGGGCTTTTTCAGCATGATGTATCTCCACGGGTTCAACAAGCGCCTGGTCGAGGACGCGAAGAAAGCGGTCGCGGTCAACCGCGATTTCTGCCTCAACCACTTGAAGCCCATGTCCCTTGAAGTGGACCGCAAATACGCGGAAAACCCCAACTACCTGCCCTGGGAAATGGTTGAACTGGCGGCCCGGCACCGTCGGCTATCGAGCTACATCCCTAAATACATGGGCGGGTGCGGCGAGCCCATGTCCATGATCGGCCCGGTGATGGAGGAACAGGCGGCCACGGACTGCGCGTTCGTCGGGCTTCTGGGCGGGCACGGGCTCGGACTGGTGGCCTTGATGATGACCTTCAACCTCAGGCTGGTCGATAAAATCATCACCGAGATAGTTGAGGGCGAGAAGAACATGAAGCCGGTCATGCTATCCTGCGCCATCACCGAGCCCACCGCGGGTTCGGACGTTGAGGAAGAGGAACTGTATCCCAAGGCGCGGCTGATGTGCCGGGCGAAAAGAGTTCCGGGCGGGGCCGTGCTCAATGGCCGCAAGGTCTTCATCTCCACCGGCCACGTGGCCCAATACCACATTGTGATCATGGCCTTTGACCCCAAAAACGCGGTCGAGACTTCCGCCGAATTCATTGTGCCCACCGGCGCCAAGGGGTTCTCGTTCGGGCGCATGGAGCACAAGATGGGACAGCGCGCCGGCCCGGCCAGCGAACTGATCTTTGAGGACTGTTTTGTGCCCGAGCAAGACATCGCCTTGACCGCGGATGACAAGTTCGGGAAGATGTTCCCCGGACAGTTCCCGCGGCTTTTGCGAGGGGTGCTGGGCATCACCCGGGCCGCGGTCGGCGCGTGGTCAACCGGCACCGCCCGCGGGGTCACCGAGCGCGCCATCAATTTCGCCAAGACCCGCAAGCTCAAGGGCAAGACCATGATCAACCACCAGTGGGTGCAGGCCCATCTTACCAACATGGTCATGAACGTGTTCATGGCCCGCGCGGTTTACATGGAATCTTACTTCGCCAACATGACCAACCTGAACATGGGCTTTGACAAAATTCCCGCAATCTTCGACAACGAGTTGACCGCATGGCTGCTCAAGACCAGGCCATACAAGGCAATACTCCATTCCGATTTGGTCCGAAAACTGTTCCTCTCAAACCTCGCCCGAGCAACCAAAGGCGCGGAGCAGAGAGTGCAATACGCGGCCTCCATGGCCAAGGTGGTCGGCTCCGACGTGGCCATGGAAAACTGCCACCTCGCGCTCGAGCTCGCGGGCGAGGCCGGAATGAGGCACGAGTTCGGCATGGAAAAATTTTTCCGCGACGCCAAGCTGCTCCAGATTTTCGAAGGCACCAACCAACTCAACCGGCTGAACATTTTCAACAACTACCTGGGCCGCCATTTTCCGGGCGTGGAGGTGTACTGAAATGTCTCATTTTTTATCGGGGCAAATCGGAGATGATCTGAAATCCTTTCACGACCTGGCCGAGCGGTTCGCGAAAAAGGAGCTTGAACCCAAGGCACTCGACCACGACCACTATCCTTATGGCGAGTTCAACTCCGCGGCCCTGAAGACCGCGCAAGAGACCGGGCTGCTAAACCTGATCCTGCCCGAAGCCCTGGGCGGGGCAGGCCAGGGCATGGCCGCGCTTGCCGTGGTTTTGGCCGCGCTCGCCGAGGCCGACGCCGGGTTCGCGTCCGTCATTTTCGTCCATGCCCTGGCCCAGGCCGCAATCGCCAAATGGGCGGACAAGCAGACCGCGGAGAAATGCCTGAAGCAAGCGGGCGGACCTCCGGCGCTCCTCGCGTTTCCGGCCTATGCCTTGCCCGCGGAACTGCCGCTCGGGGTCAAAGCCGAAAAAAACCACGGAGGGTTCCTGCTCAACGGCAAGTTCAATTTCCTCCCGCTCGCGGCAATCGCCCAAAATCTGATCGTGCCCGCGGAAATCAGCACCGGCAAGCCCGGCCTGTTTTTGCTGGGCAAAGACACCGAGGGCCTGAAACTGAGCGCGCCGGTCTTGAGCCTCGGGCTTCATAGCTGCCCGGTCGCGGATGTCGAACTCAACCGGGTGGAGGCCGGGCCGGAAAATCTCCTGGCCGGGGAAGGCCAATCCCAAGCCGAATACCCCGGGCTTTGCGCCGGGTTTGGCGGGCCGCACGCGGCGCTTTCGCTGGGAGTGCTGGCCGGGTCTTACAAGGCCGCGGTCTCGTTCGCCAGGGACCGCTACCAGGGCGGAAAACAGATCATTGACCACGACCAGGTCCGCCTCATGCTCGCCAACATGGCGGTGCTATTGGAAGTCTCGGCCGCTTCCTGCCTCAGCGCCAGCCGGGCAGCGGACGCCGGGAATTTCTCCGCGGCCATGGCCGCGAGCGCGTTCGTGACCGACGCCGTTACCCGCGCCGCCACCGACGGCGTCCAGTGCCTGGGCGGATACGGGTACATGCACGACTACGGCCAGGAAAAGCGGATGCGGGACGCCAAGCAAATCCAGGCCATGTTCGGGCCCTCAACCTTGAAGCGGCTGGAACTGCTCGCGAAAAACCTTTCGGAGGATTGATCATGACGCTGTTGGGATTTTACGCCCGGTTGCTCAAGGGCGTTTTACTGGCCCTGGCCGAGGAGCAAAAAAGAGGCACTCTGCTGGCAAGCTTGAAAGCCAGCAAGGCCGCGCGAAGGCCGGCTTTCGTGAATGAGCTTTCCCACGCGGGCCTGCTCGAGGAACGCGCGGTCGAGCTGGGAGAAAAGCCCATGCTCTATTTCAAGGGCCGGGCGTTCGGTTACGCGGAGATGGACCAAAACGCCAACCGGCTGGCCAATTTTTTTCAAAGCGCGGGCGCAAGACCGGGCAATGTGGTCGCGGTTGTGATGAAGAATTCGCCGCAATGGCTGGACGTTTTTTTCGGCGCACAGAAACTGGGCATGGCCGGCGTGCCCACCAACGTCCAGCTCCGGGGCGAGGGACTGGCATATATCTTCAACCATTCCGAGGCTGAATTCATCGCCATTGACCACGACCTGCTCCCCTATTACCAGGCAATCGCGGACAAGCTTGTTCATCCCCACAAGCTCATCGTCAACACCGCGGGAGCCGGCTCGTCCTTTGCGCCGCCCGCGGGCGCGATCCTTTTGTCAAAGGCCTATGCCCCGGAGCTCGGCAGCCAGAAGCCGCAAATCTCAATCGACCCGGAGAGCATTTGCCTGATGCTCTATACCTCCGGCACCACCGGACGAGCCAAGGGCGTGCCCACCAAATTCAACAAGACCCAGATCAAGTCCCTGCTCATGCTGGCAAGGGCGACCCTCAGCAAGCACGACATTTATTACACCTGCCTGCCGCTCTTCCACGCCAATGCCCTGATCCTGACCGTGACCATGGCCATGGCCGCCAAGGCCGCGGTCGCGCTTTCCGAGAAATTCAGCGCCGGCAAGTTCTGGGACGAGGTGCGCGAGACCAACTCCACGGTGTTCAACTCCATCGGCGCCATGATCCCGATCCTGATGAAGCAGCCGGAAAAGCCCAACGACCTGGACAACAAGGTCAAGCACGTGATGAGCGCGGCCTGCCCCACTGCCATGTGGGAGCCGTTTGAGAAGCGCTTCGGGGTCAAGATTTACGAAGGCTACGGCGCGGTGGACGGAGGAGGGTTCATTGTGATCAATTTCGGGACTGCGCCGCCGGGCAGCATGGGCAAGCCCCTGTTCGGTAAATACCGGCTGGTCGATAATGAAGACAAGGACGCGCCTGACGGAACTCCCGGAGAACTGATCTTCTGGGCCGGGAACCAGAAAGACCGCGCGGTCGAGTATTACAAGGACGACAAGGCCAGCGAAAACAAACTGAGAAACGGATGGCTCCATACCGGAGACCTCGCTTACAAAGACCCCAAAGGAAACCTCTATTTCGCAGGTAGAAAGACCGAGTTCATGCGCCACAAAGGAGAGAACATCTCAGCCTACGACGTGGAACAGGCCATACTCCAGCACCCGGAGATCGTGGAGGCCGCGGTCTTTGCAGTGCCCTCGGAACTGGCCGAGGACGAGGTCATGGCCGTGATCGTGGCCTCCGAAGGCAAAAAACCCGAACCCAAAGAGATCGTGAAATTCCTCGAGGACAAGCTCGCCAAATTCGCTATCCCCCGCTATTGGCGACTCGTCCCCGAACTCCCCAAAACCGAAACCCAGCGAGTAATCAAATCCGTCCTCGAAAAACAAGGCGTAACCCAGGATACCGTGGATAACAGTAAGCGCTAAAGCAGACAGGGATTGGGGTTTAGGGGTTGGGAATTAGGAATTCGGAGTTCGGAATTTGGGACTCGGGACAGGGGTGCGCTTGTCCGCCGTAGTTTCAACGAAGGAGGAAGTGCCCCCACTCGCACACAGAATTCAAGTTTTGTTCTTTGTAGAGTTCTGACCGCAAAATCTCTCATTCAATTTGTATCAAATATTTTCTCGCTAAGAATGATTCTTCTAATGCTTCTTTTGTCATCAAAAGGAACCGCTATATCGATGGGGTCTTGTGATGAGGCATCCAATGATAGCAATGGCTGTTTCGATGTTCCAATCAGATCGACATAGGTCCCATAGTCTAGAGTGTATATATTGTACCGCACACCTGGATTGTCTTTATCGGCATAGCCACGTCTCATGTGGTGAATGACACGAGCATCGAAAAGCCTTTGGACCATGGGATGCTTTTCGAGAGTGCGGGGGAGGAGGAAAGAGCGCGCCTTTTTATGACCAATTACTTCATCAACGATACGGCGTAGTACTAACTGCATAGATTCATCAAGTTGATTAGCCTTATCTTGTTCGAACCATTTTCGTCCAGCTTCAATAATCGCTTTACGATCCATGCTATCGCGGCCCCTTCTATGTGCATCGAAGAAGGCATGGTTGAAGATATACATCAAATCGCGGATCACTCCTTCAGCCGCACGTGCTAATTCAGTAAAAGTTGCGCGTTCAGTGAATATCCTGGAAATTAGATCCCCTCCAGATTTTACATTGTATTTATCGGAAAGATAGCGATCTGGAAGCTCAATCTTCATATGGTTATAAAGCACCTCTGAATAGGCCTTGATAATTTCCTCAGGATTTCTGTCAAACACGAAATAGTCATCCAAATCCAAAGCGACAGAGATATCCGCACCAAGTTCAAATCCAATTAATTGTCTGTTCGTCGCCAATGAAAACTGAGAACGATATTCAAGAGCTGCAATTTTTAACGTTGCTTCTTGAATAGGAAGCAATCCGCGCTTTAAAAACTCTGCCAGATAGGGCTGGATATCCAACGGAAAAGAAGCCCACTCATCAATCAAAATATATAAATGGGTATCGGCAAGTTTGATGGTGTTGGAAAGCGTACTATAGAGATCTGGAAAAAATACCTTATCTTCACTTTCAACCTTGTAGGATGTTGTTACTTCTTGTTTTGAACCACTTTCTACTGCCGTACCAAGATTGAGGCTGACGGCCCCCTTGGTATCCAATTGAGCGCCTAGCGAGGATTTTTCCCCGTTAGACATTGATTGAGTGGTTGCTATCGTATCTTCTCTAAGAAATTTTTTCGGCTCAGTTATAGATTGAATTAGATTGGTATGCGCATCAAGCGCACGTTCAGCATCTTTAGATGGAAGTTCGACTATATGTTCAAGTAGCGCATTAGAGATAGGAATGAGAATGTCGCGGAACAATGCTAGGCATCTGATTTTTAGGGGGATGGTAGTATCGCTAAACTGGCTCGTGCTACCAAGCGTTCGAGAATCGATGTAAACCAAAGTCGCGCGTTTGTCTCCGCTTAATAGTGTTCCCAATACCTTTAATACATGTGTTTTGCCAGTACCCCGCCTGCCATACATGATTTGATTGTTTCGATTGTTTAGCTGCGGCAGAACTCCTATATCTACGAATGTAGCAATGATCTTCTGAGGGTCGGATTGCCTTTCGGCGCGCTGCATTACGTGTGAAACAGCTTGTATGATCTCTTTATCTTGTATCATTTTAACTCCCTTATCTTACAAAATGATCCAGTGGGGTCTGATCCAGTGGGGTCAGAGCTAAACATTAAACATTATCAATTCGGGGACATAATGGGAGTTGCTCACGGCTTTCCCTTCCCACCGGAAGACAGAGCGCGCATTGCCATTAAAGTATAATTCGTCTCTCTGCCCCCAAAATCACTGCAAAGGCATTCATATCTTGTGCTTTGTAATCTCGATACCTTTGGTTCCTGCTCGTCCCGTCATCCAGTAGGTCTTGTTGTCCTCGCGAATTAGCACATGCCAATAGAAGCGATCTGATTTCTCTGTTTTATGAAAATTTGTCAGACATGGCTTGAAGTCATCAAAAGGTATGAGAAAAATTGTTTCAGCGTCTCCGCATCCAAAGGCTACATAAGCTTTCTTCGCAGAGGAGAGGAAATCGTCTTGGTAAGGATGGAATGCAAACCAGAACCTCTTCGCTCGCTCATGAAAGCGAGAAACCGCACAAAGTACGCGGATTGATTTATCGGCGCTTGTGAATGAAGCGCGTGACTGCTTGATAAGAGGCACGGCCAACTTTTTCTCTATTCGAGAAATGCATTCGGCATGAAAAGCAACAGGTGCCCTCTGTGCCAACATGACTGGGACACTCCCCCTATGTTAAATTAATGTAGATGGGCGGGGGAGGAAAGAAGATGGAAACACTATCAGGAACGACGGGGATCATGGGCAGTTCGGGTGAAACGGAG
>Ga0315294_10000248_pt1 | contig 58436 bp, 60 predicted proteins | sample YL17G13_40_MG_FD_203626 | JGI IMG/M metagenome (GOLD analysis project Ga0315294, IMG submission 203626) | Sediment microbial communities from Yellowstone Lake, YNP, Wyoming, USA - YL17G13_40 | ecosystem: Environmental > Aquatic > Freshwater > Lake > Sediment | place: USA: Wyoming | collected... | reverse complement strand
TTATGGTGCGTTTTCAACATCGTTTGGATAATTAAGCCGCCAATAGCGATAGACTCCCTATAGTTTTCAGGTAGCCCTACCCCTGTAAGCTTCTGCAGAACCCTCTGGCCGGGACCTAGCTGCTCAGAGGCACCTACCCCCTCCCCCATAAATAGAGGGGCATAGACAAAAAAATCGCAGCTATTCTACCATTCGCAAAGCGCAAAAGCAGTAGGCAACAGTATAAGCTAGAATCAGCCTAATAGGTTAAGGTAACGTTTGGTGATTGTTTGTGATTGTTAAGTGTTTAGACTGTGGGAACACGTTCAAGATTGACTCCACTAAAGACGGCGACTTGGTTTCTTGCCCCGTCTGCGAAGCTGACTATATTGTAGTTGTTAAAGACGGAAAAGTCGAGATAAAAGAGTCCGTTTATGAGGGCGAAGACCTCGGCGAACTCTAAACACACGTAAACCCGTGTACCATTAAGCCTTTATACAAGTTTTAGGGAAATCCACAGGAACACAGGTGCAACCCGTTTGAGCCTCGCAGTTGACGCAAAAGAACTCGCCAAAAAATTCGGCAACATCCAAGCATTAAACAACGTCACATTCAACATTAAACAAGGCGAAGTTTACGGGTTAATCGGACCCAACGGAGCAGGAAAAACCACCACCCTGCGTATAATCAGCACACTAATTCTACCCACATCAGGCTCCGCCACCATCTTCGGCATAGACGTCGTCAAACAACCCGACGAAGTCCGCAAAATACTCAGCTACCTCCCCGAAGAAGCAGGAGTATACCGCAACCTCAGCGGCATGGAATACCTCCAATTCATGGCAAAATTCAGCCAAGTCGACACGCGCGAAGCCATAAAAGAAGCAGTGGAAATCAGCGGCTTAGGCGAACGCCTCAGAGACAAAGCGAAAACCTACAGCAAAGGCATGAAACGACGCCTCCTCCTCGCACGAGCACTAATGACCAAGCCGAAACTGGCAATACTGGACGAGCCCACAAGCGGCTTAGACGTCCTCCACGCATACCACATCCGCAAAATAATCAAAAACTACGTCAAACAAAACGGCGTCACCGTCCTCCTCAGCAGCCACAACATGTTAGAGGTAGAATTCCTCTGCGACCGCGTCGCCCTCGTGAACAAGGGCAAAATAGTCGTCGAAGGCAAACCAGCCGAACTCAAAACCCAATACGGCAGCCAGAACCTAGAAGAAGTTTTCGCAAAGGTGGTAGGCATTGCTTAAAGGCTTCAGAACAATCCTCATAAAAGAACTCAAAGAACTCATCCGCGACCCCAAAATCATCATTGGCATGATAGTCCTCCCACTCATCATGTTCCCCGTCCTCGGCTTAGTTTTCGGTTACGCCCAACAAACAGCCGTAGAACAAGCCCAAAAATCCCAACTTCTCGTGGTAAACAACGACGGGGGAAACTGGAGCCAATCCTTCATAGGCTACCTGAACATGACCTCCCTGAACGTAACCGTACTATACAACAACACACCACAACAAGTCGTAGACCAAAACTTACTCACCCACTACAACGTAACCTCATTCATCGAAATCCCGCCAGGCTTCAGCACAAACATGACCATCCACGTAAACACTGACCCAAACGTAACCGCCACCATAAACTCCTACGGCATCTACCAAGGCGGCAGCATCTTCTCAGGCATAACCTCCACAGTCGCAAACATCCTCGTAGACAGCTTCAACCGCTTCTTAGCCCCCAACTCCGTTAAAGCTACGCCCTCCACCATCATCAAAGGCCAAATAGAAACAGGCATCGACCCAACGGCACTCTCTTCGCTGATGCTATCTCAAACCATCGCGCTACCAATCACCATAATGATCCTCCTCACCTACGCCATGCAAATAGCCGCCACAAGCGTAGCCATGGAAAAAGAAGAAAAAACACTTGAAACACTCCTAACCATGCCAGTGGACCGATTCGCCATACTCATGGGCAAACTCAGCAGCACCATAATCGTCGCAGGCGTCGCAGCCGTAGCCATCATGGTAGGCTACAACTACATGCTCGGCAGCATCACCATGGGCATCCAAACAGGCGCATCCATAGATCTCGTCAAACTCGGACTAGTACCATCACCCCTCGGCTACACACTTCTAGGCGTATCCCTATTCGTGACGTTACTGTCCGCACTCGCCTTAGCGGTGATTATGTCCGCGTTCAGCGAAGACGTACGCGGCGCCCAAGCACTCGTTGGCTACATGTACCCATTAATATTCATCCCCGCCTTCGCCCTCCTATACATCGACTTCAACACGTTACCCTTAGCGCTGCAAGCAGTATTCTACGCCATCCCCTACAGCCACCCAATAATAGCATCCAAAGCCGTCGTCCTCGGAGACTACACCACAGTCGTGTTCGGCATCATCTACGTCACAGCCTTCACCCTCGTCATCATGTACATCGCCTCAAGACTATTCGCCACAGAAAAAATCCTAACAGCAAAGCTAAGATTCAAGCAGAAAAGAAAAACAGCAGCAGAACCATCCGAGTAACAGACTTTCACCACTCAACAAAAAACTCTTTTTTTAACTTTGCAACCAATCAGCTAAAAGATAGAAGGCTACCCAAGATTCCTCTTTTTGAAAAAGCCGACCAGCACAATCAAAACTGAAGCACTGAAGAGCACCAAGTAAAACAGGTGCGGCGGTATCAACAAAACAGGAACATAAAGCGGGTAACTTACAACGCTAGGCAGCAAAACGGAAAAGATTGGAATTATCAGGACTATGTTTGTTTTCTTGTTTCGGAAGAACTGGTAGATGTCTCTTGTCTTGAACATGATTACAGTTGCATTTAAGAACAGTGCCAGTTCAAGAGCGACATTTATCGGGTTTTCAATGTTAATGTAGTATGAGCCCAAATCATGCAGACCAAACTCCGCCCTTGTTAAGGGCCAGAACAGCATGACCTGCCCACCTACGAAGAAATCACCAATCAAGGAGTGCGAAAACAGGGCGATGAAGTAGGGTACTGCTTTTTTGCGGTAAACGACGAAGAAGGGGATGAAAACCAGTACTGCGGTTATTATTGAGTGGGTTGGGCCTCTGTGCATTTGGGGTATGAGGAGAATGTCAATGTCGGGAATTATTGAAAGCACAAGAAGGAGGGGTATGTTAAGGTTCACTTTCAGAAGTTTCGCGGATGGCTTGCCTAGCAGGTACGCGAGCGCCATGTGACCGACAGCGAACGAAGTGTTGTGCCTCCTTGAAAAGATAACATTTGACTTGCGTGGATTCTATTAAGTTTATAGGTGTCAGGGATGTGTCACATTTTGCACTGCCGGCGGTTGGATGCAGCTTAAGGTGCCGGTGTGTTGTGGTTTTGCCAGTGGATGCTGAGTTGACTTATTGTTTGCGCCGCTGTGCAACGCATCCTCTGAAACGGGTATTGCTGTGATTAGTTGAACAAATGATTTGGTTTTTGTGACTATTTTTGACGCGGGCTTGTAATAGTGATTGCAACAGTCGGATTAGTAGTTCGAGTAGTGAATAAGGTTTATTAATAATCAATATTCAAGATATTGTGTAGTGGGGATTAACACAATGGCGCTACAGAAGATAGGCACAGCGGCAATAATAGTGATTGCAACAGTCGGATTAGTACTGACAGTAGCAGCGGCAGGAGTACTCACCTCATCACAAACGGTACGCACTGCGGGAACGCTATCATCCGTGCAGACAAGCGTAAACGTAGGCGTCTACGCCAACAGCTCATGCACACAAAACGCTTCATTCATAGATTGGGGAACCCTAAAACCAGGAGATACAACGACTCAAACAGTCTGGGTTAAAAACGCAGGCACTGCAAACACGACATTAAGCATGGCAACAAACAACTGGTTACCTACAAACGCTAGCCAATGGATAAGCTTAACTTGGAATCAAGAAGGCACGGTGCTAGCGCCAAATCAAGTGGTCCAGGCAACGTTGACATTAACCGTCTCGCCGTCGATAAGCAGCAGCATAACCTCATTCAGCTTCGACATACAGATAACGGGCACAGGGTAATTATAACCCAAAAATCCTTTTTTATTGTAATCACTTTCTGGGCACTGCAACGAAATCTATGAAGATGAATATTTGGAAAGTAGCTACTTTGCTTTTGCCTCAGTTTGCTTTTTGCGCATCTGCAATGGTTTTTCAATAAACTTCAAAGGTATCTCCAAAAGCTTTGAAACAATTCCTAAACCCGACAACATTGCCCTGAAATTGCTAACGTCTGCTTGGTTGATAGCCCCGATAAGCGGAGCTGTAGTCAAGTATAGCACTAGAAAAACTATGACCCCTGAGACAAGTCTAATCCAGTCCGCCGCATTCAAGACACTAAGTAACAAGAAAGTTGCAGCCGAAGCCAAGGATGAAGCAGCAAGAATTTTGGCTGAAATCCGAAAGTCAGCTTTGACTTTGTAGTTTTTCCAGATCCAGTATAAGCCCCAAATCATACTTGGCACTCCAGAGGCAACGACGCCTATTATGCCGCCTACAACCCCGAAAGGTGGAACCAAAACAAAGGCAAGCGGCAAACCAATTATCAGGGTCAGCAAGCCCTGCTTCATGAGCAGTTTAGTCTCACCTATACCCGTCAGGAAAGTCCCCATGCTGATGTTGCCAATCACTGTGAACAAGTTGGCTACGACTGCAAGAGTCAGGAAAAACGGCGCAAAAGCGTATTTTGGGTCGCCAGTCGGGGTGTAGCCAAAAAGCGTGTTAACTATGGGATTTGACAGAACCATCATAGCCATCGTTGCAGGCACAACAAGCACAGCAGTGTATTTTACTGAAGATGCAAAAACAGTTTTGAGCAAGTCAGATTCTTCTTTTGCATTGAGTTTCGCGAAAGCAGGAAACAGTACCGTGCTGATTGGAACAGTAAAGAATGTTAGAAGAACCGAGAAGTTTACTGCTGCCAGATAATCCCCATACATTGCATTGCCCGCGTAGATGACCATCAAGAAATTGAATAGCAAAGGCAAAAACCCCATCACGATATTGGATACTGCGAGAGGCACGCCGTATTTCAGCATCGGGTTTAGAGTTTTCAAAATCTCGCTACGACCCACTTTAAGTTTACGCAACGGTCTAAACAAAACTAAATAGACTACTGCAATACCGATGAATCCGCCTGCAACGATGGCAGCTACCGCACCGATAATGGCTCCAAGAACACCATACCCAAAGAGAACAAGAAGCGGACCAACAGCAGTCTTAACGATAGCTTGGCAAATTGAGGTAAAACTGTTGAGCTTCATCTTTTCGAATCCTATAAAGATGGAACTGGCTGCCGCGAGAATAGCTCCCGCGAATATTGAGAGCGACATTATCGAAATGAATGTTGAAGCTTCAGGTGCTTGAAGAACAGCCGCAAGAAAACCGGCCAATACAAAACATAGCAGAGACAATGCGGCTCCACTGAGAATCTCAAAAACTACGCCAGAAACGATTACGTCGTGAATTTCTGCGTCTCTTTTGGCAGCCCTTAGACTGGCGATCTGCTTGGTCATTGCGCTGTTTACGCCCCAATCCCTGAAAAAATTAATAATGGATGAAGGAATCATCGCTGCCCCATACAAGCCATAATCTGCAGATGACGGCATAATACGCGTCAGAATGATTGTTCCGACAGCCATTATCACCGTAGAAGCTACTACACCAATGAGCAGCTGAAAGCTTCCAGTTGCAGAAGACTTACCCATATTCATTGCTTTATCCATGAAAGTCACTCATAGCTACGGTCATTTCTGGTAAATTCCTTGTTGATCCTGAAGCTCGTTTTGACTGTTTCTCAACGGAATTTACTCGGTGGTGAAATATAGACAGGTTGATGGTGAAGCAAACTAAAAAAGGATTGCATGCTGAATATTATGTTCTTCATTTTTCTTTTTGAAGAAAACCATAATGCAACGCCAGCGCCCTAAACAACCGTAAAAGCGCTATCAAACGTCCCCAAGAATGCTATTGAGTAAATCGAACCGCGCTGCTATTCTGGCGGCGTCTCTCAAAGCCTTAAGGTTGAATTAACTTCTCTGACATAGCTCTTCCAGAACTTTCCTTTTGGTTCGGACATCGTCGAGTTGTTTCTGGAAATTCTTGTTGGTTCTGAAATATTCTTCGTAAGCAGTAAGGAATTCTTTCCCTTTCACCGTAAGTACGTAACGTTGCTGCTCATTCTCGAAGCCAAGTAATGATGCTGAGACAACTTCATCTAGGTATCTCCGCAGAACCTTGTAGCTTAAGTTAGCTTGATACATTATTTGCGTTTTCTTTGCGCTTTGACTGGCTACGGTCAGAATGTCGGCGATAATGTCCAGTTTATCCCTGTAATTCACCAGAAATAGCTCCTGAACACCTGATAGCCCAAAACATCATAAAACAAGGAGAAACCAGTGGAAGACAATTGAATCCCGGCGGTAGGCAGATGTAAAATTAGAGGTGGAGCCAACCGCGTCCGCCTTTCTTAGGTTGCAGTACCGGTTTCGCTTCTTGGCGGTAGGTTTCAGCGCGTTTGTTTCTCTGCGGTTTTTTGCCTGTAATCTCTGTCTTAATGAATTTGTTCCAGCCGTCAGCTTGGGGACTTGGCTGAATGAAACGGTCTGCGTTTTCGATTTTGTGTTGCTCCAAAATCTCCTTGAAGTTGAGGACTTTGAAATCTCTTGTGGCGTGAATTATGGTGCCTCTCTCCACGAACAACGATGAATAATCGGTGACGGCTATGCCTTCCGCTCTCAGTTTGTCGTCCAGGCGCTCCTGCCAGAGTTTCTTCCATTGGGTTTTGAGTTCTTCAACCATTTCTTTCTGCGATAGAGTCATGTTTAGTTAAATTCCTCCGCAATGGGAAACTGTGTGGGCGGCGTTCTTGCTAATTTTGTTCTCCACTTTTCTCCCTGCCTTCTCCTTTCAACTCGATTTATTTAAACGACGAAGTATGAGACATCTGTAGTCATGTTCTAGAACATAGATGCCATTTTCTATAACATGTATCAAATTATCTAGAACTATCACACTTCCCTTCTAATACAAAAAGAGCTTTTTCCAAGCATATAACTCTTTCCGATTCAGAAGAAGAAACAGCCATATTCAGCGTTTGGAACGTTTAAATTCTACTTTTGCAATTAACGAAGATGGAGTCAGCAACATGTCGAGTCCAATTTCTGTAAAAGATGTCTTTTCCAAAGAGTTTTCTACAGTTAACGAGAATGATGCCTTATCCAGATGCTTTGAACTTTTCAAGAAAGAAGGACGACCCGTCTTGGCCGTGCTGGATGAGAAGGGCAAATACGCAGGTGTCATCGCGAGGAGGTGGATAATCCGAGCGAGACTTGATCCAGTAACGACTAAGGTTAAATCGCTAATGCGGGCAGCGCCCAAAGTTGATCCTGACGTTTCCTTGAGCAAAGTTGCAAAGATGATGATTCAGAGCGGTGTTAGGCAGCTTCCAGTTTTTGAAAAAGAAAAGCTCATCGGATTCGTCACTGACGAAGGCATTATTCACGGCTCGGTAACTCAAGAGTGGGGCAACACCGCAATAGAGCAGATAATGACCAAAGCGCCCTACACCATCGAAGCTACTCGATCAGTAGGAGCAGTGCTGAGTCTCTTCAGGGAGCACGACATAAGCCACGCACCTGTGATCGAAAACGGAAAACTCGTAGGCATCGTAAGCACACAAGACATCATCGAACATATTTTCCAGCCGACAACTCGTCAAACGTTGGGCGACATCGTTGGCGAGAAAGTTCAAGTACTTAGCATTCCCGCGAAGGGCATAATGACCAGCCCGGTGGTCACCGTTACGCCGGAAACCACGCTGAAGGATGCAGAGAAGAAAATGCACACCTTTAACGTCCACTGCTTAACGGTAGTAGCGAAAGAAAGGTTAGTAGGCATCGCGACCAAACTGGATTTCCTAGAACCCATAAGTCAAATGGAAGACCTTGACAGGAGACTCACCGTGCAGTTCGCAGTTAAAGGCATTGAGATAGACGCGAACGCACAGGGTTTCATGATGGGAGAATTCGACAGCTTCACCCGCAAATACAAAGACCTGCTTGAGTCTGGAACACTATTTGTGTACATGAAGGTTCACGGCACTAACCACAAGGGACAACCTCTCATTCACTGTCGCCTTCAGTTGAGAACGGTGAAGGGCGTGAAAGGCTTCTTCTACAGCTCAGGCGAAGGCTACGGCATTGAACCAACGTTCAGAGTGGCGTTAGAAAGGCTGGACAAGAGAATCCTGAGAAGCAAAGAACTACAGTTCGACCCGACATACGCCAGAGAATACTTGAGGAAGATTGGGTTCCCCACAGAACTCTAAACTCTTTCCTTTTATTGTCCCTGTTTTCTTGAATCATCTATGAAATCGTTTTCGGGCTAGGAATGCTTTGGTCCAGCTCTAAATATATTAAAAGCGTAGTCACCTAGAATCATAGGAATCTTGCTTCAATTTTGCCTCGAAGATGAATGCTATGCCCAGAGAGATCGTAGTAGGTAACGGCTGTCTCAGTGTTGCCCTCGACAAAAGAATGATGGTTAGAGACTTCACTTTTCCGCTGGTCGGTCTGGAGAACCACGCTGTTGGTCATCCGTTCCGATTAGGGGTTTGGGTGGATGGAAGTTTTTCGTGGATTGGCGACGACTGGGACGTTTCCATGAAGTACTTGCCGGAAACCTTGGTCAGCAAGTGCTCCGCGACAAATCGGAAACTGGGACTGGAGCTGGAAGTTAACGATGCAGTTTACAGTTTTCTTGACCTATATTTGCGTAAAGTTGCAGTTACAAACAAAGTTGATAGAAAACGCGAGGTTCGAGTTTTCTTCTCTCACGATTTCCACATCTACGGTGAAGATTCAGGCGACACGGTGATGTATGAGCCATCGCTTCAATCGATCATTCATTACAAGCGCAAGCGGTACTTTTTAGTCAACGGCATGACTGATGAGGGGAATGGAATTTACGAGTTCGCCACAGGGCAGAAAGAATCGTTCGGCAGAGAAGGCACATGGAAAGACGCCGAGGACGGCGTACTCGGAGGGAACCCTATTGCGCAGGGAGCCGTGGATTCCACCGTTTCTTTCAAACTTGAAATGACACCCAAATCCGCCAGTACGGTCTACTACTGGATTGCGTGCGGCAGGAACATTGAGAAAGTGAAAGAACTAAACGCCGTCGCGAAGAATACGGGGACGGAGCAGTTGCTGTTGGAAACTGAAAACTACTGGAGCGCATGGGTTAACAAGCAGAGCCTAAACCTTAGCATCCTGCCGAAAGAAGTGACAAGAATGTTCAAGACTTCCCTCTTAATCATGCGAACACATGTGGACAACCATGGAGCGATTATTTCTTCATGTGACTCTGACGTGCTGCAGTTCAACAGGGACACTTACTCGTACATGTGGCCTCGTGACGCTGCAATTTGCGCTCTTGCGTTTGACATGGCAGGTTTCCAAGAGGTTTCAAGGTTGTTTTTCGAATTCTGCAACCGTGTAATATCTGATGAAGGATACTTCCGCCACAAGTACTGGTCTGATGGGTCGGTGGGCAGCAGCTGGCACGCGCTTGTCAATGCCGAGGGACAGGCGCAATTACCCATTCAGTTAGACGAGACAGCACTTGTAGTGTATGCTTTGTGGAAACACTTCCAGAAGTACCGTGACCTCGAGTTCATCAGCCGCGTTTACCCTAGACTCGTCGTTAAGACTTCAGAGTTTATGCAGAATTATCGAGATGAGGACACAGGGCTTCCGAAGCCTTCGTTTGACATATGGGAAGAAAAAGCAGGTGTATTCACTTCGACGGCTGCCTGCGTCTGCTCGGCTTTGTCTTCTGCAGCCAAATTCGCCAAGGTTTTCTATGACAGCAAACACCAAGAAGACCTGAACAGTACAGCAGCCCAAATGAAAGAAGCGGTGGTCACGCGGTTGTATGATGGCAAACTGAAACGGTTCATAAGAGGCATATACCCTAACGGTCACCGCGACGTGACAATAGACAGTAGTTTGGCGTTTACGTTTTTGACTGATACTTTTGATGCTGAGAGCAATGAGGTCAATGAAACCATGAAGGCTATTCGAGAACGTTTGTGGATTGACTCTGGCATCGGCGGCTTAGCCAGATATGAGAATGACGAGTATCACCGTGTTTCCAAAGAAAACCAAGGAAATCCATGGTTCATCTGTACACTATGGCTTGCACGCTGGCACATCAAAACTGCCAATTCACTGGAAGACTTGAAGAAGGCCTTGGATATTCTTGTTTGGGTTGTCAAGTACTCGTTGCCGTCAGGGGTTCTGGCTGAACAGGTGAATCCCTACGACGCTAGTCCCATTTCGGTGTCGCCGTTAATCTGGAGTCACGCCGAATTCGTAATTGCAGTGTGCGAGTACCTAGAGAAGTACCAACTACTCTCGTCATCGTGAGAAGGAGAACGGTATATGGTGCTCATTAAAGTGTGCAGTGCGGACATACTTCCCGCGGAAAGCATGAAACAATTCTACGTCAAAGACCGCGAAATTCTGATAATCAACCATGACGGGCAGTTTTTCAGCTTGGATTCCAGATGCGCTCATGCAGGCGCGCCCTTAGCGGAAGGCACACTGAACGGAGACACCTTGACGTGCCCGTGGCATGGTTCCCAATTCAGAATATCAGACGGCACAGTGTTGAAGGGACCAGCTGAAAAAGAATTGAAAACATACCCCGTTACGATGAAGGATAACTCTATTTTCATCGATGTTTGACTTTGTAGTCAACTTCGAAACTTATGTGGCTTGTTTCCCGAGTCTGCCCAATAACCAGTTCAACAGCGTCAGTAAAAACTTTGAAATCGCGAGTAAAGTCTTCAACGTAGTTCAATACGCCGCCACAGTCGTAGCAGAAAGAACCTGAAAACGTGATGGTGACCGTTTCAGGCGAAATGCTGACAACTTTGGCTACGGCTTGAGGGCTCTTTAACCTGTTGTAAAGGAGGACTGTTCTGCGAACTAATGCTTCTAGCTCAAACTGTGAAAGAGTCATTTATGATTCTCCTTCATAGTTCTATTCTGCTGCCATCAAAGCCTAACCTTGAAATGCCAAACTCGTCCTTTATTTCGCTCAACTGCGCAGCAGTAAACACTGGACCGTCTCTGCACACGCGATACTTGCCAATCACGCAACTTCCGCACAAGCCGATTCCGCAGCGCATCAACCTCTCCAAACTCGCTTCCATGGCTATCTTGCGTTTTTCCGTGAGGTCGAAAACTTTGCGCATCATCAGCTCAGGACCACAAGTGTAAATGATGTTGAATTTCTCTTTGTCCACGAGCTTCTCTAAAGGTTCAGTTGCCAAGCACTGCAACCCGTAGCTTCCATCTTCCGTGGTAGCGAGTACGCTTTGCTCGGTGCATACGGCGTCAAGCTCGTTCAAGAACAGCAGCTCGCCCTTACTCCTGGCACCTATAACAAAGGATAAACGGTCAGCTTTAACAGCCAACTTCTTAGCCAAAAACAGCAAAGGAGCAGTTCCCGTGCCACCGCCGACCAAGAGAACTCTGCCACGGCTTTCGGTGAAACTGGTTCCAAAAGGACCACGAACACCCAAGATTTCGCCCGTTTTCATTTGGTGCAGGTGCCTCGTGGCGTCGCCAACCGCCTTAACCGAGACTGAAACTTCACCGTCGCCTGCGTTCAACACACTCAGCGGTATCTCGTCAACGCCAGGTATCCACAGCATAAGGAACTGGCCTGGCTTGGCTTTCGCGCATAATTTGTCTTTCACGGTGAAGGTTTTCACTGTATCGGTTTCGGTTTTCACGTCCACAATCGGTGTGGTTCTTAACGTGTTAACTGCGGTGAGATTTGCCGACAAGCTCTTTCACACTCCCAAATCCTTTCTTTTTCAGGTAATCTGTTACTCCGCGGTTGATTGTTTGGAACAGGTCTGGTTTCTCCGTGGCTATAGCCGTGCCAATCTGAACCGCTGACGCGCCAGCGAGGAGAAACTCGACGACGTCGCGCCAGTCTGTTATTCCGCCGCAGCCCATAATGGGCGTTTTGACGCATTCGCTAATGTCGTAGACGCACCGTAAAGCAATAGGTTTTATGGCTGGACCTGAAAGCCCGCCTCGGATGTTGCTTAGCACGGGCAAAGTGGTTTCAACGTCAATTGCCAACGCGCGGACAGTGTTGATAACCGTTAACGCATCCGCTCCAGCCTTCGCCGCCACATCGGCGATTTCCACTATGTCGGTGACGTTTGGAGACAACTTGACTATTACGGGTTTCCGCACGTCCGCTTTGACTTTGGAGACAACATCTTTGAGGAGTTTCGGGTTCGCCCCAATCTCTGAGCCCGTATACTTAACATGGGGGCAGGAGACGTTGAGTTCCACTGCATCTGCGCCAGCTTCAACCGCTTTCTTAGCAGCGAGGGCGTATTCTTCAGCTGAGTAACCGTAAACGCTCACTATAAGCGGAACCTTCAGGATGGATTTCGCGTAAGTTATCTCCCCGACATAATCGTTTATTCCAGGGTTCGGTAACCCAACAGCGTTGATTAATCCGCCCTTTGCCTGAACCACTGTGGGGTTCGCGTAGCCCATCCGCGGGGTCACTCCGACGGATTTGGTGACTACGGCGCCTGCGCCGCTTTCCGCAACCATCTGCATGGAATCAGCCGAGTAGCCTAAGATGCCAGAAGCCAAGACTGCGGGGCTGGCTAGTTTTAGGCCTGCGATGTTGACGCTTAATAAGTTGTTGTTCAAGGGTGTTTCCACCTGAAACGTTACCACTAAAATGATATCACGCTAACAGAAATAAAGCTTCTTTTGCAGTAACTGCCCTGTCAGGTTAGTACGGATTCTATGTTCAAGTTGAGCACGACTTCTGAGATGTCGCTGGCGTATTCGGAGCCCTGGATACCAGAGTACATCGAAGAAAGGGGAGATAAGGTTCTGGAAATGGTCAGGATAAGCATCAACTCGCTCAAGAGCCACGACACGGAACTCGCCAAAACAGTATCCCAAACGGAACAGGAAGTGGACGAAATGTACTTCCAGTACCTTGGCAAACTGGTGAAAGAAGCGCGAGTCACGAATCAATGCACAATCTCAAGCGTACTCGTAGTAAGATACCTGGAGAGAATTGCAGATCACGCAACCTACGTTGCAGAAGCAGTCGTTTACATTGCTACTGGTGAAAAAGTAACTCTCAGATAAAAAAAGAATCCCGACACTAAGTCGCCGACACTAAACCACACTCTGAACCTGCACCCCAACCAATGTTTCCGCCTTTAAATAAGGGGGTTTAGACAAGAAAGAGCAGCTAGTCAAGCGCTTATTCTTCTCCCTTCAAGCTATTTGGATTTTCGCCCATCAAATAGGACATAGCTCGCGTTTGCACCGTAATTATTAATAAGCTTGAACAATAACCAATGTACCTCACTCAATGAAGGAACCATGGATGGCACATACTTCGGGCACAAAGATAGTTTTGACTGCGTCAGCCACAGAAATGAGCGAGTACGGCAACAACCCATTCGTCGCCTTCGTAGGTGCATTCGCCAGTGGACCAGTTCCAAAATGGCTCATAAGAAAATACCTTTATCCGCCAGTTGAACGCACAGCTGACGGGAGAGCAAAAGCTGCACCATACGGCTTAAGGAAAGTTGAATCCATACTTCTTGAAAATGGCTTCTCTGAGTCTGAAGTCGCCGTAGTTAACCCAGCTGACCTAGACCAGTTTATCGGACCCAACACGAAAGCTGTGGGAATTTCCAGCATGGATCCGACAGGAATGGGATACGTCAGCAAAACTTACAGTTCACTAGTCGGTGGTGGCGAACCCATGAACGCCGTGGAGTTCAAAGCTCTCGCAAAGCATCCAGCCATCCAAGCGTACAAGCCTAAGGTTATCGTTGGCGGATTCGGCTCGTGGCAGCTGGAACGCAAAAGGCTAACTCGGGATTTTGGCGTGGACTGCCTTGTTATTGGTCCAGGGCAGAAAGGAATTGTTGAGGTTTTTAGGAAAGCGGTTGCTGGTGAGTCTTTGCCGCTGAGGATTCGTTCTCCTCTGAAACCGGATGAGGATACACCGCTGATTAGCCACGCAGCTATTCATGGCGCTGTGGAAATCAGCAAAGGCTGTGGGAGGAACTGTCAGTTTTGCACGCCGACTGTGCAGCGGAAGGTGGATATTCCGCTTGGGAAAATTGTTAAAGAAGTTGAGATTACAGCTAACGAGTTCAAGGAGAAAGGCACGAATATTACTTTGGTTACTGAGGACTTGTTCTTGTACGGCGCGAAGGACAAAACGTTTGTGCCCAATGAGGAAATGGTGCTGAAACTGGTAAAAAGCGTAGCCGCTTTTCCGAGCGTGAATGGCATTCAACCCAGTCACATGTCACTTGCTCCAGTTGTCAATAAGCCTAAAATGATTAAGCAGGTTGCTGAGGTTTTGCTTGAGCATTCATGGTACAGGCATAATGGGAAACCGATTGTGACGGCGGAAACTGGAATAGAATCTGGCAGTGTGAGGCTCATGCGGAAGTACATGGCTGGCAAGATGTTGCCGTACAAGCCTGAGCAGTGGAGAGAAATTGTGCCGCAAGCTTTTGGCATTTTGAATGATAATGATTGGTATCCTTTGGCTACGTTGATTGTGGGTTTGCCTGATGAAACTGAAGCAGACGTAGCTGAAACGTTGAGCTTGATGGATGACCTGAAAGATTTTAACGCGTTTTATGTGCCGTTGTTCTTTGTTCCGTTGCAGGATTGCTTGTTGATGAATAAGCGTGGTGCGGAGCTGGATTCGTTGACGAAGATGCGTTGGGAGTTACTCACGCGTTGCTGGGAGTATAATGTGCGGATTTGGCGGAACACGTTCTTGGGGAACAGGATAACTAATCCTGCGTTGTTGAAGGCGATTAATTACGCGGCGATTCCGTTTGCGGCGAAGGTTGCGCAAACGTATTTTGGTTTGACGCGGGATGAGCAGATAGGCGATGTTATCTGGAAGCTTGCAAACGCTTAGCAGAGAAGCCCCGCGGAGTATGAGTGAGCAAACCTTAAGTAGGGTGGTCTTGCCTTAGCGTGTATGTTCCGTGATTTGAGGGGCTTTGCCAAATTCATCTCCGTTGAGAGAGGATTAATGCTTTTCATGATTTCGGTTGGGGCAACGTTCCTGGCTGCGCAGGCTCTTGCTTGGTCTCAGGCTCTGTTCCTTGGCATTGTTGTGTTTTGTGGTTGGAGCGCTGTGGACGCTATGAATAACGTATGCGATTTGGAGTTGGATGTTCTTTCTGACCCGTTAAGGGCAGAGTTCACCAAGAAGTTGGGCAGATTGGGGTTGTTTGTTGCGTTGGCGTTTACTGGGGTTTCTTTGGCTTTAGGTGTGGTTACGATGATTCCTTACGTTGTGTTGTTTGTGGCGTTAGGCATCTTGTTTGGTGTGTTGTATTCTGTTCCGCCTTTTAGGCTCCGTAAAACTGCGTATAAGCCTTTTGTGAACTTCGCTGTTGGCGCTGTTCCGGTGTTGATTGTGGCTGCTTTCTTCAATGTGTTCTCGATTAACATGGTGACGCTTGTGCTCCTCATCGGTGTGACAACGGCTGTGAACAGTTTGTGGGAAGATTTGGCGGATTACGCTTCAGACTTCACCAGCGGCTCCAGAACTGTGCCGATAATCTTTGGCTTCAGAAAAGGACTCTTAATCACGATTATAATGGGTTATAGCATGATTCCTATGATGGTTCTGGTTGGCATGCTCTTCCAACTGAACTGGATTTACTACGTTGCGTTGTCTGCGCTTGCCGCGTTTGTTTCGCTGCGCATAGTCCAAAAGAGAGTCACGCTGTTCAAAGACTACAAGGTGGAAACGAAGAAACTGCATAAGCTAGGCGAAATCTTAGCTAAAGACTTCGTTATCATCGCTATCGTGTTTACGCTGAGTTTGATGCTGAGCAGCCTGTTGAAAATTAACCCAACACTTTTCTGAAAGCTCTCTGAGAACTGTTGTGCTATTTTTTGACTATACCCCCCTTATTTAAACTATAAATAGACTTGAACTAGCAAAAGACTAGTTGCTCGGAAAAGACTATACTCCCCTTATATAAAGAAACTATTTAAAGAAAAGTGAATTGCCTGTTCAGTGAAGTAGGGTTTGCTGGGGCTCTGGCGGGCGAAAAGATTTTCGGAGAGTAGGACTAAAAAAGGGGAAAGGTTGTTTTTTGGTTTTTACGGGTTTACTTGCGTCTTCTGAGGATGACTGCTACTGCTGCTACTGCGATGATGATGATGACTGCTGCGATGGCGATGTAGACTTCAGTGCCTAATCCAGTTCCTGGCGGAGTCGGCGCTATTGAAGGCGAAGCTGTCGGAGCTGGCGTGGCGGTTGGTGCTATTGTAGGTGTTACAGTTGGGGTTGCTGTGAGCGAAGGTGACGGTGCTGCTGGAGTTACTCCTATGGCTGTTGTTCCGTATGAGGCCCAATAAGACTTGGATCCTATGAAAGTGGCTGTGATTGTATACTCGCCGTTTGCTGGTGGAGTCCATAGCTTCTTGAATGAGCCGGTCATGTCGCTTGTTACGGTGCCAATGTCAATTACGTTGCCATCGGAACCCATGGCGGTTAGTTTTACTGGAACTCCTGTTGCGTTGCCTGGGATCGGCTTTTGCAAGTAGAGGTATTCCATCCATGCGCTCATGCTTTCGTCAGCTATGGCTGGTGTGTCTTTCGCGCCTTGGGATTGGTCGGTGACTGAGCCTTTTATGAGTACGCTATTTGTTTCTGCGACAACATCGTTTTGGACTGCGACTGTGGTGACTGTTGGACCCTTACCGAAAGCGTATATGCGATTGTCATATGCGTTGAAGTGTACTAGTAAGCCGTCTGCGATGGCCGGATTCGTTGCCCACGAGGGATCATAGAATGGAAACGTCCACAGCTCAGTTCCGGTTTCTACGTCGACGCAGCGGACGAGGGCACCCTGCTCTTTAGGATCATCGGGGGAGTGTTCACCTGAGAACACGTAGAGTTTCTTGTCGGCAAAGAGCATGTTGGCGACGTTATAGTTACCACCCCATTTCGCTTCTAGATTATAGGGGTCTTTAAGTTGGTAGGTCCACTGAAGTTCGCCTGTTTTGACATCGTAGCAGTAAACAAATCCGCCGTAGCCGCCTGAGAAGAATTTGCCGTATGCGATGTAACCTTGTGTGCCTATGAGCATGTCCCAAGCTGCCTGAGGTTCAGTTGGTCCCCATAAAAGCTGCCCGTCATCAAGGCTGAAGCCGAACCACTGCATGGTCTGAGAAGAACGAACAGTGAAAACTTTGTCTGCTATACTTGCAGGTCCCGCCATCATCGTTACGCCGTTTGGAATTCCAGGTGGCAGCGTATAGGTTTTCTTCCACAGCAGTTGCCCTTCTTGTCCTGGTTTCAGGCTCAAAGCCCACATTGTATAGTTTGTAGTTTCAACATAGGTGAAGCCTGCTCCTCCCAATCCTAAGTTCGATGAGCCAATTATCCTATCGCCCGCAAAGATGTAATTGATTGCTCCCGTTATGTCCGCAGGTATTGAAACGTTCCATGAATAACCTTTTGCTCCATCAACCGTCTTCTTATAAGGTCTCCATTGCCAAGCGTTAGATCCAGTTGCTCCCGCAAGCAGGTCGGGTATGGCGGATGAGTTCCATAGGGCTAACCGATGTTTGACTGTGTCAAGCACGGGTATCAATATGCTTCCATCTATACCGTATGTCATTGTTGGTGTCGAGGTGAAAGAAAATGGTGCTGCAGGTCCGCCAGTAATAGTATACCACCAATCTCCAGTGAAGGCGTCATAGCATTTCCACGTTGCACCTGGTGGGCCACCGAAGCCTCCCCCAATAACGCTCCATAGGTATGCGAAAGCTCCGTGCTGGTTGGGTGAGTCGTACCGGTATATTTGACCAAGGGTTATTCGAGTGTCGTTGTTATAGTATATCTCTTCGCCAGTGCGTAAATCTACTGCATAGAACCCAGGAAGCGCACCAAAGAACTGTGAAGGGAATTTATTGTAATAAAGTACGCCTTCAATTATTACTGGTGGGAACCATTTTCCTTCGTATGCGTCGCCGTCGTGATAGGAGGTATCACCAAAGGGTCCTCCGACTAGTCCTCCGAAAGTAACTGGCTTTCTCCATAGTATGTGTGCGGTTTCTGGCCCGTTTGTGTAAGCAGCAAGGTGATTATCAGGCGTGGCCAGCCAGTTTCCTGAAAACGACCACCAATCGTGATTTGTTGGGTTTATTGGACGATTCCAGTAGTCGGTTGGAAGCGGAGTGCTTGGGTAGGAACCTATTGCGTTCTGCTGAACTGTGAGTACCACTTCTGCACTTTCGCTTGCTTCAAAGTAGTCGCCGATGAACTCGCTTCCAGAGGGATTAAAGGGATCAAGATTTTCTCCGGCTAACGTTTGTCCAGGAAACTTGAATTTGAACTTGTATGTTCCAACTGCTGTAGGCGTGTACATAAGCCATTTGAAGCCAACTGGATCGGACGTGAATGGTCCCTTGTTTTCAATTGAGCCATCAGGCTTTGTGATCGACAGTGTAAAACCTTTCCATTTGTCACCGTAACCACCTGACGCTGTCGGCGGGGCCTTGTCGAGCCACATGTAGACTATGGCCGGCTGATTTACGCCTATAGGGTTCGGTGCAACGGTTAGATAGGCAAAGGTCTTAACATTCCAGGCAGGGGTGTGCGCGTTAGTGGCAGGCATGCTCATCATAAAGGTAGGTATAGTCAAAATCAGAACTAAAGCAATCGTAGTTAACGTTTGTTTCTTTGGAAATTGTTTGTGTAGAATTTGTTTCGTTAGGTTTTTCATTGTTTTTTTCTTCCTTCTTAATTTTTTAACTGGAAACCCATATTTCCGTTTCTAGTATATAATATTTCAGCGATGTCTCTATCACTTAGGAAAACCCGAACCGCGAAGTCGTTGAGGTCAGCAGGCTGGAACATAGCAAAAAAGGACTTGCCTCAAGTAGAACAGCCTGCCAAATAGATCAGCAAAACACAGACGCAGAAGCTAGCCGTGATTGCGTTGAGTTTTCCGGGGTTAGGTGGACAAAAATTTTGGGAAGAGAGTGTACGCCGCATAGGTATCCAAAAAGCAGATAAACCCAAACCACGCTTAGAACAGTAAGCTAAGGTTTTTCGAGGTTTTGATTATGGCGAAGTACAGGTGCACCGTGTGCAACTACGTTTACGATGAAGTCAAAGAAGGAAAGAAATTCTCCGACCTCACGTAGGAATGGGTGTGCCCCGTCTGTGGAGCACCACAAAGCGTGTTCGTGCTCTTAACGGAAAAAGCTGAAGAGCAGCCAAAGAAACGCAGAACAATCTCAGAAGTCCTAATAGACCAAATCGCAGAGTGAGGTGTACGCTATGTTTTCGGAGTGCCAGGCACCTCAACCTTGGGCGTGGTTGACGCCGTGAGGAAAAGCAGCAAAGTGAAGTACATCCAAGTGAGGCATGAGGAAGTTGCTGCGTTCATGGCTTCAGCTTATGGCAAGCTTACGGGTAACGTTGCCGCTTGCTTGAGCGTTTCAGGACCTGGAACCACCAACCTTGCAACGGGCTTGTACGACGCCAGCTTAGACCATGCTCCTGTTTTAGTGCTTTCTGGCATGGTGGCGAGGCAGTTTATCGGGCCTGGGTCCCTTCAGGAAATTGACCAGTACAGCTTCTTTGAACCCATCTGCGTGTTCAACAAAATCCTCATGAGTGAGGACCAGACCACCATGCTGGCAACATTAGCCTTAAAGCACGCGCTTCTTGACCGTGGCGTAAGCAACATTGGCGTACCCAACGACTTGCAGAAACTTCCCTGCGACATGCAGGTTCAGCCGTTTGAGGGAAGAATGCCTAACCTCGCCTTCGGTGTGGAGGACACGCTCATCGGAAAAGCAGCTAAGACTATAGACCAAGCAGAGCGCCCAGTGATAATCGCTGGTTTCGGCGCCAGAGGCCAAGGAAACAAGCTCTTGAAACTGGCAGAAAAGATTAGCGCGCCCATAGTGACCACTTTCAGGGCAAAAGGCGTAATTGACGAAGACCACGCGCTCTGCGCAGGCTGCCATGGAGGCATCGGTTCAACAGCCGCTGCGGAACTCGTTCGGAAATCAGACTTACTCGTAGTAATAGGCTCCTCATTCAGCGACTTGACACAGCTTCCGCAGAAAAAGATGGTGCAAATCGACATAAACATGAAGATGATCGCCAAGAAATACCCTGTCGAAGCAGGTTTACTCGGCAACAGCGCCATTCTCATCCCGAAACTAACCGCGAAAGTGCAGCCGAAACAAAACACAGATTACCTGAACGAAATCTCAAAGCTGAAACAAGCGTGGACCCTGCAACTTCTGCGTGAAGCAGACGCATCCCTGAAGCCAATCAGACCACCGTACATAATGAAAGTGCTGAACGAGAAAATTGAAGCCTACGCAGTTATTTCACTGGACGTTGGCGAGAACTGCTGGTGGTTCGGCAGAAACTTCCAAATGAAGAAGACGCAGAAAATGGTGATGAGCGGTCTCCTCGCGTCAATGGGCTTCGGTTTGCCCGGAGCCATGGAGCCCGCCACATCCAAAAACACCACGCATAAACCAACAATCATTGTGATAATTAATACAGCAAACACGATTCCGATAATCTTCAAAATTCTTCTCATGGTCACTAATCGCCTCATATCTTAGCTTTCGAAACAAGCTCTTTAGCCCAACTTCGGATTTCATCCCAGTTCCGCGTCTCGTACAATCCAGCCTGCACTTCTTTGAAGCCGTCTGCTTCCAGTTGTTTCTTGAAGGAGCCAAAGGCTTTTCGCGTGATGATGTTCATTTTGTTGTAGTCTATGACGCCGCCGAACATGCCCATCGCGATTGGGTGCAGACCATACTTTGCCGCCTTGTCCTCTAGGTCAAGCTTCCAAGCCTTCGCCAGCTCTTCCTTTTTTCCTTCACGCTCTTGGATATTCTTCATAGAAGAAACGAATATGGCGACTTTCTTTTCGGCTAATTCCTTCTGGAACTTCTTGAGAAAATCTTCAGCCTCGCCCGTCCACTTGCCCATCTGCATGCCGCTTCCAACAATAACTAAATCGTACTTGGAAACGGCTTTGATTTTCTCCTCTTTCGCATTAACGACAGTAACGTCAAAGCCTTCTTCACGGAGAACTTTGCCGATTTCCTCGGAAGTCCCAGCAGTCGCGCCGTAGCGCGTGCCATAAACGATCAGAGTCTTCATTTCCCAACGCCTAAAGCCCGTATGGGCGAGAAACAATTAATAAATTTATTCCACAGCAACTAAACCGCATAATGGAAAAGAAGGGTTATTCTATGAATATTGCTGGCTGGTAAGGCATCGCCAATGACGCGCGCTGCTTGGGGTCGTAGCGTTCCTTGTCGTCTTCGCTGTACACTGTGACTTCCGCGTTGAACCGCTCCTTCAAAAAGCCAACTGCGCTTTCCACGATTTCTTTCTCGTTGACAGTTTTAATTTTCAGCATGTTAGCCTTCCGCTCATTGGACAGTTTAGTCACAGCTTTGATTGCTTTGGGAACAAGGCTGGCAACGTCCTTCATATGTGGCTTCAGCGCTGGGTCAGCGGCAAGTTCCTTCATGATCTCGTTGATTTTCGCCTCGCCCGCCGTCGCCTTCTCAAGAACCTTAAGGTACACCATCCACTTCCACGATGCAGCAGCGTAGTAGCACAAGCGCTTAGGCTCAATTTTCGTAGCTTTCAAAATGTTCAACGTGTCCGCGATTACGTCGGTTATTAAGTTCTCCTGCTCCAGAGCGGCCACATCAACTTTGCTCTCGTCAAATTTTGGCCACTCAGCAACCGAAATGAACCCCGCTTCGCCCGTCTGGCTCCACAGTTCCTCGCAAACGTAAGGCGCAAAAGGCGCCAAAAGCCGAAGCCACACCATCACCGCCTCGCGCAACGCTGACGCATCCGCTTTTCCTTTCCGTTGGATGTACCAGCGAAAATCGTTCCAAATCTCAAACAACGCCACCTGCAAAGCCGTCCGTGTCTTCAACTCCTCTAGAGCCCGCGTGACCTCGCCGATGCGCTGCTGCAGCTTGCTCAGCAACCACCGCTCCAATGCAGAATCCTCAGCACTCTTCGCATTCAACAGTATATCACATGCAAAATCAAACAGCCCTTCCAACTTGCTTTGAACATCTTTAACGTTGTCGGCTCTCCAGTCAGGGTCATCCATGCCCTCAGCGCCAAGCAACAACCCACATCTTGTGGCGTCCGCACCATAGCGTTCAACCGCGCCCTTCATGGTGATGAAGTTGCCCTTGGACTTGTGCATCTGCTTCCCCTCAATCATCAGCATCCCGTTCACGCCCATCGCGCGGGGCCAATGCTCAGGCGGAAACAGCGCAGCATGGTGGAAAATGCAGAACGTCAAATGGTTCGGCACAAGCTCCTTCGCCGAAACTCTCAGGTCAAGCGGGTACCAGTACAAGAACTCCTCATGCATCTCTTTCAGAACCTCAGCGCTTAAGCCAGCTCTGCTGAGTTCCGCTGGGTCACCTTTGCCCAAGAAAATGTAGTCGAATACTTCCCGCGTTAAAACTTCAGGCTTTATGCCTTGCTGGCGGATGTGCTTGTTTATGGTGTAAAACGCCATGTAAACCGTGCTGTCACTCAGCGTCTCGATAATCCAGCCTTTCCCCCACGGCAACGGCGTCCCAAAACCCGTCGTCCGCGCACACGCCCACTCCCTGAGCCAATCAATCACCGTCAAGAACCACTGCGTAGCAGATTCAGGATAAATCTGCATCTGGCTCACGACCTCTTTCGCTTTGGCTTTCCACTTAGCGTCCGAGTAGTTCAGGAACCACTGGTCACTAAGCACTTTCACGATGCATGGCGTCATGCAGCGGCACATAACGGGCTCAGGCAAATCGTACATGCTGTCCGCAACGCCTGCCTTCTTGAAATCACGAATAAGCATGTCTTTGACTTCTCTGACGGTTTTTCCAGCGTAGACGCCGCAGTTTTCTTTGAGGACGCCGCCGTGAAACTCCTTCTTGTACAATGCCTTGGTGGCATCATCGGCTTTCGGGTCATGCTGGTCTTTTATGCCCATCTGCGCCACAATCTCCACCGCAGGGTAATCGCCGTAACCTTCGACTTTGATGAGCGAAATCGGCTTGATAGCCTTCACCATTTCCGCGTCCACGCCGAAATCCTTCAGAACCTCAGGCTTCTCCTGCAAATCTTTCAAAGCCAGCCAATCATACGGCGCGTGAGCTGGCACACTGTAAACCACGCCCGTAGCCTGCTTAGCGTCCACGAACCAGCCTGGCAAAATCGGAAACCGCAACTTCGTAACAGGGTTCTCGAACGTCTTCCCAATAAGCTCTTTGCCCTTGAACACCCGCTTAACCTCAACCGAGCGCTCCTGCTCCTTGAGTTTCCCCGCAGCCTCTTCACTCACAATCCAGTTTTCGCCGTTAACCACGGCTTCAACATAATCCCCATCGGGGTTAATCCACATGTTCGTAACGCCGAAAATGGTTTCAGGGCGGAAAGTAGCCGCAGGCAAAAACGTCTTCTCATCCAGCTTGTACTTGATTAGTACATACTCTTCAGGCGTGACGCCCTCACCCACTTGGCGGTCATGGTCGCCCGTGGGGCTCTTGTCTTTGGGGCACCACACAACCGGATGCGTCCCCTTCGTCACGTAACCTTTCTCTCTTAGGTTCGCGTACTGCCACTCGATAAACTTCTGGTAAGTCGGCAGCACCGTGGTGAATTCGCGTCGCCAGTCAACCGAGAAGCCAATGCGCTTCGCAGCCAAACGCCCCTCGTTCGTGTAGTACTGCGCCATATACAATGGGTCAACAAACTTCTGGAGCTCCAATTCGGGCACACCATCCATCTCCCGCAGCACCCGAATGTATTCCTGGTCGCCTTTCGCGACTCGCTGACTCGCGCCCAGCAACGGCTGACCCGTCCAATGCCAAGCCCACGGCCAAAGCACGTTGAAACCCTGCATCCGCCTAAACCGAGCATAAGCATCCACCCGTGAAGCGGTGAACGCGTGACCCACATGCAACGGACCATTCATGTACGGGTAAGGAAAAGTCACAAAAACCTTTTCGCGTTTCGGGTCAGGGTCTGCCTCGAACACACGGGAACTTTCCCAGCGGCTGCGCCATTTCTCCTCAAATTGCTTGGTCTGGCTCATGAAACTTGTTGAATCAAGCCGTAAGCTATTAAGAGTTGTGTTTCATGGAAGGGCTTGGAAACCCGCGAATGCAAAAGGCACCTAAAAGGTAATTAGTCCTCAGAGACAGAATAGGAATGATGCCTATGACAAGCAAAGAGACACTTATGGAGCAAACCCTGGCTTTGCTTCGGGAGCGCGGGAAAGAATCCCTCAAAATCGCTAAGCAATTTGTTCAACAAGAGAAAATCGGTTACAAGCCGCTCCAAGAAGCACTCAACTACTTCATCGAAGTAGTATTCAAGGATATCACGCAACCCGGTTTGCTCTCGCTGTACTGCGAAGCGGTCGGGGGCAAACCTGACGAAACCACGCAGGTGGGCGCTGCCATGGTTTTACTTGTAGGAGCCGCCGACCTGCACGATGACTTGATTGACGGTTCGAAAACCAAGAGCCAGAAGCCGACGGTTTTGGGCAAATTCGGTAAAGACATCACAGTTCTAACAGGTGACGCCCTATTAATCGAAGGCATCTACCTCTTGCACAAAGCCACCGCGGGTTATCCTGCGAAGAAGCGAAACGCTATTTTGGGGTCGATTAAGCAGGCTTTTTTTGACTTGAGCAGTGCAGAAGCTGAGGAAGTAAGCCACCGAGGAAAGAATGACTTGACAGCTGAGCAGTACCTGCAGATTGTCAAGAAAAAAGTGGCTGTTTCAGAGGCAACAGCAAGAATCGGCGCAGTACTTGGTAACGGAACAGACGGCGATTTGGAGACACTTAGCGAGATGGGTCGGGTACTGGGTTTATTGAATACTCTGAGGGACGAGTTTATTGACGTCTTTGAGGCTGAAGAACTCGGGAACAGGTTTGCCAACGAGGTTCCTCCTTTGCCTATTTTGTATGTTTTCCGTGACCCGGCGAAAAAGGAAGAAATAATCAGGCTGCTCGGAAATCGCAAAACAAACAGGAAAAGAGCGGAGAAAATATTGGATATCGTTATGGAAGCGAAGGAAACAGACGAGCTAAGACAAATTATGAAGTCAGAAATTCATGAAGCAATTCGATGTCTGGCGAACCTAAAGGCTGGCAGAGAAACGCTCAGGCTGCTCTTGGAGTCATCACTTGAAGACATACAATAGCGATGAAGTCCTTAAGGGCAAGAAATAAAAGATTGGATAAGAGTTCTTATCTCCAAACTACTCTAACTGGTATTTTTTTTGCCATTTTCCTTCTCCTCGTTGTGTAGATGTGTAGAACAGTTCTGCTTAAAAGCTTTACTGGTAAACAAGATTTGGGATTCATCCTTAGAATCCGTAATGTTTATCTGAGTATTTCGTCAAAATTTTCTGGTTGGTAGTAGGATTAATGCCAATAAGGCTGCTCCCAGGAAAACTCACTGGAGTCTTCACAAGACCCGCACTGGTAAGCATTTTCCTATTAACCAATGCATTTGTCTGGTACTCCTACGCCATAGTTGTCCTTCAAGAAAGCATAGGCGCACTCAACCTGGATTTTCTGCCAAACATGATAGTTTGGAGCACACACTTCGCTGCCCTAATTGTTTCTGCGCTACTGGGTGTTTATCTGACAAGAAAACTTGGTGGAAGAAAACGGTTTTTGGCAATCTGGATTCTGGTTGGGATATTTGCGTCACTTGCTCCATTTGCAGTAAACACAACGGCGGCTTGGGGCGCAGTCACTTTAGGTCTAGTTTTTGGTTTTAGTCTGGGTTTCGGAATGCCGAACTGTATGGGGTATTTCACCAGTCAAGTCCCGGTTGAAAATAGGGGGCGAATTGGAGGGGTAATAATTCTGTTCACTGGATTGGGAACGGCTGGACTGTACCTTACTGGAACAAATGGCTTGGTAGAGTTAACGATTACTCTCGTAGTTTGGAGAGCAATTGCCTTGACGGCTGTAGCTTTTGCCAAACCGAGCATCGAACTTGAGGATAGGAGCAGAACACCCTCCTATCGAGCAGTGCTCAATCAAAGGCCTTTTATCTTATACTTTGTCCCGTGGATCATGTTTGCTCTCTTGAATTACTTGACAGCGCCAGTTCAACAGAATGTTCTCGACCCATCTATGTTTTCCAACTTGCAGATATTAGAAAATGTGTTCGCGGGGGCTTTTGCTCTTGTGGGAGGGATATTAATGGACTCGGTGGGACGAAAGCGTTTGGCGATTATCGGGTTTGTCGTGCTGGGTTTGAGCTACTCGATTTTGGGGTTTTTCAATGACACGCCCGCCTGGTACGTTCATATTGTCATGAACGGTATTTCATGGGGAATTCTGTACGTTCTGTTTGTGGTTACCATTTGGGGAGACCTGAGCCACGGTGCGCCGAGCGATAAATTCTACGCTTTAGGTGTGTCACCGTTCTTTATCTCAAAAATGCTGCAATTGACGATTACTTCTCAGATAGTTGCGGCAATTCCCCTTTCGGCTATTTTCTCGTTCACAGCACTTTTCCTGTTCTTGGCTGTGCTGCCACTAATTTACGCTCCCGAGACACTGCCTGAAAAGACCATGAAAGAGCGCGAGCTCAAGAGTTACCTTGAGAAGGCGCAGAAAGTCGCGCAGAAGGAAGCTGAAAAAAACCAGAAGAAAACTCCCGACAAAGCTGAAAAAGAAAACGGAAAAGGAAAAGAAGAACCTGAAGAAAGCGCTGAGGATGAGGAAGCTCGGAAGTTAGCGGAAAAATACTATTAAACCAGTGCCGCGCACAATAGAGCCATGTTCTTCCACGTGATCCTCACCACTGAGTGCAATTTGCAGTGCCGGTACTGTTTTGGCGAAACCATGGATGATTTTGACGAAGACTTCGGCGACTTCGACCTAGACTACTCTCTGCCCAAAAAAGCAAACTACGACTGGAAGTTGCTGGCTGGCTTCTGCCGCAAGGACGCTGACTGCGTGTTAACGTTCTACGGCGGCGAACCATTGCTGTGCACGAACGAGATAAAACAGGTCATGGACCTGGCTAAGCCGAAGCATTTTATGATTCAGACGAACGGGTTGCTCCTCGACCGCTTAGAGCCCGAGTACGTTAACCGCTTCCACACCATCCTCGTTTCGGTCGACGGCGACGAAGAACTGACTGACTACTACCGCGGAAAGGGAACCTTCCGAAGGGTCATCGACAACCTAAAGCTCATCAGAAAAAACGGGTTCAAGGGTGAGTTGATAGCGCGGATGACGGTTATGGAGCAAACCGATATCTACAAGCAGGTCAGGTGGCTTCTAGACAACAGCGAATTCGCGTTTTCTTCTGTTCATTGGCAATTGAACGCGGGTTTCTGGGGAAACGACTATGCAAGGCGAGACTTCAAACGCTGGAGCGAAAACAGCTATGTCCCTGGCGTGGAGAAGCTGGCGCGGTTCTGGGTAGACCAGATGGAGGCGGAGGGCAGCGTGCAGCGGCTTTATCCACTGTTGGGAATCGCCAGTTCATTCTTGCTTGGTAAGGAGCCGAGCCTGCTCCGTTGCGGTGGCGGATGGATAAACTATGCCGTGCAAACAGACGGGTACATTATTCCGTGCCCAACCATGTGGGGAATGAAAAAATACTACCTGGGTCACATCGCCGACGCTGACCCGTTGAGGCTTGGAAAAGTCTTTGTAAAAGATGCACCTTGCACTGAATGCGACATTCTGGGCGTGTGTGGTGGGCGCTGCCTTTACGCAAACATTACCAAACGGTGGAACAATGACGCCTATGGCGCAGTGTGCAACACAGTAAGAAGCTTAGTGAACGCTGTGGAAACCGAGTTACCAAGAATCAGGCGGCTCATCCGTGACGGAAAGGTAAGCTTGAGCGACTTCGAATTCCTCAGGTACAACGGCTGCGAAATCATCCCTTGAACCTTACCATAAGCAACATTGCAGAGCGTTCATGTCGCAGCGGCTTCGATAGAGGCATTGAATACCCAGTTTTCCTCAGCTTCAGTTGCAGGCTGAGGGTCAACTGGAACGGATACGATGAAAGTTGTTCCTTTCCCAGTTATGCTTTCAACGCAGATTTTGCCTCTGTGAGCTTCGATTATGCGTTTGCAGATAGCTAAGCCAAAACCCATGCCTTGTGCTTTAGTCGTAAAAAGCGGAGTCCAAAGTTTACTCAATGTTTCTTTTGACATGCCCATTCCGCTGTCTTTGAAGGATATTTCCACGTTGTTTCCTGACTCTTTGCTTGTGATTGTTAATTTGCCGCCGTTAGGCATGGCGTCGATGGCTTCCACAAAATCATCAAGGCGATTGGGGATTTCTTGTTTTTGGATTTTGAACTTCTGGGCTATGTTACTGTATATTGCTGTTTTTGCGCTTTCGCCAAGCGAGGTTAAAGCTTCATCAATGGAAATCAATAAGAGTTCGTTGAATTCGTGTTCAGTGTTTTTCGGCGATTTCTTCACAGTTACCTCATTCGACCTTCATAGTTGCGGTTTGTCGAATCGCTCGATAACTGACTTAAAAACGGTGAACTTCAAATAAAGTCTTATGAATCACTAATCTATCTTCATTCTATGTTCTGATTTGAACTTTAGCAGATTTCTGAAATTCTTGTAAAGAGTTTTATTTTTGATTTTAACTGAGAGTTTGGTGGTGAACTTTGTTTGTCTCTGACGTTGCGGGGTGCTCAGTACTTGTGCTGGAAAACCTTCAAGAAACTTGGAACAAAATATGCAAAGCGTTCAGAAGCGTCTGAACTGGCTACGGACTTGGTGAAGAAAGCAAGCGAAATAGCTGATAGAATACGGAATTTGGAAGACTCTGCGGGTGACCCTGCAGGTGAGGAGAGTCTCAGGAAACTGTTTTCAGAATTGCTTTATGTGACGTTTGTGCTTGCGGAACAGTATGGCGTGAATTTGGAGGAGTCGTTCCTGCAGACAATTGACGAGTACATTCTTGGGTTTGTGAAATGACAGATACCTAAAAAGGTTTATTTTTCCCTAGAAACAAGGCTACATGATTGTTATGGACATACTTGAAGTCAAAGGCTTGTCAGTTAAGGTTGAGGACAAGCTTATCTTGAAAGATGTCACGTTCAGCCTGAAGCAGGGCGTGAGTCACATTCTTTTTGGTCCGAACGGTTCAGGGAAGACGACGCTCATAAGCACGCTTATGGGTCTTCCAGGGTACGATGTGGTTTCAGGTAAAATCTTTTTCATGAGTGAAGACATAACCGACAAGAGCATCGAGGAGAGGGCAAAGCTCGGCATGGTTGTTAGCTTCCAGAATCCCCCTGAGATTACAGGCGTAAAGCTAGGCGACCTGTTGAAGCTCTGTTTGGGGAAGGCTTTAACCGACGAGTTCAGCGCTAAAGAGCAGAAGCAGATTGAAGCGTTCAGGCTTGTTGACTTCTTGAACAGGGATATTAACGTGGGTTTTTCAGGAGGAGAGAGAAAACGCAGCGAGATTCTGCAGTTGATTTTCTTGAAGCCGAAGTTGTTGCTTTTGGATGAGCCGGATAGCGGCGTGGATGTGGAAAGCTTGAGGATGATTGCCGGCGAGATTCAGCGTTACGTAGAAAGTTCGGGAAGCAGCGCGTTAATCATAACCCATAAAGGCGATATAATGGAGCATGTAAAAGCTGGGTACGGCTGCATTCTGCTTCAAGGACAGTTCCACTGTTTCACTGAACCCATGGGCATTTACGAAGACATCAAGAAGTTAGGCTACGAGGAATGCGTAGCATGTAGAAGAAGAACACGTGAGGGATGGAAAAGTGAGCAAAAAAAATGAACTTTTAAACGTTCCACATCAGATTCTGGAAGAAGCAGAGAAGGCAGGCATTGAAGCGGAAGAGAAGAACCGCGCGGGTACCTTTTTCCACTTGAACCAAGAGACGGTACACTCGAAGGTCAATGAACTTTACGAAGGCAAACTAGAGCTCATGGACGTAAAAGCTGCTTTGCAGAAGTACTCTTGGCTTGAAGATTACATGTGGAAGTTAGTTGACAAGAACAAAGATGAATTCACAAAGAAAGTTGCCGAGGATTATAGCGGCGGCTATTTCATGAGGATTATGCCGGGCGCTGAGTTGACGTTTCCGTTGCAGTCGTGCCTTATGATTACGCAGAGGAATCTTGAGCAAAGGGTGCACAACATCATCATCGCTGAGGAAGGCTCTAAAGCTCACATAATTACCAGTTGCCTTCAGCACTCAACTGTTCCGAAAGCGTCGCACTTGGGCATTTCAGAAATCTACGTGAAGAAAAATGCTATGCTGAATTTCACGATGATTCACCAATGGAGCGAGAACACGTTTGTACGTCCCAGAAGTGCCGCAATGATTGAGGACAATGCGACATTCGTGTCGAACTACGTGAGCATGCGCCCAGTCAGGGACATCCAGATGTATCCCGTGGCTTACTGCAAAGGCGAAAATTCACGCGTAAGCTTCAACAGCATCCTGTATGGGCACAGAAACAGCCAGTTAGACATCGGCTCAAAGGCTGTTCTCAGCGGTAAGGGCAGCAAGGCAGAGATGGTTAGCCGAGCCATAGCCCGTGAAGGCTCAAAAATGATCATCAGAGGCATGATCGAAGGCGACAGCTCAGATTGTAAAGGACATTTAGAGTGCCGCGGCCTGCTCATGGATGACAAATCGTTGATGCAGTCAATTCCTGAACTAATCGCAAAGAAAAAAGGCGTAGAGATTACACATGAAGCAGCAGTAGGCAAGATTAGCGAGAAAGAGATTGTTTACTTGATGACGAGGAAGTTGTCACGGGACCAAGCAGTTTCGCTGATTATACGCGGCTTCATGGATGTAACCATACTGGGGTTACCTGATGCTTTGAACGCGGAGATCAAGAGCATAGTGGACGCTTCAACTCAAGCGGCTTAACCGTCTAATGCAGGTCAAGAAAAAGGGGAGAATGACTTCTATAGTTTCTTGTAGATTACGTCGCGTTCCTTAGCATGTTGCGCCAATTTCAAGCCTACGCTTTGTCCCCCTTCGGCTTTTTCGATGTTCATGTGCTCCACCTGCATTGACTCAACGACCTGTTCGAAATCGGTTGTTGGTCCTTTGATGAGTATGCGGTCTCCAACTGACAGAGGCGAGGCGAGTTCTATGATTGCGACGCTAATTTTGGAAAAGAAATGTGATATGTGCCCAACTTCAACGATGTCTTCTTTGAGCATTATTTCAGCTCCGTTATAGAGTATATGCTGAAGGCATAAAAAACTTGTTAAAAACAATTCCGAATAAACCGAAAAACAGCTTGACACATAAGAGAAAGCAAAAAGGTTTTCAACTTAAACAATCAAAGTACTGGATATGCTGGACCTAGAAAAACGAACACCTGAACAACAGAAGACCAGTGAGAACGCGATCAAAGACAGCAAAGTCCTTGCTGAACTTCTAAACGGCTTACTCTCCAAGAAAACCTCTGTCAGATACAACAATTTCAAAGCAGTTTACCTGATAAGCGAAGAGCACCCAGAAGTGCTGTATCCGAAGTGGGACTTCTTCGTGAACATGCTCGTGTCCCAAGAAAACGCATTAACTTTTCAAGCTGTACACATCTTGGCTAACCTCGCAAAAGTTGACGAAGCAGGCAGATTCCAGAAAATATTCGAGCAGTTTTATGACCTTGTGAATGGCGATGAGTTGATCCCTGCCGCCCATGTCGCCTATGTTTCGCATAAAATCGTCAAGGCAAACCCCGAACTGGCAAACAAAATCACTGACAAACTGCTTAACTTGGACAAGGCCACGTACAAGCACAAGGAGCTCGTCCAAGCTAACGCGTTGAAGTCATTCTCAGAATACTTCGACAGCATAACCGACAAAGACAAAATAGTAAGCTTGGCGAAAGAACTGCAGAAAAATAAGAGTTCAAAAGCAAAGAAAGAAGCAACCGAATTCCTGAAAAAATGGAGACCCAAATAACCCATGAGCACATGAGAAGGCGAAAGCACTCTAAAGTTAAACCCCTGCTTCAGCCTTTAAATAAGGGGGGTATAGACTGCGGAGAGCACAACAGATCACACCCAATGAACTAATTCCGCTCTAAGACTGCTCAATAGTTCCCGAAAGATGAGTCGAAAAAGCCTTCACAACCATGACCTGCAACGTTTTACCCAGCAACGCTTCAGAACTCTTAACGGTTACTGGCTTGTACGCGAAGTTTCTGCCAATCCACGAACCAGGAACTTTCCCCTTCTCGTCAACGAGGATTTTGCCACTCCACCCAATCCACTGCTGATTCCGTTCCAACGCAACCTGCTTTGCCAACTGCGCTGCCAATGTGCTTCTCCGCTTGATTTCCCCGCGTTCCACGAATTCACCGCGCATTTCCGCCGCAGCAGTTTTCGGTCTTGCGAAGAATTTTGAAACGTTCACCACGTCAGGCTTCACTTCGCTTATGAGCTTAAGCGTGTTCTCGAACGCCTCAGCCGTTTCTCCTGGAAAACCACAAATAACATCCGTGGACAACGTCAACTGCGGAAACTCCTTTCGCAAAACAGTCACCATTCCCCTGAACTTGTTGACGGTGTAGAAACGCCGCATCCGTTTCAGAACTTGGTCGTCGCCGCTTTGCACGGGCAAATGCACAAACTTGTACACCTTCCCGCTTATGAACGCCTCAACCAGCTTATCTATTATCGGGGCAGCGATGTTCGGCGTCATCATGCCCACGCGAACGTGGAAATCACCTTCAACCTCTGTTAACGCGTTAAGCAGCTCCGCAAGGTTCGTGCCGATGTCCCTGCCATAGCATGCTGTGTCCTGACTGGTAACCCAGAACTCTTTCGCGCCAGCCGCCAAGTCACGCCTCACGCGATCCACGACCTCGCTGATTTTGTAGCTTCGCAGGTGTCCTCTTGCGTGAACCACACAGCAGTAAGCACACGAACCCAAACACCCGTAATTCACGGGAACTACGCTTACCATCGGATTCGACTGTACCCGAGGTAAGTCAAGTGCTGGCTTCGCAGTTAACGCGCCCTCAAATTCAATAATTCGCTTACCCTTCGCGACTTGCTTCACCACGTCCACGATGCCTTTGCCCACGGCTGGACCCACTGCAGCGTCAAACCTCACTTCCTTCAAAAGCCTCTCAAAACTAATCAAGGGCAAACAACCAGCTACAACCACTTTTTGCTTTAGTGGAATGCGTTTTAATGCGTCGATTATGCGGTTTTCCGTGGGTCCTTTAACGGCGCAACTGTTGTAAACAACCACGTCTGCGTCAGCTGCAGAGTCAGCTAGCGTGAACCCAGCTTCAACTAAGCAGCCAGCTAAAACTTCGCCGTCAGCCATGTTTGCGCTGCATCCGAAGCTCCGCACGAAAACCCGCATGTGAATCCTCCATCGTGGTACATAAGAAACATTAACAACCAATAAAAACTTGCAGGTCTCATAAAGCTGAATTATACAAGAATCTGCAACGTCACCGTTACTAGCTTTATAAGGTATGGAACGAACATGTTGTATGCATATTTACCATATGATATATAGGAGTATAACCTACAACAAGCTTTCCATACTTCACCGAGGGATAACCCGTATGAAGCTAATCACTCTGTATCTGCCTGAAACGTATATTAAAGCTTTGGACCAACTCGTGAATGAATGCTTCTACCCCAATAGAGCCGAAGCTATCCGTGTGGCTATTCGAGATTTGATCAGTGCTGAAGTGTGGAGGAGAAAAGGCGTTGACTAAACAGGTACATGTACCTGATGAAGCTGCACTGAGACTTCAGGTGCCCGTAGATGAAGCATGCAAAGTTAGCTCTAGTGTCACTGACGTAATGGGCAAAAACGCTCTCGCCATCTGTGGCGCGCAAGTTAGTCCGGCAGGGAAAGTCAAACCCAAAGTCACCGTAGTCAAAACCGGAATTAACACTGTTAAAAGCAGGTTGGGAAAAATCATGCATAAACTTTACGACCTTGAACCAGGCAACGAACCTGAAAAGCCGCTGAACGTCGATTTGGGCGTTAACCTGTACCAGATGGAAGACTATTAACCTCAACTTTTTCCCTTTCTATTTTTTAGGTTTTTTATGTAGATTTTGTTGTCTTTTGGCAGCTGAGTTTTAGCCAATAGAGAAAACTATTATCTCAAGAGCCACTGATTTACAGGCATGAACCCAACTGTCCAGAATATCAGGGAAGAACTTGAAGCCAGCGCAGACGAAAAAACCCAGAAAAGCTTCCAGAGATTCTTCAAAGAAACAGTCACCTATTACGGCGTGAAAACGGCTACAGTAGGCAAAATAGCCAAGAAGTACTGGAAAGAAGTCAAATCCCTAAGCAAGAAAGAGATATTTTCGCTCTGCGAAGAGCTTTATCGTTCCGGTTACACTGAAGAGGCTTTCATCGTTTCTTTTTGGCTGCCGAATTTGCTTGAGAAACTTGAGCCGAGCGACCTAGTAACGTTCAAAGGTTGGATTGAAAAGTACATCAACAACTGGGCAGAGTGTGATGGTTTCTGCAATCACACTGTTGGCGGCTTAATAGAAAAATACCCTGCAAGCATAGGCGAGTTGAAGAGTTGGGCTAAGTCAGGGAACCGTTGGCTCAAGAGAGCCGCAGCTGTTTCACTTATTGTTCCAGCCAAGAAAGGAAGCTTCCTGCAGGATGCCTTTGAGATAAGCGAAATGCTACTATGCGATGAGGATGACATGGTGCAGAAAGGCTATGGCTGGCTCCTCAAAGAAGAAAGCAGAAAACACCAGAAAGAAGTGTTTGACTACGTGGTGAAAAACAGGAAGACTATGCCGCGCACAGCGCTGAGATACGCAATCGAGCTTATGCCCAAAGAGCTCAAAGCAGAAGCAATGAAACGAGATGAACTTGACTAAGCTTTGGTGACTAGCTGCTCGGAAAAAACTATAGCCCCCTTATATATAATCCGAGCTTTCCTCAGGTAAAGGGCCTACCTTTTTCGTAGCCCCTTCCCCTCCATGGTTTTTCAGCAGGGTTTTGGCGGCAAAAATACGCAATACGGACCTACCCCCTATAGGTTTCTGCATACTATTACTATTAGGCTCCAAATATGATGGCTGGCTCTCTACTGCTCTGCAGACTCACCCCCTCCTTGTAAATAGCCTGAAGCCACAATAGAACCCGCAAGTGACGCAGACGTTCACCTCCGAATAGGCTGGCACAAAACAAACAAATACTCTACCGCTTAACCGTGACCCAGCAATTAGGCAACGAGGAAAAACGTTAGGACAAGGCGGATTCAGGTATCGAAAAGCTTGATTTAAAGCAAACTGATTGGTTGGATAAAACTTTTGTGAAAGACTGCATGATAAAAAAATACGTGATTAATCCTTTGAGTTCAAGAGCAGTAATTTCTTAGGAGAAAGGTTTTAGCTTATATCTTGCAATTATTTACTAAATAATGAGAAGGGGTTAAAATGGAAAAGAAATGTCCAGTTTGCAGAAAAGTCTATACGACGTTCGATAACAAAAAAAAGTATTGCAGTGACAGCTGCGCCAAACAAGCGAATAAGAAAAAATAAAGGCATCTCATTTAAGTCCGTTTGTATGATTGAGTGTACGTCGTATACTCGTTTCCGACTATACCTATACCCTATATTGACTTGATTTCTACTAATAGCCGTCTTTTCACTGCTTGAGATTAGATCCTGTATCCTGAATCGTGTCTACTGCCTTTTCAGCAGTATTTCTGAAGTGCTGTGAATCGTAAAAAATTGTTGGTTGGTTGGATAAAAAGTTTCATGAAAGACTGCACGCCAAGCGCTCAGTCCACAGTCGTAAAAGTGTGTGTGTGGGATTAAAATTTAATCCAACCCAACCCATTATTTGATAGCGGTAAGGGCTACTCAGTCCCAAATAGTTCTTCTCGCAATTCATGAAATATCTCTTTCACATCTTTGTCGAATTCTTTGTACAAGATTCCGCTGAGGTCACTCGGCAATTCCTTAACGTCCTTCTGCTTAAGGCAACAAACATTTTCCCTTCCCAAAGCCCCAATGAAAAGACCAAGCTCAAATATTACATTCTGTCTTGCTCTACCCTGAAGCGCTTGTAAAGCTTTGCCTGCAGCTTCTTTGGTAACTTTTTTAATTCCTGCAACAACAGCGCTAATTTCATCAGCCTCTTCTTGACGGCAACCAACGTCATCTGGGGTCAGGACTGCAAAAGCATAGGAAATATTGTCTCTTATGTATTCGATTTGTTCAATTATCGTTTTCCCCTTGTCTGGGAAGTCGTCAAACGTAATTGCGTCGACTCCAAGGTTATGTAGGTACTTATGTAAAAGTAACGCGGGGTATTCTTCTCGTCCATGAACGATAAACACTTTGTCCTTTTTTAAATCGGGCAAATAATCGTGGACTGGTGACGTATAAGTGCAGGGATTGCATGGGTCACCTGAAACGTATCCCTTGTTTACCATGAAAAATGATTTTTTCCCTTTTATGGTGGTCATAACAACTGTTGATTGCATATCTCCTTTCGTTATCTTGTATTTCAGGTTAGAGTATCGGTATTCTTTTTGGATGTTCAATACACATTTAGCACTAACCACTACTGGTTGTTCATCTTCGCCTCTCTTGTCTATACGTATAGATTTATTGTCGAAGGTTATCTCCCGTGTTAACCTATCCTTGCCCTCTTTGCACACAACATTAAGGTCTTGCCACCGACCGCCCTCGACAATCTCGAACATTGTCCAATCTGAGGTCGTTGTTATGATGTACTCAACAGGAACTTTAACAGCGTCTGTGTTCATTTCCCTTATCTCCAACAAGGCTCTGTCATTGACTACGTTTAATGCTGATAATTTGAATTTGCCTTTAAAGTTTTCCATGCTGCTCAATACCTTGTTTTTGCCTTATATTGACTTGATTTCGCGCACCTGTTTCCTGAAATAAACCTGAAAACAGGCTTTCTTACAGCATCGAGCTAAGTTGGTTGGATAAAACTTTTATGAAATGGTACTGTTGAGCCACTGTTTTCATTAGCCTGCAGGATTAATGTTTTGTTACAACATAAGTCGTTGGAAGCGAGTGTGCAGCAAACGTGATTATATGGCCATCGCTTACCTTGATTATCGCCGATTTTTAGTATAACGCAAAAGGCATGTGGCAGGCAACGTATCAGAAACCGCCGAAAACGTACCAATGAGCTTAAAATTGAGTACTGCTAAAACGTGGGATAGGAGGAGCTAGGCATGGGGCTTTACAGTATGCGCTCAGGCAAGGACACGGTTCTTTTCCGCTTAGCAAGCATTGCACATACCTATGGTTTAACTCCTAACATGATGACCGCGTTGGGTCTGTGTTTCGGCGTAGCCAGCGGAATAATGTTCGGTTTCAGGGCAATCTCGTTTGCTCTTGCTTTCGGGTTTCTTAGCGTCTTCTGTGACGCATTTGACGGGACTATCGCACGAAAGTTTCACTTGGAAACAAAGTTCGGAAAAATTTTTGACTCCGCAGCCGACCGCACCGCTGAAGTGGCAGTCGTTGTGGGCGCTTTGGTGGGCGGAATTATCGAACCAATTGGACTCTTGGCAATAGTTGGGTCTGCCTCGCTCTTGCTGTTTCGAGCATTAAGCTATTCTCGCGGATTGGACACGGATTACGTGCTGTTCGGTCGCGTCGAACGATTGGCATGCATTTTGCTCGGGCTTATAGCGCCATCCATCACGGTGAGCACGTTCTGCTTTGTTATCGCAGGAGGATTCGGCTTAGCATCATCATTCCAAATAGTTGTTTCTTTACGGCGTCATCCCTTCCACGAAGGCGCAACTAGTCAAGAAAATCTGCAAAGAAGAACAAGTTGATTTCACGCCAAGGGCTACGTGACCGACGTTTCGCTAATTTTCCTTTTCCATCTTTTCCACCTTTGATACTGCTGCTCAAGGTTAAGAAAAAGCGGCACAGGCTCTCCGACGGGTTCACAACGCCTTTCTGTTATGGCTTTGATAATGGCTTCAACATTTGGCTCGGCGTCGATAAGCGTGTAGGCATAACCTATCTGTGGACCGTAATGTGCGTCAGTTCCAGCCACACGCGACAGCCCCAAACGGGTAGCTGCTTCCTGCGCTTTTTTTGTGCTACGGTTGAAAGGGAACGCACGAGCATTTATCACCTCGATTGCGTCGAAGTTAGCAGTGACACGTTTTCCTAAACTTCCCTTGAACAAAACAAAAGGATGACACGCCATAGCGATGCCGCCTACCGCGTGGATACGCCCCACAGTTTCATCCGCGCTTAACCCTCGCGGGATGATTTCTTTGACGTTAAGTCCAATGATATGACCATCTCTGCTTGAAACCTCCGTGCCCGGAATAATGAGAAAGTCAGTTTCCTTAGCTATTTTCAAGGCGCCTTCGACCTTGTTGTGGTCAGTGACAGCCACAGCGGTTAGTCCGCGTTTTTTGGCGTAGAAAACGAGGTCTCTGGGAGTTATTATTGAATCGTTTGAGTAGGTTGTGTGGATGTGGAGGTCAGCTTTCACCTGCATTTTCACCACAACCGCGCATCCTCAAGCGTTTTTCGCGTTTTTCTCTCTGATTTTCATCAGCATCTCATCAAGCTTTTTCTCGTCAGCATCAATCTTATGGAAGAGCGGTTTGGGCTGTGCTATCTTGTGCTCCGCTTCCAGAGGCGTCGTTGCTTCGTCCCATCGGGTCTTGTGAACGCTGCCGGGAAGACCAAGCGTCTGCCACAACTGCTCCGCCGTGCCCGGAATAAACGGCTCTGAAACTACAGCGAGGGCTTTCACGATCTGCGCCGCAACATAGAAGATGGTTCCAGCTTTTTCCACATCAGTTTTGAGGAGCTTCCACGGTTCCTTCTCATTCAGGTACTGGTTGCCAACTCGGCTCAAGCTTATCATCGTGTTCGCAGCTGACTGCAGCTTAGATGATTCAATCTCGTCGGCGATGGTTTCCACTTTCTCACTTATGGTTTGGAGAACCACCTCATCGTCCGCGTTCAGCTTCGTTGGCTTTGGGATTTCGCCGTTGAACTTTGAGTTTATGAATGTTAGTGTCCTGTGGATGAAGTTGCCGAAGGTGTCGTTGAGGTCAGCATTGATTTTTCCGACAAAGAAGTCCCAAGAGAAGTCAGTGTCTTTAGCTTCAGGTCTCGTAACGATAAGGAAGAAGCGCCAGTAATCCACCGGAAACATCTCCAATGCCTCGTCGATCCAGATGCCGATTCGCCTGCTTTTGCTGGCTTTTTCGCCTTTAAACTGGAGGAACTCTGTTGCCGAAACGTTCCAGGGCAAGTTGTAGTTTTCGCCTGAAGCCATCAGCAGCGCAGGCAATATTATGGTGTGGAAGGGTATGTTGTCTTTGCCCACGAAGTACAGCGTCTTCGCGTTCTTGTTGAACCAATAGTCTCGCCACTTCTCAGGCTCGCCAATGCGCTGGCACTGCTCAATAGTTGCAGAGACATAGCCTAATACGGCGTCTACCCAGACGTAGATGGTTTTACCCTCCGCACCTGGAAACGGAGCAGGAATTCCCCACTCGACATCGCGTGTGACGGCGCGGGGTTTCAAGCCTTCTTTTATCCAGTTTAAACTGAAGTTCTTGGCGTTGCTCGGCAGTTGTCTGTTGTTTTTGATGTAGGTGGTTAGTTGGTCTGAGAATTTTGACAGGTCAATGTACCAATGCTTTGTTGCTTTGAGCGCAGGCGTGTTCCCGCAGATTATGCAGTGAGGCTCAACCAAGGTGCCTTCTAAGAGCCTGCCGCATCGGTCGCATTGGTCTCCGCGAGCGCTTTCATACCCGCAGTACGGGCATTTGCCTTCCACGAAACGGTCGGGCAAAAACCGCTGGTCATGCTCACAGTACAGCATCTGCGTTTCTTGGCTGAAGATATAACCGTTCTTGTAAATCTTCATCAGGTGCTCTTGGACGAATTCTTTATGCACGGAGCTTTCGGTGCTAGTGTAATTGTCAAAAGAGGCATCCCACTTCTTGAAAAGCGCGGATACTCGCGCGTGATTCCTGTCTGTGAGCGCTTTGGGAGTTATGCCCTCTTTCATGGCTTCCACCTCTATGGGCGTGCCATGCGTATCCGACCCGCTTATCATGAGGACATCGTCGCCTCGTAACCTGTAGTATCGGGCAGCCACATCCGCAGATAGGACGGAACCGATCAGGTTGCCTAGGTGAGGTGTCACGTTAATGTAGGGCCATGCTGAGGTAACTAAAACTTTTTCAGGCGTACTGCACCACCAACATTTCCTGTTTGAATATGCTTGGAAAATATAAGTTCTGTTACTTAATAATGCCGATGGCGCAGCAGAAGTTGCCAGTAAAGCCAAGTTGGAAATATCAGCGTGCTCTCGGAGAGCACCCCCTTCCTTATAAATAGTTGAATTTGGTGGGGGCAGCGGGGCGTGACACCTTTAGCTTTTCTTCATGTACTGAACGATTTTGCTGTGCAGTCCTTGGAAATGTTCTCCGAAGCGGTCGTCGTTCTTCTCTTTCCTTATTGCCATTATCCAAGGGTCCAGTTTTTTCCAAGTTGAGATGATAGGGGTCCCCAAACGGTCAGCTACAACGTTAAGGTCAACGAATTTCTTGTCAACTAGAAAGCCTACTTGTTCAAAGAACGCCAGCACTTCAAAAGGGTATTCGCTTGCTTCAACGTTTTGGGTTTCCATCTTTTTGTAGTCCTCGTAATTCTTGAATTGGAATTCCCGGTCAATCCATTTGAAGGCTTTACGGAGCCTTTCGGTTTCAGCCCATTCAAACAGTTTCATGGATATGTCGACGTTTCTGTGTTTCTCCATATGCCTAAGCTGCACAACCGCGAAAACTGCAAGCAACATAGCCGCTACAGCCGAAAGCACAGCAGCTTCATCAGTTATTGTTACCAACTTTTGCACCTGCTTTGAAACATTAAAATTTGCCTTTATCCTATTAGAGTTACGCTTACAAAATGCCATAAGAGTGTAGAGAAAAAAAATGAAAGTAAAAGCAAAAGTTTGCTTCGCTTTAGCTGCGTTGGTTTTATTTGCGGTTTTTTCGGAAAGCCTATTTTTTGGAGCCGCAGCCACTCCAGCAGATTCAGCTAAACAAGCTACCCCCGGCGAGTGGCCAATGTTCCACCATGACTTGGCACACACAGGCAGCTCAGAGTCACCTGCGCCCAAGACAAACCAGACTCTGTGGCGGTTTAACACTGGCGGTCCCGTAGATTCACCTGTTGTCTCAGACGGCGTAGTTTACTTCGGCTCCTTAGACGACAAAGTTTACGCATTTAACGCCTCCAACGGCGCTTTCTTATGGAGCTACACCACAGGCGCTAACGTGCTTTCTCCTGCGGCAGTTGCAGAAGGCAAAGTTTACGTTGGCTCAGAGGACTTCAACGTTTACGCTCTAAACGCTACAACAGGCGCGTACCTTTGGAGCTTTAAGACAGGCTACTTTGTGGACTCGGCTATCGCTTACTCTAACGGCGTCGTCTATGCAGCGTCAGAAGACAACAACGTTTACGCTCTAGACGCTTCCAGCGGCGCGCTACTGTGGAGTTACGCTACTGGCGGCCAAATCATGCTTTCCTCTCCTGCAGTGGCTGATGGAGCCGTTTACATTGGTTCACAAGACAAAAAAATTCATGCCTTGAACGACACAACAGGAGCTTTCTTATGGAGCTACACAACAGGCGACATAATAGTCTCTTCTCCTTCAGTTGCGAACGGCGTAGTTTACATTGGCTCAGACGACAGCAAAATGTACGCTTTGAACTCTTCTACGGGCTCTTTAGTGTGGAGCTACAAAACTGATGGTCCAGTGTTTTCAGGTCCAACGGTTGCTAACCACACAGTTTTTGTTGGGTCAACCGACAGTAACGTCTACGCCTTAGATGCTTTGGACGGCTCTCTTGTTTGGAGCTACAGAACTAACGGCGCGGTGTCTTCTTCGCCAACATTTGCCAATGGCGTAGTTTATGTGGGTTCAAATGACAACAGCATTTACGCTTTAGATGCCTTTACTGGTGCTTTAGTTTGGAGTTACGCGACGGGCGAGACGGTGATTTCTCAACCTGCCTTTGCCAACGGGGTAGTTTATGTGGGTTCTTGGGATGGGCGGCTTTACGCTTTGGACGCTGCTACAGGTACGCTTATATGGAAATATGCTACGGGCGGCGTAGTGGATTCTTCTCCCACCGTAGCCAACGGCGTAGTTTACGTGGGCTCGTACGATGGCAAAGTCTATGCTTTGAACGCTACAACTGGGCCTGTGCCTCTGGACGAGTTCACAAGCGAGGTCATATGGAGCTTCACAACAAACGACATGGTCATGCTTTCATCCTCTGCGGTTGCCGACGGCAAAGTTTACGTGGGCTCTTATGATGGCAACGTTTACGCTTTAGACGCTGCCAACGGGAAGCTCATGTGGAATTACACTACAGGTTTCGCGGTGGTTTCTTCCCCTGCCGTCGCCAACGGCGTAGTTTACGTTGGCTCGGAGGACAACGCGATTTACGCTTTGGATGCAACAACAGGCGCTTTAGTTTGGAGTTACACTACGGGTGACCAGATTCATCTGTCTTCTCCTGCAGTTGCCGACGGGGTAGTTTATGTGGGTTCAAACGACCATAACATTTACGCCTTAAATGCTTCTGATGGCAGTCTATTATGGAACTACACCACAGGCGGCTTCGTGATTTCCTCTCCAAGCGTGGTTTGTGGGGCAGTCTACCTTGGTTCATATGATGGAAACGTTTATGCTCTAAATGCTTCCAACGGCAACCTTTTATGGAGTTTCAAAACAGGCGGTCCTGTGGCTTCTTCAACTGCTGTCGCAAACGGCGTAGTTTACGTTGGTTCAGGCGACAACAATATCTATGCCTTAAACGCCTCCACGGGCACTGTTGTTTGGAGATACACGACGGGTGGTGATGTGGCTTCTTCTCCAGCGGTTGCGGACGGCATGGTTTTTGCGGGTTCATATGATGGTAAAGTGTACGCTTTGAACGCCTCTAACGGCGCTTTGTGGTGGAGCTACCTGACAGGGGATATGGTGGTTTCCTCTCCGGCTGTAGCCAACGGGGTAGTTTATGTGGGTTCGTATGACCATGTCGTGTATGCTTTCGGTGCTTCGCCCAGCAGAACTTACACAGTTACGTTTACGGCGTCAGGGTTGCCATCCGAAACCAGCTGGAGTGTCACCTTTAACTCTGAGACCCAAACCTCTACTTCAGACTCTATAGTGTTTAATGTGCCGAACGGCATCTATCCTTTTGCAATAACGCCGCCCACAGGTTATGTGGCTTCTCCGATTTCTGGGACTGTAAACGTGAACTTTGCAGACATGAACGAAAAAATAAATTTCGCTCTAATTGACGCGACTTCAACGCTGCTTGTTCCTTTGTTACTCGTAGTTATAACACTGGTAGCCGCGTTATCAGTTGCCACAGTGCACCGAAAAAAAATAGGAAAGCCCTGTAAGGGCAACGTTTGAGAGTTTTTGCAAATAGTATTATTCGCGCACAACTACCGTCTCTGAGAGATAGCTAAACACTCGTTGCCGCCTTTTCGGGTACAAAAACAGCCCTATCAAGAAGTCCAGCGGAAGGAAGAAAGCTTTTCCCGCACTTTCCACGGCTGCCTGCCCGATGTTTGCTGGTTCGCCGTCTATGCGCGTGACTTTTAAGTGCATTATCATTTTCCCAAGGGATTGTCCGTAAGCGCCATCCATGAGCATCCAATACAGGAAATAAATGATTCCGCCCATATTGAAGTTAAAGAATGGAATCCAACTAGGCCAACTGGACCACAACGTAAATGAATGCCCTGCGAACCACGTAAACAAAGTCAGGAAACCCACTATGACCCCGATGATGACGCTGTCTATCAGCCACGCGAGGAAACGTTCACCCCAAAACGCCAACTTCAACCCAGACGCAGACTCGGGTGCAACAGGTTCAGCGCGTGCAGCTGCATCTTCTGCTACAACTGGGGTTCCGCATTTCGGACAGAATTTTGCGTTTTCTGTAAGCTCGGTTCCGCAATTTTTACAGTGAGTCATCGGAGATTCCCTTAAATGCATATTATTCTGTTCCAGTATATCTTCTTTTTTGAACACCATCCAATTCAGACTGCGATAAAGGCTAAACTGCAAGGCTTAAATTATGAAAGCCCCATTTGAGTACATGAGGTTTTGCGGTTATGTCTTACTGTCGTAAATGCGGAGCCAAACTGGATGAGGAAGCAAGGTTCTGTAGAGTCTGCGGCACTCCAGTAGCAGGAGCCGCTGCTGCCCCGCCATCAGCGCCTATGGAGCGGAGAAGTGGGAGACCGTTTCTTCTGCCCGCAGCCATCTTAGTAGGCATCCTTGTTGCAGCGTTTTTCTTCGCCGTTGTGGCTTTTGTTCCGTTTCAAACTGTGAATTTCACCCAGTCCAACTCAGCCCCCGCAGTGTCAGGCGTGAACGCGGTTAACCTGAACTTCGACGCGGACGTAGCCAACGTAAACGTAATTCTCAGGAGTTTGCCCGACCAACTTGTAGTCGTAGACATCTCTGCAAAGGGCTCAACTGGACTCTTCGGGTCTGCAACAAACCCCGTGCAGGTGACTTTCAGCAACCAAACGGCAGGCAAAACCTTGACTGTGACGTCAAAGGTCTCGCGACAGGAAATGTGGCCTATGTCCTACAACCTTAATGTGGTCTGCAACGTCTACGTGGATCCAGTGGCGGTTTTGAACTTGACGGTTCGAACAAGCGTCGGCGAAATAACCATGAACAGCATTGATGCACCAGCGGTTCTTCAAGCATTAAATCTGCATACCACAACGGGTAGCGTCCGAGCCACCGTAACGGATTTGGTCGTCTTCGCTGGAGATGTTTCAGTTTCAACGACAACGGGAAACGTCCAGTTCACGTGGAACAACGCGCATGTTTCGGGCGACATTTTAGTTAACCTTAGGTCAACTACGGGTTCTGTGACTGCGGACGTGACGCAAAATAGGCTGCTTGCTGGAAACGTTTCTTTGGATGCCACGACGACCACGGGCGCAGTGAACTTGGGAATTGACATCGACGATAATGTAGGCGCAGAGGTCACATCGCACGCCACGTTTGGAGGAATAACTGTGGATGCGCAGAATTTCAACGGAAACAAATCACCCATATACTCCAGTAATTATCCTGCAGTGAGCAATTTCCGGGTGAACTTGGGAACCACTACTGGCGGAATCCACGTCACCGCTGTGTCTCAAACTCCTGAAAGTTCAGTTCAAGAACAAGTGCGGGACGCTACTATGACCTACATAAGAGCCAATCATCCAGAGACAGCGCAGTTCATGAACAACCTTTCTGCATGGACAGGCGGAAGAGAAGATACTGGGCTCTTAGGTGCAGAGACCTACATTTACAACAGCACAGGATGGACAGTAACTATTAAGTACCCGGTGATTCCGAACCCAGTGTACACCATAACAGCAGACTACTCAGCCACATCCACACAAGGGGCATCGATACCCTACAGAGTAATATGGGAGGGCACTTGGGAAAACGGCTCCGTCACAGAAACAAGCTACACCTTCGCACAATAAAGCAAACAGAAAAGTCCTAAATGCTTAAACCTATCCTTGCCACTTTTTAGGATAACAAGGTGACGTTTTTGGGAGAAGAAAAAAAGTTCACCCTTGAAGAACTTGCAAAGTACGATGGAAGAGACGGCAGACCAGCGTACATAGCCTTCAAAGGAAAAGTCTACGACGTGTCAGACAGCGCGTTCTGGATGGGCGGAGACCACTTGGGCTCGCATCAAGCAGGCAAAGACCTCACTGAAGAAATAGATTTGGCGCCTCATGGCCCTGAGAACGTAGACAAAGTAAAACTCGTCGGCGTGCTAGCTCAGTAACTTAGAAGATTACTTGTAAGACAGCATCCGCTTTTCTTAAACCGTTGAGTGTAGTGTTTGCGTCTTCGGCGCTTAGTTTTCCTTTTTTCATCAACCCGTAAAGCTTATTCACTATGTCGTAAATCGTGTCGAACGCGGATTTAACGTCCAAGTCGCTGTTCATGTATTGCTCGAAGCTCAAAGTGACGCTGTCTGCAAGGTTTTTTGCCCTAGGGCTTGGACTATCGGACTTCGCCTCTTGAATAGCTTTAACCATGTTTTTGAAGTGGTCCAGCTTCTGGCTTGTTTCAGCCAGTTTCTTGAACGTGAAGTTCATCCGCTTGCTGTAGTGCCCATAGATTAGGAAGAAGCGCACGTGGTCACCGTGGTACCCTTTCGCGGTTAAATCTTCGGGGTAGTACACGTTGCCTATGCTTTTGGACATTTTCTTTCCGTCCGCGAAGAGGTGCGCGCCATGGAGCCAGTACCTTGCGAATCGCTTGCCTGAAACGCCCTCCGCCACGGCTATCGTGTAATCATGGTGCCGCACGAGGTTGTCTATTCCGCCACACGCCACGTCCACCGCAAAGCCCAAGTGCTTGGTCACCATGGCAGCGTCTTGGATGTTCCATGCTGGTCTGCCCCTGCCGACTTTCGTGTCCCAGCATATCTTGTCGCCTTTTTTGCATCCGTGCCACAGCACGAAGTGGCCCCTGTTCCACGGCGTGCCAAGGTAGGTGTCCAAGTGGAATCGCCTTTTAGTTTTGGGCCACTTTTTCATGTCCAAGTGTGCGAGTTTGCCGAACCCCTTGAACTTTAGTGGGTCGTAGTACACGTTTTCCGCGTTCTCGTAAGTGTACTTGTGAGCGATTCCTTTTTCCATCAACACCTTGATTAGGTCAACGGCTTGGTCCACAATGGTTGAGGAACGCACGGTATAATCTGGACGCTTAATGCGTAAAAGTTCGAAATCTCGGAAGAAAACTTGTTCGTTTCGACTGGTTAACTCCTCAACTGTGACTTGCTCTTTCTCGGCTTCTTTTATGGCTTTGTCTTCGACGTTAGTAAGCGTAATCAACCGCGTAACCTTGTAGCCGGAATATTCTAGGTAACGTTGCAGTATGTCCTCGAAGAGGAACGTGTGGTAGTTTCCAATGTGGCTACGCTGGTACGTTGACGGACCGCAAGTGTACATTTTAACGTTCTTGTCTTCTGCTGGCTTGAACGACTCGGTTTTTCCGGTTAGGTTGTTGTGGAGGTTGAGCAAAAGTTTTTTCACGCGCCTCGTGGCAAATAGATTAAGCGTTGCTGGATGTTGCTTCGGCGGTTTTTTCTTCGGCGTTGAGCTTTTCAAGGATTTGCTTGGCTTCTTTCACATGCTTCTCTGGTTGGAACTGCGAATTGAACACGTGTCGTACGACGCCTTGCTTGTCAATTATGAACGTAACTCGACCAGGGATAATACCCATGGTTGCTGGAACACTGTATAACTGCCTAACCTTGTTAGACGCATCGCTTAACAGCAAGAAGGGTAATCCGTGGTGAGTGGCAAAGGACTTGTGGGATTCCACGTTTTGTCCGCTTACACCCAGCACTTCCGCGCCTAAACCCGTGAAAACGTCGTAGCTGTCCCTGAAACTGCAGGCTTCCCGTGTGCAGCCTGACGATTCATCCTTTGGGTAGAAGTAGAGGACCACGTTCTTTTTACCGAAATACTCGGAAAGCGTCACGTTATCGCCCATCTGTGAGGGAAGCGTGAAATCGGGCGCTTTGTCTCCAACCTTAACTGACACAAAAACACCACAAGTCTCAGTGGCAAGTAAGGCTATTATCTTTTTCTGCCTAAGCAGGCGAGAGTTGAGAAATTAACATATAAGGTCGTTCTGGTCCATAGCATTCTGGAGAATGTGGTTTGTCAGAAAAAACCTTGCACGCTGCCAGTCACAAGTGCCGAGCGATAATCCACCATGCTGCTGGCGTCCCAGTCATGTTTCTGCACGGTTACTCGTACACTAGCAGCCTTTGGCAACGCATTGGCGTAACCGAACTGCTGACGGAGAAGCGCGTGCCATTCTTAGCGTTGGACATGCCTTACGGGCAAAAAAGCGAGTGCCAACCCAAAACCCATGACGCAGAAGTAAACGTTGCCGTCGCGCATCAAGCGTTCCAGAGCGCCTTCGGTTCAGCAGCACCCATTCTTGTCGGAGCGAGCTTAGGTGGACATATCGCGTTGAAGTATGCGGCGCGCTTCCCAGTTAAGGGCTTGCTGCTGGTTGCGCCTGCAAGAGCGCTTGAAGAAAGCCTTGCCAAAGCTTTCAGCCAATTCAAGTTTCCAGTCCGCATCATCTGGGGTTCCGAAGACAAAATCGTCTCAGGCGAAGACATGCGCACGTTAGCCGATAAGCTTCCCTGCGCCAAACTGTCCGTGTACGAAGGCGCTGGTCACTCGGCGTACATTGAGCAGCCTGACAAGTTCAAACGGGAACTTCTGGAATTGTACGTTGCATCGGAGCAAAGCTGACAGACACTTGAGCAGTTAAGGTTTAGCTGTTATTATGTAGTGGTAGCGTCCAGCGTCTTTCACGTTTTCCACGGTGAAGCCCGCCATCTTGATGAGTTTCTCGGCTTCCTGCTCGCTGAATCGAATGTGCACTGGCGGACCGAATGGCATCTGCATCTTTTTCCAGTCCAAATTCACTAACCTCCCAGCAGGTTTGAGCATTTGTTTGGCGTTGCACAAAACTTTTGTTGGGTCTTTGAAGTCGTGAAGCACCATGCTGTAGAATACGACATCGGCGCACTGACTGCAGAAAAGTGTTTCCTCCGCTGCCCCAACCTCCGCTTGCACGTTTTTCAAACCTTGCTCCTTGGCCTTGTGTTTTAAATTCTCAATTGCCGTGGCATCCGCGTCCAAAGCGTAAACTTTGCCTGCTTCGCCCACCATTTCAGCAGCTAAGAGAGCGAAGAAGCCGTCTCCGCAGCCTATATCCATGAACATCATGCCCTTGCGTAAACCTGCAGTTTTCAGAATCGCTTCTGGATTATACCATGCTCTCCTAACGGATTCTTCGAGAAAAAAGCCACCGTGGCAGCCCATCCAAACACCTATCTTACTATTTAATGTTTTTTTGCTGTTTAAAGCATTTCTGTAAAATTGATTTTGCAGGTTAAAAAATGAAAATATAAAAGGGTCAAGAAATGAAAAGGGGATTTTGTTGGAGCCGTTTTTACTTTTTCTCTTCTTCTCCGCGCTTCATCATTTCAGGTATCTTCCAGTGCATCTTGGAGATGCCTTCTTTCATGACGCCCATGAGTTCTTCGTTGATTTCCACTTCTAAAGTGACTTTCACGCGGCCTTTCTTCTCTTCAGACATTAACCCACCTCCTTACGCTGTTTAGTTGTTTAGGTAACAGGTGACTTAGAACGTAGTGAACTTGTTTTGGGTTCACGTTTAAGTCCACGGTTATTTTGTAGTGGAATTTGCCCAATCGTTTTGTGTGGGCTTTGTAGTTGACGATTAATCCTTGCTGCTTCCATTTGTTGAGCCTTCGTGATAGGTAAAATGAGATGGCTTGCGGGGCTAAAGGTTCGAAAGCGAACGCTAATCTAAGCATGAAATTCATGAGTCGTCCGCTGATTACTGTGGCGATGCAGTTTCCTCTCCTGACAAGTTAACCTTTGCTGAACGCGTAGTTACTGTTTTATGTGTGCGGGCGATGTTTTAAATCTGTGTGATTGTCAATACCCAACAACAGGGCGGTTAACGGTGACCTTGCAGGATTTGAATCTGGAAATAAAGCAATGCAGAAAGTGCAGTCTGTGGTTGTGTAGCAAGAACGCTGTAATCGGCGAAGGACCCGCAAACGCGAGAGTGATGCTGGTAGGGCAGAATCCAGGTGCCGAAGAGGACAAGACGGGCAGGCCTTTCTTGGGCAGGGCGGGGAAATTCCTCAACAAGGTGCTGGCGGAGAACGGCATTGACCGCGAAACGGTATTCGTGACCAACATTGTTAAGCACTTGACACCCCAGAACCGTAAGCCTTTGCCTGACGAAGTTGCGGCTTGCGTGCCCTATCTGGCTGCGCAGGTTGAGATGATTAAGCCGAGGATAGTTGTGCTGATGGGTGCGGTTGCGTGGCAAACCCCACGAGTAGAGGGAATAGAATATGTTGAAACGGTTCATCCTTCAGCGGCTATGCGGTTCACGAAGATGAGGAAAAGGTTTAAAGAAGACTTCGCCAAGCTTGGAAAGCGTTTGTGACGGCTTACGTCCTAAACGACCAGCAATTGAGCTTGTTTTTTGAACTGTTGATTTGTAGTTCAGATGCTGTGTGGGGAATGCATTGTGGGAAAGTTTATATCCATCATTATATTGTGTCTTAAGTCTCAATAAAAACATTAAACTGAAGAGGATAAGTTCATGCAAAACAAAAACGGCAAAAAACTTTGCTCAGTAATTACCTTACTCCTCACAGGACTATTTCTTTTGCCTTTTTGCGTCGCCAACATTAGCAGCGAACCGTCCGTTGGTGTACACGCGCCCGGAGCACCCAACAATGCGTTGCAGTCGAATCAGACCAACATCACGCCTAGAAGTCAGCTGGAACAAATCAAAGCTATGACGACATATGTTTTTGCATACCGAAACGTGACCCTGATGCTTAACTGTACTCGAAACTGTGACTTGAATGTAACCGTGGATGCGGCAGTCAAGCCGAGAATTCTGTCGCTTTCCATAGAAACGAACCAAAACGTGTCGTTAACCGTGAATATGAGTGGTTCACCGCCTTCGGGTGAAAGGGTTTTGGAGCGAACATTAAATTTTTACTTGGGCATTGAACCAAACGCTACGTTGGAACTGCAGGCGCAGATAAGGCTGCACATAAATGTGACTGAACTCAACCAAGAACTCAACCGAGTACTCAACACTTCCAGACTCACATGGATGTATTGGAATACTACGGGTCTCAGCTGGGTTCCAGTGGAAAGCTACATGGACGACAACGGATACTTGGTCTGCAACACAACACATTTCTCAACGTGGACCGTGGCTGAAACAGAAACCAACCAATTGCCTGAACCTACAACTACACCTGCATCTTCGAGTTCACCTTCGACCTCGCCGTCTGAATCAGCCCAACCCAGCTTAAGCGCCTCCCCCTCACCTTCTCAAGCTGCATCACCAATGCAAAGCCAGTTGCCTTCGCCATCACAGTCAACCATCACAGAGCAAGAATCAACGTCCAGCACCAACACGCCAACAGAATACATCTACCCGACAATAGCCGTAGCCATTGTTGCAGTAGTCGCAATGTCAATAGTCATTATCAAGAAAAAAGCAAAATAAGGCAACAAAAGTGGGCGACAAAGAGAAAACGCGGGCTTTACCGAGCCTTCGAAGATTTGTTCCACCTGGCCCATAAAATTCTTAAGAATAAACCGTTAATCAATAATGGGGGTTTTAAAACTGAACAGGACACTTAAGGTTGCGGGAATCAGCGGCGTTATTGCGCCAATCGTAGCGTTCACCTGTATCCTTGCGGCAATTGCTTCTTACACGCCCTTCAATTGGGTAAACAATGCCTTAAGTGACTTAGGTGTGCAATCAGGCGTCACTGCACCCATCTTCAATTCTGGGCTTGTCATTAGCGGTTTGCTGTTTCTAGTTTTCACCATTGGGCTGTTCAGGTCAGTAGGCAAAAGCTGGCTGGGCAAAACTGGAGCCATTGTTCTCTGTTTAGCTTGCATATCGCTTGTAAGCATTGGAATTTTCAACGAGAGCTTCAAACCAACACATTATCTTGTTTCCGTGGCGTTTTTCGCGTTAATGCCCATATCTATGCTGGTTCTTGTCACATCATTTTGGTTTGCGGGTCAGCGGCGATTGAGCTTGTTCACGCTGGCGATAGCATTTGCCGCTGCAACGCCTTGGGTGCTGCAGTTACTCATTCACTACGTTTCGGGCGTGGCTGTTCCCGAGTTTGTCTCAGGGCTTGCAGGGGCAGTGTGGACTGAAATTTTAAGCATCAAGATGCTGAAAGAAGCGTCACGCGCAAAAACCTCTTAACAGTTCGTGAAAATCTCCATCTTATAAGGCACTTCGAAAGGGCTTCGAAAATGCTTTTCAGGTTTTGATGTCCTTGTAGATTTGGCTGCAGCAATACGACGAAAAATTAATTGCGTAGCCCTGTGCTTCAGCGTACTTTACTGCTTCTTCACTTGGAAACGCTATCGCGTCAACCCCTGCTTTTAAGGCGAGCACATCTGTTTCCACGCGGTGCTTGCCCTTCGGACGCATACAACCAAGAACAACAGGTGTCTTGGGGAACATCACTCGTGCGGTTGCGGTGACTCTGGCGATGTCGGCTGGCGTCGGAGGTTTAACGGTTTCCATTGCTGTGCCGCGGATAGGCATGAAGGAGATTATGACCACCGCTGAAGGTTTATACTGCGCTATCATGTTGAGGGCTGTGAATTCCCCTTTCAATTCGCCATGGTGAAGCCCAACGATGACGTGTGGTACAAAGTCTATTTGGGCTTCGTGTAGGGCTTTGAGGGAGTCAGCATAGTCTTTGACTGTGGTGTTGAGGTTGTAGATTTCTTGTATTGTTTCGTCTGAGCCGATGATGTCGATTAGTGCAGCGTCCACTCCTGCGGTTTTGAGTTGGTTTGCCATGTCGGAGTTAATTATGCCTGTGTGGACAAGAATGGTCAAGCCCAAATCGCGTTTAACCTTTGCTATTGCAGGAATGAATTGTTCCAGCGGCACCGAACCATCGGGTAAGCATCCACCGCTGATTAAGCAGCCTAGAGCGCCTTTCCGCTTAAGCTCGGTGCAGACTTCCAGAAGTTTCTGTGGCGTGTTTGCTGGGTGCATGGTTTCCAGAACTTTTCCTCCGCAGTGTTTGCAGTTTAATGCGCAGCCTTTTCCTGTCACGGAAACTGTGGGGAAGTGAGTGGGCGAGGAGCAGTAATGGTTTGTTTTGTAGTACATGAAACTTGGTGCGTAAAAGCGGATTCTTCGCGGTTCAGGAACAAGTGCACCTGCTTCTAGTAAGCGTGAAAGTTCTTTTTCGGTTGCGTTCCATACTGCGTTTGCGGATGGTTTCGCCATGTTTATCTGTGGAAGAACCATGTGGCGTTTTGTTTAACTTTTTTGGTTTTTACAGTGGGCGCGTTGTTTTTTCTTCGTCTTGCTCTGAGAAGACTGGAAGAGACTGCACGGCGTCATCTGCTGCTTTCACGGTGGTCTGTAGCTTTTCTAGGCGTTTTGCGATACAGAGGGTACTGTAAATGGCTATGCCTCTTCGCGTTAACGCGTAATACCTCTTCTTGTTCCTAGTTCTTTCTTCTGCAAGGTCATTTTTAAAAAGGAAGTCCATGCGCTGGTTGAGAACTACGCAGTCCATCTTGCACTCGAAGGCTATGCCATCCAAGGATAACGGTTTCATGGCTAACGCGCTTAGTATGTCTTCGTAGAGTTCAAGTTTGGACCTTCTCATTCCTCGTACACTCGTACTTCGATAATCCTTTTTTTAATATAGGGTTTGTGAATTCAAAATCACTAGCAGAAATCAGCATAAGACTCTAAATCGGAGATTAGCACAGAAGCAGATTCTGGGAAAAAATAGCTGAAGTTTTCTTTTTCCGGCAACTTCTTTTTTGAACGACTCTTTTGAGAGCTGTTGTGCTTGCGGAGACCTACCCCCCTCTATTTATAGATTCAACTAGAGTGTAGAACTGGGCGTTGACTAAAGCAGATTTAGCGGAATAGCTGCTCGGAAAAGACCACACCCCCTTTATACAAAGACTGAAATGCAGAGTGAACTGTGCATTCTAACTTTATGGCACTCTTTTTGGTTGTGGTTGTAGTTTAGCCATTCAATTTTAGAGGCTTTTTGTATATTTCTTCGCGCCATTTCCGCTGCCAACTCGCCCAGCCCGTCTTAACGAGTCCTTCTCTCAATTGTGGTCTCTCGGCAACCCATTCCAGCAACGTCCAGAAGCGTCTCTTTTCTTTGAGCACCTCTGCAGGGACACCTGCTTCGACGCACCATCGCAAGTAGCCCCGCTCAACCATCTCCTTCATCTCTTTGCTCGCTTCGACTTTTAGCACGTTGAAGCCTCGGTTCTGCAAGTGCACACGCAAACTGGAAAGAACATATTCTGAACAGACCTTAAAGCAAGTTTCCTTCTCAGGCTGCATAACTTCGATGATTGCGTCGGCGATTTTCACGGCGTCTTCTAGGTATTTTTTGTTGGCGAAATTTGGCGGTTGAAACGATGAAGTGGGGATTCTGCGCTCCATGAGCATTGGGTTTGGAGGTTTGATGGCGCCAACTACTACACCTAGCAGGAGGTCACTCCAGCCTACTGCATCTATTAAAATTTCTTTTGAAGTAACAAAGCATTCCAACCCCAAAGCCAATCACCAAGGCATAAATAACTAATACGCAGGGGTCTTTTTTCTGTTTTCCTATTTCAAAGGTGACTTATTGGAATTACGCGAAACATGCTCGTTCTCTTCCACAAGCGCTAAATATGCTTCGGAACGAAGTTGAAAAGCGATTTCCAAAACAAATCTTTGAAACAAGCTCGTCCTGTAATGATAAATGAACATAGTGCATTGTGGAGCATTGTTAAGGCTAATAATAACCGACGTTTCATCGCTTAGCCCCAGAACCTGCTGGGAGACTAAGTGATGCTGACGGTTTGAATGTCGAAGTACCGTTTTGCTAAAAAGCGCAGGCGTTCGGCGTTCTTGCCGTTCTTGCCTATGGCGATGCCCTTGTCTTTAGGATTGATGGTTATGACTGCCATTTTTTTGCCGTCGGTCTTCTCTGTGATGCGGACTTCTCTGACTGCTGCGGGTTTCAGGGCGTTCTTGATGAATTGTACTGGGTCTTCAGAGTACTCGATTATCTCGTGCTTTTTCCCAGTCATCCTTTCAAGGGTGTGGATGTTTCTTCCGCCCTTCCCAATAGCAATGCCCACTTGACCCGGATTAACAATGAATATAGCGCGTGCCTCAGCTTCGTCAATGATGCAGTCTTTAACACTAGCGCCGCTTACTTGTTCAAACAAAGCGATATAACGCATTTCGTCGCACGTGATTTTTATGCCGGACGTCATTCAGTTCCTCCAACTTTAGCTTCATTCTCGAAATATTCCATTTCAACCGCTTTCAGAATCTCTGAGTCCCCGGGTTCTCTGATGCTTAATGCTGTGATGATGAACATTTTTCCACAGACGTTCGCTAAATCCATTGAAGCGCCTCTATAGTTCATAACGGGAACTTTCGAGAGTTTACCATAGTATTCTATCTCATCTTTTATCTTTTTGGGACAGTTAGCAGCCAAAATAATCATTTTAGCTTTGCCTGTCTTGGCGTTCAGCACTGCCGCGTTGGCACCAAAAGAAACCTTGCCAGTTTTCACGGCTGATGCTATCGCTTTATCTATGTCTATCATGTTTGTGTCTTTCCTCCTATTTTCTTTTGCTTTTCAAACGATGACATGTATAACTCGACTAATCCTGTGCCAATCGGAATAGATTGACCGACGATTACGTTTTCGGTCACGCCTGCCAGCGGGTCAATCTCGCCTTTAACTGCTGCTTCAACGATGTTGGGCACTGTAATTTCGAATGCTGCTCTCGCCAAGACGCTTGATTTCTTGCCGCTGATGCCGTGCCTGCCAATCTGCTGCACCTCGCCAGTTGAAGTCATCATGTCTGATACCAGCATTACGTGGCGAACGTCTACGTCTAAGCCTTGATCGTCCAAGACGCCTTTCGCCTCGTTGACCAATGCGTTTCTTGCTGCTTCGATGCCTAATGTTTTGGCTATTTCATGAACGTTGTTTGTTGTGGTTCGCGAAGTGGCTACGCCGGGGATTTCCAAGACTTTAGACAGGTTTGAACCGTCTGTCCTGATTACCCATTCGCCGCTTTCTTCCGTGACTAGGACTCTTTTGATGTCTGGAACGCCTTTAACGTGGAAGCCTGAAACCTTGTCGAGTAAGCGTTTGATGCCTTCAACTTTCTTGGGTTTTATCTGCAGCGTATTGCCCTTTGCCTTCGTGGTGGCGTTTTGCAGCTGTACGCGCTCTTCAAGCTCATCCATGGTTATGGAACGGTCATCCATCATGCTCTTGTTTAACTCGACCACTATTTCCTCGCGTATCGGGTCCTCATAGATTTTCGACGCCAAGTTTTCAAGTGAAGTGTAGATGATGCTTCTTGCTATTTTGACAGCGCCTTCTTTGCTCTTCCTGTGCTCGCCAGTCAAGTATATCGTCATGATGGGCGTGGATGGAATTCTCCTTGCGTCCACAATTTCGATTAACCGCGGCAAGCCTAAGGTGACGTTTTGCTCTTTGACTCCTGCATAGTGGAAAGTCCTAAGCGTCATCTGCGTGCCAGGTTCACCGATTGACTGCGCAGCCACGATACCGACTGCTTCGCCGGGCTCCATCAAAGCACGTTTGTACCTGTTCTGCGTTTCACTTATGGCTTTGTCAACGCTTTTCTTGGTAAATTTGCCCTTAGCTAAGTGCTGCTTAAGCTGGTCCATGAGTATTGGTGTAAGTTGCTCTTCAACGCCTTTCAAGTTCATCTTCACGTAGTCAGCTGAGGCTGGTGTGCCTTTTTCCTCACCGATGGTTATCTGGTCCATTAGTCGGCTGACGTTTACTGCTTTCCCATGGTCACTTTTCGCTGGGTCTACGCCGTCTTCGCCGTACATAAACTGGATGATGTCTCCAGCAGAATCGCGCACGGTGCTGTCATACTCCAAACGAATGTGTTCCAGCGCGTTGATGAGCCTACGTTGCATGTAACCACTCTGCTGCGTGCGGACGGCAGTGTCTACTAGGCCTTCCCTGCCACCCATAGCGTGGAAGAAGAACTCAATGGCATCTAAGCCGGTTTGGTATGAGTTGTAGACGAAGCCTCTGGCTCTCGGGCGCGGGTCATCCACAACGAAGTGTGGCAATGCTCGTCCAGCGTATCCTCGCAGTATTCTTTTACCACGGACTGACTGTTGCCCAACGCAAGCAGCCATCTGGCCGATGTTTAGGCTTGAGCCTCTTGCTCCTGTTCGGGTCATGACGATGCCTGCATTTTCCAGTGTGAAGTCGTCGTCGGCGATTTTGCCTGCTTCGTCTCTTGCTGTGGCGAGTTCGTGCATGACGTAGATTTCGAAGGATTCTTCAAGAGTTTGTCCTGGAAGCCGCGGCAATGTACCGATGCGTTTGTTCTCGATGTGCTCGTCTATTTTCTTCTGGATTCTCTCCATAGTCTTCTGGATTCTGCTTCTGGCTCTAGGCGAAAGAACAAGCTGGTCGTAAGTGTAGCTGAAACCACGCATTGAAATGAAAAGCTTCAGTAACCGAGTTATCTTGTTGAGGAATTCGCGTCCCGCTTGAGTGCCATAATCCTTGATTATCCTGTGAAGCAAACTTTCAGACTGTTCTGAGCCAATTGATTTCCTGTCAATGATTCCTGAAACGAGCTCACCGTTCTTGACAACCACGTAAGCGTCGTGCTTGCAGTCTTCCTCTTGGCACTTGGTGCAGCCTTGGCAAATGTTTGCTTTCAACACGTAGTTCAAAGTCTTCGGCAGGAACAAACTGAATATTTGCTTCCCTGACCACATCGGCTGCGGCTCTTTGAGTTTGGGCTCAGGTAACGGCCCGAGGTACCCAGTTGCAGTGAGCAGCCGGCTAACGTCGTTCCGGGTTAAGTAATTGCTTCTTCTGGTGAAGTAATACGCGCTTGTAATGAAGTCTCTGATGGCGCCGATGATGGGACCCCCGAACCTTGGCGACAGAATCTGGTCTTGAACCTGCATCAGCATCAGGGCTTCGGTTCTGGCTTCTTCGCTCTGGGGCACATGCAAGTTCATTTCGTCGCCGTCAAAGTCAGCGTTGTAAGGTGGACAAACACAAAGGTGCAAACGGAACGTCTTGTACGGCAGAACGCGCACGTAATGCGCCATGATGGACATGCGGTGGAGCGACGGCTGCCTGTTGAATATGGCGATGTCGCCGTTCTTAAGGTGCCTCTCGACAACGAAGCCCAGTTCTACGGCTTCGGCGATTTTTGTTCGGTCAACAACGAACTCTAGTCTTATACGTTTACCATCTGGCCTAATGATGTATAGTGCGCCGGGGTAATTTTCAGGGCCGTTTATGACCAGTTTTTTCAGTTCTTCAATGTTCCAAGCGGTAACTTTCTCAGGGATTGATAACCGCATGGCTATGTCTCTTGGAACACCGACTTCGTTTATGTCAAGGTTAGGGTCGGGCGAGATGACGGTGCGGGCTGAGAAGTCAACTCGTTTTCCTGACAGGTTGCTTCTGAAACGGCCCTCTTTGCCTTTCAGCCGTTGCGAGAGCGTCTTTA
>Ga0315294_10000246_pt1 | contig 58901 bp, 57 predicted proteins | sample YL17G13_40_MG_FD_203626 | JGI IMG/M metagenome (GOLD analysis project Ga0315294, IMG submission 203626) | Sediment microbial communities from Yellowstone Lake, YNP, Wyoming, USA - YL17G13_40 | ecosystem: Environmental > Aquatic > Freshwater > Lake > Sediment | place: USA: Wyoming | collected... | reverse complement strand
TAAGGGTGATTACTTCCCGAATCAACTGGGGGTCGCACTTTGTATTGGCCTCGGAGAGACGGCCATTCATAAAACAATAAAGCTTGCGGAGGTTAGCGGAAATTTCGCCCCCCGCTTTCGTATCCAGGACCGCGTTAAGTTCGTTGATTATGTCCTGTGCCCTGCTGATATATTGGCCTTTTGCTTCGTAGTTGCCCGCCTCCAATTCTTTAACCGCCAGCTTCATAAACTTGATTGCGCCATCGTAAAGCAGAACAATGAGACGGCCTTTACCCTGTGTGGCAATTGCGGCTTCCTGATATGCTTCGATTCCATTCATAATATCACTCCGTTTATATTTCCTATCGATTAAAGCTTTATGGTTTTCAAAAACCTGTTTACTGTTTGAGCTTTTTAAGCTTGCAGGGAGATGACTGCTGGTTTGTGCCACAGTCATCTCCCCACGGTAGCTCAAATATTTTGAATGACTCTATTGTTGTTATCTCAGCAGAGTTAATGCCATTTGAGGCATCGTGTTGGCCTGTGCCAACATAGCAACACCAGCTTGTGCCAGCACCTGGTTCCTGGTCATAGCTGACATTTCGGTAGCTACGTCAACGTCGGAAATACGTGACTCGGCAGACATCAGGTTCTCAGCCTGAATGTTAAGAACCTCGACGGTGCTTTGCAGACGGTTCATTTTAGCGCCGAAGTGGGCACGCGCAGTATTCGCGAGTCCAATAGCGGTGTCCAAGGCTGTCAAAGCTGTCGAGGCACTGGAGGCGGTACTGAGGCCAAGTGTGCTGATACCGAGACCGGCCTCTGTCATCTTCTGCTTGGTGATACTGATGGTGTCAGTCGCACCACCAAAGACGATTGACACGGACGCACTGGAATCAAGCAGGGTAGTGCCGTTAAACTTGGCTGAACCAGCAATACGCCCGATTTCCGCGGACAATTCTTTGAACTCACTGCTCATAATGGTCCGCTGGTCAGAAGTATACGAGCCGGTTGCGGCCTGCTCTGCCAGTTGTTTCATACGGTTGAGCAGATTGTCAATCGTCTGCATACCACCTTCCGCTGTCTGTATCAAACTGGTGGCATCCTGAGCATTGCGGACACCCTGCTGGAGGACACTGACATCAGCACGCATCAATTCACGAACAGCCAGGCCGGCTGCGTCATCCTTCGCACTGATGATACGCAAGCCCGATGAGAGCCTTTCGACCGATTTGGCCAAGGCGTCATAGCTCTGCCCTAACTGGCGAGCGGCATTTGCTGCCATAATGTTGTTCTTAATTGCTAACATATCTCTGACTCCTTAAAAAAATCGCAAAACTATTTTTTGCCCCCGTCAAGCCAACTTCACTTGACACAACGTAGACCGGGCACAGCACAGACATACGCTTTCAGTGGCCATTATCGATGAAGATTAAAAAGACTTAAGGGGTTTATTTATAGAAAATGACCATAAACTCATTGGACCTGTAATGTAATTGTTCGGGATACTAATACTGCACGCAGACCGTGAAGAAACCGGAAAATTTACGCAAGAAAAATTTTCAAGTCGAAGGCGCAACTATTCCAAGAAAGCCCTCGTTTGTGAGGACAAAACCCCGGAAGAAATTGTTGTTTGGACCCTGTCGGCGAGAGAGGCCGCCTTTATTTGTCGGTAAGAAGGGTGTGCTATCGGGACAGACTATGCCAGAATATTTATGGAGTCATCTGTAATCTGAACCTGATGGAATAAGCTATCCTGGTAGCCGTCATTGTTTATCAGCCACACGTCAGCAGACTTATTGCCACCGGGAGTGCCGGACTCGGCGGAGCCGTGCTGCCCAGACCAGCCATCCAGCAGCGACTGGTCCTGGGAGGTGTGATAGTCGGTTTGCTCTGTGAGGACGACATCGAGGCGCTTTATCTGGATGCCCGAATCCTGAAGGTCCCGGATTATCTGCGGCAGTGCTTGTTCAATCTGGTACCGGGTCTGGGTTTGGCTGACTTCCAACAAGCCGGTAATCTGGGCATCGTGTTCCTGGAATCTTATAAAAACCTTCCCCAGTTCCGGAGGGTTAAGACGGATGCTAATCTGCCGGTCGCCGCCACTTAAAGAACTGTGAATAGATTCCAGAATCTGTTTTCTGATACTGAGGGAGAGGTCGCCTTGGTAAGCGGTGTTAGCAGTATTGCCTGGCTGAGAGGTGGGCGAGCGCTGTGAAAGAATCTGGGCGTTATTGTCAGAAAGTATCTGCTGGAAATTTGGATTAATCTCGGAGGCCGAGGTGCCAGGGTCTTTTGTTTGGTGCGAGGTCATCTGGATTTCCGCCACATTTAGCTTTTGCGATGCAGAGTCAGATGACAGATTGTTAGTGCTCTTTTTGCCACCGCTGTCAGCCGATTCGGAAAGTATTCGGATTTTATAAACGGCAGCGGTCTTGTTGTCGATTGGTTTCCTGGCAGCTACTCCCTCTGGATTAGCTGATATGGTCTGAGCGTATCCCAACGCCGGCGGCACAAGGGAGTCGAGCTGGGGTATTTTCTGCCCATCAGAAACAGCAGACTCATCAGGTACAGGTGCTTCTTCCGTGCGTACCCCCGGCAGTCCGGCAAAGACATCCTGCCTGTTCGGAGGGCGTGTGGAGACCAATGTGGAATCCAACCTTTCCGCCCCCGTGTCTTCTGTCGAAGACAGAAACGGGGGCGGGTTTTCTCCGATAGGCGATTTATTGAATAGATTCGTTGTTTCGAGGTTCTTTTCCACCGCCTGCTCACTATCGGCGGTAACAGCACCGGTCACAGACTGGTTGAGAGGAATTGGCAAAGGTTTATCTTCAGATTTTACGACCAGAGGTATCGGCATAAGAGGTTTTATAACATTTAAGCCGGACACTGGAAGGGAAACAAGGGACAATCCGGAATCAGAGGGCACATTGATTAACGGGGCAGGATTATTCTGATATTCCGATTCTTCTTCGGGCACAGACAGAGCATCGATTTCTGCAGCACCACCTTCGCCAACATCAACGCTGTCAACAAGTGATGTCTCAGGTGTTACCAACGGGAGGGAACCAAGGGCATTATCAGCCAGAGGGTTACTGTCATTAGTTTGAAGTTTTGGTTTATCCTGACCTTCCTGTGAAATTCGGGAAACAACTTTCTCGCGGAGGGCATCATCAAACCGCGTTGGCTGGGGACTGCTGGACGAGAAGGAACTATCAAGCGGGGCTATGGGAGACTGCTTTCCGTTTCTCGCTGCTGAGAGCTTTGGGGAAACAGAACACACACCGGGTGGGCCCGGGACCACACTATCAACTGCCAGCAAGCTCGGATTCATACGCCAGTCCTCATAAAACCATTATATGGGGAGCAACATACGTGCCAGCAAGTAGGAGAAGTACATCCATTGGAGAATAACTGCATATCTGCCAAGGACTTATGAACATTGGAAAGATGCTGGCAGGTAGAAAAACGGGTATCGTTAGATGCGGTTGTGGAGAAATATTCCGAGGGGGTAGGAAAAGATTTCCGGTTTGCGCCGGAGGCCCCCGCGTCTTCCTGCCGGAAGACAGGAGCGTGGGCTCGGAAGCTTCTATGTAAAAAAAGCCGCCCGGTTGTATAGAATCCTGACACCCCGCACCAATTGCTGCTGGACTGTGGCTGAACATTGCGAATAAAAAACCGCTCCCGAACGTTCTGTCGGGGGGAAAAACAATTGGTGCGGGGCGGAAAACAATCAACTCTGAGCGTCTGGCACGATTATTGCTGACTTTTGTGAGCAGACAAGGTTCGTCCAGGGTACACAGGAAACAAATATGCTTAAGACAGGTAATGTAACAGACCTTCTCACCGCGGGCATAGAGGCAGAAAGTCTTCGGCAGAAGGCAATTGCCAACAATATTGCCAACCTTGAGACGCCGGGCTACCGCAGGATTGATGTCAAGTTTGAAGAGCTACTTGCCAAAGCCCTGGAATCGTCCAGCGAGTTAAAGGATATTAGCGAGATTGAGCCGCAGATTTATCAGCCCAAACAGACGCCGGTAAAGGCAAACGGTAACGACGTGAGCTTTGAAACCGAAGTGGGCGAAATGGTTAAAAATACCCTCCGTCACAAGGCATACATCCGGCTGTTAGGCAAAGAGCTTAAGCAAATCGAATTAGCAATAGATGTAAAATAGTCCCACACCAATTGAACTGTGGGGAAAGGAATAGAGCAAATGGAAGTAGAAAATGTTTTTGGCCCTGTAGATATAGCGGTCTCGGGTTTGAGGGCCCAAAACAAACGGATGGAGGTGATTTCGTCGAACGTTGCCAACGCCCAGACAACCGATGCCGGCAAGGGCGAGCCATACCGTCGGCTGGAAGCAGTGCTAAAAACAGATGAGGAAACCGGCGGGGTAAGCATACAGAAAATAGTAAAAGACATGAGCGATTTCAGCAGGATTTTCGACCCCGGCAATCCTGAAGCGGATGAGGAGGGTTATATTCAAATGCCAAACGTGAATTTGCCTATTGAGATGATGAATCTGACTATTGCGACGAGGACGTATCAGGCCAACGCAGCGGTCCTGAAACGCTATCAGCAAATGGTAGAGACCACACTGGAACTGCTTCGTTAAGTAAGGAAATAAACGATGATTAACTTAAACCCCAATGTCAGCTCGGTACTGCCAAAGACGGGCGCCGATTTTGTCAGCACACCCAAAGCGGGCGGCATTGATGCCAAACAGTCGGATTTCGCCGACACTATCAAGGCCGTCGGGGATTACGTATCCAAAGTTGACGACCTCCAACAATCCTCAGATATGTCCATAAAGGATTTACTAAACGGCAAGAACGAAGACATCACCTCGGCGGTGGCGGCGATGGTTAAAGCCGACTTGAGCTTTAAGCTTCTTGTAGGCGTCAGAAACAAGCTAATCGAGGCTTACAAACAAACTATGAACATGCCGTTATGATGCGCGGAGCGTAAAGCGTAACCAGGTGCATTTGCCGGGATGCAAGGTATAAAAAATATGGGCTTCTTCCAAAAGATAAGGGCAATCTGGCAAAAAATAGGTGTGGTTCAGCAGGCACTGCTCGTCACGATTGTTCTGACACTTGTCATCGTGGGTGCATTGCTTGTTCACTGGGCCCGCAGGCCTGATATGAGGATGCTGTATCAGGAACTATCCCCTGAAGAGGCATCCAAGATTACGGAGAAAATCGCCGAAAAAGGCACCACATACGAATTGCGCGACGGCGGGACAAGCATCTACGCACCGAAGGAAAAAATCTATCAGCTTCGTTTAGATATGGCGAGAGAGGGATTACCTGAAGGCGAGCAAGGCGGCTACAAGATATTCGACAAGGAAAAAATCGGCATCAGCCCATTTGTTCAAACCGTGAACCTAAAGCGAGCACTGCAGGAAGAGCTTGCCAAAAGTATCCAGATGATAGACGGCGTGGTTCATGCGCGATTACATATAGTGAACTCCGACCAGACACTTTTTACTTCTGAGGGGCCGAAGACCTCTGCCTCCGTGGTTCTTCGACTAAAGCCCGGCTATAGATTAAGCGCCCAGACTGTGGCAGCAATTGCCCATCTGGTGGCCGGAAGCGTTGAGGGACTCAAATCAGAAAGCGTAACGGTGATAGACAGCCAGGGATGTCTTCTGTCCGGTCAATCGGACCAGACGATGGCCGGCGGGGCAAGCACTGTTCATGATTACAGAGAACGGGTGGAGCAAAGTCTGGCACGCAAAATTGAGGATATGCTCACCGCTGTTTTAGGGTCCGGCCGGGCAACGGTAGGCGTCAGCGCAGTAATTGATATGAACAGCGTCAATACCGTTACAGAAACTTACGACCCAACCGCAAAGGTGGCATCGAAAGAGGAAATTAAAACTGGTAATGAAACCGGGGCTGGCGGTACGGCTGCTGCCGGTCAGCCAGCCACACCGGGCAGCACAAAGAAGGACGAAACAATCGTTACCGAATATGAGGTCGGCAAAACGGTCAAGCAGGCAGTTATTTTGCCGGGCGGAATAAAATCCCTGTCGGTGGCCGCTTTCGTTGATTTATCGAAACCTGATGCCAACGAAACCGGGGCTGCCGGCGGCAGCGCAATGATAATGCAATTAACTGATGTGGAGCAAATTATTAAAAACGCCGTCGGCCTGCGGGAGACAGATTTGCTCAAAGTAGTCAATGTTAAGTTCCATCGCGAGGTTCAATCGCCAGCGGACGAGGAGTCATCAAATTGGCCTCGGTATATAGCAATTGCTCGCGACGCTTCCTTAGGAATTATGGCAATTTGCGCACTACTTGTGCTGCGGATATTCAAAGGCGCCAAGAAAAAGGTGGCGTCGGCAGCTATGCCGGAACAGTTGCCCGCAGGCGGAGGGGCTTTCGGTTTTCTTCCGGCTGAAACCGGGAAACCCGAGGCGTTAGTACTTCGCAGGCAGATAGCCAATGCTCTGGACCGTAATCCTGAGCAGGTCAAACAATTGTTTGCCAGTTGGATAGAGGAAAAGGCGGATTAGACAAATGGGATTAACGGGCAAACAGAAAGCTGCGATGTTATTGATGAGCTTAGATGCAGCGACTGCCGCAGAACTACTCAAAGGTATCGACCCGCAGGTGGTCCAGGAACTGGCAGTGGAGTTAGCATATCTTGATACGACGGGTTATCGCAGCAGCAAACAGGGCGTTGAGCTTGCGCGGCAGTTTTATAATTCGCTGCAGCCGAAAAAAGAGGAATTTCACCTTAACAGTTTTCTGAAGGAAATGCTGAGAAGCACGGTAGGCAGCGACAAGGCCGAACAGATTCAAACCAAGATACATGATTTGCTTCGTCAACGCGACCCTTTTATATCCATCCGTTCTGTCGATTCGCGGACATTAGCATCGGTTTTAGAAAGCGAGCATCCTCAGGCCGCTGCGGCGGTTTTATCCGAACTGCCGGCAAAGAAAGGGTCGGAGGTGCTCGGCCTTTTGGGAGAAGGCATTCGCATCAGCGCCATCAGGCGGATGACCAGTTACGACACCGTAGCTGCGGAAGCAAAGGTGCGGATAGCGGAAACGGTCTGGAGGCGTATCGAGGCCGCTAAAAGCGGTGACGCAGGTACGGCATTACAAACCCGGCCTGAGCAATCCCTGAGAAAAGTGGCTGTGATGCTGCGAAGCTTAGGTAAAGAGCTTCGAGACGGTCTGCTCGGCGCTTTACGGGGAAAAGATGACAAGGCCGGTGAAATGGTAGCTAACTTAATGATAGTCTGGGAGGATATCCCACAAGTTGTGGACAGGCCACTACAAGAGGCCTTGAGAGGAATTGACGCGAGGAAGTTAGCATTGGCGTTGCACAAGGCCGACGAAGTGATTACCTCAAAAATCAGGTCCAATATCTCCGAGCGAATGGCTGCTACGGTGGACGAGGAAACATCCCTTATGTCGGCCCCCAAAAAGAAAGATATTGAAGATGCCAGAGAAGATATTGTGCGAATTTTGCGCGAAATGAACGAGAAAGGCAACCTTTCATTTGTAGAAGAATAACAGATGCCTGCTACAGCCACAGTCAAACTTTCCAAACCGATTAAATCGGCTGAAATTTTAGACGGCGACAACCAGATGCCATCGGATAAAGCATCAGAGGACAGGACTGACGCCAGCCAGAATCTAATACAGAATTTAGAAACCCAGAAGACCACATTTTCACAAGCTTGCCTGGCACTCAATGATGTAGTCGCCAGGTTAAATCAATTTTGCGACAAAATATTCGCCGAACACAGAGAAGAAATTGCGAAACTTTCCGTGGAAATCGCCAGAAAGATATTAGTGCAAAAAGTGGAAAACGGGGACTACGAAATAGAATCCATTGTCAAAGAAGCACTCAAAAATACCCCCACACGCCAGGATGTGGTGGTGCATCTGAATCCTGAAGACCACGTTCAATGCCAGAAGGCACAACAAGATGAGCCGGCCGGCATATTAGCCGGTATCAAGTTTGTCCCTGACCCGAATATCGGGCGGGCAGAGTGCATAGTCGAGAGTCCAAAAGGAATCATTGAATCGCTGATAAATGAACACCTCGAACGAATTGGTAAAGCACTTAAAAAGGTGGAATAATCTATGCCTGCAAGCAAGGTTAGTAAGAAGTGCTTGATAGATTTCGAGAAATTTCACTCTGCGCTTCGGCAGGTGAATTTGTTAGCCTGCCAGGGTTCTGTGGTGCGAGTATCAGGGCTGACGGTCGAGTCGGCTGGTCCGATGGTGGCTTTAGGAGAACTATGCGGCATCCAGATTCGCGATGGTCGGCGAGTGCTTGCTGAAGTGGTGGGTTTCCACAAGGACCACCTTATCCTGCTGCCATTAGAGCATATAGGGGGCATATCGCCTGGCGATACAGTAACTGCCCGAACTACTCCACGATATATTACGTTAAGCGAAAGTATATTAGGAAGGGTGATAAATGGGCTTGGCGAACCCATTGACAATAAAGGACCATTAGCAGGAACAGATAAGAAAGCATTAGATGCAAGCAGCCCACCACCCTTGAGCCGGGAGAAAATCAGCAGCCCTTTAGCTTTGGGCATCAGGTCAATCGACGGCGTTCTGACCTGCGGCAAGGGACAGCGAGTAGGTATCTTCTCAGGCAGCGGCGTGGGCAAGAGCGTGTTACTCGGTGACATTGCCAATTCGAGTGAGGCGGATGTCAATATCGTGGCGTTGATAGGCGAGCGAGGCCGAGAGGTTCGCGAATTCCTCGAGGGTGACCTCGGTCCTGAGGGCCTGGCCCGCAGCGTAGTTGTAGTTGCCACATCCGACTCGCCGCCGATTCAGCGGGTAAAGGCGGCATTTGTGGCTGTTACGGTTGCCGAATATTTCAGGGACAAAGGCAAGAATGTGCTGTTTATGATGGATTCGCTCACCCGCTTTGCGCAGGCACAGCGTGAAATAGGTCTTGCTGCGGGCGAGCCACCGGCAACAAAGGGCTACTGTCCGAGCGTTTTTTCACTTATGCCAAGACTTGTCGAGCGTCTGGGATGCGCCGAGAGCGGAAGTATCACCGGCATTCTGACGGTGCTGGTTGAGAACGACGACATGGCCGACCCCGTAGCCGACAGCGCCAAGAGCCTGCTGGATGGGCATATAGTTCTATCGAGAAAGTTAGCCGACAGGGGACATTACCCTGCTGTGGATATTTTACAAAGCGTCAGCCGATTGATGCCTGCGGTAGCAAGCAAAGAGCACCGGCTTGCCGCCCAGAAGCTCAAGGAAATATATGCGATTTATGCTGACGCCGAAGACCTGATAAATATCGGGGCACTTTCACACGGCAGCAATCGGCGTATCGACGGAGCGATAGCTTTGATTGACAGAATAAACAGATTTCTCGTGCAGCCCATTCGGGAAAGGACGGCGTTCGAAGAAACTGCCAGGCAGTTGACTACGATTAGCAGGTCGTGGGACAAGCTTATAGGTGTTGAGAGCTAAAAATCGGGAATTAAATGAAACGGTTTGTATGGCGATTACAGCGTGTACTTGACGTAAAGACCAAACTTGAACAAAAGAAAAGGGCGGAACTGCTTGAAATAACTGAGAAGCTGGCCGAGACCCGCGGCGAACTATTAGCACGGCAGAAGACATTACAGGACATAATCGATGGTTTAAGTAGAGAAAATCCCGGGAAGCGATTAGGCAAACAAGAATTCTTCCTGAGACATTCGGCAGCGAGTGACGAGCAGATTAAAAAGCTCAAAAGTAGAGCACGCGAGCTGGAATTACAACAAAAAGAGAAAATTGACGAGGTTTTAAAGATTAGACGGTTTAAGGAAGGTCTGGAAAAACTACGTGCTGAAGCAAAAAGAAAATTTATAAAAGAACAGGAGAAACTTGAGCAAAAAGAGTTAGACGAGGGGACTACGGGCTCGTTTGCCAGAAAGATATTAGAGGAAAACTATGTCGGCAACAATAAAAGTTGAGATTTTACGATATATTGCAAACACAAAGACGCAAGGTCAGGAGAAAACCAGTGAGTAAGAAACTAATAATAATGACGGCAGCAGCAGGATTGGTAAGCTTTGCAGGGGCATTTGTCATCGGGTGGCTTACCAAACCAGCAATCCGGAGCGGTGAGCCAAATCAGCCAACACTTGTCAGCGGAGAAACTGGAGCAAAACTGCCGCTGCCAAGAGCAGGGACTACGAGCAGCGTTATCGGCGCCGGCGACAGCTCGGTAAAGAGAGCAATGACGGAAAAGCAACTCGAGAACCTTACCATCGAGGTCCGGGAAAAGATGCAAGAGTATAACAACAAGCTGCAAAGCATCAAGACACAGGAACAGAGATTACAAATGGCTCAGGAAGTGCTGAAAAAGGATATTGAAAACCTAAATACCCTGCGCGTCGAACTTGCATCAATGACCGCAGGTCTCAAAGAGGAGCGGGATAAACTGCTAAAGAGCCGGCTTGAGATTGTCCAGGCAGAAAAAGCCAACCTGGTCTCAATTGCAGCCACCTACGACAAGATGGATGCGAGCAGTGCCAGCAAGATACTGACTAACATGTGTACAGGCGGTCAGCCCCAAAAGCAAATTGGAGATGGCAGGCGATGGGCAAGTGGTTTTGATGACGCCGTGAAGATTTTGCACTATATGACTGAAAGAACCAAGGCCAAGCTGCTGGCTGAGATGGTCAATTCTGAACCTAAACTCGCAGCGACGCTGTGCGAGCGATTGAAACAAATAACCGAAGGAAAATAGTAATATGGATGTCGCAACAGTATTAGGCGTAATTTTAGGTTTTCTTGTCATCATCGCAACAATCCTTCACGAGGGAAACCTGAAGATTTTTTTCAATATTCCTGCGCTGGCAATCGTAATGGGCGGTATGACGTGTGCAACAATGATACACTTTTCGATGGGGCAATTTCTCGGAATTTTCTCGGTCATCAAGAAAACACTCCTTCACAAAACGATATCGACACAAGAGCTTATTCAGAGAATGGTTAATTACTCTGCCATTAACAGGCGCGATGGTGCGCTGGCTCTGGAACAGGAAATAGGCAAAATCAAAGACCCTTTCCTATCCAAGGGGATGCAAATGCTCATAGACGGCCAGGATGAAAAATCGATGCGTGAGCTGCTGAGTCTTGAGATACAGTATCTGGAAGAAAGACATGCGATGGGTAAGAAAATTCTGGATTTTATGGGGGCATCCTGTCCTTCTTTTGCAATGGTCGGGACATTGATTGGTCTGATAACAATGCTGAGCAATATGGAAAGTCCTGACCAAATCGGCGCTGGAATGGCGGTGGCTCTGGTTTGCACATTCTATGGAGCGCTTTTTGCAAATCTGGTGTTTCTGCCGCTGGGCGGAAAGCTTGGACAGCACTCCAAGTCGGAGAAGCTTTCAATGGAAATGATTCTTGAGGGTATTTGCGCCATAACCAAAGGCGACAATCCTTCTGCTGTACGTGAAAAAATGCAGGTATTTATTTCGGCGAAACGCCGCGAGGCAGTAAAGGCCCAGATTTAATGCCACACGGACAGAAACAACAACAAGAAGAGGAAAGCGGCGAGGGTGCACCTCTGTGGATTATTTCATTCGCGGATATGATATCACTGCTGATGGCGTTTTTTGTGATGCTTTCAACATTCTCGAGCTTTGGGCCGGGTGAAACGGCAAAACTTCAAAGGGTTACAAAGGCAGCACTGGCCCCAAACTACTACGGCCACTGGTTTAAGTATCCTCTGCGAGCGACAATGGGACCACAAATGACCGCAGCAGGACAACCTGAAAAAGGCAGTGAAAAGCCGACCATTGAAAAAGCCACGGGCAAAGGCCTCCTATATGAGACAAAACCTGAGGATTTCAGAACCCGCAAGATATTTTTGATTGAATCGAAAAAAATATTCTGGGCGGCCGGAACAACACTTTCAAAAGATGGACGCGACTTTCTCAATATTCTGGCTTCGTTTGCCAACACACTACCTGACCGGATTGTGATCAACGAAACCGGCCCGGGCGGGGACCGTGAGCTCGGAATTCTCAGAGCCATTGTTGTGGTGAAATACCTGAATAGCTGCGGCGTCTCAAAAAACCGCTTCAGCATCGCTGCAAAAGGCATGTTGCCTGAAGAGAATTTAAAAACTGAGCGAATGCTGGAAATTACTTTGCTTGATGAGAGCACATACAAGTGAAAAAACAAACAGGTGTAACTGAAGAAAAGGGTGAACACGCTCCGCTATGGATAATTTCATTTGCGGATATGATATCACTGCTGATGGCATTCTTCGTTATGCTCCTGACGATGTCCACCGCAAGAAGCGGCAAGCTGTGCAATGAGGGCGAGGGAATTTTTGAAGAGACGCTCTACGGGTTCAGAAGGTCAATTGCAGGATTTGGTATCCCGGGGCTGTTCGGGACACCGGGTGAGGCATTATACTTTGACAGCCCCAAGGTTTATTACCCCATAAGCAACGGTAACGAGACTGACGTCACCAGAACAATTGACGCAAGTGAAGAAAGAGCTCGGCGAATTTTTCAGCGACTTAACGAGCGAGCCAAAACTTACAAGTCCGTGATGCAGGGCCAACAGCCTGATTTCGTCGTAGCGCCGATTACGTTCGGTAAAGGACAATTTGTTCTGGATGAATCCGCAAAGCAGTTTTTAAGCAAATTCGCAGCGAATCTGCACAAGTCTGCGGCTGCCGGGAGGCTGAACCTGTACGTTGTAGGACTGGCACCAGAGGAACCTTACGAAAAACAGCAATGGATACTCTCAGCCAGGCGGGCACAAGTGGTGGCAGATTTCCTGCGGACTAATCTGCCTTCGGGAACCGAGTATTCTGTTTTTTCGTGGGGAATAGGAGCAGGGGGCGACTGGGTGAAAAAGGACAGCCCGATTTCTGAACAGTCACAGGTCTCAATTGCGGTCTTGAGAAAGAAGGATTAACCAGTGCGCCTGTCAATTTTTTCGACAGTCTGCGCAATTATCCACCAATGCTGCACCCAAAAACCCTTGTTAATAACGTATTAAAGCCCATTTGAGCGTTTCGGCACGCTGTTTGCGGTCAAAAATAACGTGGCAGTATGCAAGAAAAAAGTCGTTGCATATCTTTTAATAATTGCGCTCGGCAGCGGTGCCCCGCACCAATTGTTCGCCGAACAGCGCCTATCACCGACATTGCAACCCCTAAACGAACCCGACCGGTCAATTGGTGCGGGGTTTGCCAACGACCCCAATTTTTCCACCAGAGCGGAAAACAATCTTGGCAGCAGCGAGCTTTTCTTTAGGCTGATGTTTTCTGTCCTGCTTGTCGCCGCTCTGGGTGTGGCGGCGATTTATGCTTCAAGGAAACTATTGCCAAGGATTACTAACCTGCCGGGGAAAAAGATTCATATCATTGAAACGGTACACCTCGGGCCGCGTAAAGCTGTGCACCTGCTTGAAATAGGCAATCAACAACTCCTCATAGGTAGCACAAATGAAAGTATCACTAAATTGGCTGACGTAACCTATGCTTTTGCAGAGCTATCACCAAAAGAAGCTGACGATAATGGGGGAATATATGACAGGTAAGCTTATCAGGTCATTTTTTCCGGCGGTTGTTGTTCTTGTGCTCACGACGTCGTCCTTCGGCCAGAATAACAGAGTGTTCCCGCAACCCAGTCTGCCAAGACTGAACAGCGGCACTTCCGCTACGAGCGCCCCTGTGAATGGTGTTCCAAGCATCGGCGATTTGATGACAGTTATAGATAAGGCAACCAGCAAGGATGCCAAAGGCAAGGATTGGTCAACGCCTGTCAAACTCGTAATCATTTTCGCAGGATTAGCGATTTTGCCGAGTCTATTGGTGATGATGACATCCTTTACGAGGATAGTTATCGTGCTGTCCTTTGTCCGGCGAGCATTAACCACGCAGACTATACCGCCTACAATTGCCATCATAGGTCTGGCCCTGTTTCTGACGCTATACACGATGTCGCCCACGTTTGCCAAGGTCAATGCGAACGCCATCCAGCCATATCTTGCAGACAAGATTGACTTTCAGACAGCAGGGGTCAGGACGAGCGATTGCATCAAGGAATTTATGCTTCGACAGAGCAGGGAATCCGATTTAGCTCTCTTTGTTCGGATGGCGAAAATAGCCCCCCCCGCACGTCCGATGGACATCGGTATGCACATTGTCGTTCCGGCATTTATTATCAGTGAGTTCCGCACCGCATTTGAGATAGGGTGCCTTTTGTTTATTCCCTTTCTGCTGGTGGACTTAGTTATTGCAAGCGTTTTACTCAGCGCGGGGATGATGATGCTGCCGCCGGTAATGATTTCGCTGCCTTTCAAGCTGATACTATTCATTCTCGTTGACGGGTGGGGGCTGTTAGCAAAGAGCCTTAGTCTTGGTTTCAAATAAGGGTCTGGCAGATGGATAGCAGTCTTGTTCTTTATTTAGGCCGGCATACTCTCGAAACAGCATTGCTTTTGTCCGCTCCGATACTTCTAACCTGCATTGTTGTAGGGGTGGTGATAACACTGCTTCAGGCAGTTACTTCCATCCGCGATATGACCATAACGATAGTTCCCAAGCTTATAGCTGTCGCAGTCGTGACATTAGTATGCGGTAGCTGGATGCTTCAGGTGATGCTGCGGTTTGTGAACGAAATTTTTGGCCACATCCAGAATGTCGGGCGCTGAATTTATGGAGGTGATTACCGGAAAACTGCTCGGCTTTGTAATGGTGCTGACAAGGATTTCGGCTTTTTTTATGGTGCTGCCGGTTTTTGGATGGAACAGCATCCCTGTAAGGGTAAAAATTGCGGTCGCCATTCTGCTGGCTATTTTCTTTTCAATGGTAACACCTCTGGCCGCCGAGCCCAAGAACGCTTCTATATTTGAAGCAATGTTACTGGTAACTAATGAAGCCGTGTATGGTTTAGCTTTGGGGCTGGTGTTCAGTATTGTATTTGGCGTGGTGAGGTTCGCCGGCCAGATTATCGAACGACAGATGGGACTTGCCATGGCGGAGATTCTGGACCCATTTACCGAAGAGAGCGAACAACCGCTGGCGAGCATACTGGAGATGATATTTATAATCCTGTTTCTTAGCGCCAACGGCCACCATTTATTTTTGCTGATTGTATCGAGAAGCTACGAGGTATTTCCCGCCGGCAGTATCCCGACAACAGCAGTTCTGGCAGGCGGAATGATTAAAGCCGGCTCAACAATGTTAATTGCAGGCCTGAAATTAGCTGCACCAATTCTGGCGGCATTTTTGCTGCTGATGGTAGTGCTGGCCGTGTTAGCACGCGTGGTTCCGGAAATGGATATCTTATTTACCAGCTTCCCATTATGTATAGGGCTGGGGCTGTTAATGGCAGCGATTTTTCTGCCGTTTATAAACGGATTTGTGGCAGAATTGGCCGACTTGATGGGCAAGCTGCTGCCATTGTAAATCGCATGCGGCAAACCGGCAGCCCAAATCACAAACACAAATGGGTGGCCTACAAAAAAAAGATAGATTATGGCGGAAAAACCGGCTTCCGAAAGGACAGAACAACCAACCCCGAGAAGATTAGAGAAAGCCAGAAAGAAAGGGCAGGTGCCGGAGAGCGAGGAACTTGCCTCCATCGCGACACTGCTGGCACTGGTAGCGGTGATGGTTCTGGCAGGTCCGGGACTATTGCAATGGTCTATTACGCAAGTGACACAAGGACTGTCATGTGAAACCCGCGTTTTTGCCGACAACAAATCATTTCTTGATTTTATCGAGGGGAAAACTACTGATTTACTACTTATTGTTTGCCCGATTCTTATAGCACTTTTCGCAGGGTCGGCATTAGGGTCTATTGCTGTCAGCGGTCTTAACTTCGCACCGGAAGCTATAAGTTTAAAGTTCGAGCAGCTAAACCCGGTAACAGGGTTTGAGAAACTGGTAAATGCCCGTTCTGTCATAAAACTCTTAGCATCCATACTGAAAATACTTTTTGTGGCGGTGGTCGCCTGGTCATATCTTCGCGACAGACTTGATACGCTTGCTGCGCTTCGATGGGCGTGGTCTGCGCAAATGCTTACAGTAATCGCAAAAATGATAATGGGCTTAATGATACGTATCGGAATTGCGCTACTTGTCATAGGAATCGCCGATGCCTTTTATCAGAAATGGAAATACATTGAAGAATTGAAAATGACACGTCAGGAAGTTAGACAAGAGCGGAGGGACGAAGAGGGTGCGCCGGAGGTCAGAACGCGGATACGAAGGATACAGTTTGAGATGGCCAGGAAGCGTATGCTGCAGGAGGTGCCCAAGGCCAGCGTAGTTCTTGTCAACCCGACACACATAGCCGTTGCGCTGCGTTATGAGGCCAGGACTACGGAAGCGCCGATACTGGTGGCCAAAGGAGCAGGCCATCTGGCGGAGAAAATAAGAGAAATCGCCCGTGCTTACGGCGTGCCCATTGTGAGAAGGCCGGAGTTAGCCAGAACGATATACTCAACGGTGGAGACCGGCAATCCTATACCAGAAGCGCTATACGTAGCAGTGGCAGGGATACTGGCTATGATTTACCACCTGCGGCACAGGAAAGAGGTGCGGAAATAATGGCTCGACTCTGCTCACCATAGTGAGCTTGTCGAAATAAAGTATTCACACCGCAGAACAGGTATCCTGCTTATGATGTGCTGCCAAGACCTAATGCGTTCATTTGCTGCTGTATCAAAGCCAGGGTGCTCTCCATCCGGGCAAATCGAGCCACCAATCTCTCCTGCTCTTTGGTCAGACGCTCCTGCTCGACGTCGATTCTGTCCTGGATTTGCTGTATGGAATCACTGATGTAATTTTGGTCAAGCTGAAGAGAGCCACTGGTACTTTTGAGCATCTTATCGAGCGCATCTTCTACTGCGCCGGCAAAACCCTGCTTTACCCGGATGGTAGCTGTGTAAGTGTGACCGGGGCTTAAATCGCTTAAGTTGACACTAAGCTGAAGACCATTCTCCGGATATATGGGGTTGCCATTTTCGTCAAAAGAGCTGCCGCCGGTAATAATGTTGCCGCTTAAAGTTGCACTGCGATACTCGGATTCGGTAGAAAGTTTGATTCCGGCTGCTATATTTCCATCCTGATCTACCGTCACCTGGACATTGTAAGTGCCTGCGGTGGTATAATTACTACTGGCGCCGTAAAATTTGATGGTGTTGCTATTACTGCTGCCTGTCTTGTCCGCCCCGATTATAGTGAGCACGCCTGTATAATTTTTTGCTACGGCTTTATCAAAGGTATCTGAGTCGAGACTCAATGTGCCATCACGGTCAAGCTGAAGGCCTATCTGGGCGGGTGTCAGAAATGAGTCGATATCCACTATAAATCCGCTGGTCCGGGCGATAAGCGGTGTGAAAAGCTGCGACCTTATAGTCGAGACAATGTAATCTCCCATCAACACGCCAGCAACTTTCTTGGCACTGTCATAGCCGGTATTTTCCTGAATATAACTAACAACAGTGTTGTAGGCATCAACCAGAGATTGCATTTTTCCCTTGACCGATTCGACGTCCCTTGTCAGATTGACCTGGACGGTGCCTGTGTCGTGCAGGTGAAGCGTAACGCCGTGGATAACATCATCTACGGTATTAGAGCTTCTGCTGAACCACTCCTCTTCGCCGGTGGGGTAACCATCGACCTTGAATTGGCAATCCTGAGCCGGCTGGGTCCGGGTGAAGTCACCCGACTCAAAATCTGCAAGATGTTGTGCTACCGTTACACCACCTTGCGATATATTCCAATCATCCTCCTCATAAGGTAACGTCAAATTTGACGAACTATTGCCATCATTGTAAGCCAAACCAATCGAAAGGTCGCTTTCACCTGAGGCGTCAGCAGTTAATACAATTTTACCATTTTTAAGAACGGCTTTTGCAATTCCATCAAAAGCGTCATTGATTTCTGCAATAAGGTGTTCGAGCCGAGTATTCCCGGTGACAGTAAGATTTACCTGAGCTATAGGATTACCCCCGCTGTCTGTACCAGTTATCTGAATCTGCTCACCACCGTCAAGATTTCCGGTAAACTGCTCGAGGTCGATAATTTTAGTGTCCAGTGTGGCCTGCTCACCGTCAACTTTTTTTGTAAACGCATTTTTACTCTCCCAAACTTCGGTATTGCTTGAATTGATAGAGATTTCATAATCCGTGCCGGGGTCATTACCATTAAGCACGAGGTGATAAGCATCGTTGTAGTACAGGAGGTTTGCCGTAACGCCGGGGTTGTTGGGGTCATTATTGATGAGGCCAACAAGGTCCTGAAGCGTCGTAGTCGCAGTAGTGGTCAGGATTGTTTCCTTATGATTGTATGAATAAATGAAAGTGCCTGGATTGCCGTCCCCAACATAATCCTCGGCATATTCTTTACCATTTGTGTGAACCCATCGCTCAGCATTGGCTAACTGATGGACAACTACTGTGTGATTACCCTCAAAGGCATCAGAGGACGCCTCAGCAGTCAATATATCTTCGTCACTGGAAGCAACTTTGAAAGCGCGAAGCTTACCGGCATCAGAAAGAGCTCCAACCGAAGTTCTCAGGGTCTCGAGATTACTTTTGAGCGTACCGATCGCGTCTTTTTTCCCTTCCAAAGCGGTCTTGCGTTCTGTGTATAAGTTAAGCGTGCGGCTTTCGACAGCCATTAGTTGACTGATGAGAGTAGATGTATCGATGCCTGTCAAAAGCCCTGGAAGCTGTATGGTTGACACTTTTATCTCCTTTTACGGTCTCTATAGTTCTGTAATGGTCCGGAAACATAATTCCGACCTTTTTTATTATCGCTAAAAAACGTGTTTACTTGACTATCTACTCGGTATTGTGCACGTTTTCACTTTGCCACTTGTTGCATTGCTGGAGCGTATTCGGTGTGGAGAAGCCCAAACTTATGCAATAATTGCTGGAATAACCGGTTATCCGGATCCATCTTCAGGCAGTCTTCAAAATCTGAACAGGCCTGGTCAAAAGCGATTTTTGCACAGGCCGGCGAATCCGATTTTACGTAAGATTGGCCTATCGCAAGACAAGTTACGGCGGTCAGGCACTTAACATACAACTGCCTTCTGGGGGTAGCGATTTTATCCCATGCAATATCTGGGAAGAGTTCATCGCAGGCAAACGTGTCGGCGAATCGCCTAAAGACTTCAAAATGACATTTTGCCTTCTGAATGGTAGAATTTGCTGAAAGACTATCAGGGGTCATCCGCCGCAAATATAGAGCACCCTTGAGGTGATGCGATTTTAAGCCATTCTTTACGAACCTCCGCATCATATCGTAATCTTCGGCCACGAGCAATTTTTCATCAAAAAGACCTATTTTATCGAAAACGCTTTTTCTGATACAGGTCCTGAACGGCACTACCGGATAGCCGCAGCGGAAGAGGTCTCTAATAAGGGCCTTTCGGTCCAGGTACTCTGGTCTGTCAATTACACGAACGGGCTCGTCCTGCTCGTCGATAAGACAGTCATCACAATAAACCAGGTCTGCTTCGGGGTGTTGCTCGAATACCTGAAGGTGTCTGGCAAGAAAATCAGGTGTCATCATATCGTCGCTGTCTAAAATGACTATGAATGACCCGCCGGACTTTTTGAGCGTGAAGTTGCGTGCAGATGCCACCCCTCCATTTTCCTTGAAGAAGTATTTTATCGGCTCGTTTTTGAAACTTTGGACAATATCCGCTGTCCGGTCCGTGGAGCCGTCATCGACAACAATCAGCTCGAAGTTTCTGTAATTTTGAATCAGGACGCTTTCGATTGCCCTTGCGATATAATCGGCGGCGTTGTAGGCAGGCATTATTACAGAGACCAGCAAGTTATCCTTGGCTTGGTAGAGAGGGATAACGGAGACATACGGGTTTCCATATCGCCTGCCAACTGCATACCGTTCATACAAGCTGTGAATCTCTCGGCCGTGTTCGATACAGGTTTGGCCCCTTCTTTTAAGAGCGGCAAATTTAGCCCTCGTCGTTGATTCCCTGCCGATAGCCGCCTTGCGAGCATCGTGGCTTTGCGAGTGCGACAGATTTCTGTACAGGTAGAGACAATCATCGACAAACTTAAGCTGCGTCACCTCTTCCATCTTGTAAACAATGTCCATGTCTTCAGCATAGAGTATACTTTCATCGTAGCCGGCCGTTTTCAGGTAGTCCCGCAGCTTAAAGGTCTTGAAATGGCTGACAACATGCACATCGAGGGTTGTCATTCCTAGAGGAATTGCGCGGCAAAGTCCAGGATGTTTGGGCATGAGGTTTTCATTGCAGTGTATAAACTGCGAGTAAATCAAGCCGCAATCAGGAGAATTCGTATGGTGCTGATACATAGTTTCGGCAGCGTGTGTTGTCAGGCAATCATCGCTGTCGAGGATGCCGAACAACTCGCTCTGAACGGCGGCTATCGCCGTTTTCAGAGCCGCCACGTAACCTTTATTGGCATCGTGCTGTATCAGACGAACACGGTCATCTGCGAGATAGCGTTTGATTATATCGACTGAGTCGTCAGTTGAGCAGTCATCAACAATTATAAGTTCCCAATCCTTAAAGGTTTGGCTGAGGACCGATTCTATGGCTTGACCGATGTACCTGCCGTTGTTGTAATTTGCCATCACTATTGAGAACTTTGGTTTCAAGGCCTTGCCCTGGTGCTCGCAGCCGGTCTTGGTCGCTTGTGCCTCTGGAATCACTCGGTCGGCAAGTTTGAAATATAACTCTACTTCCTGATGTGCCGAATTAGGTGTGAAACCGACGTATTTCCGCACATCTATCACCATACCGCGAGAGAAACAGTCCGCCAACTGCTCAGGCGGAAACTTATGGATTGTGCCAAATTTATTGTTTTCACATATGCGCTGGACGATGTTCACAGGGTTGCAGAATGTTACGGACTCTTCAAAAGTCAGCAAAACAGGAGCCGTTGAAACGAAGGTATTCCTGTTGTGGTACATCATGTTTTCAAGGGTGTTAGGATTTGAAAACTTGAGCTGATTAAGCAGGTGCAGAATCTCGTTCGAGCGGTAAACAGAGCTTGAGACTTCGAGCGGATAACCAAAATCACATTCGGCGCCGGGCCAGTAATACCTCAATATCCCTTCGCGGACGCATTCGAACGCGGGCAGTTTCTGCTGAGAACTGAGCATATAGCAATAATGGGTGTTTTTGCCGAGGCGAAGAGAAAACCCAATCGCATTTTTTTCTGAATCGAGCGCAGCAATGACATCTCTTAGCGATAAAGGTTTGACGAAGATATTGTCATCAACCAGAAAAAGCACATATTTGCAGCGCTCAACCACCGATAGAACCTGCTGCCTGAAGTCGGTTTCTTCGACAAAGGTAACAGCGGGAAACTTCTCTTTCAATTCGTCATACTCCCTATGATGCACCTCACCGGATGCTTTGAACAACACAACGATATCGGCAGCGTCGTTGTCCCGACATTGCAGGATAAACGACTCAATTGTCGCCTGCAACTGCATGGCACGGTCCTTGCTGAAAATCAAAGCGGTGATATTCCTGCCAAGCCGGTCCGGACTATGCGTCCGACCGGGATAGCACCTTTCAGTGAGAGAATCTATGTCACGCTCGATGACTGTTTTGTTCTGGGCTTGGGCCTTTGAGTAAAAGGGCAATATCTTTGTTATAAGAGTGGACCATATCTGGCGTTTCGCAGGCTCATCCAATATATGCTCGACGCAAGGGGCCATCTTGCAATAGAAATACAGAATGTCCTTGTACCCGAAGTCGTTTGCCTGCAATTTTCTGGATAAGTTGCCGGGAAACTGCCTGTTATAAGCAAGCATCTTATCGAGGTAGTAAAACTCTTTGACCCGTAAGATTCTGCACCACATATCAATGTCTGCCGCACAACCCGCTTTCGGATCAAAATATTCTGCTTTGTCGATATCCTGGCGTCTGAACAGTATGGCGGTCGGCCATCCAACAGCCCTTTTCCCAAGGAGGTAGTTTTTGATAAATTCCTGGCCATTTTCTTTCATATCCCGGCTGAACAGCTTATATGAATTGTTCCCACTTTTTATTCTGTTACTCTCATCGATGACAGAAAGATTGCAGCAAACAACGCCAACATCGGGGTGTTCATCCAGGATGCGTGCCTGTTCTGCCACGCATTCAGGGGAAAGTATGTCATCGTCCCCCATTATTTTGATATATTCCCCGCAAGACAACGATACGGCCTTGTTCCAGTTATCTATGAATCCAATATTGGTTTCGTTTCGGATGAACTTAATGTTTGTTGCGTTACGGTAAGTCCGGGAGAGATTCACGGTTTCATCGGTAGAACAATCGTCCAGAACCAGAACCTCCGTGTTGGGGTAGGTCTGAGCAAGAGCCGAGTCCACCGCCATCTTGAGATAATTGGCCCTGTTGAAGGTCGGGATTAATATAGATACCTTAGGCACGCATTTCTTAAGAACACCGTCTTTACAAGCTCGCGCAAGACAGATTACGAAGTCCTTTCGGGACAGGCGGTCTTCGATATTGTGCGTTTGGTAGTTCTGGTACTTAAAATATTCCGACACAAGACCGTTTTCAGACAACCATCGCCCGATTTTTTCTTCGTCGATGTCGAACGTCTGATGAAACCCCATATTGACCGCCTCGGGACTTTTGGGTTGCTTATACGGCGTCGAAAAGATGAGCATCCCACCCGGCTTGAGCGCCCGGGCAAAGATGGCGAATAACCTAGGAATGTCCGCTTCCCTTATATGCTCAATCGTTTCAAAAGCAACGATACAATCAAAGAAGGATTGATACGTCAGATTCAGCAGATTTGAACACACAAACTCGGTATTCTTTACGCCGGCATAACGACGCCTTATTTGTTCTATGACGTCTTTATCGATGTCGGCGCCAATTACGAGCTGAGCATTTTCTGATAACATTATACTGCCGTAACCCGTCCCACAGGCAAAATCGCCGATTATTTTGCCAGGCGAAATGACGGATTTTGCGAACTCATATCTGCGGTAATGGCTCTTTTGGTACATATCCAAAAGGTCAAAAACAAGATTCGCCCCATAAAATATATCAACACGTTCCCCGCCACCGTCCAAGTTTATCTTTGGAAGATAAAAAGAGCTTTCTGCAGGCAGAAAATTCCCGTTTGCGGAGACGTTGATTTTGCTTTCGGATGTTCGGTCCAGAAATTTCACATATACGTCGCCGAAGGTCTTGTTGTCATATCCGAAATTTTTAAGAGTCTCGACCATTTCCTTCGGATTTATCCATTTATCCAAAACAAGCTGCATTGTTTCGCCGAGTGAATAGTTCAGTTGGATTCGGCCCAGCGATTGAAGATGTTCTATGCATTTAAACGTTGAGGCGATGAACTCCGGGGTAAACTCCAGAGAAAGGACTTTCAACGGCTGCGACAATCCTTTGAGCACTTCGTATTCGAAGCCTTCCACATCAATTTTCGTAAAGGCCGGTATTCCGTATTCTTCAATAAGCTGATCGAGTGTGGTCATCGAGACGGTTTGTGTTTTGTCCCAGGAGTAATTGCGGAACCTGCCGCTTTTCTTGACCGAGTCGATCCATTCCCGTGACATGGATGAAATGGTGTTGGCGTTACACACCATTAATTCCGCCCAGCCCTGTGATTCTCCGAGAACTTTTTGAATTATTCTAAAATTATCGTTTCTTCCGTAAGATACTTTGAGGCATCTTACGCAGTCATCCTGAGGTTCAACGGCAACTACTTTGGCCCCTAATTTGAGGAAAATTTTCGTTCTGTTGCCTATATTCGCTCCGACATCGAAACATAAATAGCCAGAGGATATAAACTGCGAATAGAAATCCAACATCCGCTGGTCCTGATACGTCCATTGTGCAGCCAGTCTGTTGGCTCGTAGGAGACCAATGATTTGGTCCAGGGGGGTATTTTCGTCGGTTTCTTTGATGATTTGCATGATAATCTCGTTCGATATACAAAAAGAGCTTTCTACGAGCAGGAAGCTCCCCTTTTCAGAGACGCTGATTTTGTCCTCAGATGCATCGAGTTCCCCGATGGCTTCTTCCAACACAAGCTTATCGAATTTGACAAATTCTCTGATGAACAGCAGGAACTTTCCTCTGGCTGCAACTGCGCCTTTGCTAAACAACTGCCCCCCGCCCAGTTGGGTATCGAGATTCAATATTTTCACTGCCAGCGAAAACCTGTCCAGCAGTTTCTCGTCGATATGCAGCCCACGGTCATTAGCGATTACGATTTCATAGTCGCAGGGAAACTGCGCCTGGTTCAGAAAAAGCAGGTAGCTGTTGAGCATTGAAAGGTCATTCCCTGCGGGCACAATAATTGAGCAGCGAACGTCTGTCTCGGGTAACGACTCAGTACTAAAAGTTGAAATGGCTCTGCTGTTAGTCATAATCTGACCTCTGTGTAAGCAGACCTATACGCGGCCCCCGGTGCGGATATAACTGCAACTCCGCCATCAATTTTGCCGCAAAGGCACCAAGACACTAAGTGTATGATATATTTATTTTTTACCTTCGTGACTTTGTGTCTTCGTGGCCTACTTTTTAATCATAGCGCTCGGCAGGCATCTGCCGCGCAACCATCAAATATTGCCACGATAAATCGCCAGCGTTCTTTTACCTTTGCAAATTGACTTTAGCTGTTCGGCAGTCGCATCTTTTTGCGTCGAAAGCGCCAATTGCAGGTCTCGATAGAGTTTTGCCAGGTGCTTGGCATCATCCATACTTAAAGTTCCATATTAAATCTGCAAAATCAGCCAAGATTTTATCATCCAAGCCAGTTAAACTTTCGCTACCATTCTCTTCAGATTCGTCTTTTGTAATCAAATATTACTGCGATAAGTCTGTATGGTCTTTTTACACTGGCGAACATCACTTAGATTTTTGCCGGTTTCAGCCTTTTGAGCAGCGAGGGCTAATCGTAAATTTTTGTATAATTTTTGCAATTGCTGTCGCTGATTTTTGAATTCGGCAAGCTCAAGAAACCCTCCTTGTGCAATTTTCTCAACAAGAGGATTGATTTGTTCGCTTAAGGATTCAACATCTCTGATGTTTCCCTGATTGGCCGACTCTATTTGCTTTTCCAAAAGAACCCGCAGGTCATCGATAAGCACTTGCTGGTTTTGAGGAATGTCACCATTATCAGTTCTCATGTGACTTGAACACCTGCTTGTTTCATTTGAGCCAGACTGTGTTCGACCTCTTCAAGCAGATTGGCTGCGTCGTTATTGTCGGGGTCCAAAGCTAAGAGGTCCAAGAGGGTCTTTTTGGATTGTTCCAATCTTCCATCTTTCATATACAGCGCCGCCAGCGGGAACATCACGGAGGTATCGCCGGGATGCATATTCAAATACACCTCCAAATAGTAAGTAACCTTTGCGAATGAGCCCATCTGACAGGATGTCTGAAAAAGGCCCAAAAGGGCTATGAGGTTGTCGCTGTCCAACTCCAGGGATTTAAGATACATTTCAAAGGCCTGTTTGTAATCGGCCCTCTGCTGGGCCACCATAGCCAAACCAGCATAGGCCCTGGCACAATTAGGGTCCAGCCGACAGGCAACCCTGAAGGATATATCAGCATCGTCGAGAAGATTTTTTTGCAAAGCAACTACTCCAAGCCCGATGTAAGGACCTGGTTCATCAGGACCCAGTGAGGCCGCTTTTTCATAGTACTTTTGTGCCTCTGCGCAGTTACCGACAGAGGTGTAACAATCACCAAGCTGCTGCAAAACCTCATAATGCTGCGTGGAGTTGTATTGCTGGTCCGCATTATTCTGTGTTATGTCCATAGCAATTCGTTTCCTTCGAGTATGTGTTCTGCTTTTTTAAGTAATTCGATTGCCGGAGTGAATTTCTTTTTTTCGCGGCAGAGGAGCGCTTCTAACAGGAGCGTATCAACCGTTGGCCTCTGCCGGTTGACCTCGCTGGTGAGCTGGTCTGCTCTGGTGTAGTCCCCCGCCTTGAAAAAGGCCTTTGCAGCCATCGCTTTCATCCACAGCTTGTTCTGGTAATGGTCAGCAAGATACTCAAATATCCGGGCGGCTTCAGTGAAACTGCCGTTCTTTGTTGCTGACTGTGCCTGTTGAAGCAAACTGTCAAACCGGAAAGGAATCTCTTCCAAGCTCGGGCGTCTTATCACAATGCCTGCTGCTTCCAGAGACTGTCGAAGCGGCAAACCCGGAAAGGCATTACGAGCATATTGCAGGTCGGCTTTTCTGAGCACGGCCGCCCAAAGAGCATCCGTTGAACCTTCTAATTCAAATCCCTCCCGGCTGCCTGAATTGTTAATCAGAGCATAGAGCGAGTTCTCTATCCAGAAGTCCTTTACAGGAAAACCGGCTGGCACTATGCCAACATATTCGCCGTCACACGCTTCCAGAGCAGCATCTATCCGCTGGGCCTGAGCAGATAGCGGATTAACGGGCACAAGGACTATATTGGGCATATCAGTATTCAGCCGACCGGAATCGGTGCGAGGCAGCGGCAGATAAAGCTTGTAGGGGAAAAAGGTATAACGCCAGACAGCACCGATGGTCCTTCCTGCCTGTCCATCCAGGCGGTCTGCATCAATAATGATGGAAGTATCCTTAATCCTTGACCAGGGATTAGAAGGTCTGGTGGTTCGTATTGTGAGAATATTTCTCAGATACTCACTTTCATTTTCACGCTGGAGGACGGATATCCTGTCGCACCGCCCTATGGGACTATAATACTCACCGGTGATTTCAGGGACGTGGTGAAAATCTGAGAAGAAAACCAGACGCCGGTTTATGTCCCAATCAATCAGAACATTGAGATTCTCATTATAAGGTCCGGTTTTTTCAAGCAGGTCCCGACAGTGCATCAGGCATACGTGCAGGACGTGATTGAAATACAACATAAAAAAGCGGTCGAAATCGCGACTAACTTCAAGCACTTTACTTAAGACCTGCCGTGTTCCGTCCTGTGAAACCCTGCAGCATACTTTGTAGAAGTCACTATAGGCGACCTGGCAGTCGGTTTGGTTTTCCAGAGCGTTGACCAGCGTCTCGATATGGCGGGGATAATATAAATCATCATCGTCAAGGTAGGCGACGTATTTGCCGCCGGCCCGTGTTAACGCCTCGTTGAGCGAAAAGGCCTTGCCGCGGTTTTGGCTTCTATTGATAAATATCACACGCCGGTCTTCAAAAGAATTAACTACATCGCTTACATCCTGACCACCATCATTGACCACGATAACTTCGATATTTACGTAAGTCTGGCGCAGGGCGCTCGCCAGCGCCGCCGACAGATACGCCGACCGGTTAAAAGTCGGGATGAGCACACTGACAAGCGGCCCAGTTTTTTTCTCACTATTTCTTGCCATTTCAGGTATCAAATATGGCCTTTTAAGCTAACGATTATACAACACCTTTGCTGTCGAAGGCCGCAGAGGATATTCCGTGTACAATCCAAGCTCTTTAGAGTTCCCGGTTGAGGCCCCTGTCCTCTGCGAGGCTATTTCGGCTTCGAGCTGCCTTAGAAGGTCATTGATTTTGTTTAGCTGATTCCGCAGCGAGTAATTTTCTTCGACAAATCTGCGATACCTTCCAGGTTCGTACGTATCGGAGAGAATCTGCCGGCAGAACTGTTCGGAGATGTTAAACAAAAATTCGGACGGAAACACCTGGTCGGCACCCGGGAAGTTATGTATCACCGGTTTTAGGCCACAGGCCATTGCTTCCAACAATCCCATACCCTGGCTTTCAATGAGACTGGTGGAAACGATGTAATGTTTATCCTCAAGCCAGGACCTGACATCTTCCTGCCAGCCGTCAAAGAACACCACACCGCGAAGGTCAAGAGCATCAACCATATACATTAGGTACTGTTCAAGGGCGCCATCCTGAAATGTACCGCCAAAGAACAAACGATAACAGGGGTCAATGTAGTGCAGTTTTTGCATACACTGCAAGACAAAGGCAGGGTTCTTCACCATTCGCAGATTAGCCAGGAAGGCGATATTTTTGCCGCGTTTGTGATTCGTGAATGCAAATTTTTCAAGGTTCACGCCGTTGGGGATAGTAACCAAAGTTATCCGGCTTGTGAGTTGAGGGACACTACGCAGGAGTGCATCTCTGACGAAGCTATTGCCAACGATGATAAGGATATCGATATTGGCCCAGTTTATTCGCCGGGGCCATTGCTCGTAGGCCTCGTAGCGGTGCAGCCGAATAATGGTTTTACAAACTTTCGGCAGATTCGATGCTACCACTGCAAGATCAGTGCACCACTCAAACCAGGAAATATCACTCCATTTCATCAATTTATAAAGCTCTTCCTCCGTGTGCCCATCAAAAAGGCGCATTTCAAAACGCTGCTTTGTGAATTCGGCAATTTCGTCAAGAAATTTGCTGCCGTCACCGCCACAAAAGAAAGCCACTTTCGGCCTTTTAGAGCGAATCACCTGGAGCATTGGTTCAAGGACCGGCTGCGGCGGCGAGATTTTTAGCGAGCGAAGCAGCATTTCGACAGCGTCGGCCTTGTTATCCTGCTTCAGGAATATGTTGGCAGTTCTATTGAGCAAGTCCGCATTCAATATGCCCATCTGCCCCATACCGTCAAAAAGCCGCATAGCTTCGCAAGCTCTGTCGGCAGCAAGATATGTTTCTACCAGATTCCAGACTATTTCGGCGCTGTCAGGCCGCAAGCTTCGGGCTTTTATAAAATGGTCGATGGCCTCATCCGAACGACCCAGACAATGGAGAATTGCCCCAGCATCGTTCAGTGCTTGTGCATCCTCGGGCGATATTCGAAGATGTTCCTGGATACAGGTGAGAGCTTCCTGATACCTACCAGCTTCAGCCAATTCCAGACCTCTCTGGTAATGAGTAAGCTGGCCAGGCGTAGTATTTTGCGATTGGAACTGTTGGGAACTTGTTTCCGGCGTCATTTTTACTTTAAAGTCCGATAGAACAAGATTCTCTTATAAAAACTTATAGGCCTGGAGGCCACACAGCCGTTATATTGCAAATTCCGTGCCGTTACCTAATACAGGCATTTATTTGCGATTTCACGGTCCGAGGAGCAAAATTTGTCCAAATATCAGACATATATGTCATTCACAGAACCATCCTTCAGCCCGCAATTTCACATCCTTGTTGCTATCCGAGGTAATCCAGCAGAGACACAGACATAATCTTTGCAGCCACTGATAACGATATCTCGTACAGCGCCTCACGGCGAGCGAGATCCACGGCTACCTGTGCGATGTCGGCGTCCTGGAGAGCAGAGGTTTGGTCCTCTGCACTATACTTGAGATTTTCCAGACTCGCTTTAAGGTCGTCCAGAAATCCGACTTTTGACCCGATGGAAACAGAGTCCTGAGACAAGAGATTTTCCACCTCTTCCAGAGAACTTAAACAGCTATCCTGCAACTGGCTTAACTGCGCATCAGAGAGGTTCCTTTTATTTTTCAGGGTATCCCGAATACTAATAAGCGTGTTGAATACATCATAAGTTCCTGGCGTGCGGACAAGCTCAACTCCGGCACCGATTATTGCGGTGGTATCGACATAGAGAACCTGCCCGGTTCGCGAATCTGTTACCGGCTGGTTTGTTTCGCCGCCGGTGGGAACGGTTACATAGCTTGCTCCATCATCAATAGACAATTTATAATTAGTGCCATCATAAATTACCGTCAGCCAGGTATCGCCGCGAACAGTTGAGGTTCCCGTGCCGGTTTTGGCACCGGTAGTGCCGCTAAAAACCGGGTCGCCACGGTCGTTCGAGCCAAAGATATCACTACCCACACAAAAAGCCGATGCCTGCACTCCGGGAGATATCTCTACGTCACGCCCATCGGTGCTTCCCTGGTAAGATACAGAGGTGATTTCTCCGTCAGTTCGCTGGATTGCATAAGGCGCCGAGGCCGTATTGGCCCCTCCGAATATGTACTGATTCAAATTTTGAGTGTTGGCCAGAGACACTACCTGCTTCAATATGTCATCGATGGCTTCTGCGGTTGTTTCTCGTGACTGCTGGCTGTAGGTGCCGCTGGTAACCTGAGTTATCCTCGATTTAACTTCCGAGAGATATGATGTAATATTGCTGACAATAGTAGAGGAAAGCTGCAGCGTGTCGTTAACATCAGAAAGATTATCCATGTAATTTTGCAGCGACTTCCCCTGCGAGTTCAATGTCAAGATGTTATAAGCCGCAGACGGGTCATCGGAAACACGATTTACCCTTGCGCCTGTGGACGCCTGTTCCTGAAGGCGGGCTATAGCATCGGTATTCAAACGCAAAGCATAGCTAACATTGTTGTAGATATTAGTCGTTGTCTGGCTCATAAGAGTTCTCGAAAAAACCGACCGGTTAGAGTATTTCAATAAGAGTCTCGACAGATGATTTAACTGTGCTAAGATATTTTGCCATTGCCTGAAACATCTGCTGGAAAACCAACATCTGGGCAGCCTCGTCGTTGACGTCAACGCTGCTTATCTCGCTCTGCTGATTAGTCAGGTTCTGAACCACAGCTTCGATGTTGTCCTGTTCCATCTGTGTGACGGAGGTTTGCTGGCCGATGTCGGTAACGAGCTGGCGATAGAACTCGGGGGCTGTCAAGCTACCCAGACTGCCTATGGCCTGGTCCCTCAAGCCAGCCATTCGCTGGGCATTGGTGTTATCTGACATATCGGCACCGAGGGCTGTCGCCACCCGGCTGGGCGAGCTGACAATATCCGAACAAACTTCCATATTGACAGCATTATGGCCGGAAAAAAAGGTGTTCATTCCAGCCGCTGCCAGCAGTCCCGACGTATCGGTGTCAGCAAAAGCGTCCACCTCAAAAGTATCACCGGCAACCAGGTCGCCGGTACCAAGAGATATTTTGATTCCGTTCCCTACGTCGAGTTCGTCCCCTGCTGCGTAACCGGCACCGATATTGAGCGTAGCAACCAGTTGGCCATAAGTATCTTTCACTTCAAGCTGCAAGGTGCCGTTGCCTACCGAACCGCTACCCGATACTACAAATTGAAAGGTTTGATTCTCATCGCCCGTGTAAATACCTGACACGGATACAGCTGGCGGCGAAGCTCCGGTAAGATTACTTGCAGCAGGTTCAGGCAAAACAGCGGGGAGGAAATCAAACTCATACCCTGCATCAGCCGAGATATGTAGCTTCGAAGAAACCACCGAAGCAGTCAGGCCGGTAACGGCATCGATATCCGATGCGATGGTAGTTAATGAATCCGATGACACGTCAACATCAATTTCGTGACGTGTTATCTCTCCGGTGCTCGTATTGGTAACCCTTATATATATTTTGCCGTCTTCTATAGGCGGCTCAAAATCAGCCAGATTTTCGCTCGGCATTCGCCAGCCGGTCAGTTCAGTAAATGAACCATCCGAACCTACTCCTTGAACGTGATAGTGATTTATCTGTTGTATTATTGCATCTGCCAGAGCGTCCAGGTCACTATGAATACCAGCTAATGTATCATTCTTTAATGATAGTAATGCCCCAAGCTCTCCGCCCTGCACGTCTGTGTTATAGTTATACGCGCCTGCGGCAGTAACACCCAATTTGTCTTCCTGGTCCAGCCCCGTCTCCAGTTCGGTAGCACAGCTACCCATAACCACAGGTATTCCAGCAACGGCAACATCAACCACGCCATACTCTCTGGAACAGGTCTCGACAGCGACTAATTTAGACAGTTCTGTTATACACTGGTCCCTCTGGTCCCTCAAATTGTTGGCCTGTCCGCCAGTTATCTCCGTCCTTTCAATTTTGTCATTAAGCCCAGCAATCTGATTTATCAGCGTATTAACTTGGCCGACAACGTTTCCGGCCTCCAAGGTAATCTGGGATTCCTGCCTTGTCAGAAATTCTCCTAATGTCCTGAACTGGCCCGCCATAGTCTGGGCGGCGGTTACAGCTTGCTGCTGATATATACTCTCCGTTGGATGAGAACAAAGGTCCTGCAATGCACTTAAGAAATCGTCTATGGTTGTGCCCAAACTGCCTGCTGCTGAAAGCTCACCAAAGGAGCTTTCAACTGTTTGCAGTGTAGATAGTTCCCGCGAGGCCTGTTCTAACGATGATTGCTGCCGTAAAATCTCCTGCTCCAAAAGGTCATCTATCATTCTGGTAATGCCGGCGACCTCGACACCGCCTCCCAAAAGAATCTCTCCAACCTGCGATGAATAGGCAGGAACCAGATTTATCCTCTGACGACGATAACCTTCGGTAGCGGCATTAGCGATATTATTGCCAATTACATCAAGGGCCTTCTGAGCTGCATCAAGGCCACTTATGCCTATGGAGTAATCCTGCATTCCTTATCTCCACTCAGACTACGACTTGCTCATAACTTCAAGTTTATAAAAGCTGTGTCAGCCTGCTGCCTTGTCGCCCCGTTAGAGTTGTATGTTACGGTCTCTGTCTTTCCGAGGTCAAAAATGCTCCTCAGAAGCAGCCGGTTGAACCTGGCACATTCCGACAAGAGCAAAGCAGTGCTCAAATGCTCTTTCCTGAGTTCCTTCACCAGCGGACCCAATCTCGCTTTCATCCGGGCTACCTGAGCCTTTTTCTCGCCGGACAGAGCAGCTCCGAGCGAAGATAGAGTTACCTGCGGGGGACTACAGTTGAGAATATTCGCCAGTTCTTCCCGAATCTTCTGGCGTTTTAATTCGTGGCTTCTGTAGTCATCCGAGCTGGTCTGGATAGTTTCGAGCAGTTTGCCCAAAGCAGCATCATCTCGCTTGATAACGTGGCTGCGAAGCTCATTTAGATGCGACAAGCTCCGCTGTATGCGCTCTATATCCTCGCCGAGGACAGCCAATAGCTCATCGACCTTATCCTCTATTACGATTTCCGTCGCTTTCATATATGCCCATCTACCGAGTTTATTGTTGTATTTGTGCGGTCAGCACCGGTTAAAAATTGGTATATATCCTTCCACAACCCGAATCCGCCGTTATTCGCCATATCACGGGCCAGGTATAACCAAAAGATTCCCTGAATTTGCTGGCAAGGCCCATCTTCATCAAAGCCCCAGCCGCCGATAGTATTTTTCATTTCGTCCAGCAACTTGTTGAGTAAAATGGATTCAAAATCTCTGGCTACCTGCTTTTTTCCATTTTCCGAGACACTGTCGATTTTATCTGAACGCCCATTCACGACTTCCGGCGTCCGGCTGATATTATCGAGGGGAACCGGCGGCAAAACCGGCTGGGTTAATATCAAGTTGGTCCCATCCATCGAAATTCTCCTACATTATCACCAGTTTTGCCTGAAGAGCGCCGGCTTTTTTCAGGGCATTAAATATCGCTATCAGGTCTCTGGGCGTTGCCCCTATGGCATTGAGGGTTTTAGCCAGCTCCGAGACTGTAATCGCCTTAGATACAGGAACCAGATGCCCCTCTTTCTCTTCGACCCCTATAATTGTTTCCGGCACCTTTTCCGTTGTCCCGGCATCAGAGAAAGGAGCAATTGGCTGGGAAACGATTTCGGATTCTTTTATTTTCACAACGAGACTGCCCTGAGAAATCGCCACTGCGGATATGCCGACATTTTCGCCGACCACAATCGTGCCGGTTCGCTCGTTAACCACCACTACCGCGGGAACATCAACCTTGACCTGGTACTTTGTAATATCATCGACAAAGCCGGCTATATCCGTCTGATTGACTTCGTTCGGAATTTTAACTTTGATGGTGCCGGCATCAATTACCACCGCGACATCCGGATAATCCTGGTTAATGGCATTGCTAATCTGCCGGGCGGTTGAAAAGTCGCTATTTCTCAGATTAAGCGTAATGAGCCGGTGGCCGGCGATGTATTCGACAAATGTAGCTATTTCTTCTTTTTCAACTGTCGCACCGTCAGGAATTCGTCCGACCGTCTGGTGGTTTTTTTTAATCGAGGCCTTTTCACCCGATGCTTCCCAGCCGCCTATCGAAATTCCCCCCTGGGCTACGGCATAAACCTGACTATCGAGACCTTTCAATGGCGTCGGCAGGAGCATTCCGCCTTGAAGACTTTTGGCATCGCCTATTGCAGAGACATCCGCATCGAGCTGCGAGCCCTCACGAGCAAAAGGACCCAACTCCGTCGTGACTATAACGACAGCGACATTGCCGCCGGTCAATTCAGAAACAGAAAGGACCAGTCCTGAGTCCCTTAACACGTTCGCAAGCACCTGCCGTGACAGCGCTGTAGTGTCACCTGTGCCAGCCAGGCCGACAACCAACCCGATACCCTGGAGCGGGTTGCTGCGAACACCCTGAATATCGACAATATCCTTTATCCGCTCACATCGCCCCACTTCAGCGGCACTCAGCAATATTACAAGGAGTGCTATAAAACACAAACAGGTGTATCGAAGGTCTCGAGAAAATAATAAACGACGTTTCATAGTCTTTCGCTCTTAAAAGAATTAAGTGAAGACACAATTACAACGGCCAAAGAACATCAAATATAGAGCCGAGCCAGCCGGGCTTGCTGTATGGCGCCGACACGCCGGTATTCCTGACTACAATATGAAAGTCCGCGACCTGCTCGCTCTTAACTGAGTTGTCAAACGCAATATCGCTGGGTCTGACTATGCCGCCTATCTCAATGGCCTGTATGTCACCGCTAATATTGCGGCTACAGGTCCCCATAACCACAAGGTTGCGGTTCGGCAGGACATCAATAACGACCACAGTAGCCCTATCTACAAACTTGCGCTCGTCCTTGTAATCGGCTTTGCTTTTCAACTCATTTTTGGATTGAGCTTCCATAGTGAAGCCGGGCATACGGGGTAGAAGATTATGATTCGGAGTAGTAATCCCAAGCTCCCCATTAAAGTCATTTGACCGGCTGGTTTCTTTTTTCAGGTCTCTGTTTGCCTTATTATCAACCTTACTATCCTCGGTAATCCTGATAGTCAGAACGTCACCTATCTGGCGAGCTACATCGTCCGCATACAACGCTTTCATATTCTTGCCCCTTTGGGCCCAGATAGAACCCGCTTGTGAGCAAGCAGCCAAGCAAAGCACAAAAACCACAAGGCCAAATACCCGAACTTTACTTCTCATTGTTTCTCCTTCAGTGGGGTCTATTTTTCGATTTACTAAAATGGAGTCCTTATAGAACCGGTTCCACGGTTCCATCCTCATTTACCCTGGCCAAAATTATCCTCTGTGAGTCCACATTTCGGACTTTTATCTGCTCGCCGGCTCGGCCATCTTCCAGAGTTCTCCCGACAGCCGTAACCACAAGGCCCGGTTTTTCGAGCCGAATGATAACGCTCCGATTGCGCTCAACGACAACCGGACGATTGGCAGTGCCTACCATATTTGGAGCAAGGACAGTGTTTGCCGGCAAATGGCGTTTAGCAATCAGGCCATAAGGGGGTTTCCAATCAGTCGGCTCCGGCTGGCTTGATATGGTGTTTTCTATCCTGACATTCTCGGAGGTTATAACCGTGCCGGCGAGAATATCGACCAGAGCAACTGCCGTGCGACAATTGTATTTCAAGCGGAAGGTTACTTCACGCACCCCTATCTGTCTGCCGTCCTGAAGGATGGCAATCTGAACTTTGGCCTGATTGCCAGCAGAGGTTTGAGCCAAACGCGGGCGCAATTCTACGTCCCTGCATGGCTCAGGCACAACAAAATCCTGTAGCATTGACAACGGTTCCAATTGGCAAACAGAAGCGGCAAGAGGATTACCTTTGATAAATGAACTTGCCCGCTTGACAAAGTCACTACCCTTAATAGTTTGCTGCTGCTGTTTTACCTTTACTTTTTCTGCACCGCTCAAGGTGACTTTTGATGAGGGGATTCCATTGCAGGCCAGCCGGTTCAGGACCATCGACCTGTCAATAACAACTTCCTGGCCCGGCACCGAAATCCGACCGAGAGGAATCTGGCTTGCCTGGGCCACTAAATTGTCGCTTCCGCGGATTATGCTGACCTGGCCGAGCCATAAACAATTCTCTTTGACCGTAACCTCTCTGGGCAGGTAAACTTGCAGAGTGCAATCATCGTTTGCGTCGTCAGCAGGACGAGCCGCCGATGCCTGGCAAGGTTGCCCCAGTATCAGCAAAGAAACGACCAGGATAATACCAATTGCTCTACCACTCATAACAATTCCTTAGCGAGCGATTTCATTGGCCACTCGAAGCATATCGTCGCCTGCCTTTATCGCACGCGAGTTTATCTCGTATGCCCTCTGGGCGGTTATAAGATTGACCAGCTCGGTTATCATCTGAACATTGGATTTTTCCAGAAATCCCGACAGGATAGAGCCAAAACCATTTTCTCCCGGTGTGCCGGTCGTAGGCGTGCCGCTTGCTTCGGTCTCGGCTAACAGATTATCCCCCTCGCTCGAAAGACCTGATGGATTAGGAAATCTTACCAATTGAATATTACCTATGACCGATTGCGTGCCGGCGGGGTCGGTGACATTCACCCCGCCATCTTTTTCGATACTTATGGAGACAGATTCCTTCGGAATTGTAATGGCCGGCTCGATACTGTATCCGGTAGTGGTAACTAACTGGCCCTCAGCATTTGTTTGCAGGGTGCCGTCACGGGTATATCTTTTGTCACCGTTCGGCAGCGTCACCTGGATGAAACCATCACCTAAAATAGCTATATCCAGAGGCCGAGCGGTACTCTGGAGCTCACCGGCGGTAAAAACTTTTATGGTGGACGCAGCGCGGACCCCGCTGCCTATTTCCATACCGCCGGGAGATTTTATGCCCGAAGCCACTTCGGTGCCGGGTTCTTCCATCTTGATATAAAGCAAATCCTGGAAATTAACCTGACTGCGCTTGAAACCAGTGGTATTAATATTGGCGAGATTATTAGCGATAACGTCCACCATCATTTGCTGGCCCGTCATCCCCGTGGCCGCAGTGGAAAATGCTCTTAACATAATACTATTCTCCTTATTATACAGTGATTAGCTCATAGTTTGCTGTCGATGAACAACAAACACAGAACCGTGAACTCATTAGCCCATAGCCACGCTCAAAGCACTGTTGGAAGCTTCTTTCTGAGCCGCGACAAGCTTCATATTCGCCTCGTAGAGCCGCGAAACCATTATCATATCCACTAATTCGTCGATTATTTTCACGTTAGATGCTTCCTGGTAGCCGGCTTTCACAACTATGTGCTCGGCTGGAACCGGCTTTATGTCCACGTCCGGCATCCGGTAACAATTCTGGCCGACCGACACAAGTTTGCTTTCGTCGTCTTTGAAATCGACTATCCGGAATTTTCCTATATCTGCGTTACCGGCGATAATCTTCCCATCACCCGAGACATTCAGTTGCGAAAGTCCTACATTGCCCGGTACCGTGATTGGTCCGGCCTCGCCGGAGACAATTCGTCCCTGGCTATCCACTATCTGACCATTCTGGTTTGTGCTGAATACGCCGTTGCGGGTATAAAGTGGCCCCTGAGGCGTCTCTATCACAAAAAACCCCCTGCCATACAAAGCAAAATCCAATGGCTGACCCGTTTCGGTAAGGTTGCCCTGGGAGAAATCCAGTGCCGTATTCAAAGCAACACTGCCGGCTGGTTCCGTTCCTGTAGCCGTCTGCTGCGCGCTAAGGGAGTTTGAAAAGGCGTTGCATCTGCGCTTGTATCCGGCGGTGCTGACGTTGGCCAGATTGTGGGCGATTACATCAAATTCCTGCATTAATGCATCAACGCTTGAACTAATTTGAGCTATGGTATCCGCCATTTTATACTCCACGGACAGCAACAAGCTGCCGAACAGATTCTTCGGAGCTTTGCTTACTGCTGGAAGAGTCTGGAACGTCCTGATTTTCAGCTCTGGCTGCCAAGGAAGCTGCGTTGGTAGCGCGAATTAGCTCGTTGACATCTGAGTCACCAAGTCCGGTCAGTTCAACCGCTATTGAGAAACCATTTTCTATAGCTTTGACGTGTCTAACCTCACCAACATCCTCTACTACCCTTACCGGTGCAGTTTTGTCAGCTTTTTGCAAATCTGAATCCTGGCCGGTTTTTCCATTCAGCTTAAACACCACCAATACCCTTTCGCCCATCTTTACCTCCAGTGGAAGCTCTATACGCAAACCCGGACCAGCCAGCTCGGTAACAACCGCCGGCACAAATTCCGGCGGTCCCCAGGAGCCGCTATCGGTGTTCACTGAACCCGGCTCGGCCTCGGAACCTGCCTTTATCTTGTCGCCATTTGGCAGCATCCTCGCGAAGGGAAATCGCGCAACAAAGGCAGGCTTATTAACCGGCACACGCAGGAAACGGCGGCGATTAATAAATCGCACATCGTCACTATGATTCAAAACCAGAAGGTCACCGCTGCTATTGACCACAGAAGTGTCAAACTCCCAAACCGAGGCCCCAAAATAATAACGCGCACGCCAGAACTCTCCCGGCGCACTTTCCACCCGCATCGCCAATCTGACCGTAAGTTCTACATCCTCGTTCTTTACGACTGTGCACTCAATGTCAGCTAAGTTGCGTGTTTTACGGCGTGTTATATGGAGCTTCTTTCCTACCGCGATTTGCCTAGAACTTAGCTTTCTCGATTTTTCCAGCGAGCCTATCGCGGCGGAAGACTTCTTCTGAAAACCGAGCTTTTCACGCAGGAAAGACAACTCGGTCTTTAACCGCTCGCTCTCCTCCGCTGGCTGTTTTGGAAGACCTTCTTGTATCATTTTAGCGACTCCTCGGTCAAAGGCGTCACCCATAGTAAAAACCGCTTCACCTTGCTTAAGTCCCGCCTTCTGTGCCACCTTGAACAAAATCTCAGACTCGTATCGGCTTAAACCGCTCTTGCGAGCATACTCAGTGAACAAACCACCGTTAGCCCCACGTTGCTGCGTCACTCGATTGTAGCTAACCACTAAAAACATCACCGTTAGTATGACTATGGCAACCAGTGCGGCCAGGATAAACCAAAAGTCCGTCCCAAAATTTGCGCCTAATCGGCTGCCAACGGCCTTCATCCGCTCCAGAGGCGTAAGCGCTAAAATAATAGCGTTCAAGTCTGCCATCATCTTAAACCTTCAAAGCGTGCTATCATTTTGCGAGTCGTCACAAAATCTAACGAATGAGATTGCTCAATTCGTTTAATATATCATTGGCGACTTTGATGGTTCTGGCGTTTGCCTGGAAGCCATTTTGAGCCTGAATCATATTAACGAACTCGGTTGCCACATCGGCGTTGGACTTTTCCAGCGCCCCGCCATGAACCGTACCGGCGCCACCTGTCCTTGCCTGTGTAGCCACCGCCTCACCTGAGTTGGCTGAAGGAATGAAATACCCGCCGCCAATACTTTCCAGACCCGCCGTGTTCTGAAACAGCGATACCTGTACGGTCGCGATATTTTTCTTAATGCCGTTGGAGAACGCACCGATGAGTATTCCTTCATTATTGACGGAGACAGTGGCAAGCCGGCCTGCTCCATAGCCATCCTGCTCTCTTGCGACAGCAGTAGAGTTTCCGGCGAACTGTGTCAGACCATCCAGTTTGCCTGGCGTGCCAAGATTCAACTGAACGGTTTGCGGACTCGAAGTATCGTGCTCAAAGGTTATTACAAACTGGGCTAAATCGGAACCACTCAAACCGACGTAAGAGCCGTCACCCGGGTCAAATGTTATGCCTTCGATGCGGCGACCTTCCATAGTTATCTGATGGACGTCACCGGTAATTGAGGTCAGAACCATATCCCAAACATTGGGAGTATCTGTCCGGACAAAAACACCCGACAAAATGTGCTTACCTCCCTGCGAATCGTATGCTGCGATATTGATGTTTTTGATTTCCTCTCCGCCGACGGTTGATATCTCAAAATATCCGGGCACCTTCAGCAGACCGTCACCTGAATACGAGAGGGTGATATCTGACTTGCTGTAACCGCTATTATCATCAGTTACCTGTATCCGGCCGTTGACCAAAGATGCCGTAGCGCCGGTAAGGACATTGTTATTTAAATGGTCGATAAGGTCTCCGACAGTGGTGCCAGGATTAACGGTGAACGTCAGGCCGCTGCTGAACGCGGTGCCATCCGAATGATAACCAGAAATGGTAATCGTTCCTGACTGGCCAACGCCTAACTGTCCATCACTTTCGCTGCCCCCGCTGAACTGGTCAAGCTGGTCTATCTCCGTGCTCGTTGTAGCTGCGGTGCCATCATCGTAGGTATATGCTACACCGGAGGTAAGCACCTGCGCCCGTGGCGCAGAAAGGGCTGCATCAGCACTTAGATTGCCGGACACCGCTATCTGTGATGTAGCTTTTGCCGGGATAGCAACATCATAAGGAACATGAAGGTCGCTGTTGCCGGGAATCTGGAAACCTTCCACTTCGCCTTCTGAGCCGATGCGCTGGACACGATAGCCAGTGTTGGGGTCAATCAAATTTGAGTCTGCGTCAACAGCGAACCCCCCTGCCCGTGTGTAGATGTTTTGCTGACCGTCACTCAATACATAATAACCTTCCCCTTCTATGGCCAGGTCCAAAGGATTGCCGGTATTTACAATATTGCCCTGAGTCATATTGGGGCCGATACTACTTATGCCAACGCCGCTACCCATCTGCTGAGGGTTGGTGCCGCCGACGTTAGAGGTGGGCTGCGATGCCTTTTTTATTGTCTCACTGAGCAGTTCCGAGAAGGTTATTCTGCTGGCCTTAAAAGCGGTGGTGTTGACATTAGCCAGGTTATTACCGGCAACATCGAGCATTTTTTGATGCGCCTGCAGGCCGGTTACTCCGGATGACAATGCGAAACTCATTTTCGTTTCTCCTTAAAGCTTTCGTTAATCTGACTTTAGTTTCACCGACATCACGTCTTCCAAACCGAGCATATAGCTGCCTACCGATAAAAAGATTTCCCCGTCGGCGTTACTATAAACCCGCTCAACTGTGCCGCTCATAGTACTCTGGTCACCTGTATCTGTTTCTACGACGAATTCAACATCCTTACCTATCAAAGAATTGGCGTAAGTGCGTTGGAGAGTAGCAAGAACCCCCGCAAAGTTCGAATTCATTGATTCAAGCTGCGCCAACTGCGAGAATTGCGCCAGTTGAGCAGCCATCTCGTTATTGTCCAACGGTTCCAAAGGATTCTGGTTCTGCAACTGGGTTACCAGAAGTTTCATATAATCCATCTGAATCTTGCTTGCCGAATAAGCTGCCGACACCGAATCCATACGTTCTCCAAATTCCTTGCAATACAAAAAAATAATGCAGTTTTTTCTTCGAACACATAATGAAGCAACCGGCGTGCCACAGATGAGCCGGTCGCTGGACTACCTGTGGATAACCTCTTGTTACAGCAAACGTTAGCGAGCTCGAAAATTTGAATAAGACTGAAATCAAATTTTTCAGAGGATTCCGGCAGAGGACAAATTTTCCTAAACATGAGAAGATTCTGCCGGTTTTAGATTGACGGTTGTGTGAAAAATTTTACTACCTTTTGTTAGTCTGAGTATGTGTCACTAAGACGTCCCATAAGAAGTGACACTGCCCTGCTACAAGTTTTTGCTTTTTAATTCCACTATTTAGCCGTGTAAAATGTCCCATAATATTCGCGGGTGTTACCCACACTTTTCAAGTGACATTATTGGCCCGTCCCATAAAAAGATTAAAGTGGTTTTCGACCATCTGTCGATTATGGGTATGGCTTATCCACTATTATCTTACGAAGTGGACATACAAATAGACCGTAAAACAGCACAGTGGGGGACAACGCTTATGGTTGGTTTTAGAATGAAATGAGTTTGTCCCGAATCCTCGTAGTAGGCAAAGAACCCGAACTTCACCAGTTGGCTCAGCAGGTTGGCCAGGAAATATTTGCGGCTGACAGCCCGGCTGACGCCCTCAATTTTATTGAAACAATCAATCCTGACCTAATCCTTTTCGACCATCGGTTTGGACCAGAGCATATCCAGGAACTACTCAATACAGCCGATAAAAACTCAAGCAACATTCCCGTCATAGTGGTTGGTGAGGATGACAGTAACACTGGCACAGCTACAGAATTTATTCAAAGGGGGGCCTGGGACTATCTGCGTGGAAAGCAAGATTACAGCCGACTGGAGCAAATTGTAAGCCGGATAAAGAGCAGGTCCAACACCATTGACATCCAGGAAAATATGAGCCGTTTCTTTGCTGAAGACTATGCTGCCTCCATCCCTATAGTCGGCCGCAGTAAAGCAATCGTCAATACGCTCAAAATGATTAAACTTGTTGCTGCCAGCAAGTGCAACCCTGTCTTAATAGTGGGGGAAACAGGCACAGGCAAAGAGCCGGCAGCCAAGGCGGTACATACTCTCAGGCATCCGCACAGACAGTTTGTAGCTGTAAATTGCGCAGCCCTGACGGCAAGCTTACTGGAAAGCGAACTTTTCGGACACATGAAGGGGGCTTTCACAGGGGCTGACCATGAAAAAACAGGACTCTTAGAGCTGGCCGGCTCAGGGACGCTTTTTCTCGACGAAATAAGCGAGATGCCGATGGACCTGCAAGCCAAGCTGCTGCGTGTCCTTCAGGAAAGGACCTTCCGAAAGGTCGGGGGCATCAAGACAATAGAGTGCGAGGCCACGATAATAGTCTCGAGCAATCGCAATCTCCAGCAAGAGACCCAGGCCAACCGGTTCCGGCGAGACCTGTATTACCGCCTCAACATCAGTCCCATTACCATTGCTCCTCTGAGGTCACCTGAACGAAGAGAAGACATCCAACTGCTGGCTGATTACTTTCTAATGACGTCAACTATATTTCCGGAAAAACGCAACAAAATAACCTCTCTGACTAAATTCTCCATTGAGGCGCTACAGAAACATGATTGGCCCGGCAATATCCGTGAACTGCGTAACGTTATTGAAAGAGCTATCCTGCTGGAAACGACAGACAAAATAGGCCTAAACAGTATAATCCTCGACCCCTCTGATGGCGAGCTATCTGATGGCTCAACAGCCAGTCGGCTGGATAGTTTTTCGCTGGCAAAGGCCGAACGCGAGTTAATTTCCCGTGCTCTGGTGGAAACAGGCTGGCAAAAAACCAAGGCCGCTACCCTTTTGGGCATAACCAGAGCCACACTCTATGCCAAGGTCAAGCAGTACAATATTGAGAAGGGCTCGTATATCGCAAGGGAAGTGCAAAATGAAGTCCCAGCCCCAGCGTAAGTCTGCCCATAAGGGCCTAACCTCACTCGCGAAAAAAAGCCAATTCCTGTCAGAAAATCTATCGGCTCGTATAGAATCCTGACGTTTTTTGCAATACGCGCAGCATAGATATAGCACGACAGACCAATTTTTTCAGTTAAATTCGCCTAAATCCCTTCTATACCGATGCCGGTAAAAATCTGGCACAATTATTGCTCATTCTTTAGAAGAGACGTTTTTGAAATACGCCTTGAGTAACTATCCCAAAACGTCACCCCTATGTGGCACGGGCTTCCAGCCCGTGAAGACACGGCCAAGCCTGTCCTGAGCATAGTCGAAGGGATGGCTGTGCCACAATGATGTGCTGTGTTTTGGGACAGTTTATCAGATTCAAAAGACTGCGATTTATCGGGCCTGTCTGGAGGGCCAAGTTGCAGGATATGGCAGCAACAAAAAATAAACACGCTATCCTTGAAGAGAACTCTCCCGAAACGCTATCAGACCGTGAACTATCAGGTCAGGCTCACGAGGGACTATCGGAGCGAGAAGTATTTGCCGGAAACGAAGATTTTTACAAACTCCTCGTAGGTTCCTCTCAAGCTGCCTCTACCCAACAACCTGCTGACACAAACCAACTCTGGCATACGGTAATCCGAGGCGGGCGATTCTCAACTCTTCAGAAAATAATCGCCGCCAGTATTGTTGCTATTGTGACAATATTGCTATACGCGTTGGTGAGAACTCCATCAAAACCCTCCGATAACATCGCAGCGTTACCTGCAGCGCAACAACCGCCTCTTACCAAACCGTCAACTGATGATTCCACGCAGGTAACGAAGAAAGTGAGAGAAAAACCGGAATCTGTGGCTCAATCAATACAACCCATATCTTTGAAGGTTGCAGAGACGTTCTATTTGCAAAAGGATTACAACAAAGCTTATACCGCCTATAATCAGCTTTACCAAAACCTTCCAACAAAAGGTGAGGAGGAGCTAATAAGTGATTTTCTCCAGCTAAGAATGGCTCTGTGTATAAGAAAGACAGCCGACCCCGACCAGGCCGGCCATTTTTTTAGAACGCTCTCACAAAGCCGCTCACCCATTATAAGACTATTGGCCAATTATCACCTGGCCTTGCTTGAAATGCAGAACAGGCAATACCTGAAAGCACGAACGAGGGCTTATCAGACCATTGCTTTAACCGGAGCAGCAGATTTTGATAAAGAGTGGGTAGTAACAATCCAGCGAGACTGCCATTTTATGGTTGCTGAATCCATAACCAGAAATATCCTCTCGCTTTGTGATGCCGAGAGGGACATCCCGCGAGATTTGTGGGACCATCCTGCGGAACCCGACCCTTTCACGAACATAGACGAGTCGCAACTACGTCCAACTTTAATCCGTGGCTCAGACCAATTAAGTAAAGGACTGCTTGGCCCGCAAATCCAGAAACTTGAGCATCCGGAAGGGCCTTCCCGGTGGTCGGTGGTCTGCCACAGGGCACCAATTGATGAGCTGCTTGCAAGGTTTGCCGCCAACACCGGCATTGATGTTTCCTGGGCTCCGTCAGTCTCAGCAGCTGAGGGAAAAACAAAAGATGCTATTCGCAAGAGACCGGTGAGCTTATGTTTGCCAGCGGCAACGATGCAGGAATTTGTCTCAGTGGCAGCAGGACACGTAGGATTGTTGGCGCGTCTGGATGAGAAAGGGGTCGTAAACATCTTCGACCTCACAGATTACACCTCATTATCAGAACACTTATCTTTGCTCATACCGGAGGCCATTTCGCTCTGGCAAGGATTTTTACTTGCGTTCCACAATGACCAGCGCGTCCCTAACGGTCACTTTGCCCTTGGACTTCTGCGTTCTCAAAACGGCCAGGTAACAGAGGCAATCGCAGAATACAAACTGGTGGCGAATCGCTTCTCACAAACATCTCTGGCACCGTTTGCCTTGCTGAACTCCAGCAAGCTCAAGAGCGGTCTTCGCGACTATGCCGGTGCCAGAGAAGATTTAAAACAGCTTGTCGAACAATACCCTGATAACGAATTTTACGGTCAGGCCTGTTTGCATTTCGCCGATGCCACAATGAAAGCCGGACTCTGGGACGAAGCTGTGCGACTCTATCGCAAAGTTCATAATCTCGGTTTATCATTAGAATCACGGACCGCCTCTGCTCTGGGAGCAGCCAGATGCTCCTACGAAAAACAAGATTACGCCGGCTCCGCTGAGTGGCTGACCCGCTACATCGAACTTGCCGGAACCCGCGAAAACAATGATTTGTGCAGGGCTTATTTTCTCCTGGGCAAAACTAATCTGGCTTTAGAAAAGCCACAACAGGCCTGCGAAGCTTTTCAATATGCGCTAACCGGACAGCTCTCCAAAGAAGAATACATAGAAACTGTCTCGGCTTTAGTCGAGGCAAAAACACAGCAGCAGCATTTCGTAGAGGCGCTTGCGCTGCTGGAGAGTATGCAACCCTGGCAGTTCTCACAGAAAGAATATATCCAGATTCTGCTTGCCAAAAGCAAAGTTCTTCGGTCAATGGGTCTGGTCGGCAGAGCCATTACGACACTCGGTGACAGAGCAGAATACTTAGATGACCCAAAGCTAAAAGCAAAAGTATCTTTCGAGCTTGCTGAGTGTCTGGCCGCCGAGGGAGATTTGGAAATTGCTCGCAGTAAGTTGACCGAAATTCTTACATCTGTTGAACCCGGGTCCCTTGCACACGAAGTCGCTCTCAAACTGGCAGAGGTCTGCTTGAAACTCGGCCAAAATGCCCAAACCATCTCGACTTGCTCGCAGCTATTAGATTCAGGCCCCTCAGCACAGATAAAGCAGAGAGCTTTGAACATTCTGGCAATGGTATATCAGCAACAAAAAAATTATGACAAGGCGGCAATGGCCCTTGCCGGCAAATGGAACGAAAATGAACCTCCAGATGAGAAAAAGGCACCTGCAAGCACCCCCCAGGAGCAAGTTACAGGTCGATGATTTACAGGAGAACCAATAACAGGATACTTACCACAAATGAAGATTAAAACAAAAAGCATAATGTTAGAAACAAAAAACCATAATCCTGAACCTAAAACTTTCCGGTCTTATGCTATGGCTTTGCACCTTTCAATTTGCATTTTTACCCTTTTATCTTTGCCGCTTCGCCCGTCAACATCCTTTGCCGGCACCGGAAGCTCATCAGAATACATCGGCCGGAATAACTTCTCCGCAAACCGGTTGGCGGAAACTTCGCAGGATGCGAACGCACCAGGTATCCAAAACCAGCAGGGGAAATCAGAGCCAAACAGGTTCGTCATTGCAGGAAACTCAACCAGTTATACAAGAGGCCAACTACAGCAGGCCATACTCAGTGTGCCTGAAAGTAAAAAGGACAACAAAAACAAAGATGAGCTTAAGCGACTAATCCAGCAGGTCCGCTCTATCGAATTTAAGCCGCAGAAGACCTCTGAACCCCCTATTGTCACCGAGCCAGCACCGACAACGGAACCCAATAAAACTTCTCTGAATGTAGAGAGCCAAAAAGGGAACAAAAGAAAAACGGCTGATGTGAAACTGCCCTACGAGCCGATAACCGACCAGACTTTGCAGATGCTCAAGAACCTGTTGCAACACCCTGAGCAGGTGAACAATCCCTTTCAACTGGCGGAGGTTCTGTTCCTGGGCGGCTGTCTGAAAGAAGCAGCAATATTTTACCAGGAAGCTCTTAATCACATAGGCAAGGACAGCGGCAGGCCGGCTGAGGATAGGGCCTGGATATTGTTTCAGATAGGTAACTGCCTGCGAAACGATGACCCACCAGCGGCAATGAAGACATACAGGCAGCTAATCACAGAGTATCCAGGTGCACCCTGGACAGAGATTGCGAAAACTCTGGAGACATTGATTGACTGGTACCAGAAAGACAAACCCCGGGAGTCGATTGCTGAACGCAAATTGTAGATTTCACAGACCTCATCTTGCGGTGCAGCACAAAACGGCAGCTGATTCGATGAAAAACGGAGTGCCACGGAAGTGAGTAAGGTTGAAGTAAACAACGTGAGCCGAAACCGGCTACAAGAGGATATCGCTAATGTGCTGATAGTCGGCGACGACGCCGAACTGGCCCGGTTTATGCTCGGTATTTTAGCTCAAAAGGGAATTCGCGGCATCATCGCCAATAACAAAAAGAGCGCTCTTGACTTTATCGAGAAGGGCAGTTGTGACCTTATATTTACCAGCGACAAAATAGGCCAGGAAGCTGACCTGCCCGGCGAGTCACAGGAGGGCTTCGATCTGCTTGAGAAAATCAGAGCAAATTGGCCGGAGTTGCCGGTAGTTATGATAGCGGACACCGAAAACCGGAGGATGCAAAACGAGCAACAAACTATCGAAACAGCAGTCAGGGCTGTTCGTGGCGGTTGTTGCGACTTCCTGGTCAAGCCGCTCGACCGTGGAAAAGTTGAGAGATTACTGGATACTCTACTACCCAGCCACCATATCTCGACGATAGCTTCGGCCCACGAAGGGGCCAACCGTCTTTATCAAATCGTGGGCAAAAGCGCAAAACTAACTCAGACCATCGAACTGGCCAAAAAAGTAGCGCCTACCTCAGTGCCGGTTTTGATAACCGGTGAAAGTGGAGCGGGAAAGGAGCTAATCTCTTACCTTATCCACCAGGAAAGCAGAAGAACCCAGGGGCCTTACATCAAAGTCAACTGCACGGCTTTAAGTGACTCACTTCTCGAAAGCGAGCTTTTCGGACACGAGAAAGGCGCTTTCACCGGAGCATATAACCAGCGCAAAGGCCGATTCGAAATGGCTCATGGAGGAACTTTGCTGTTAGATGAAATTAGCGAAACACCGATGAGGTTCCAGGCCAAGTTATTGCGAGTAATCGAGCAGCAGGATTTTGAACGCGTCGGCGGAAACGAAAACGTCAGAGTTGACGTGCGAATAATAAGCACGACCAATAAAGATTTATTACAAGAAGTCCAGCAAGGCAGGTTCCGCCGGGACCTTTACTATCGGATAAGCGCAGTTCGATTAGTTATCCCTGCTATGAGGAACCACAGAGAGGATTTGCCGGACCTCGTATGGCATTTTGTCAATCTCTATGCCCGTGAAGTGCAGCGTCGTATCACCCGGCTCGACCCTGTGATGATGGAGATTTTTGCCAGATACGATTGGCCTGGCAATGTCCGGCAATTACGAAATGTTGTGCGGACATCGCTGATTTTAGGGGTCGGCGAAACGCTCTCATTAGCCGATGTTTCGTGGCTTTTTGACGAATTGCAACCGCTTCCACAGGAAAACGATATCACTTTTGTAAAGCAATCGCAAAACGGGGAGTCGGCCCATTCCCGCCCTTGTTTCCGACAAGAAGACGCGGGGAAGGTTTCGGAACTCGGCGGAATACCACTTGAGCAGATAGAACGGCAGGCAATTCTGGATACCTTACGCCAGACAGCAGGCAACCAGACGAAGGCCGCGAAGGTACTGGGCATCAGCGACCGGACACTGCGAGATAAAATCCACCGGTATCGCCGGCAAGGTTGCCTGCAGACAATACGGTGACAGTATTTCGAATAAGTAATAGTTGAGGCAAAAATGGCAGACGAAGGTGATATAAAAGAAAAAGAACAGAAAAAACAAGAAGAGCCAACGGCAGAAAAGACCGGCAAAAAAACTTCAATCAAACGGCTGTTGCCCTGGATAATACTGGGTGCTATTGCAGCAACCTCTGCCGGCGCCGGCTTCGGACTCGGCCGATTATTTGCCGGCTCCGGCGCAGATAAGCCGGGCCAATCTGCCCCGCAGGACCAGCGCACTGAAGCGGAGAGCCTGAAAGCGGCTGGTTCAGGTAGCACACAAAAAATCTGGTATTACGATTTAGAGCCTGTTGTGGCAAATCTCGATGAACCTAACGTAACGCGCTACGTACGGGCGGTTTTAACACTCGAGATGAATCCGGAGATGGATGAAAAGAAGGGCAAGAGCTTTCTTGACGAGAAAAAACCTATCCTTACAAATTGGTTAGCCATCTATCTTGCAAGTTTAAACCTCGAAGATATTAGAGGCGAGAGAAACCTTAAAAGTATTCAGTCACAAATACTCGATGTTTTTAACGAAAAGCTTTTCCCTGACAGCAAACCCCAGATCAAGCAGGTCCTTTTTAAAGAGTTTGCCATACAATGATTAGCACAGGTGCGGACAATCTAAGTAGAGAGAAAATACAGCAGCTCCTTACCGCTGTTGGCTGTAGGGCTGCGGAAGATACGGCACAAATAGAAACCGCCGAGCATAATTGGCGTCGGCCTTATTACTTTGGTAGCGAGCAACTGAAAAAACTCAATGATTTTACCGAAGAAATAGCTGCGGCGGCAACCGCGAAATTCGCCGCTTTAGCCCACAGCAACTTCAACGTGACAATTGTTTCAGCCACTCAGCACTATGCTGATGAACTTTTTAGCCAGGTCGCGGGCGGCCAAAAGAGCGATTACTACCTGGCCTTTGGTACGGACCGCGACCATTCGTGTGGGTTTATTAGTATATCCTCACAAGCCGCGATTATCCTGGCAGCGCAATTGCTCGGCGACCTGGAATCCGAAAAAAATCCGGACAGACAGTTATCGCAATTGGAAGAATCGCTTTTGCTGGACATTGCCTCGGCCCTCGTGGATGCATTTTCCGCCTCTTGCAACAACCACAATTTCCACCCGGTCAAAAGTTTTGTGCGAGGACAATGGCCGCTTGAACTGCAAGGCACAGAGGAACTCTGCAAAATTGTCTTTGCCGTCAAGAAAGGCGAGATGGGTGACAGAGCCGAACTTTGCCTTTTGATACCCTGCTGTGAACTGGAGCGTGCAGCGATAATAACCGCACAAGCTGCCGGCAAATCAAGTGCTGCGGATATTTCAAAGGCGATTCTTGAGCATATTCGGCAAGTGCCGGTTCCGGTTAAGGTCCAGCTGGCCTCTACGGCACTGAGCTTTAAGGAAATAATAAATATCCAGGTTGATGACATACTGCTGCTCAACAAAAAAATTGATGAGCCAGTTGAATTGATTGCAGGCGGCCGAACAGTTTGCCGCGGTCGGCCTGCAAAATCGGCTGGCCAGTACGCTATAGTAATTACAGAGCCACTTTACAACACACCGCAAAATGCTAAGCCGGCTGCGGATTCTTAGAAGCCATCTATAAGGAAATCAAAACATGGCAAAATCGGACAAAGCGGTTAAAGAAAAGCAGGAACAGCAAAACGACATTCCACAGGCAGATTCAAAAAAGCAGGTGCAATCTGTTGAATTTACCGAAGCGGCTGAAAACGAACCTGCCGGTTTCAGCGGCAGTATCGACATCCTGCTTGATATGGACATCCCTGTTACGGTTACTATCGGGCAAACAGAGATACCTGTTCGGCGGCTTTTGCAACTCGGACCCGGCTCGGTATTAAAGCTCGGTAAACCCATTGATGAACCGGTGGACCTGTACCTGCGGGACACTAAATTTGCTGCCGGAAGCGTAGTAGTAGTGGACGGGCAGTTCGCCGTAAAAATAAAGGAGATTCTTAGCATCAGTGATTCCGGTGCCAAGAGCGGCAAGGAAGAGAAGAAATCATAATGACAGGCGCTACACAATCACGTTCATCAGGGCTGATCAGCAGCTCTCTTGCGTCCAACAGCAATATCATTTTAGCTGTGGGCATGGTGGTGATTCTTGCCACCCTTATAGTTCCGCTGCCCACGCCGTTACTGGATACGCTTTTAGCCTGCAGTATATCGCTGGCTATGGCTATTTTGATAATTACCCTGTCATCAAAAGAGGCCCTGGAATTATCTGCTTTCCCGTCGCTGCTGCTTTTCACAACGTTGTTTCGCCTGTCTCTTAATGTGGCCTCAACCAGACTGGTACTTCTGCAGGGCTATGCCGGCAAAATTATCCAGACTTTCGGCAACTTCGTTGCGGGCGGCAGTCTGGTTGTCGGGCTGGTAATCTTTTTAATCATCGTTGTTATCCAGTTTATAGTAGTCACGAAAGGCGCCGAACGAATAAGCGAGGTCTCCGCACGCTTCACCCTTGATGCGATGCCCGGCAAGCAAATGGCAATTGATGCAGACCTCAATGCAGGAACCATTACCGAGGAGCAGGCTAACAAACGCAGAGCAAAAATTGTCAAGGAAAGCGAGTTCTATGGTGCGATGGACGGCGCCAGCAAATTCATTCGTGGAGATGCCAAGGCGGGACTGGTAATCACGGCGGTCAACTTAATCGGCGGCATAGCTATGGGCTATTCACGGGGTATGACAATCGCCGGTGCTGTAAAGACCTACTCTATCCTTTCAATCGGCGACGGACTTGTCAGTCAGATACCGTCGGTAATAATATCTGTAAGCGCCGGCTTTCTGGTAACCAAAATCTCGTCCCGCCGCAGCGTGGCTCAAGACCTTTCCAGGCAATTTCTTAGGACCAGCCAGCCGCTGATGATAGCGGCTTTCGTCATCGCTTCGATGGTGCTGGTGCCCGGCCTGCCCAAGATAGCGTTTCTATTGCTGGCCGGTGGCACCGCCCTGATGGCACGAGCAGCAGCCCAGTCTGAAAAAGGCCGTGAGAAAAAACGTCAAAAACCCCTGCCGCAGGCAAAAACTGATAAGCAACCGGTCGAAGAACTACTGGACATCGACAGAGTTTCCGTCCAGGTCGGTGTGCGGCTGATTAGTATGGTTGACCCTCGCAAAGACAGCGCCATCTTCGACCGTATCGGGGCGCTGCGAAGAAAATTCGCCCAGCAGCTCGGCATCATCATGCCCCTCGTGCGGCTGCGGGACAATATCAACCTTGAGCCAACCGCTTACGAGATTCGAATCTTCGACCACCAGGTAGCAAAGGGGCGGCTGGAACCTGATATGTTCCTCGCTATGGATTCAGGTGCTGCACAGGCCAAATTAGAAGGAATAAAGACCAGCGAACCTGTTTATGGACTACCGGCTTTGTGGATTACAAAAGCGAACAAGGAAAAAGCTGAATTGAATGGATACACTGTGATTGACCCCGAATCGGTTTTCATTACGCATCTATCGGAAACACTGCGAAAACACGCAGACGAACTGCTGACCCGCGAAGACGTGCAACTGCTTGTCGAGCGGCTCCGCAAAACCCAGCCATCGCTGGTGGGCGAAGTCGCCGGCGCGGAAGGACAGGTATCCATCGGGCTGCTCCAACGCGTTCTCAGAAACCTGTTAAAAAACGGAACGCCGATTCGTGAATTAACTACCATACTGGAATCATTGGGAGAACATGCTCCAAAAACCAAAAATGCTGCTGTTTTAACGGAGATGGTCCGAAAGTCGCTAAGCAGAACCATTACCGAGCAGCACAAAGATGAGGCAGGCAAGATTTCGGCCATAACACTGGACCCCGCACTTGAGCACCAGATGACTTCAACTTTGCGACAGGAAGCCGAGACAATAACTCTTGCTCTGCCGGCGGAAATGGCAATGGACTTAAGCAGAAAAATCGCAGCCGCCTGGAAAGCAGTAATGGATAAGGGTGTGGATAAGGTGGTCCTGCTGTGCGATTCAAGATTGCGCTCGGCGCTATCAACAATGCTGTTACGAACGGTGCCGCTGCTGTCGGTTGTAGCTTATGATGAAATCGTCCTCGGAACTGAGGTAGAGCCGATAGAAATTGTATCGGTCCGGCAAATTGAATCGACTGAACCAAAAGAACAAGAACTCGTTCCCGTTTGAAGATATCAGATGAGCAAATGCTCTGTTGAAAAGAGATTAGAATGTCATTTCGAGCGAGCCGCAGGCGAGTCGAGAAATCCCTTGACCCTGCTCGGGACAGGTTCTGTTTTTGAACAGATTTCTCCACTTAGCCCCCGCGTCTTCCTGTCGGAAGACAGGAGCGGGGACTTCGGTCGAAATGACAATGGGTCTTTTCAACAAAGCAATGAGCGAAGTGAATAATTATGCCGTTACCTGTTAGGTCAATCGCCGTAAGCATCGCTGTGATATTTTTCTTCGGCCTGAGTTTGGTCGGCTGCATCAGCGGCCTTCCACCATTTACCTGCTGCAAGAGAGCCATAGCAGGAGCAGCGCTTGCATACATAGCAGCAACCTGGGCTGTAAAGGCGATAAACTCTATCTTGATAAATGCGATGATTACAAGCCAGATAAATCAACAAAAGGAAAAGGACAGTGGCGGTAAAGGATAAAAATATCACCGAACATCAGCTTGTCAGAGACGGCCAGGAGCACCTGAGCAAAGCTGCTACGCGCGCATATTCCGGCCAAAAAAAACAATTGCTCGACAACGAGCAAATCGCCGGGTTCTTACCCCTGGTTCACAAAATAGTCAGGCAGGTGGTAACATACCTCAAACCTCCATTATCATTTGAAGACTTGGTCTCGGCAGGAACTGTCGGGCTGGTTAAAGCCGCCCGCGAGTTCGACCCATCCCACCACGCTGAGTTCAAAACATACGCCTACATCAGAATCAAAGGAGCTGTCCTCGATGAATTGAGGGGCTGGTCTTTTGTGCCTGCGAATCTCAACAGGCAAATTCAGGATGCGTTGCAGCTCAGCCAGAAAATTATCGAGCAGACAGGGGCCGCTCCCACCGACGAGGAGCTGGCCGAAAAACTTGGAGTAGCTGTCGATGAGCTTTACAGAACATTCGAAAATGCCCGCGCACAGCATTTCGTTTCACTCGACGGTTTTGGAGAAGATATGCCTGCGCTGGGTAGTTTACTGGCGGCAGCTAATACGCTCACCCCGGACGAGCAGGCCGAACGAACCGAGCTTATCGATAAGTTAGCCGAAGCCATCCAGCAGCTCTCCGGGAAGCAACGGCAGATTATCATCCTTTATTACCAGCAGCATCTGACGATGAAGCAGATTGCAGAGGTTTTCGAAATTACCGAGTCGCGCGTCAGCCAACTGCACGCAAGCGCTCTATTTAACCTGTCAGTAAAATTGAGGCAGTGGAAAGATGGCAGATTATGATTCAAATATAATAAAACCGGTAGAAGGTTTGCAAAACGTTGCGGGCATAACCGGCGCAAAAGGCCAGGAACATAGAAAACGCCGGCAGAACCTACTCGATAAGAATACCGAAAACCCCAAACGAGAACGACACAAGTCAACTGACCAGCAGAACATTCGCAACAAGGCCGGTAAAAACGAAAGTGACCCTGACGCTATTGACTATTGTGCCTGACTTAGTTTGCAACCGAATAGAGAAAGTAAGAGGTTAGGATAGTAAATGGGAAAAACAACAGGACACATCCTGAAAGCAGACGAGGTCAAACTCGAAGGCCAACTGCATCTTGATTTGTGGAATGTGCCGGCAGGCCCACCAAAAGAGAAAGGTGCGGCTTCTTCTGCACCGCAGGCGCGTGTTATCGAAAACCATCAGGAATTTGTCATCCTGGAAGTAACGTGCTCCTGCGGCAATAAAATACATTTGAAATGTGAATATGCCGACCTTAAAAGTTGAAGAACGCACCCCGCACCAATTGAACTGTCGATAGAGTTAGGTTCTTGCGACTCGGAAACCAGTTTGCCTTGAGTGGACAATTGGTGCGGGGGGTGCGATTATTCAATTACCTGAATGGACAAAATATATGGAGAAAAATACGATGGAAATTGAGAAAAAAACCACCCCTTTACTAACTTTGCTATTATCGGCATTTCTGTTATCGGGCTGCTCAGTTCCTCAAGAACGAGCACAGGTTGTTCTCCCCGACTCAACCGAAGGCCGGCAGAGCGGTTCTGTTGCGAAAAGATTCCAGGAATCTGCCCCACAAGGCCCGACGGCAGTGGAGTCTGCAATAGGATTGTCGGAAAAATACGCCAAACTCTCTGAGGAAGCATCTGTGCTGCGGCGAGAAAACCAGGACTTCACCACCAAAAACCAGCAGCTCAAAGAGCAGGTTACCAATCTCGAAGCACAATTGCAGCAGACACAAAAAGAATTAGGCGAGGCAAATGACCTTCTAATTAAGATGCGCATCGAATTGAATAACTGGAAAATTGACGTCCTGGGTTTTCGTGATGAGATGCGTGACGCCGAAAAAGCCCAACTGGAAGCACTGCTGAAAATACTCAAAGTGCTCGGCGGAGAGGTCGCCGCAGAGCCGGCCCAGCAGAAGGACACAGTGCCACTTGCTGCCGAAACTCGCGAAAGTAAGCCGGACGAGGCACAGGTGCAAACCCCGGCTTCAGGTGGTCCAAATGAATAATTCAAAAATAGTGTTATTACTCTTGCCGGCAGTCCTCCTGCCGGGGTGCAGTAACTATTACACAGCACCTCCAAAGGCAGCGGACTACTATTACCTGAATCAGCATAAGAATCTGACCGCTATCGGGAGGGTTGCTATCGTTGAGCTGGACAACGATTCGAGCTATCCGCAAATTTCTGCTGATATAACCGAAGCTCTTCACCAATCGCTACAAAAGAAGCAGGCTTTCGGTTTAACAGTCATCCGCCAGACAGAGAATTCCTGGCGCAGTCTCCAGTTGGCCCCGGACTCGACGTATACCCTTGCGCAACTGTCCGCGATTCACAGGACATTAAAGTGCGGTGCAATAATGACCGGGACCATCACACAATATCAGCCCTATCCCCATATGGTCATTGGTCTGCGCCTGAGGATTCTGGACCTTACGGATGGACAGTTAATATGGGCCCTCGAACAAGTTTGGGACGGCGCCGATAAAACGACCGAACATCGCATAAAGGACTACTTCCAACATCAGAAACGCTCGGGGTTCGCACCTTTGCACGAAGAACTGGCAGTTATTAGTCCGCTTGAATTTATAAAATTTGTAACTTACGAGGTGGCTGAAACGCTATAAAACGAGAGAAAAACCCGCAAAAAGCAGTTTTCGTCCAAAAAAGGCGAGGGCTTTAGAAAAAGTTACAATCCGGCAAAAAAGTTTTAAAGTTTTGCAAGAAACATGCGAAAAGAATTGTGGCTTAAGAACATTGAAAGAAAAGTGCCGAAATGATAGAGAAAATAGAACCCAATAAGATTCAAGATTTCCGGGAAAAGTCGCCATCTATGCAGTCGAATCCCGCCGGGCATCTTCCAAACAATGATGGAGACGTATCCGTGCAGGTCGAACATGCTTCTCTTATTGACAAGGCGATGGAGGTGCCGCAGACGGACACCAGCGCCATCCAGCGGGCACGAGAGATTTTGCAATCCGGCCAACTCGAAACCCCCAAAAACATTCGAGAAGCCGCGGAAAACATCATAAAGTTTGGCATATAAGTATATAAAAGCTTAAAAAGACAAGGTTCTATATCATAAATCCGCCGCACATCTGGCGGATAAAGCCGACCACGGAAGGTCGACGCCGCATACCAAAGGGATTTTATAAACCCGGCGAGGAAATGTGTACGCTTGGCACCCCCTAAAGTTACTCATCCCTCGCCGCTTTTTTGTCTGCAATCCAGGCCGGAAAATTCAGGTGTATCTGGAAAATATACAGCGGAAAGCTACAACGCAGAGCATCAAGCGTAACAGTCGAAAATACGTCCTGCGGGAGCATCATAAACGGGCACTACTGCACTGTTCAGCCAACCTATTCGGTTAACTGAATTGCTGGCGTGCTTGACTCGAATATCCTCAGCAACAAAATCGTCAATTCTGTCAGGTTTATACGCCAGACGTGCGTCGGATTTATCATTTGAACTGCGGGGGCCACGCGATGTGTCGGTAGTTTTACCGAGAGGAACGGAACTAACAACCCTGCACTGGATTCTTTTCACCATTTCATCACACCCCACACAAACCATTTTAGCAGAACCAGGCAGCTAAATCAAGAAAAAACTCAATGGCTGCGGTGGAGGTCTGAGATTTCTTATGCCTGAGGCAAATACTTCTTGCGGTAAAAGTATATTATAGGACAGGAAGAAAAAAATTTATGATGGATACCGGTCGAATCTACGGATAAAATACCTCGTGTTCCGACCTGGCTCGAATTGGATTTTTATTTTGTGACTTTCTGTAATATCCGGGCCCGGCATCAGGAAATTACCGATGGAGATTATCGCTAAATGCCCAGGATGCGGCAGCCCCTGGCTGCTCGACAGCGCTGCCGCCGACCGGCGAATAAAGTGCCGTAAGTGCGGCAGACTATTTAAAGTCCCCAAGATGGATGATGTCCCGAAGGCAACCAGGGTAATAAAGCAGGCAAAGGGCACCCTTTTCGTAGATGAGTCCGGCAAAACATACGGCTAACCGCTTCGGGAAAATATATAAGTGCTTTAAGGAGAAGACAAAGATTTTTCCTGGATTTCTCTGTCGAGAGTTTTCGGCGGTTGTGACTTTTTAACCTCCATTTTCACGGTAGCGGCAGGTAAGGGTTGCTCAATGCCCAGTTTCTTCTCAATCCTTGCTATTCTTGTAGAAAGCTCCGTCAATTTGCCATTAATGGATTCTAATTTTTCTGCAACGCCTTTGATGTCCTCGCCAATCCTGGTTAAATTCCCTTCTGTGATGTCCATATGCCGCTCCATCATACGCTCATAAGCATCTATAGCGCGAGCCGCATCGGTTCTATATTCCGGTATGGTAATCCAGGGCTGGACCTCATAGGTTTTTTGGCTGCCGTGAATCGATGCGGAAAACAACGCCACTACTGTGCAGCACACAAAAGCCGCAGCACCGGCTAATAAACTTTTCCTGGTTCTCATCGGATTATCTCCTGCTATCTTTCTTTAAGGTTTTGGCCTCCCATTGTTTATCGGCAAAAAGACGGGCTGGAATACCAAAGATTCAAAAAGGGCCGCATCCCGTTAGAAAGCTCGTTTTTCTAACGGGACGCACGTGCGATAAAAACTGCCCAAACTTCAACTAATAGCCCTGCTGCCGCACATCCTCAAAAACTACTAAAGTAATGCAAAAATCCATCGAGAATAAATCGGGTTAGCGCTGCCCCCCTGCTTTCTTGCGAAAGCAAGAAGGGGGGCAAAACGAATCCGTTACGGTTCTTGTCTCTACCGAAGGGTCCCAAACAATTTGAAAGGGTGAGGTGCTCAGGCAGGACAAATGATAATGCTCCAAAAAGAAACCGAATCAAAGGTTACGGGCTTCAAACACAATACAGTGGATTCTCAAACCCTCACAGAATTATCGGAGGAATCGTTCAAGACCTTTTGTGACGACATCTCCGGTATGTTCGGCGTGAATATAAATTGTAACAGGCAGCAAGTTGCTGTCGAAACTCCAGAGGGTCTAAAGAAACACTTCAAAGAGCCGGTATCTGTCCACTGCGTCAAAGCCGAAGGCGCATTAGAGGGCGTTTTCCACTTAGCGATTGACCGCGATGGGCTGTTTACGCTGGCCGGCGTTGTAAGCATGCACTCCGAGCAAATGACTCTCGAAAACATAAGGCTTGGCTCGCTCGAAAAGGCCAGGGATATGAGCAACATCTTAACAGAGGTGGGCGAGGCATTAGTTGGAGCGTGGGACAGAGTTTTCCGCAAAGGATTAGCCGGCTACGGTTCTTTTGTTCAAACGAATACTTTTATCGGTAATCTGTGGAGCGAACCCGAAAAAATAAACCTGTCGGGCAACAAAGATTTGGTGCTGGTCCCTTACCAGATAACAATCAACCACTACCCAAGTTTCAAATGCGGTGTCATTTTCCCAAAAGAACTCTTTATGGGCACAGCCGAACTTGAGCTCAAACAAGCTGCTCCTGCCGAAGCCAAAACAGCCACGCAGGAACAGACCAACCAGGTCGAAGAAATAACGAGTGTAACAACTCTGAACGACAAAAATAAAAGTGAGCCGATTTCTGAAA